>Ga0209755_10001499_pt1 | contig 35905 bp, 33 predicted proteins | sample TergutCo191P1_FD_187301 | JGI IMG/M metagenome (GOLD analysis project Ga0209755, IMG submission 187301) | Cornitermes sp. P1 segment gut microbial communities from Petit-Saut dam, French Guiana - Co191P1 (SPAdes) (version 2) | ecosystem: Host-associated > Arthropoda: Insects > Digestive system... | reverse complement strand
GCAAGACTGGCTCAACAACTACCCTCGCGCTATCTTCGGCTACCAATCCGCAAACGACATGATACCTTGTATCTCAATTAGTTAAAAATTTTTTCACTTTTTGTCCTATTTAATATTGACATTTGCCAAGAAAGTATTTTATTTCAGTCCTGCATATCATATGCTAAGCTTGTGGCTTTTTACGCATTTTGCGAGAGGTCGCGCCTTTCGTAAAAGATTACTCCTGCAAGTAGCAGAGCTATTGATATGGCGGTTAAAGCCAAGAGCGTTGTGTAGTTTATATCGTCCACGGGCAGCAAAGGAATGTGACCAAACGGAGAGAGCTGACCGAGCCACTCGGGTAGGTCAAGCATACGTCCCATAAACAGCGTAAAGAATGAAAACCCGAAGTACGCCCAGATAACGCTCGTAAGTTTGGGAATCAGCCCTACGAGCAGAAAAGCAAGACCAATCAAAACCCACAGAGCGGGGAGAAACACCATGTTTGACTCAAACAAGAACCTGAACGTGAGCGGCTCTTCGAGAAAAACGTAAGAGACAGAAAAAAGTCCGATAAAATTTGCAAACATGAACACAATGCTTGAAAGAAAAGCGGGGATTGCATAACTGCAAAGATATGATTCCCTTGATACAGGGGCAGAGAATATAACCTCCGCACGGCCTTCGCGCTCCTCGGATATAGGCCTTAGTGCTATGATGAGTAGCGGGACAGCGGCGAAAATCGCACCAATGATATTTACAGTGGAAATGAACATTTCAAGTGTCGGAAAATCCTCATTAACACCAATGACCGCCTGGTAAAATGGAGACTCCGCCACAAAATCATCAATATTGGGCAAAATGCTTGCATAAGAAGCACCCAGACCAAACAATATAATGAGCCAGGCTATTATTGTGTTGCGTGTCAGGCGGAAACTGAATCCCAGCGGAGAATGCATGAGACGCCCACCGTGAGGTTTGCCGCGCCGGGCGGCTATGAAGCCCTGCCCTATATCACGAACGGAGTTGAGCTTATAAGCTACTGCTGTGACAACTACCGTCAGGATAAGCAGGACAAGGGACGGCCAAATATTGTTTTCAACAAAAAACTGTGAGCGTTGAATCAATCCGAGCGGACTGATAAGCGAAATAACCTCGCTCTCCAAATCTCCGGCAGCACGCAAGAAATACATAGCAGCCATGGCAATAAATGAATACCCCGCAGCACCGCGAGACGAAGCGGATAGTTGCGAGAAAAGTGCGGCAACCGAAGCGAAAAACAGACCAACTAACCCTATAGCTTTACCGTAAAGCATTGAAGCCCAAAAAGGCATACTCTCCTCACCTACGGAAGCAATCAAAAGGCCCGTGAGCAGAGCGAGAATCGCATTTACGATAAGAGCTGTAATCATCGTAGCGTTTAAGATAGCGAGACGACCGGTAGGAAGCGAACGGACAACCTCGGTGCGTCCGGCTTCTTCGTCAGCTCTGGTATGGCGCACAACAAGGAAAATATTCATTGTAGCTGCGGTCATAGCTACCCAAATGAACATCAAAACGCTATACATAGCACCTGTTGTGAAGTTATCTGCGCCGTAAATTGGTCCCATCATGGCAATCATTGCGGGGTTTTTGAGCATTTCGACAAGTGCCTGCCTTGCGTCCGCATCAAACATTTCAGGCACTCCTGCAGCAAGTACATAGGAAAACAAAACAAGCGAAACTATCCAGATAGTTGAGATAATACGCTCACGTCTGAGTTTAAAACGGACAAAATTTCCGGTATTTTCAAAAAGCCCTTGCATAGCTGACAACCTCCCCTAATCCTGATAGTGAAGCATGAACACATCTTCAAGCGAAGGCGGCGTACTCTCAAACTTCTTGACACCGAACTTAGTCACTATTTCCACAACTTTACCCACCTGTGCAGCATCGACCATAAACGTAAGACCGCCCAAATACTCGGTTATGTTATGCACGCCTTCCGTACCGTCAAGTCCTTCAATGGGTTTCTCAGTTTCAACTCTCATTGTGACCCTAGTGAGGTGGCGCAAAGCATCAAGAGTTCCAAAATCAACAAGTTTTCCGCTGCGAATGATACCAACTTTGTCACAAAGCTGCTCAACCTCGGACATTATATGACTTGAAAGAACCACACCTTTGCCATTATTTTTTTGTTCAAGGACGCACTCTTTAAAGACATGACCCATCAGTGGGTCAAGACCGCTGGTAGGCTCATCGAGAATGTAAAGCTCGGCATCAGACGCAAAAGCTGCGACAAGAGCCACTTTCTGACGATTACCCTTTGAGTAAGTCCGGCATTTTTTTGAAGGGTCAAGTTCAAAGCGTTCTATCAGACTGTCACGTCGGGATTTATCGACCTTACCGCGAAGGTTGACAAACAAATCAACGACCTCACCGCCCGTCAGATTCGGCCAGAGTGTTACATCGCCCGGCACGTATGCGATTTTCTTATGAATCTCCACGGCATGTTTCCACGCATCCATGCCAAACACTTTAGCGTCTCCCCCGGTAGCCTTTAAAATGCCGAGTAAAACGCGAATTGTGGTAGTCTTTCCCGCTCCGTTCGGACCTATATAACCAAAGACCTCGCCCTTATCAACGGTCAGGCTCACGTTGTCCAAGGCTGTAAATTTACCGAATTTTTTCGTCAAGTTAGTAATTTCCAGACTATAATCAGACATAAAATTCCCCTCCCAAAAGTTTTGTGTTGCTTTTCCCAATAGTAATCATTATAACAAAGTTTATATAATTATCAAGTGAATTTGTCCGTAATAGACATGACGATTTGACCTGCAACACAGCTTACAATATTTTTAGGATTTTATTTATAAAAATATTGAATACAAATGAATATTTATGTTATACTGAAAGTGTAACGAAGATTATAGTGTGATGTAATATTATTTACTATCATCACAATCATCATAGAACGAGGTTATAGAACATGCCAAAAATCCGCTTAATGATTGTAGACGACTCATTATTTTTCAGGACATTTCTCACTACACAGCTTGGAAGGGAGCAGTCTATTGAAATAATAGGCAGCTTTGGTAGTCCGGTTGAAGCATCCAGTAAAATAGCAACACTACGACCGGACGTTATAGCACTTGATATGGAAATGCCGCGGATGAGGGGCGATGAGTTTTTGCGCACAGTTATACCAAACCACAGGAATGTCAAAGTTATCGTTATAAGTGCCTTATCTGAAAACGTCTTCGATGCTATGCAGGCAGGTGCTATTGACTTTGTCGGAAAGCCGGGGTCTACGCCGGGATTTGACGAGAAACAATTTGTAAGTGAAATAATCGAGAAAATAAAGATTGCTGCACAGGCACATATTAGGACGCGTGAGGATTTTGCAAGAGCAAGACCATCGACAACACGTCCCAGTATGCCTGTGAGAACAACAAGGATACTTGGTGCCAGCTCAAAAAACATCATAGCAATCGGAGCATCAACGGGAGGCACAGAAGCCATAATAGAAGTTATTAAAAACTTTCCTGCATCCACTCCCGGAGTTGTTATAGTACAGCACATGCCACCCGGATTTACGCGAATGTATGCAGAGCGCGTAAATAAGCTTTGTGCTATGACGGTGCGTGAGGCAAGTAATGCAGATAGAGTTACACAAGGCACGATTCTGATAGCTCCCGGCGGTGATGAGCAGATGTTTTTGCGTCAAGATTCGCAGGGCTATTATGTGAGATTAGAAAAGGCTCCGAAAGTTAGCGGTCATTGCCCATCGGTAGATGTTTTGTTTAGCTCGGTAGCAAAAGAAGTGGGCAGGCACGCGGTAGGCGTAATTCTCACGGGAATGGGTGCTGATGGGGCAAGAGGTTTAGTGGAAATGAAGGGGACAGGAGCACATACAATCGGGCAAGATGAAGCGTCATGTGTTGTGTATGGTATGCCTATGGAAGCATTCAAGAGAGGTGGTGTTAAAGAGCAACTTCCCCTCTCAGCAATTGGAGATGCTGTACTGCGCCAGTTTAGCGGGCGCAGATGAGTTTTGCAAGAGTTGAAAGAATTAAAACATGGTGTAAAAGGCACATAAGAATACCGCTCGGTGTCACGATAGCTATATGCATCTTACCGGCAGTTATAGTAGTGTTGTTTTATGTTTTGCGCCCTATAAGAGGCGTGATGGACTTTGCAGTGACGTATATTTCGGCGCCTCTGCGTGGTTTTTTTGCGTTTCTAAGTTCAATTTATCCTTTTGCTATAATGGAGATTATTGCGACGGTTCTTGTAATATTCTTTTTCTACTATGTGATAAAATCAATTAGAGATACGTCGCGCAGACGAGGAAAGTGGAAGCAGCTGGGGAAACGGTTTCTGCCAATCTTTATTGTTGTGTTATATCTTTGGGGAGCTTTTTCTTGGTTGTGGAGTAGCGGTTATCATGCCACGGGATTTGCCGAAAGATATGGATTTTCAGGCGGTGGCGGTACAGTTGAGGAATTGATTGTCGTTACCGAACATTTTGCAGGGAGATCGAACGAACTCGGGGCTCAGGTGCCCCGCGATGCAGATGGCAGATACTTAGCTGACAGAAGGCAGATGTTTGCTGATTCGCTGTATATTTTTGAAAACATATCCGAGGAATTCCCCAGTCTCAGCGGCAGATTATACACGCCAAAGGCTATGCTTTTTTCATGGCTGATGAGTATAACAGGCTATTCGGGAATGTACTTTGCTCTGACAGGTGAAGCGATGATAAATGTTGACCCGCCCGGCATAATGATGCCGGCAACGGTGGCGCACGAACATGCCCATCAACTGGGTGTTTTCTCTGAGGACGAGGCAAATTTTGTTGCTATACTTGCATGTATTACATCAGAAAATGCGGTGTTTATGTATGCAGGTTATTTAAAGGGTTTAAATTATCTGCTAAATGCACTTGCAGGTGTCGATGGAGAAGCTTGGCACAGGATTTCGGACAATTTGAGCGATGAGGTCAGGCGAGATCGCCATGAGGTTCGCACATTCTGGGCAGAGCGGACGACCGCAGACACAGGCATATATTTTCTGGACAATATTCTTACAAATATTATGGAAACTGCCAGTGATGTAGTTGACAGAATATATGACTCTTACCTAAGAGGTCAAGGTGAAGAGCTGGGTATACTGTCTTACGGGGCAGTTGTAGATATTTTAGTAGAATATTTTATTCCGCGTTTGCAGCCGCAACAATAGGAGTATAATTCTATAGGTGACGAATATCCTGCACCTATGGCTACGCTTGATTTTTTGCGCCCAAAGCCACTGCACCCAGAGCTGTGGTGAAAACAGCGCTTTCGGGTACTATGAAGTTAAGCTTGGTCATAGTGTTGAATTTAGAGAAAATAGATTTTACTTGCGGGAAAGTCGCTAACGTGCCTGTCAAGACGACGTCTTTAATGCTATCGTTTTTTAAAGCAAAAACGGATAACATACCTACAGTCTCAAAAACAAGGTTGATTATCCCGAGTGCGATGTCCGAATCGGATGCCGTGCTTTTCATTTTGCCAAAATTCGATGCAGTCAGGTCAGCGGGGAGTGTACTTATATCTTTGCAAATTATATCAGATACAGCAAGGTCAATAGTTTTTGTTGTGCCGCTTTCGGCGAGGGCTAAAATTGCGTCAATGTCGTTTTTGCCAAGCATATGTGACGACAAGCCCAGTATAGTGCCTCCGCCAACTCCTGTGCCGCCAAGATGCGAAACCCCGCCACTTGTGACCCTTACAAATGCCGTTCCTGTTCCCATACTGACCACGAGAGCCTCTTTGAGATTTGTTTGATAAACAGCTCCGTGACCGATAGAGTCAAACTCGCTGACTTTATGAGTGCGTATGTCAAAAATTTGTTCATCAATGAATGTTGCACCAACCCCGGTCAGGTAGATTTCTGATACATCAGCCTGAGACTCTTTGTGCTGTCTGAGAAAGTTACCTATTGCGCCATACATGGATGTGACTTGATCTGAGGCTTTTACTTGCAGCATGCCTATGCATTCATTGCCCTTTAATCCAACAATTTTTGTTGTAGAACCGCCCACATCAATTCCCAAAATAAAACTCATTGCATTTCCCCTCCCAAGTGTGTATAATTATATGAGGTTTATAAATATACTCTTATACTAGAGAAGCGAATAAACCTTGTCAAGGCAAATCGAGAAAAGGTAAATACTATATGAGTTTTTTTATTAGCGCAGTGCCGTTTTTTGATTCAAATATGTCAGTTCATGCCTACAAAATGATGACGCATGATGGGGACAAGTTACTTGGTGCGGCAGAGGACCACCGTATGCTGGGTGGTGAACTGATGGCACCTGCTCTTGATTTTGTAAAGGAAATTGGTACAGAACCTTTTGCCGGCGAGGCAGATTTGTTTGTAGATATCAGTAAATACCAACTTCTAATCGGTATGCCATTGACCTCGGGGATTCCTCCGGACAACTTTGTTTGCGTGGTAAAAAAAGAAGCCTTGGAGGATAACGCAACATCTGCAAAGTTGGGCAGACTCAAACGAAAAGGCTATAAAGTTGCCGTAGAAGGTTATCCGCGTACAATGAGTATGGATACAGCGGTTAAGGTTTTTGACTATATGCTTCTCAGTTGTAATCACAAAGATTTTCAAAAAGAATTAAAAGAAATACGTCCGTATATATTCAAAATACGTCTTGTCATTACAGAAGTTCCGGACATGGACAGTTTCAATAAATACTCAGGTGCAAGAGGTGTATTGTTGTCGGGCAAATTCTACAGCCAACCGATTACAAAAGGGAAAGTCGAAATATCACCCCTCAAAATAAATGCTTTGAACCTGCTCGGTCAAATAAACGATGATTCATTCGAACTAAGCGAAGCGGCTGCCACAATAGAGCGCGACCCCGCTCTGTCAATTTCATTGCTTCGTTTCTTAAACTCAATGAATCCTGACCGCAGCCGCAAAATAGATTCAATAAGAAATGCGGTGGCAATCCTCGGTCAAAAGGAAGTCAAAAAGTGGGCATCTATAGCAATTTCCATTGGAATGGGTGAGGACAGACCGGGTGAGATAACAAGGCTCTCTCTCTTGCGAGCTAAATTTGCGGAAAACCTGGCACCTGCATTTGAAATGGCAATTAAATCCGGCTCATTGTTTATTTCAGGGTTGTTTTCACTTCTCGATGTCATCTTGCAGATGCCGCTGGAAAAAGCCATTGATGAAGTTGCTGCATCGGGGGAAATAAGAGATACACTACTGGAGAAAAAAGGTGCGCTCAGTGAAGTTATGCGGCTCATACTTGCCTATGAAAACGCGGACTGGCATAACACGTCACTTTTAATGGTAAAAAACGGCATTGATATAGGTACGCTCACGCAAGCATACATAGACTCATTATACTGGTACAGGCAATTGCTCGACACCATAGAAGGTGAAGAAGAGCCTGAATACGCAGAAGCGCAAGAATAACTAGATTTGCAGGGAATAGAAAGTGAATAATAAAATATTGGCGGTTGATTTTGGAGAGGCACGTACCGGAGCTGCTGTCTCTGATGCAACTATGACCATTGCGGGGGACGCATGGGTTATACAATGTAAAAATATAGAAGAAACGGCGCAAAAGGTAGCCAAAGAAGCTGCCTCACGCGGCGTTTTTCGCATAGTTGTGGGTCTGCCAAAAAACATGGATGGCAGCATCGGGTCACGAGCAGAAAGAAGCACGGAATTTGCAGAGATTCTTCGTTCAATATGTGATATTGAAGTTGTATTGTGGGACGAACGCATGACGACAATAAGCGCAGGGCGTATACTGAAAGATGCCGGAAAATTCGGCAAAAAGCGTAAAAAAACAATCGACGCAGTAGCCGCTTCGATTATTTTAGAGAGCTATTTAGGGAGTTTGAGGTAGGAGCTGCGGGATACCGTATATAAATAACAACATCTCGGATTGCCTCACGCTTACCCCCAAAGATACTTTCTGAGCGCTTCTATTACCAGGTCGAACTCTAAAGGCTTTCCGATGTACCCGTTCATACCTGCGGTGAGACATTTTTCGGAATCTTCGCGGAACGCATTTGCGGTCATAGCCACTATAGGCACAGAATTTGCGCGCCCTACGCCGGAGCGCCTTATTTGTCTTGTCGCTTCAAGTCCGTCCATTACAGGCATCTGTAAATCCATAAAAATCATGTCGTACTTTAGAGGATTTGCTATGAAAGCCCGTACGGCATCCTCGCCGTTGACCGCATAGTCAATGTCGAGATTGGTTGATTCAAGCATAGCCAGAACAATCTCGCGGTTTATATCCACGTCTTCGACAAGTAAAATGGAAAATCCACTGAAATCCACAGATGAAACAATACCATCCCCGGGCAAAGCCACGCTGTCTGTAACAGCAAAATCGCCTCCGCTGTAAGACCTTTTTGCATTAGCGTCAAAAGCAAGCCGCACAAGAAAAGAAACCTTGGTCCCCTTGCCGACCTCAGATTCAAGGCGGATTGTGCCGCCCATCATTTCGACAATGCTTTTGCAAATCATCAGCCCCAGCCCTGTGCCGCCATATTTTCGGGAAGTGCCGGCATCTGCCTGCTCAAATGATTCAAAGAGATGAATTTGATGAACTTGATCGATACCGATACCGTTATCAATAACCTCAAAGAGCAGAGTGCAGTAATCAGAGCTTTTATCGGTTGAAAAAACATTAAGTGTTATGGAGCCCTCTTCGGCAGTGAATTTGACCGAATTGGACAACAGATTTGTGATAACCTGCATGAGTCGCTGGTCGTCGCCTATAAAAACATCAGGAATATCAGAGCCAATGTTAAATACTAAATGCTGTTGCTTTTGTTCAACGCGATAAGCTATGACATCTTTGACACGGACGAGCATTTCTCGCAGGGAAAACTTTATGCTTGTGAGAGTATACTTGTTTGCCTCGATTTTTGAAACATCGAGAACATCATTTACTATGCCCAGAAGATGCTTTGAGGCGTTTTCTATTTTGTTTAAAGAGTAGTCTTTTCTATCAATATCATAGGAAGAAGTGCCGATATTTACCATGCCGATGATAGCGTTAAGCGGGGTTCGAATCTCGTGGCTCATATTGGAGAGAAATGTACTCTTGGCAGCACTTGCCATTTCGGCACGTTCTCTTGCCTTTTTTAGGTCGCTGACGACATCGTCGATGTTGTCAGCCATGTCGTCAAGAGCGTTTGAAAGAATTCCGAATTCGTCTCTGGATTTTGAGTTTACTCTATGTTGCCTTTCTCCGGATATAAAACGATTTACAGAATAAATTAATTCTCTGGCTCTTTTCGCTACGGAAGATGAAGCGATGAAAGCAATTATGATAACTAACAAAAGTGTGCCGCCACTTATGATAAGGAGCATAGTTTTGCTTTCTTGCACAGTGTTGTAAATTATTTCATTGAGTCTGTCTTCCATATCTGTCAGAATTGCAGGATAATCGAGTTGCGGGATTGGGGCATCGACAATGTTCAAGATATGGTCGTAGTTGAGAGCCATAGTAACAAAACCCCAGATTTCGCCATTGAAATCTACAACAGGAGTTACCCACCGAATTATTCCTTCAAAATGCCTGGTGTTTTGATTTGTACTGACATATGTGCCGATAACATCGGAAACAAATATCTCGCCATGTTCGAGACTTTGGATAGCTCCCCAATACGTTTCCGCACCCATGTAAGTGTTTGCTTCGGCGGAGACATTTAGAAGGTCAGGGTTTAGAGGGAAATTAACTTTTGGGGAATCCGGATGGACAAATTTGAAGATTTCTTGACCGTAAAGGTCGATAAATGTGATTTCGTCATAGAGCGGAATCATTTCCTGCTGTGTCGCCAGAACTCCCTTACGACCTTCAGAGAAAAGGCGAAATGCCTCATCTGACGGCATGAAGTTTGCCAGCAGAAGTATGTCTCGGTCACGTTGGTGCAAGAAATTGGTGTAAATTGCAGCACGCTCAGCGGTCAGTACATCTAAAGTTTCTGCGGCATTATACTCGATAGCCTCGGTTGCATTTTCTATAGCGGTTTCGCGAAGTTCATCTGCCAGAGAAATTACCTGAGTATATGAGAGCAATGCCAAAATGGCAATGGGAATAATCATAGCAAACATAAAAATTATGGTAAGTTTAAACCGAAAACTGACCCTGACCTTATCTGCACGACGAGGTCTTTTTTTTACTCGACTTTTTAAGCCTTTTCGTGGAGTTCTATTCATGCAAAACCTTTCACTTAAATTACGTGGTATAATGATTACAGAGCAACCAGTATACCAAGTAAACGACAAATATGTAAAGTAAAATTTAACATCTCAAAGCTTGCATTTGGCGAAAATAGGTCTATAATGGTAGTATTATTAAGAGAATAGGGTTTCACAGTCGCCCTCAGGAGGATGAAATGGAACGCAAAGATAAGGAGAACTACTATCTTGACATAGCCGAAACGGTTATGCGCAGGTCAACTTGCCGCCGCCGAAAATACGGCGCAATAATAGTCCAAGATGATGAGATTATAGCGACAGGGTATAACGGTGCTCCCAGAGGCAGAAAAAATTGCCTTGACAGGGAAGTTTGTATGAGATATGAACTCGGGATACCAAGCGGTGAGCGTTATGAACTGTGCCGCAGCGTCCATGCCGAGGCAAACGCAATCATATCTGCCGCACGCAGAGATATGATAGGCGCAACACTCTATCTGGCGGGTATTGAAGCCCAAACAGAAGAGTTGATGGACGACACGATACCATGCAGCATGTGTCGCAGACTCATAATAAATTCAGGGATTGAGAAAACAGTCTGTCGTGTAAAAGATGGAAAATACATTGTTATACACACGCGTGACTGGGTGTTTAATGACGATTCAATACTGGACAAAACAGAATTCTCACCAGCCTTAACAAAGTAAGCAAGCGGTGAAATTGAAATGAAAAGAGTATTTGGTAAACTGTTTGAAGATTCACTCCAAGTTGATACCGGGTATCGCATAGGAATGAGAGTAGTAAAAACTATAACAGCTGTAACCATTTGCCTCTTAATAGCATGGCTTATGGGGAGCAGAGACTCGCTGCCTATCGCAGCAATAGCAGCAATAGTCACAATGCAAGCCACCGGCACAGAAACCGTGAAGATAGGAGTGTTCCGAGTGCTCGGAACAATAATAGGCGGTGCTTTCGGCATTTTAGCTGTCCTAATCGGATTAAGTTTGCCGGAGTTTGCGCAGGGGCTTTTTATATTGGTTATACCGATAATGCTTTTGTTTAATTTTTATATCTGCAATCTTTTAAATATGAAAGATTCATGCTCAATATCTTGCGTTGTTACGATTATCGTAGGCTCACAAATACTGGCGGAAGCATCTTTCGGAGAATCGCTTGCGTTCACATTTGTCAGAGTCAGAGACACACTAATCGGTGTCTCTGTAGCAACAATTATAAACATGCTACCGGCACTGGCACGTAAAATACGCAAACACTAACGACCGACAGAGAGGAATAAAGAAACATGAAACTTAAGCAAGTAGAAACAATTCTTAATGCAACAGTATGTACCGACTTTCCGTATGACGAGATAGAAATAAGCGCAGCATGTGGATCCGACCTGATGAGTGACGCACTTGCTTTCGGCGAGGATAAAGGGCTTCTTTTGACCGGACTGAATAATCCGCAATGCATACGCACAGCCGAAATGATGGATATAAGCTGTGTTGTAATAGTGCGCGGTAAAGAACCTGACGAATCATTAGTGAACCTTGCAAATGAAAAACAGATTGTAGTGATGAAAACAGATAACCTTATGTTTACATCATGCGGGCTGTTATATGAAGCAGGAGTGAGCGGAGGGAAGGTTCCTTATGCAGGTTCTTAAACAACAGTACGAGGTTTGCGCAAATGATTTTGCAATGGCAGGTGCAGCATCCGCAGCGGTCAAAAAGACACTCAATCAACTTGGGTTTCCTTCTACATTTGTCAGGCGCACATCTATTGCGATGTATGAGGGCGAGATAAACATGGTCATTCACGCTGATGGCGGAACAGCAAACATAGAAATAGCAGAGGACTATGTGAAAATCACGCTTACAGACAAAGGCCCCGGCATAGCAGACATAGACCTTGCAATGCAAGAGGGGTGGTCAACAGCCTCAGAATCTGTTCGTGAACTCGGCTTTGGAGCAGGCATGGGACTGCCAAACATAAAAAAACAAAGCGATGAGCTTGAAGTTATATCCGTTGCAGGTGAGGGCACAACACTGATAATTACAACGAAAGTAAATGAACAATAAAATGTGAAAACACAATAATGGACAATAGATTTGAGAGTGTTCCTATAAGATTGTGTTTTCGCCAAGGTGAGAAAAATGGAAAATTTAACGCACTCAGTTACTCTTGATACTGATAAATGCAAAGGCTGCATAAATTGCATAAAAAGTTGCCCCACCGGAGCAATACGCGTAAAAAACGGCAAAGCAACCATTATGAGTGACCACTGCATAGATTGCGGAGAGTGCATAAGACGATGCCCTAACTATGCAAAAAAAGCGATTTCAGATCCGGTTTCAGTGATGGAAAACTATAAGTACAAAGTAGCACTTCCTGCTCCGTCACTTTTTGGACAGTTCAAGAGCATTAGAGATGCAAACATTATTTTGACTGCATTGGTCAATGTGGGTTTTGATGATGTCTATGAAGTGTCTTTGGCAGCCCAATCAATCTCGGATCATACAAAGCGGGTACTGCCGGAACTAAGGGAGCAATTGCAAAGCCCTATTATCAGCTCAGCCTGTCCCGTAATAGTTAAACTGATCTGCATACGCTATCCATCCTTGCTGGAAAATGTGTTGAAATTTGCCACACCTGTGGAACTCGCAGCAGTGGCGGCAAGGAAAGAAGCTGAAGAAAAAACAGGTCTTAAATCAAGCGACATAGGAATATTTCTTATATCGCCATGCCCTGCGAAAATAACAGCATCAAAGTATAGAATTGGCTTTGACAATGTTGTGATAGATGGGGTGTTTTCGATAACAGAGCTATATAAAAAACTTCTCCCGATTGCCGAAAAGATTAAAACACCGCTGGAACTTTCCAGAGCCGGCAGCAGAGGTTTTGAATGGGCGTTTTCAGGCGGAGAGGGCAAGGCGATGAGTGAGAGTCTGTTTGTCTCCGCATACGGTATAGACAATGTGATTAGGATACTGGATGAGATTGAAAATGATAAACTCGACACAGTGCGGTTTGTGGAGCTGAACGCTTGTCCCGGAGGTTGTGTCGGAGGGTGTCTTACTGTGGAAAATCCATTTGTTGCAAGGGCAAGAATTCAGCGTATGGGTCAGTTTATGAATAAAGAGAGGAGCTTTACCGGAGTGGATGAGCGTTGCTTAACTCCGGATACGCTCAACTGGAGCAAAGAACCAAAATCAGGGCTGGCGTTTCGGCTTGACCCAAACAGAGCAGTGGCAATGCAGAAACTGGCGGAAATAGAAGAAATACTCGGGGCACTGCCGGGAATAGACTGCGGTTCGTGCGGTGCGCCTTCGTGTTATGCTCACGCAGAAGATATGGTAATGGGCAAAGCGGTAGACATAGATTGTGTTTTCAAACTGAGAGAGCGCATGGGGGTGCTGTTTAGCGAAATAACAAAACTGCACGACTACCTGCCGCCACCTCTGACTCTCAACTTAACAGAAAGGACGGATATAAACCATGACGGTCAATGAATTAGAAAAAAAGCTAAACCTAAAAAAACTATCGGAGGGAGAGAATAAGGAAATAACCTCCTGCTATATATCGGACATGCTCAGCCGGGTCATGGGAGGCTTAAACGCAGGGGGAGCTTGGATAACTGTGCAGACTTCCTTAAATATGATTGCAGTAGCGGCTCTTGCTGACGCATCATGCGTTATACTTCCTGAAAACCTCACGGCAACACACGAGGTAATAGAAAGAGCAGTAGAAGAAAAAATAACAATATTTTCGGCAAGCGATGATGCATTTGCATTGGCGAAGAAAATCGCCGAATTATTGTAGGGCATTCATGCTTATCTGCTACATTGTTAAATGACCTCGCAGACTGCGCATTATCTGCTCATATTTAAGAATACTTAAGGAGTTCCAGCTTGCACAAAGTATTTTATGACTTACATATTCATACTGCGCTATCGCCCTGCGCAGACGATGATATGACGCCAAACGACATAGTCGGCATGGCGCTTATAAATAACCTCGACTTAATAGCGATAACTGACCACAACACTGTCTTAAATGCACATGCAGTCATTAAAGCAGCAGAAGATAAAAACATAACGGTTATACCCGGTGTTGAAGTTTCAACAGCAGAGGAAGTTCACGTACTATGTTTGTTCAGTGCCATAGATAAAGCGCATAACTTTGAAGAGGAACTCAGACCTTTGCACTCAAAAGTAAAAAACCGCAAAGACATATTCGGCAACCAGTTGATATATGACGAAAATGATGAAGTGACAGGGGAGATAAATCGTTTGCTGATTGCGCCGTCTGAAATTTCTTTTGATGCTCTACACAGCCTGACAAACAAGCATGGTGGAGCCTTTGTTCCTGCGCACATTGACAGAGACTCTTTTAGCGTTCTTTCAAATCTGGGATTTTTGCCGCCTCACTTAAATATAAAGACTATCGAAGTTTCGCAAGTAGGAGTGACTAAAGGTTTCATAGAACAACACCGAGAAAAATACACAAATAATCAAATAGTTTTTTCATCAGATGCACACAGGCTCTGGGAAATAAATGAAAGGATGAACTACATTATGTTGCCTGAGCTCAGTGCGGAAGCCGTTATTGATTTTTTGCGTTGATTTTTTTACTATTTTAGTGTAGTATAGAACAGTTATATGTTAAAAAGATGAAGAAAGGAATTTACGTATTATGAGTGCTAATACAACCCCTCCGTTTGCAGGAACGAAGGAGCAAGAAAAGAAACTAAAGGACGTTATCGGCAAGCACAAAGATAAAGTAGGTGAGCTTATGCCTGTGTTGCAGGCAGCACAAGATATCTACGGATATATGCCGGAGGAAGTCCAAAGAATGGTTGCAGAGGGAATGAGTGTGTCGCTCAGTGAAGTGTTTGGAATAGTCACATTCTATTCGCAATTCAGCCTGACACCAAAGGGCAAGTATAAAATCAAAGTCTGCATGGGAACTGCATGTTATGTAGTCGGCGCAGGAGACATACTGGACAGATTTTCAAGAGAACTTAGTATCAAAGACGGTGAATGCACAGAAGATATGCAGTTTTCACTGGACGGTGTGAGATGCATAGGTGCATGTGGACTGGCTCCCGTTATCACAATCAATGAAGATGTCCACGGAAGAATCAACGAGGGCATGGTTCCTGAGATACTCAGTCAATATAAGAGTTAACGGCTATGATGGAAGAATTGTCGCTTAACATACTCGATATAGTGCAAAATTCCATAAGTGCAAATGCGAATCTCATAGAGATAGAAATTGTAGAAGACGATGTAACAAACCTTCTTATGATACGAGTAGAAGATAACGGAAAAGGGATGGACGAGGACTTTCTTGAAAAAGTGCAAAACCCGTTTGTGACGACGCGCACAACGCGGAAAGTAGGTCTCGGCATATCGTTTCTCAAAGAGGCTGCGGAAATGACAGGCGGGGCACTTAAAATCACGTCTAAGCCAAATGTGGGAACAGAGATTATATCAAACTTTGTCAAAGATCACATAGATCGCCAGCCCCTTGGAAACGTCGCAAAAACAATCACAACTCTTGTAACGCTAAACCCGGAAATTGATTTTTCGTTGACCTATAGGGTCAATAGTGAACAGTTTAACTTTACAACATGCGAAGTAAAAGAAATGCTCGGAGAGGAAGTTGTAATATCAAGTCCTGCAGTTGTCAGCTTTCTATCAGAATACCTAAGTCAGCATATTGAGAAATTAGTAAAGGAGCGAAGTAAATGAAATCTTTAGCACAACTGGCAGAGATTAAAGCAAAAATGAAGGCAAACGAGACCATGCGCCATGACGGTGAAAGAGCAAAGAAAATCGTTGTAGGCATGGGTACTTGTGGTATCGCTGCCGGAGCACGGGGCATTGTTGCCGCGCTCACAGATGAAATCGCCAAGAGAAACCTCGAACACGTTACCATAGCACAGACAGGCTGTGTAGGCATGTGCAAACTGGAACCCATGATGGACGTTGTCTCTCCCGGTGAAGAGAAAGTAACATACGTTAAGCTCACACCGGATCAAATTCCGAAAATCGTAGGCGAACACATAGTAAACGACAGACCTGTCAAAGAATTTACTATCGGCGCATATGAAAAAGAATAGGGGGCAGGAAATATATGAGTTATAGATCCCATGTAATGATTTGTGCCGGAACCGGCTGTGTCGCTTCCGGATGTAATGCTGTTGGAAAAGAAATCGAAGATGAAATCAAAGCCGTTGGTCTTGAAAACGAAGTCAAAGTTGTATACACAGGCTGTTTCGGACTCTGCGCACTCGGACCGATTCTTATAGTCTATCCCGAAGGTAGTTTTTACGCACACGTCAAAGCGGAAGACTGTAAAGAAATAGTAGACGAACATCTTTTGAAAGGTCGCATAGTTAAAAGACTGCTATACCACGAGACAATAGGCGATGACGACAACCTAAAATCACTCAACGAAACAGGATTCTACAAAAAACAAACCCGTGTGGCACTCAGAAATTGCGGAGTTATCGACCCTGAACAAATCGATGATTATATTGGATTTGACGGCTATTTGGCTCTTGGTAAAGCACTCAAAGAAATGAAACCCGAAGATGTAATAGACATAGTAAAAAGATCGGGGCTTCGCGGCAGAGGTGGTGCAGGCTTCCCGACCGGAATGAAGTGGCAGTTTGCAAAAGATGCTCCGGGCGAACAAAAATATGTCGTATGTAACGCAGATGAAGGCGACCCCGGCGCATTTATGGATCGCTCAATTTTGGAAGGCGACCCCCACTCAGTGATTGAAGCTATGGCACTGGCTGCATACGCAGTTGGTGCAAACCAAGGTTACGTCTATGTTCGTGCGGAATACCCAATTGCCGTTCATCGACTGCAAGTAGCTATCGATCAAGCAAAGGAATACGGTTTGCTGGGCAAAAACCTATTTGATTCAGGGTTTGATTTTGACCTTGAAATCCGTCTTGGCGCAGGTGCATTCGTCTGCGGTGAGGAAACAGCTTTGCTCACATCGGTTGAAGGAAAGCGCGGAGAACCAAGATCACGCCCGCCATTCCCTGCGGTCAAAGGTCTGTTCGGGAAACCAACAGTCTTAAACAACGTCGAAACATACGCAAACGTTCCGGTGATAATGCTAAAAGGTCCCGAGTGGTTTGCCGGGATGGGTACAGAAAAATCCAAGGGAACTAAGGTTTTCGCAATTGGCGGAAAAATTACAAATATCGGATTGGTTGAAATTCCAATGGGCACAACACTTCGTGAAGTTGTCGAAGAAATCGGAGGCGGTGTGCCAAAAGGTAAAAAATTCAAAGCCGCACAGACAGGCGGTCCGTCAGGAGGATGTATTCCGGCAGAACATTTTGATGTTCCGATTGACTTTGAAAACCTTGCTGCGGTCGGCTCAATGATGGGCAGTGGCGGACTTATCGTTATGGACGAGGATGACTGCATGGTCGATATTGCGAAGTTCTTCCTTGACTTTACAGTTGAAGAGAGCTGCGGCAAATGCACCCCATGTCGCATAGGCACAAAACGTCTGCTTGAAATCCTTGAAAGAATTACCGAAGGCAAGGGCGAGCCGTCAGACATCAAAGAACTCGACACCCTCTGCGAGCATATCCGCACATCTTCCCTATGTCAGCTCGGTATGACAGCACCAAATCCAGTCCTCTCCACACTGCGTTTCTTTAGAGATGAATACATGGCGCACGTTGTAGATAAAAAGTGCCCTGCAGGTAAATGTAAAGACTTACTTCAGTATGTCGTCGTGCCCGAAAAGTGCATAGGCTGTACTATCTGTAAGAAATTCTGTCCTGCAAACTGTATAACCGGAGAGGTCAAAGCTGTGCACGAGATTGACCAAAGTGAATGTATCAAATGTGGCGTTTGTTTAGAAAAATGCAAATTCAACGCCATCATAATTCAGTAGGGAAGGAGGAAAAATAATGGATATGATAAATTTAACAATAAATGGCGTATCAGTAAAAGCTCCGAAAGGCTCAACGGTTTTGGAGGCGGCAAAATACGCAAACATCGAAATCCCAACACTATGCTACCTAAAAGACCTCAATGAAATAGGCGCATGCAGAATCTGCCTGGCGGAGGTTAAAGGGGCACGTTCACTGGTAGCGGCGTGTGTGTATCCCGCAGAAGACGGAATGGAAGTTCAAACAAACACACCCGAGATAAGAGAATCCCGCCGTCACACACTGGAACTAACAGTTTCAAACCACAAAAGAGAATGTCTGAGTTGTCAAAAAAGTGAGACATGTCAACTTCTAAAGCTATGCAAAGACTACGGCATTGACGAGAAAAGATATGGGGGTATCACATGCGACTACGATATAGACAATGAATCTTCATCACTTATCCGTGATAATGCAAAGTGCGTGCTGTGCAGACGTTGTGTGGCAGCGTGTAAAGACCAACAGTCAATAGCCGTCATAGACGCTATTGAAAGAGGGTTTAAAACTCATATAGGCTGTGCATTTGAAAAGAGCTTAGATGAAGCACCATGCGTATACTGCGGTCAATGCATTGTTGTCTGTCCGACAGGCGCACTCAGAGAAAAGGACGATACACAAAAAGTCCTTGACGCAATTGCCGACCCTGAGAAAACAGTGTATGTATTCGCAGCTCCGGCAATCAGAGTAACGCTTGGAGAGGCATTTGATATGCCGCTCGGTACAAATGTTGAGGGCAAACTGGCTGCGGTGCTAAAGAGAATGGGCTTTGATGGCGTTTACGACATGGCACTCTCGGCAGACCTCACCATCATGGAAGAAGCTCACGAGTTTCTCGACCGCGTTAAAAACGGAGGAAAACTCCCTATTATCACATCATGCTCACCCGGCTGGGTTAAATTTTGCGAACACTATTATCCCGAGCTTACAGAAAATCTCTCCAGTTGCAAATCCCCGCAGCAGATGTTTGGTGCAACGCTCAAAACCTATTTTGCAAAAAAGAACAACATCGACCCGAAAAACATCGTCGTAGTATCGGTTGTTCCCTGTACGTCAAAGAAATTTGAAGCAGGCAGAGATAACGAATCTGCGGCAGGTGTGCCTGATGTTGACGTGGCAATCACAACCAGAGAACTTGCCCGAATGATTAAGGCAGATGGTATCGACTTTACCGCACTGGAAGATGCGCAGTTTGATAGCCCCTTTGAGACTGCATCCGGCGCAGGCGTTATATTCGGAGCAACCGGAGGTGTCCTTGAAGCTGCACTCAGAACTGCCAGCCACTGGCTTGATAAAGATTTTGAGATCACTAACTTTAATGAAGTTAGAGGACCCGACGGCGTAAGGCGAGCAACCTATAAAATTGCAGGAATGGACGTAAAAGTTGCGGCTGCATCAGGACTTGCAAACGCAAGAGTGTTGCTTGATGCGGTGAAGAGCGGCAAGGAAGAATACCACATGATTGAAATAATGGCTTGTCCCGGCGGGTGCATAAACGGTGGCGGGCAGCCCGACCTAAGTGACAGCATTCGCAACAATCAGGACGTCATAGCTGCCCGTACAAAGACAATATATGAACTTGATGAAAAACGCTCGCTTCGCAAATCTTACGAAAATCCCGATGTAAAGAAAATTTACGACGAATACTTGGAGTCTCCGGGTAGTCACAAAGCACACGATGTTTTACACACAAAGTTTGTAAAACGCACAGCATTCTAACCACACTATGAGAGGAAAGGGTGTTTGAAAATTTTAAACACCCTTTTCTATCCCCGCATATGTTGAAACTAAATGAAAATTGAGTGGGTATAAAGGATAAAAATATGGATAAATGGTGGAAAGAGCAAGTAGTATACCAGATATATCCTCGTAGCTTTCAAGACTCAAATAACGATGGCATTGGAGATATACCGGGAATAGTTTCACGGCTTGATCAGCTAAAAGAATTGGGTGTTGGAATTATATGGCTATCTCCGGTCTACAAATCACCTGAGTTTGATAACGGATATGATATCAGCGACTATCGAGACATAAACCCAAAGTTTGGCACAATGGCAGACATGGAGCATCTATTCTCTGAAGCCGGAAAACGTGGAATAAAGATTATAATGGATTTGGTTATTAACCACACTTCAGATGAGCATGACTGGTTTGTAAAAAGCCGGGACAAAAACAGTCCGTATCGTGATTACTACATCTGGATGCCACCAAATCCGGACGGAGGACCGCCCAATAACTGGACAACCTTTTTCGGCGATGACGCATGGGAATATGACCCTGAAAGTGGAGAATATTATCTGCACCTGTTCCATGAAACACAGCCTGACCTGAACTATCGTAACCCCAAAGTAATTGAAGAAATCAAAGAAATCATGCACTTTTGGTTAAAAAAAGGAGCGGCGGGATTTCGGTGTGATGTGATAAATCTCATCTATAAAACGTCATTTGAAGACGGCATACACAGGGTAGCAGTGCGAGGTAGAGAACATTTTTTAACCCAAGAGGGTGCGCACGAGATAATTAAAGAGCTTCGCAGAGATGTGTTGAGTCATTACGACTGCTTCACTGTCGGGGAAGCTCCAATGGTCAGTTTAAAAGATGCAAGACTCTTGACAGGCTCGGAACGCGAAGAACTCGACATGCTGTTTTATTTTGACCATCTCCAGGTAGACAGGCTCATGGAGAAATACATTCCGACAAAGTTCAGTGCAGCTAAGTTGCTGAAAGTGCTGGCAAAATGGCAGCAGGGCTTAGAGTGGAATGCAGTTTATCTCGAAAATCACGATCAGCCGCGCATAATTTCACATTATGGAAATGACGGTGAATATCGAGAGCGTAGTGCAAAGTTGTTTGCCACAATGCTGCTCACACTTAAAGGTACTGTGTTTATTTATCAAGGTCAGGAAATCGGCATGACGAATTTCGACTATACAAGAATGAAGCAGCTGAATGATGTAGAATCTTTGGGTGTAGATAGACTTTTGCGCTCATATTGGATACCGGCAGGGTTGCGCTGGAAATGGATAGCACCAAGCTCCCGCGACAATGCCCGCACACCTTATCAGTGGAATGCAGAAGAGGGAGCGGGATTTACAAAGGGTACTCCGTGGTTAGGAATAAACAAAAATCACACTAAAATAAACTACGAGGAACAAAAACAGCGAAGTGATTCAGTTTTAACATTTTATAAAAACATGATAACCCTGCGTAACTCAAACAACACACTAAAGCATGGCGATTTTGCGCCTGCATACTCAGATAAGCAAGTAATGTCCTATACACGCACAACAGTAGGGGATGAACAATTTACCATAATTCTCAATCTTTCCGACAAGCCTGCAACGTCACCTTTTGAGGGAAACTTCATGGGTAAAGTAATTGTGACAAACGTAGGGCGTACCAACTACGACGGAAACCTAGCACCGTGGGAAGCGGTGATTTTGAAAGTTTGGTAACGCGGTTCATTTACGCCTCGCTAAGTCAATAAAACCAAAATCTAAAGGAAATGATGATTTGCAAGTAGTTGGAAGAATAGATGTGGATAAATACAAGGCTCTATCGTCCGGTATATTAACAGATGAGGTTGTGCTTACCGATAGACAGTTAGCTCATATAGTTGAAAAAAGGGAAGATGTTTATGAAAAATATCAAGACAAGCTATCCGATATAGTAAAAAATCCTGATTACATCTTCGCTGATCCCAAGCACCATGATACGGCTCTTGTTATCAAAAAATATAGTAACGCCGCGTTAGTTGTGTTGCGGTTGAGCACTGAAACAACTGACAAAAAGAACTCAATTTTAACGATGTGGGAAATCAAAGAATCACGATTGCAACGATATATTTTGACACATAAAACTATTTACAAAAAAGATTGAGAGTGTTATAATTACTATGCAGATATAGGGTTATTGAGGTGGACAACGGCATCCACACGCTGATGGTTTGACAGGCGAAAGCCGAGAGATGCAGGAACAGCCGGCCCTGCCAATAACCTTTTATCGAAAAAGAAAGCATCTGACTAAAACAGGTGTTTTTTCTTTCGATGCATGAAACTAAACCATTTAAATATAAATTCAATTGAGCTTGTTTGCGACAACCCAAAAGATGAAAGATGAACAAAATGAAGCAGTAGAAAAAATTCTCAAACGATAATGGACAATCAATCGTTAGGCTATTTTATAAGATTTACGCCGTGCTTGCACGAACAGATATAATGACAAAACAAAAGCTCTCGTCTTACCAGCAAATAGGAACACAGTGAATAAACTAATGATTTATCTTCTGGCAGTGCTTATTTTCATTAAGCCGGGGGTTTCACAAGATACGTTAGCAAGCAATTTCTATCACCTTTTTATGATTCAACTATACAGCGCATGAACAATATACTTGCTTATGATAACTTTAAAGAGGGTTCATCATGAGTAATGCAATATAGCCACAAGCACTATTGTATGCACTATCCTGCAAGGGTCAACGCGCATAGCTAGTCTAGCCGATTTAGTTCGCGCTGAGAATATCCCCATATTGCATGTCCTCCAGCGCCCCAAACTCGTCCTCTAAGGTGTGCGCCATCCGAACGGAACGACACAGTGTTTGAAGTCCATGCTTCTGCAACTATTGTGCCCCAACCTGCAAATCTGGTTACGAAGCCGTCAATTTCAAAATCTATTATACTGGACGCGCGCAGACTGAAAGGAAAGGTCATATCAAAATAACGCGTATACTCATGTCGCCCACCGTGGGAAATAGACACAACACGACCACTTGCGTATATCAGCGTATCAGTCATATTTGTGATGTTCAATGTTAGTGTATAGTCAATGTTATTATTGTTGTTATATGTTACAATGTACGACCCTAAGATATTCCAATCCTGAAAGATTGGTTCAGAAATACTGTGATAAAGCGATATCCATTCCCCCTGATGCGTGTCGAATTGCAAAGGAAGAAAAACTTCACGCACTTCCAAAGCCATAAGGTGTTGTAAGTTCGCAGTAAACAAGAGCTCATCAAAATTACCGGCTAAATCTGTTGTTCTGCCTGCAAGTGTGATTTCGTAGCCACCCAACTCATTTTGCAACTGTGAAACAAGGTTATCGATTTCCCCCTGCGCAATTGTATCAAGTGGACGTGCTGTACTACTGACAAGGTCAAGTCTACTTACTTGCCAGCCGTCAGCGCCGAGGAAATAATTAAATGTATATTCAAGTTCAAATATTGCCTGTTCAGTCTGAGCAGTTACACCAAGCCGGACTTCTAAAGCATTGATATATGAGCCGGTCAATTGAGCGTCATCGTCGGTGGGAAGTCCTGAAATTGAAATATATTCATCGACTATAAGACCTCTACTCATGATGAAGTCATCATTTGCAAGAGCAACTTGCGCATCGGCTAGGATTTGTGCTCTTGTAGGCAGTGATATGTCAAAAAAATCGCTTGAACTTAGTGCAAAAATCACGATACCGACAAGCACTGTCACTACAGCAGAGATTGCTACTAATTTTGATTTTCCGTTGCGCCGATGTCCGACTCCTGCTCTTTTTGGGTGCTGCTGTTGAGTTGATGCGCGATTTGGCTGTAGGGATTGCGAATGCTTCGTGTGCAAGTCTATTTTCGAAACTGTGTCGCCGGCGGTTTGAGCCCCACACCTACCGCAAAAGACCGCACCTTGTGATAATTCATTTCCGCACTTAGTACAAAACATTTAAAATCTCCTTTAACTTAGCTAAACTTATTCTACCGAGCTTACGAGCTGCGCCCGCATTTTCCACAAAAATTCACCACTCTAGTCAGCTTAACACCACAACCACCACAATATGAAATGCGCTCCGTACCATTTGCGGAAACTTGCGACACAGCCGCCGTCGAAACTGAGGCGCGTTGCAATTTTACCTTACGCGCACGAGCAAAAGTTAGACAAACAAGCACCGCCGCAACAATCAAAATCGCAAACAGTCCGCCATTAATCCAATTTGCCGATCCAGTATTTCTCCCCATACCTATAGTCATAACCCCGTCAACGTACTGCATGATATGACCATCACTGAACTCAATGCTATAACTATCAAGCCTGTGATAAAGGCTTTTCAAAGCATGTTCACTGATAAGTAATCCACCATCATCTGCCGAAAACACAAGCGTGTCGTCAATGTAAAATCGGCTTACATACAAATCTTCAAGCTTTCCCGTTTCTTCGACAAGAAATTGTTCATCGACCGAAACCTCACCTGCAAAATGTACAGTAAGTGTGTGAAATCCGTCTTCGAGCGTATCAATGAAACTTGACAGAAGCGAAATGACCGTTGAGCCGCTTGACAATGTATAATGCACGTCTCGCTGTAACTGCACTCCATTTACATACATGCCTTCAAAGGTCGATAAAGGCATATCAATCTCAAAAGTGAGTAGTGAACCTGAGCCTATAATGCCTGTGAAACCGTCGGGAACTATGATCGGTGGGGTTATAGGTTCAAATGCTATATGAACAAAATCCACATGATGGGGAAAACCGCCGTTTCTGTTAGAATCAAGTGCCCAAACATTGTCAAAATCCCATCCACGAAACGAAGCTTGATTTTGCATTTCTGCATGAGATAATGTCCTTGATATCCCTGTAGTATTTTCTTCGCCACGATGAAAATGCGGAAACGAACCCCTGTTCGTATAAAGGCTCTGCGAGCCTGAGCGAAAATTTTCTCCCACAGAAGAGACTCTGCCACCACCAACCAACGCTCCTGCCTTTGCATCAGGGCGACCAAGAAGTGGAAATGCGCCGTGTGCTTCAATATTATTGGTGACATAAGTGTTTTCAATTGAAACCTGTGCACCGTCTCTGACAAATCCGACCAACCCGCCCGAATGTGCCCTACTTCTAACGGCACCAACGAGAGCAGAACCACCAGCCAATGCCCTTGCACTTGCGCGAACAGATCCACGCGCATAACTGTTTATTATCCTGACATTTGCATTTCTGCCAATTTGTCCGACCAATCCACCAGCAAAAGCGCGTGAGCCGTTATCTTCTTGGGCAGCATCCGCAATAATTCCGGCAATTGACAACACTGTGCTGAAATCACTCACGAAAGATGCCCATGTGGATATTTCGAGATGCCTGAGTGTGGTTTCAAGTGTGTTTAACCCGATGCTTCTCCATGTGCTGCTGAGTATATTGTTAAGACCTGATGTAACTGTGTCCCAAAAAGCATTAGCTCGCACATTGCCGTCGAAAAACACATTTTCGATGGTCACGCTCCCGCCATTGATTATTCCTACCAATCCTCCGGCGTATGCGACAGAGAAGTTGCTGTTAGGGGCAGTTGCTGTGACAGCATTTAGTGTCCGCAGTCCTAAATTCCTGATTATTACTGTGCTATAATTAAAGCTTTGAAACAGCCCCGCAGAAGCAAGACCTAGATTAATATTAGACGAAAATGTTACAGTAAACCCTGCACCATCAAGAGTTCCCCTAAAATTTTCAATGGGAGTCCAATTTCCCGAAACTTCTATATCATTTGCCAGAATGTATATTCCATGTGAGCCACCGATTGAGGCAAGTTCCGATGCTGTGTTAATTATTGTACCGTGCTCGGTTCCGACACCAAACTCGCCATAAATTATTGTGGGTGGGGTGGATGTAGTGTCTCTTTTGAATGAAACGTTACCTATGACTATGACATCGCCGTACTCTCTATCGATACGGAACAAAAATCTATGTGTATGAGTTTCGCCGTTTGCAGTTGTTACCTCTATTTGTTCGTTGCTGATTATGCTAAATGTACCGTTAGTTGTTCTTCGATAGGTCATCATTGTTGAACCTCTTTGTTCGCGTGCGGGTTCCACCAAGCAATGTTGTGTATGATATACAGCCCGGTTATCGTTTATACCAAAGTAAAATCCGCCCCAGTCATTCGGCCTATGGCATGTAGCCCACAAGTTGCTGCTGTATTCAACAGTGGTAATTGAATTTCCGCTGATGGTTAGACTGGGGGTATAGCTTGCTTCGTATGCGGTTGCCATTCGTGCTAAGCGAAGCAATACCACCCATCGACCGTCAAGCTGTAGCTCTGATGTTTGATGGCCAGCTAAAGCAGTGTGCCCCTGTGACAAGAAACCGAGTGTGGATAGAAACATTGCTGTGCACAGGATTACGATGTTAATTTTTTTAGTCAGCACCATTATACGAATTAAAAGTGATCTCAACCACATATATCTCGAAATAATCATCGCGTAACCTCTTATTTCATCAACTCTATGACCGATAAAGTCAGGTATAAGAATAGATTCGGCAGGAGTGAAAGATAATAAAGAGCTTGTTAATTTCTCCCCTGACTATCAATCCTAAGTTTGAAATTAAGTTCAAATTCGTTTTCGTGTATAAGCATAAGCTCTTCTCCCCTTATTATATAATCTAGGATATACACGTCGTCAGGATCTTCGAATAAAATAATCTGTCCATCTCTTGTCAACCAACTAAAACCTTCCCACTGACCAACCAACTCGTGAATTGGGTCTTCACTATATGGAGTCATACGCCCGCCGTCATTTTCTAAGAATGCCGATATACCGATAATGGAAATACCGACTACAAGCACTGCAACCAATGCTCCTACAATTAATGTTTTTTTCTTTGTGGTGGTTGTCGTCTTCGGGCACCTCTTGCGTAGGATGGCCGCTGAGTTCGTGCGCATGGTAGTGGATGGTGTGTTGTCACTGCTACTGAGTCTGTTCCCGGTGTTGCATCACCACCCACATTTGCCCCACAACTCCCACAAAAGATAGCTCCTTGTGACAGTTCGTTCCCACATTTTGTACAAAACATTTCGTTTCTCCTTTACCTAAGTAGAATTCGCTTATAATGAGCGCCCACACTTTTCGCAAAAATTCATGTTCTGATGGTTAGTGTGACCGCAGGCACATCCGAATTTACCCGTGGCACCTGTCACCATGCTAACGTCATCGTCAATCCGTCTTAATTCCGTTTGATACTTAGTGATATCGCCAAGGCATTTGTGAATTTTTTCAAGTAAGTTTTCAATAACGGAATCAGAAAGTGACTCTTTGCGGATGCATTTCTCGTAAACACTCATGCCGAGAGCTTCTGCCAGTTGCTTACGTTCGCTTTCGAGATTTCCGATGATTGTTTTAACTCTGGTCTTTTCCATCAGTGCTTTAGAATTTGCTCCAACTGTTGCAACGCCTTTGTGTAACCCACCGACAACCTTGTCGATTATACTTGACCTTTCTAAGCTTGTTTTCTGGCCGAATTGTTGGTTAGCTTCAACGGGTATCCCGCAGTTTGTGCAGAATTTCAGATCTGTATCTAGCTCTGCTTTGCATTTCGTGCAAAAATTCATAGCTGTTTCTCCTCAATATGATATTTTTTGTCTGCTTAATCCATTCTTCTTAAGACCAAAGAACCACCTTGTACTTCGCTTCCATCTGCCCTAGCGGTCTCAATGTCAAGAAATAGATAGGAACCTCTAATTGAATATCTCATCCTAGCGTAATCAAGCCAACGCTGACCAAGCTGAGGACCAGCACGAAATGTCATGCTCCCATCCCATGCGCTCCAACGCCATTCATGTACCATCCAGCCGCCTGAGTTTGTTACAAGCCCCGCTCCTCGACCACGATCAAATAGACCGCTATACGGGCGAAATTCAAATTCTCCGCCAAATAACACATGTGAACGGTTTTCAACTAACTCCCATCTACCCACTGCTGAGTGTGCAGATAAAGCGTTAATTAACACCGCGCCTATAACTATAACTAACAAAGCGGTGGCAGGCAAAATAACGCGGTGTTTTAACTTGTGAGATGCGGCTTTTCTTTGGGTTGTTCGTTGCATTGTGGCTGTCTGCTTAGCGGATGCATTATCTCCGATTTGTGCTCCACATTTACCACAGAATTGAGCCAGTGGATTTGTTATATTATTTTTGCAGTTTTTACAAAGCATATTTATCCATCCCTTTCTGTCGCTTTTGCCAAAAAGGCAGAAAAATTTTATTATTTGCTCAACTTCTGAAGGCGTTGTCATGATAATCAAAGAGGCTTGTTCACCCATATGATTGCATAAGGAAAAATGTTCCACCATCGTGAAAGTCAAGAATTAACTGTGAATCTCTTATGCTAAAATCAAAAAGATATGCATCATCATCATTATTACGAAGAACTATTAATTTGTCTCCTCTTGCCATCCAGCGCGCATTGTGCACAAATCCATAAAGAAAAGCTTGACCATCAGAGTAAAAATACCAGCGGTTAGAACCATCACTCCATGTCCCCAGTAAAGGATGATTATCGTAACTATCCATACGCGGAACATTTTTTCTTGCAAAAGTGCCGTACACATATGAGCCTTGCAATACTAATTCGTTTTCGGATATTCTGAAAGAAAAATATTTTGCTTCACCCCAGTCGTAATCGAAATCGTAAGCGAGCAAGAGTTCGTCATTGGTAGTGCGCCAGTGCATATGGAAGATCCAACAGCCACTCGTAATCGAACCCCCAGCTATAACTACCGTTTCGTTGTCAAAAAACTCAACCCATTCTATCAACAATTCGTAATTGTCAAATAGCTGAACACTATTATCCATTGAATCCCACAACCCCACTAGTTCATGTATGGGGTATTCGCTATAAGTGCGCATAAGCTCGTAGAGAGAATCATCGTCGGGTCTAGCAACCGATGTTGCATAATCGTCCGGGTATGCAGAGGGGATCTGGTGCGTGTCATCAATGGGAGCTGATATCGCATTAGGCGGTAGCGATGGAACTGAGATGTATTCCTCTGCATTGTTACTGGATAGCATGGGTATGATCATTGCTGTAATTATTGCCATAAAAAGCACCGCTAATGACCCTGCAATTAGTTTTTTTCTTTGTCTTCGCCGTATGACTTCCATCCTTGCAGATGATCGCTTCTGCGTTGATTGACGACGTTGCGTTAATGTCGGCTGCGAAAGTGTTTTTTCTATTGGCGTTGTAAAGTTGCCTACTTGTGTCCCACAGCTGCCGCAAAAGACGGCTGCCTGTGATAGCTCATTTCTGCATTTTGTACAAAACATTTACAATTACCCTCTCTTACTGTTTGCTATATCGCATTTCCGCAGTTGCCACAAAAAGCGGCTGATTTTGTAGACTTATTTCCGCAATTTCCACAGAGCGACAAGTTTTCGTTAATATCTTGAAGTTGTCTTTTTTTGTGATTATCTGTATGCTGTATCTTATCACCGCTATTAGTATAGCCTTGTCTCCGCTTGTTAATTTCCGTGGCAATTTCCTTACATTTTATCGTATAGACTTGAAATACCTTGCCATTGGCATTTACATTAACGCTTTTCCAACGACTTTCGTCTTGCGTATTCACTGACGATATGTCGCTATACTTCAGCTCAAAAGTTTCATTTGCCTTGCTGATTCCTCTGATTTTATCTTCAAAAACAGATATTTCTGAACTGAGCCGCCGTCACATTTCCAGAATGCCTCCAACGACACCACCGATTATTAGAAGTGAGACAGCAATCCTTAGAGAATTGGCAGAAAACATAAAACCAAAGAATGTGACAACCCGCGTTCTGATAGGGTGTAAACCAAACCCCCATCCGGTAATTTGGTAAGAGCTAAGTACCTCAATCAAAATAAATGCAGCAACAATCCTCACAATTCCCATAATAACCCAAATAATATAAAGTGCCTTTTCGTCCTTTGCATCTCGACCATGCCCTTTGAGTAAAAGGTTTCCCGTGCTTTGCATAAATTCACCTTCCATTTTCTCGTCTTATCCAGAAGACCACACACAAAAATGGCGCATAGGGGGCATAAAATGCCTTGCCTACGCACCAAAATTTCAACTTCAGTGTTTTACGAGTGACTCCCAAAACCACAAACAACTAAAATAGCTTGAAAATACCCATACAAATAGGTATACTAATTCAAGTCGTGGTGGCGGAGAAATCCGTGCTTGTAGGCATCTTGTTTAAGGTTACCCCTACATTCGCCGTGTCGTGCTGTAACACTTCACGGTCGCTACGGCCATTTCTGTGTGGCCTATAGTTTTTGATACTATCATAAAAACAGCAAGAGTTCAAGTTTTTTATGCGGAAAAGTTAACTGTTTTCCGATACATACGATAAATAATCTGCCGCTTTCATAGTTTTTGGTTTATCCATGTTTAGCTCCAAAAAGTGTCTATCTCCACTTATAATTATATCCACATCTGCTGTTAATTTAGCCAGATTCATCGGAATATCATCCTCTAATATATAATGAATTCATTAGATTCATTATATATTTCGGTAACCCTGAAGTCAACAAAAGCATGAAAAAACTACGGTATCTACATTCACAGATGCCGTAGTTTTCTGATGTTTTAAGTTTACTTTGCGTACTCGACTGCCTTTGTCTCTCTCATGAGGTTTACTTTGATTTGACCGGGGTACTCAAGCTCAGCTTCAATCTTTTTGGCTATATCGCGAGCTAGGAGAACCATTTGGTCTTCATCTACCTGCTCGGGATTCACCATTATGCGGATTTCTCTGCCGGCTTGAATGGCGTAAGAACTATCAACACCCTTAAATGAGTTGGTGAGTTCTTCAAGCCTTTCAAGACGCTTGATGTAACTTTCAATGTTCTCGCGGCGAGCACCGGGGCGGGAAGCGGAGATAGCGTCCGAAGCCTGTACGATACAAGCGACGATGGTTCTTGGCTCAACATCTCCGTGGTGAGCGTGGATGGCGTGAAGTACCTCATCGCTTTCTTTGTACTTTTTGGCAACGTCAACACCAATGGTTACGTGGCTGCCCTCTGTTTCGTGGTCAATGGCTTTGCCGAGATCATGGAGCAAACCTGCGCGCTTGGCGGTCATAACATCTGCACCGAGCTCAGCAGCTAAAAGTCCTGCGATGTGAGAAACTTCTATAGAGTGATTAAGGACGTTTTGACCGTAGCTTGTGCGATAACGCATTCTGCCGAGAAGTTTAATAATTTCAGGATGCAGACCGTGTACTCCTGTTTCAAATGTGGCTCTGTCTCCCTCTGCTTTTACGGTAGCTTCTACCTCTCGTCTGGCTTTTTCGACCATTTCTTCGATTCTTGCAGGGTGAATTCGTCCATCCAAAATCAGCTTTTCAAGCGAAAGACGGGCAATTTCACGGCGAACCGGATCAAAACCTGAAAGAGTAATTGCTTCGGGTGTATCGTCTATTATGAGGTCAACGCCCGTAAGCGTCTCAATAGCTCTGATGTTGCGCCCCTCTCGTCCGATGATACGACCTTTCATCTCATCATTTGGCAGCGGAACTACTGAAACAGTTGCCTCAGCAACATGATCGGCAGCGCAACGCTGTATGGCGAGTGAAATATACTCTCTTGCTTTTTGATCTGACTCCTCTTTGAGACGGTCTTCGATTTCCCGAATTTTCATTGCCGCTTCGTGTGTAACCTCGGATTCAAGGTTTGCTATGAGGTACGCCTTTGCTTCAGCAATGGTGTAACCGGAAATCTTCTCCAGCATTTCAAACTGGCTGCGCTTGATTTGAGCTACTTCTTCGCTGGCGGATTCGAGCTCCACCCTTTTCTTTTCTACAGACTCGGTTTTCTTTTCGAGAATGTCTGTCTTTTTGTCCAGCATTTCTTCTTTTTGCTGGAGTCTGCGTTCTTGTTTTTGAATCTCAGAGCGGCGTTCTCTGACTTCACGCTCGTATTCACTTCTGTTTCTGTGTATTTCTTCTTTTGCTTCCAGCAGAGCTTCACGTTTTTTTTGCTCTGCGCCTTTGATTGAGTCGTTGATAATTCTTTTGGCTCTCTCTTCTGCACTTTGGATCTCACGTTCCGAAACTTTTTTGCGATAAACGATCCCAAGGAAGAAGAAAACGACAGCGGCTACGACTACAACAGCCGCAAAAATACCTATTGTTAATAAATCGGGCATTGCGTATATATACACCTCCATTCGGAAACATCACCTAATTGTATATCTATGACAGCATTGTGTCAAGGAAAAAAGCGTTTCATGGGATATATATTTGAACAATCCTTTCTATGCCGTCATTGACCAGTATAGAAATATATGATAAAATTGGACTAATAGATTTTAACCGAAGAGGTCAACGTTTCTCGGTTAAAGCGCATTTCTGCGGATAATATACAATTTCATTCGGTTTTTCGAGTTCCTGCGGCTTTGTCTTCACGTGCGCTGGAAAAACCTCTGAAAACTGCACATTATCTGCAGGTCTGTGAGGTGACGTACAAAATGACTATTCCTGAATTACTTTCTCCTGCGGGGGATTTAGAGCGGCTTAAGGTGGCGTTTGCTTATGGGGCGGATGCTGTTTATATTGCGGGTAAATCTCTGGGTATGCGAGCTAAAGCCAGGAATTTCGAGATTGAGGAGATGAGTGAGGGCATCAAGTATGCTCACTCGCTTGGGAAAAAAGTATATGTCACGGTAAACATCATTGCTCGCAATGATGATTTTGCAAATATTGATGATTATTTCAAGGAGCTTAAGAAAATAGCACCTGATGCGCTGATTATCTCTGACTTTGGAATTTTTGATATGGCAAGAAATTCTTTGCCGGATACGGAAATTCATATTTCAACGCAGGCAAATACTACAAATTTTGCCTCGGCTAATTTCTGGAAAAAGCTGGGAGCGAGTCGCATTATTCTGGCGCGGGAGCTTTCGCTTAAAGAAATTGGAGAGATTAGCAAACTTTCGCCGGATGTAAGTCTTGAAACTTTTGTGCACGGTGCTATGTGTATGGCTTATTCGGGCAGGTGTTTAATCAGCAATTACATGAATGGACGTGATGCAAACAGAGGTGGTTGCAGTCATCCCTGCCGCTGGGATTATACGCTTGTTGAAGAAAAATCGGGTGCTTTAATTCCCGTTTTTGAGGATGGTGAGGGTACTCATATTTTCAGCTCAAAGGATTTGTGCATGGTAGAGCATATCCCTGATCTCATAAATGCAGGAATTATGAGTTTCAAAATAGAGGGGCGCATGAAAACTGTTTATTATGTAGCCGCTGTGACGAAAACCTATCGTGAGGCTATTGATGATTTTATTTCAGATCCAAATCTCTACTCCACGCGTATTCCTTACTATGAGGAGCAGCTTAGCAAAATTTGCCACAGAGAGTATACTACGGGCTTTTACTTCAGTCCGATAAGCGAGGAGGATCATTGTTATACCGACGGCTCACACACTAAAACGCAGGATTTTTATGCTATTGTTGAGCATTATGATTCTGCTTCGGGTTTTTGTTTCATTGAGCAACGCAATAAGTTTGAGGTCGGCGAGCGTGTTGAGGTGTTGAAAACCAAAGGCGAGAATTTCTCTCAGGTTATCGGGGAATTATTTGATATTGATGGAAATCCCGTTTTATCTGCTCCTCATCCTCAACAGAAGCTTAAGTTTAAAGCGGTGAAGCCTGTGGCTAAGTTTGATATAATCAGAAAGAGCGTATAGTAATCACTACTCTTCCCGGGTAAGCAGTTAAAATGCAGTTTGCGGAGAAAAGTGCATTTTATCTGCGGAGATAGAATATTAAGTGGAGCAAGGCTGTATGAATGAAAAAAATATACTAAAGCGAAAACATGGGCTGTTTGTGTCAGTTTGCTTTGTTGTGGGCTTTTTGGTCGGCACGGGAGTATTCTTTCTGCCCGGTCGAGTGCTTTATGAAGTCGGCGGAAACGTACCGCTGGGCACAGCAGCGTGGATAATTGGCGGCTTAATGATAGCTCCGTGCGTTTATATGTTCAGCGTATTTGCCGGAAAATACGAAAAAATCCACGGCTTTGTGGACTACTCGGAAGTTATAGTCGGCAAAAAATACGGCTATCTCGCAGGGTGGTTTTTTGCAGTAATGTACCAACCCGCAGGTTATGCCATTATAGCATGGATAACATCAGGCTTCACAGCAACGGTGGCAGGAATTTCAAACACAGACGAAAATTATCTGCCGTTTCGATTTTTTATAACCGCATTTTTTATGGTAGCGACATTTTTTCTAAACTACTTTGCTCCAAAAATTCCTGTAAAGCTCAATGTAGCAACGACTTTGGCGCGCATGATACCACTTATCCTGATGGGGACAGTAGGCGTAATAAGCGGCTTGGTAACCGCAGAGATTAATGGAACAATCGACGTAGAGGCGACCGTCTCCGGTCGCCCGTTATCAGAACTGCACGCACTGACCACAGAAAACGCATCACTCTTTGCAGCTATATCCGCAACAGCATTTGCATTTAACGGCTGGCAGGCAGCTCTGGCGTTTAACTCAGAAGTTAAGGACAGCAAACGAAAGTTTCCCATAGCCCTAATGCTTGGATTTGGCTTAATTGTCATAATATATGTGCTATATTTTATCGGAGTTACGACAGCTTCAAAAGAAAGCGCTTTGCAGATGATGAAGGGTGGCGGAGCCAACTTCGCAAGCGGAACGCATATGGCATTTAACAGCGTATTTGGCCGCGTGGGCGGCGTGCTCGTCGGATTTATGATAATCTCAGGACTCGGCATACTCAACGCCTGTTGTCTTGGCATGAGCAGAGCCATGTACGCTCTCGGACGCAGAGGGCTTGGGCCGATTCCTGATAGAATGACAGAGCTTGACCAAACCACAAACGTGCCGAACAACAGCATGGTTATGGCAGTAGGCATAAGTTTTCTCTGGCTTTTTGTAATCTTCGCAAACACAAATGGTTGGTTTGGAGCCTTTAGTTTCAGCCTGCCTGATTTTTACAATTTCAGTTTCTTCGCACTGCTAATCCCGATATTTATATGTTATATAGTTAGGGGAGGACAGGGGGACGGTTCATCTGTCTCCCCTACGAACGCGGTCTCTTCAGCAAGACAGATGAACCGTCCCCCTGTCCTCAAGCGATTTCTGATACCAACAATCGCAGCGGTCTGTGCGGGGTTCATGTTCACAACATACTGGCTCGGTTCTTTCGTCCATGCCACAGTATACACAATAACATTCATAGTGCTGGCACTGATTGGATTTGTGTTTTACAGACGGTCGGTGTATAATGTTAAAACTTCGGTCAAGCAGAATAAAGATTAGATATAAAAATAAGGGAGTTTGCCTTATGTATAACATTTCATCAGAAAATTTTGTTTTCGCAATGAGCAGAGAAAATCCACCGGTACTGACGGTTCCATCTGGCAGTAAATTGGTCTTTGAAACCAAAGATGCCCTTGACGGGCAAATTCGTAGTGCGGGTCAAAGCATTGAATCTCTTGACTGGGAGCGCGTGAATCCTGCAACAGGACCTGTAACCATAGAAGGTGCAGAGCCGGGCGACGCTATCAAGGTAGCTATAAAGCGCATAGAGGTTAAAGGAAATGGAATCATGGCAGCAATTCCGGGATTTGGCGTACTTGGAGACGAAATTAAAGAGGCAAGCCTTGAAGTTATGTCTATACACGATGACCATGTTGATTTTGGGCACGGAATAAAACTTCCTTATCGCCCTATGCTGGGTGTAATTGGTGTTGCTCCCGCTGACGAGTCGATACCCTGCGGAACTCCGGGTAGCCATGGCGGAAATATGGACTGCAAAAAAATTGCTCCGGGAAACTATCTTTACTTGCCTGTATTCTGCCCGGGTGCATTGCTCGCAATGGGCGACGTTCATGCATGCATGGGAGATGGAGAAATTATGGGAACAGGGGTAGAGGTCTCTGCAACCGTTGAGGTCGAAGTTGAACTGCTAAAGAATTTTGCAATCAC
>Ga0209755_10001497_pt1 | contig 35916 bp, 23 predicted proteins | sample TergutCo191P1_FD_187301 | JGI IMG/M metagenome (GOLD analysis project Ga0209755, IMG submission 187301) | Cornitermes sp. P1 segment gut microbial communities from Petit-Saut dam, French Guiana - Co191P1 (SPAdes) (version 2) | ecosystem: Host-associated > Arthropoda: Insects > Digestive system... | reverse complement strand
CGCCAAGCGATTAAAAGAATTGGCGGTACAATGCCTGAAAAATTGCCAACGCCAACAAAATCAATTCCTCAATTGCAAAAAGAGAAGGTAAAGGCAATACACTCCATATTAAGCAAAAAATAGAAAAAATTGCTCTGTATGGAGTGCAATTTTGATTTATAAACGAGCTATTTCATGATTTACCCTTGACAAAAGTCAATAATTTTCCTATCTTTACGAAAGATTTATAAAAACAGAGGTTTTTATATGAAAATATATGTACGTTTCTTATTTTTTGTAAGCATTATGCTTGTTTCAACAGTTTCTGCAAACTCGCTTTCCGAAAGCTGTGAAGAGGAAATTTTAGATCTTTTGGAAGATTATGATCTTGACATGAAGGAGCTTATAAAAGATTTAGTACCTGTGGCAGTGAAAGTAAAAGTACAAGCAAAAGCACCATTGCAATTTCTGCTTGGTCCTGGTCCGGATGACAAAATGACAGATATAGGAGTAAGTGTAGGATGCCTTAAAGAATTGCCAGAATCTGCCGGTGCAATTACTTCCATGTTTAAAAGTCTGGGCTTAGAGGCGGCAAATGGGGCGACTGCAAGCAACACAAAATCTAAGAGTCAAGATTGCAAAGAAATGAGGTTGTCGAAAGCGAAAAAGTTGAAATCAAAGATGTTATATATCTGCTAAACGGACTAGAAATAAAAAATGCCGCTATTGTTGAAATTAGCACTGACGAAGTGAAATATAAAGTCGGTACGCGAATAATTACGTATGCTGCGAAAAAAACAGAAATATCTGCTATTTTCAATCCGGAAACTCATTCCTGCGAATGGTCAAGTATATTTGAGCGGAAATAAGCTGCAAGTATTGTGGCAAGGCAAGTTTGTTTTCTATATTTCCTTTATCAAAAAAAAGAGGTTTCAGATGAATTATTTCAATACTTTGCCGCTTAGAGTTCAGTTGGAAGAGCTCGGCAAATGCCGTTTTATGGATGCTTCGGAGTTTACCGATGGTGTGGAAGCGTTAAAAGGCAAACAAATCGTGATTATAGGCGCTGGGGCGCAAGGCTTGCACCAAGGGTTGAATTTAAGAGATAGCGGACTGAATGTATCCTACGCTCTCAGACAATCCGCTATAGAAGAAAGACGCCCAAGCTTTTTAAATGTAATTGAAAACGGATTTAAATACGGAGTTTACAAAGAGTTAATTCCCAATGCGGATTTGGTTTGCAATCTGACTCCAGACAAACAACATTCCAAAGTGGTTACAGAAGTGATGCCCTTGATGAAACAAGGCTCAGCGCTCCTCTACAGCCACGGATTCAACATTGTGGAAGAAGGGATGCAAATAAGAGAAGACATCACCGTAATAATGGTTGCTCCCAAAGGGCCAGGCTCCGAGGTTCGCACTGAATACGTGCGCGGATTCGGCATGCCGGCTTTGATTGCAGTTAAAAGAGAAAACAACCCGGAAGGCAAAGGTTTAGACTATGCAAAAGCCTACGCTGTTGGCTTGGGCAGCGACCGAGCTGGAGTTCTGGAAAGCTCATTTATAGCCGAAGTGAAAAGCGATTTGATGGGCGAACAGACAATCCTGTGCGGAATGCTGCAAACGGGCACCCTGCTTTGCTTTGATCGCATGGTTCTTCTTGGCGTGGATGCGCCCTGGGCTTCCAAACTTCTGCAATATGGCTGGGAAACAATTTCCGAAGCATTAAAACAGGGCGGTATAACAAACATGATGGACAGGCTCTCCAATCCCGCAAAAATACGGGCTTATGAGCTTTCCGAAGAATTGAAAACCATAATGAGACCTCTCTATCAGAAACACCAAGACGACATTCTCTCTGGCGAATTCTCAGATACAATGATGAAAGACTGGTCGGACGGCGACAAGAAACTTCTGACCTGGCGCGAGGCTACAGGCAGAACCGCTTTTGAAAAAAACGCTCCAACAGACTATCCTATCACCGAGCAGGAATACTTTGACAAAGCCGTTTTAATGGTAGCCATGATAAAAGCTGGCGTTGAACTTGCTTTTGAAACTATGGTGAGCGCTGGCATGAAGCCTGCTTCTGCCTACTACGAATCTCTGCACGAGACTCCGCTAATCGCAAATCTGATAGCACGCAAAAAACTTTACGAAATGAATCGGGTTATCAGCGACACGGCAGAATATGGCTGTTACCTGTTTGCAAACAGTTGCATTCCGCTTTTGGAAAACTTTATGCAGGTTCAAGGCAAAGATGTTTTAAGCGCAGTGTTCAATGAAGGCAAATCCAATTGGGTGGACAATCGCCGTTTGATTGAAGTGAACAATGCTATTCGCCATCACCCGGTTGAAGAAATTGGTGCATGGCTGAGAAGCAAAATGCGTGGGATGAAGCAGTTGTGAGACTAGGCATCTCCACTTGCCCAAACGATACTTTTATTTATCAGAATCTGATTGAAGGCAAGGTTAAAACTCCTTGCCAAATTTCAGTTGAGTACGCTGATGTTCAGACTTTGAATGAAAAAGTTCTGAGCGGCGATTTTGATATGGCTAAAATTAGCTGTGCCGTTTATCATCTTGTGGAAGATAAGTATAGAATTTTGGATAGCGGCGGCGCTATGGGCTATGGTTGCGGGCCATTGCTGCTTTCTTCCGTAGGGAAAGATTTTGATACGAATATTTCGGTTTATTTGCCTGGGAAGAATACAACTGCGGCAGCATTATTTAATTTTTGGGCAAAGAATAAAAACAAAGTTGAATATATGCGATTCGATAAATTATATCGGAGCTTGCGCGAGAAGAGAATCGAGCAAGGCGTTGTTATTCATGAGCATCGTTTTACATGGAAGAGAGACGGTTTGCATTTGATTGCGGATTTGGGCGCGTTTTGGGAACAAGAGTTAAAGGCTCCGATTCCGTTGGGCTGCACGGTTATAAAAAAGGATTTGGGCGAAGGGCTTGCGAAAGAGATGGATTTGTGCATTCAGGAAAGTTTGCGGCTCGCTTGGGAAAGAGAGGAGCCTGTGAGTGATTTTATAAGAAAGCTCGCTCAGATAGAAGAAGACGATGTTATTTTGCAGCATATCAGAATGTTTGTGAATGAGTATTCCATGAACAGAGGCGAGGAAGGCGAAAGGGCTATGGAGATGTTAAAATGCTGAATTCAATAGATCTGTTTGCCGGGATAGGCGGAATACGGCTGGGTTTTGACAGAGCCTTTGGAAAAAAGTTAAAAACTGTTTTTATAAGCGAATGGGACGAGCATGCGCAAAAAACCTATAATGCAAATTTTGGCAGCAAAGTGGAAATTGCAGGCGATATAACCAAAATAAATGAAGCTGACATACCATCATTTGATATTTGCTTAGCGGGTTTTCCATGCCAAGCGTTCAGTCTTGCCGGGCAACGCAAAGGCTTTTCCGATGATTACAAAGGCATGTCGCGCGGAACGCTGTTTTTCGATGTGATAAGAATATGCGAGCGGCACAAACCCAAAGTTATTTTTTGCGAAAATGTAAAAGGTTTGAAAATCCACGATAAAGGACGAACATTTGAAATTATAAAAGGAGAGCTAAAAGCGATTGGCTACAATGTTTTCGCAGAGGTGCTGAACAGCCGAGACTTTGGTGTGCCGCAAAATCGCGAGCGCATTTACATCGTTGCATTTAGAGAAGACATTGACTGTTCCAAATTTCATTTTCCAGAATCAACGGATTCAACAAAGCGAATCAAAGATATATTGGAACAGCAAGTATCGGCAAAATATTATTTGAGCGAGAGGTATCTTGAAACGCTTCGCCGTCATCGTGCAAGGCACGAGGCTAAAGGACATGGTTTTGGCTACGAAATCCGAGGCAGAGACGATGTAGCTGGAGCGATTGTTTGCGGCGGAATGGGCCGCGAACGCAATCTTTTGGTTGACAAACCTAAGAAAAAATTAGTTCCAGTAACGCATATTAAAGGCGAAATTAACAAAGAGGGCGTGAGAAAAATGACTCCCCGTGAATGGGCAAGACTGCAAGGCTACCCAGATACATTTAAACTATCTCTATCCGATGTTCATTTATATAAGCAACTAGGCAATTCTGTTTCCGTACCTGTGATAGAAGCTATAGCTAAGAGAATAAGAAAATATTTACTATATTCCCCCTATGAGCGTAGTCAAGAGAAGAGATATTTTAAAGGAAATTTTCGCAAGAAAACCCATTGATGTTGTGCAGGGCAAGTCCCTTTATGAGATTTGGGCTACCGATGTTTTTGATTTGTCAAAAATGAAAAACGTGTTGCCAAAACAGATTTTCAAATCTTTGGAAAAAACAGTTGAAGTCGGAGTGCCGCTGGAAAAAGGCGTGGCAGACGAAATTGCTGCCGCAATGCGCAACTGGGCAATTAGCCACGGAGCAAAGTTTTACTCGCACGTGTTCCACCCGCTAACAGGAGCTACCGCAGAAAAACATGATGGTTTTATAGCAATTAACCGCGACGGCGAAATCTTAACCGAATTTTCCAGCAAGCAATTGATACAGGGCGAACCCGATGCAAGCTCATTTCCCAACGGCGGAATTCGTTCCACATTTGAAGCACGAGGCTATACCGCATGGGACGTTACAAGCCCGGCATATATAATGGAAACCGCAAATGGCAAAACGCTTTGCATACCGACTGTTTTCGTATCTTGGACTGGAGAAGCTCTGGATAAAAAAACTCCTTTGCTTCGCTCAAACATAGCCATAAGCCGCAGCGCAAACCGCATTTTGAAACTCTTTGGGCATCCAGATGCGAGCATAAGCACCAGCGCTGGCCCGGAACAGGAATACTTTCTTATAGACCGAGCATTCGCTGCCGCTCGCCCGGATTTGCTCCTCGCTGGCAGGACCCTCTTTGGCAGACCAGGCGCAAAAGGACAGGAATTCGGAGATCACTATTTTGGCGCAATACCTCAAAGAGTCCAGGTATTTATGCACGATGTGGAAGAAAAATTCTATCGCCTCGGAATACCGGCAAAAACTCATCACAACGAAGTTGCGCCCGCTCAATTTGAAATAGCCCCTCTTTATGAAAACTCAAATATTTCGAGCGACCACCAACAGCTCGTTATGACCATTTTGAAAAATGTTGCGAGAAAACACGGATTCATATGCCTTTTGCACGAAAAACCCTTTAAGGGAGTAAACGGCAGCGGAAAGCACGTAAACTGGTCCATAAGAAGTTCAGTGCTTGGCAATCTTTTGGATCCGGGTGATACCCCTCATGCAAATATGCAATTCCTCCTGTTCTGCGCAGCGGTGATTCGCGGAGTTCACAAATACGGCCACCTGCTCAGAGCGACCGTGGCAAGCGCCAGCAACGACCATCGCCTTGGCCAGAACGAAGCGCCTCCTGCAATTATGAGCATTTATCTGGGAGCGCAGTTAGCGGATGTGTTTGAGCGAATATGCAAGGGAACGGGACATGCAAACGCTCCAATAAGCACCTTTGTGAATATCGGCGTTGACTCATTGCCGCCTTTGCCCAAAGACCCCGGCGACCGCAACCGCACATCGCCATTTGCATTTACGGGAAATCGCTTTGAGTTCAGAGCGGTTGGAGCCAGCCAATCGATAAGCGATTCTCTTGTTGCCATAAATACCATAGTTTCTGATTCCTTGGACTGGATTGCAGACAAGTTGGAAGCGGGCATTGCCGCCGGGAAAAAGCTTGAAAATGCTTGCACGGATGTTCTGAAAGAAATTCTGGAGAATCACAGCGCTGTTATTTTCAATGGAAACGGCTATTCAGAAGAGTGGATAGAAGAAGCGGAGCGCAGAGGTTTGCGCAATTTAAGAACTTGCGCAGAAGCGTTGCCTGTTCTCAATGAAAAAGATATAATTTCCCTTTTTGAAACGCAAAAAGTAATCACTCCTGTTGAGCTTGCCGCTCGCTATGAAATTTCTATCGATCAGTATGTAAAAACCATAGATGTAGAAGCGAAACTTGTTTTGGAAATAGCGAAGACCAAGATTTTGCCATCGGTAATAGCCTATTTAACCGATCAGGTAGAGTGCTTTGAGTCTCTTGGCGAGTTTAGATTGGACCGTTCAAATATAAATTTTGTAGCGGAAAAGCTGAAAGATTTGCAGAGCTCTGTTGCAAAGCTGGAAAAAGATTTGGACATAAGCCATAACGGCAGTTTTGAGGAGCAGCTTAATTTCCATTCCAAAACCATTGTAGCAGACATGAACGCAGTACGTGCCGCCGCCGATGCCCTTGAAGGCGAGGTGGCAGACGATTTCTGGCCATTGCCAAGCTACATGGAAATGCTGTTTATACGATGAATAATTTTGTATTCATTTCTCAAAACATCGCTCAGAATTTTTCTTTGGCGGAAAATGAGAGTTTGCGAGTTTTGGCTTTTAATTCTCACAGCGATATAAATGTTGAGCTTTGCGGCGAAGGAGCTGCTTTTGAGTATAGAAGTCTTTCTGTTTCCGGAACTCAGCAGAAAGTTCATGTTATGCACAAGGCTCAAAATACCAAGAGTTTTTTGTTTGCAAGGCATATTTTAAGCGATGATTCAAAGGCTGTTTTCAGCGGGATTATAGAAGCGGGCAAGCATTGCGAGAATATAAGCTCAAGGCAGCTTGTCAACAGCATATTGCTTTCTCCCGCTGCAAAAGTTGTTTCAAAGCCCGAGCTTAAAATTTACTGCGATGAGGTTGAGTGTTCGCACGGAAGCACTTGCGGAGGCTTGGACGAAGAGTCCCTGTTTTTCTTGCAGTCTCGCGGTTTGAGTTTGGAAGATGCAAAGAGAATTTTGCTGCGCGCGTTTGTTGCGGAAGTTTCTGAGGAACTGCTATGCCACCTTTCCTTGGATTGAAAATTTTCAGCGATGTGGATTTGAATTCCATAATTCCGCTGATAAACTGGCGAATGTATTTTGCCGCTTGGGATTTGAGACCCGCTCAATATACGGAAGCGCATAAGAATCTGGAGAGCGATACCCGTGTTCTGTTAAAGGAAATCGTTGATAAAAAAATGCTGAGGGCCTCGGCTGTTGTCGGTTTTTTTGATGTGCAACGCATGGGCGATACATTGGATGTTTTGGGGCATAATGCGCAATTGCATTTTTTGCGCCAGCAAACACAGCCGTTTTTATCCATGGCAGATTTTTTCAACCCCAACGAGAAAGATTTCATCGGGCTTTTTGCCGCTACCGCAGGCTTGGGCGCAAGCGAAGCGGAGCAAAAATTCAGAGAGCAGAACGATGATTATTCGGCAATAATTCTCGGTCTTTTGGCAGACCGCTTGGCAGAGGCTCTTTCGGAAAAACTTCACAGGGACATTTTGGACGGAGTTGGCATTCGAGCCGCACCTGGTTACCCAGCTAGCCCGGACCACACGGAAAAAACTGCAATCTGGAAGCTTCTCTCCCCAGAACAAATCGGAATTTCGTTGACGGAAAACTACGCTATGAATCCTGTAGCCTCCGAGTGCGGCTATTTTGCAGCCCACCCAAAGAGCAGCTACTTCAAGGTAGGCCCCATAGGTGAAGACCAGCTTGCGGATTATGCCAAGCGAAAGGGCGTGGCTGTAGATGTTATAAGTCGCTATATTTTCTAGATTTATTATTCATTTAATAAGGAGTTTATATGAAAAGAGTGCTTTTGTCTCTGCTTGCCGCCTGCACATTTGCAACAACCACAACGGGTTGCTTCGGTTCGTTTAAGTTAACCAAAACAGCTTACGATTTTAACAAAGGGTTGGGCAATAAGTGGCTTAGCTGGCTTGTTTTTCTGGTAGTTGGTCACATAACTACAGTCATTACACTGACTGTTGATTCTCTGGTCTTGAATTCTTTGGAATTCTGGACTGGCAAAAATCCAATGGCAATGGGTGATACCTACCGTGAAACAGACGCTAACGGCAATTCCATTACCGCTGTTAAAATGGAAGATGGTTCTCTCTATATGCGTATTGACGCCGTTACCGGCGAGTCTCAAGAATTGGTTCTTCAGCAAGATCAAGAAATCATTCGTATTTTGGATGCCAAAGGCGCTGTGATTAAAGAGACTGCTTACGCTGAGTAATGTATGCGCTTAAAGTGTCCCGAAATACTTCATCGGGGCTTTGACTGCCGTTGATTTTGGTTATCAGCTTGCTATCGTAAGCGCTTAAAACTGCGGCAGTTTTTTCTTCGTATTCCTTCAAGCGAGCTTTAATAACGGACTCGTCTGCATCGTCTTTTCTGCCTTCGATTTTCGCTCTTTTGAGCAAGCGCTCTATTATAACCGAATAATCAGGAATATCAAGAACAAAGATATGCTTAATTTCAACCACGCTTTTTATAAGCTCGGCTTGCGCAACGGTGCGCGGAATGCCATCCAGCAGAAATGAGTCTTTGGCAGGGTCAAACTTATTGGTATCAATCAACCCGCCTATGTATCGGGAGAAAATCTGAACCGTGACTTCATCTGGCACCAGTTTCCCAGCGCCTGCATAGCTTGCAAACAGTTTGCCATTCTCGCTAACCGGAGAAAGCCCTCTGAAAATATCGCCGGTGGAAAGATGCTTAACGCCCGTAGTAGCGGCCAGTTTTGCCCCAACAGTCCCTTTGCCGGAACCCGGAGCGCCAAAGATTAAATATGCGGAAGTCATAGGGGAAAGATAGAAAATTCACTCCCTAACAAACAAAATAGACCCTGCAAAAACCAAAGCAATCACCGCAATTTTCTGCGCTGGGAACGGCTCTCCAAAAACGGCCAAGCCGCCAATTGCCGGCACAATCAAACCTACCGCTGCGGAAAGCGGAATTACAAACAAAGCTCTTCCCCTGCGAAGCCCTATTTGCGAGCAGATAAATGCAGCTATGTAAAGCGCGGCGAATGCGAAAATTCGCAAATCTATTGGCGGCGGAAACAAATTCTCCAAAGCGATGCTCTTATAGAAAATAGCGGAAAGACCAAAACCAGCGCCAGCGCACAGCGAATCGGTTATCTCTGATTTGCGGAAAAACAGGCAAAAAACGGCTAGTAAAGCAAGCACGGCTCCAGCATAAATCCACAGCATTTCCCCAGAGCTTTGCCCTCCCGCGGTTTCTCCTGCCAAAGTACCGTCTATCAAAATGCCGCAAAAAATCAACGCTATGCCCAAAGCTATCTTGCGGCTCATCAACTCGCCAAGAATTTTCCAGCCAAGAATTGCCGTAAGCGCAGGATTCAATGCCATAAAAGGCTGAACCAGACTTATATTGTATCTTGCCATTGCAGCGTAGTAAAGCAAAGTTGCAATCAGGCTCAAAAACATTCCTCCGAGCCAAAACTTATTCTTTGCAAGAGAACCGATGGAATTTGCAGCTCGCAAGCCAATGCTAACCAGAATGTTTCCAAATGCAAGGCCAATCGCAGAACTGAGAGTTAGTAAGAAAAACATTGCTAAGTATAATCCTTAGTTGAGAATTGAGAATTGAAAATTGAAAATTGCGTAAACTTAAAAGCGTTTATTTTTGAATAATTCTCCATTCTCAATTCTCCATTCTCAATTAAAAATTAGTTACTACCATAAATTTCTCTGTAAGTCCAGTAATTTCCCATAACACGCTTAACGTAATCACGGGTTTCCCAGTAACTCACCTCTTCCACTCTTATGTCCCAAGGCAAGGTGCCGTAGTTTGTAAGCCAGCGATTTGTTGGAGCCGGGCCGGCATTGTATTCGCCCAGAACGCCTATATAGTCTTGTTTATGCTCAGCGTATAAATCGTTTAAATAGCGCACTCCCAAGCGAATGTTCAGATATGCGTTGTATAGCAAATCCTTGTCAAAATTTTCTATGCCCTCTCTTTTTGCCAAAAAATTTCCTGTTGCAGGCATAATCTGCAAAAGACCTCGCGCTCCGGCTGAGGATTGTATTTTTGCATCAAACATGCTCTCCTGGCGCATAACGGAATATACAAAAAACGGGTCTATTTGCGCATGCTTTTTTACCTTGGATTCATGCGGAATGGGATAGAGGAATTTTAAGACTTGCATGGGAACAGCAATCATTTTTTGCCTTGGAACAATATCCATAAAAGTGCGAGCCATTCTGTGCGCCAATGCGTATTCGCCGTTTTGCATAAACATAGCGCCGTATCTGTAATAAAATTCAAGGCGGTGTTTGTGGAATTTAAGAGCGTCTTCGTAAAGCGTAAAAGCCTCTTCTTCAAAACCGCTGCGGAGCAAAATTCCAATCTGCTCCAGCCGCTCAACGCTTACAAGGGAATCTTTTTCATCAGACTCTTTTTTTTGCACAGCCCTGAGCCAAGCGATTGTGGAATCTGCCGGCATTTCAATTCCTAGCTTTGGATAATTTTCTACAAGCTCAAATTCCATTAAATTCTGCTTTGCCCGCCACGAATAATATCCAAGCGGAAAATCTGCTACCACAGCGGAATACGCTGTTGCCGCATTCTCCTTTTGCCCCATTATCCTCAGACATTCAGCGTAAAAATAAAGCGAAGCGCTTCTGGCCATCAATCCCAAATTTTCATTTGCAGCTTCTGCAAATATATTTGCCGCTTCCGTGTATTTTCCCTCTTTGAAGCTTATAAATCCAACTCTGAATTTAGCCCATTGCCTTCTCTGATGCTTTCCGAATTTTGAATTGTACAACTGTTTATATGTTTCAACCGCTTTTTTATAATCTTCCGCCTGCTCGTATTCCAGAGCTTTTACCCACAGATTGTTTGCATTCTCCGAGCTGTGCGGAAACTTGTTCCGAAAAATAGAATCCAGTCTTTTCGCTTCAGCTTTGTTGCCGGCATTTCTGTACATTCTAAGCAAGCTTTGCATCCAAATGGAATTGTAATCTATGCTATCCAAAAGTTTTTTGTATTGATCAATGGCCAAATTCGTTTTTCCTGATTGCCTCCAAGCTTCTGCCTGCGATACCATAAAGTTGATTCTTGTAGCCGAGTCCAAATTTAAGTTCTTCCTTCCTAAAACAACGCCTATTCTATCTGCGCATTGCTCATGGTATCCTTTTCTGCACATAAATCTCACAAAATCTTGGTCCGTGGAATTGGGGGTTAGAGATTGCAGAGCTTTGAATGCGGAATCTGCGAATCTGCCTCCGCCTTTGAGCGCGGCGAGATAGGAGTCTGTTGTGCCCAATTGCCATCTCAAGAATTGCGCATAGCTTGAGTTAGGCTTTAATTTAAGGCGTTTTTCTATTGAGTCTTTTTTTGCCTTATTAGTTATTGAAGAGTCGCGCAGAATGCCTTCCAGCAAAATTTGGTCTGCACGTTCCCATGAAGTTTTATTGTTTTTCAAGCTTTTCAGGTTGAGCAGAAGTTTTCTGCTTTCCTGGATATTGCCCCTTTCCATTTCGCATTTCGCTACTCTCATTATAAGAGGTCCATATAAAAAATCCGAGACTTTTTCCAAAAGAGGCATATAAGCTGTGTATGCGCTGTCCCATTTTTTGTCGTAATAGAACACGGCGGCTTTCAAAAGCGCTTTTGAAACGGAATCGGTAGCGCTTTCGCTCCCCTGCAGGGCAAGCTCTCTGCGCAAGACTTCGTTTTTAAATGCATCGGGATGCAATAGTTCAAGTTCGTTGTCGTCATTTGCGGCGGCAATGGAAAAAAGCAGGGCAAAAAGCAAGGGGCGTAGCTTCATTTTAGTGTAAAATTTAGTAAATTCTCTATATGCCGATAGTCTATACCCTCACCGACGAATCTCCGCGTCTTGCAGCGGAAAGCCTTTTACCCATAGCACAATCCTTTGCCGCAGCGGCTGGCATTGAAATGGAAACCAGAGATATTTCCCTCGCAGCTCGTATTCTGGCAGCGTTCAACCTTGCCCCAGACGACCTTGCATATCTGGGAAAGCTCGCTAAAGAACCGACTGCAAACATAATAAAGCTTCCGAATATATCCGCTAGCATTCCGCAGATGAAGGCGGCAATTGCCGAGCTTCAAAGCAAAGGGTACAAAATTCCCAATTACGAAGACAACCAGGAAATTTACGACAAAGTAAAAGGCTCAGCGGTAAATCCGGTGCTGAGGCAAGGCAATTCAGACCGCCGCGCGCCTCTTTCCGTAAAGCAATATGCGAAGAAACATCCGCATTCAATGGGCGAATGGAAAAGCGATTTCAAAACGAAAGTTGTTTCAATGACTGGCGGAGATTTTTACGAAAGCGAAAAGTCCATAACCATAAACGAAAAATCATCGTTTGCAATTGAGTTTATCAATGAAAAGGGAGAAAAAACTTTGCTCAGAAAAGCCGCTCCGCTTTTGGAAGGCGAGATTTTGGATTCATCTGTGATGCGCGTTAAAACTCTGGAAAGCTTTTTGCAGCAGCAGTGCGAAGAAGCAAAAAAAGACGATATGACAGTTTCGGTTCATTTGAAAGCGACTATGATGAAGGTAAGCGATCCCGTGATTTTTGAGGTTGCAAAAAAGGTTGCGCTTGCAAGCGGGGCAAAGTTAGCGATGAATTTCAACAGCCCAAGCGATGTGATTATAGACGCTTCCATGCCGGCTTTGATTCGCCGCGCTCCGCAAAACGAGCTTGCCATTATTCCGGATCGCACTTATGCAGGGGTTTATTCCGCTGCCATAGATTTTTGCAAAAAGAACGGCGCTTTTGATCCTTCAACTATGGGCAGCATTCCCAATGTCGGTTTAATGGCGCAGTCTGCGGAAGAGTATGGCAGCCACGATAAGACTTTTATCGCAAAAGAGAAGGGAGTTATGCAGGCTGTTGATGGCAGCGGCGATGTTTTGTTAAGGCAAAAAGTTGAGGAAGGCGATATTTTCAGAATGTGCCAAACAAAGGACATTCCTGTTCGCAACTGGGTTCATTTGGCTGTTGAGCGTGCAAGGCTAACGCAAACTCCCGTAGTTTTTTGGCTTGACCCAAATCGTGCCCATGACAGGGAAGTGGAAAGAAAGGTAAAGAGCGAGTTTTCAAAAATAGATTTCAGCCATTTGGACATAAGCATAAAGGCTCCGATTGAAGCGGCTTTGTTTTCTATGCAAAGAGCGGCAGACAGTTTAGACACGATTTCCGCGACGGGCAATGTTTTGAGGGATTATTTAACCGATTTATTCCCGATTTTGGAGTTGGGAACTTCTGCGAAGATGCTTTCTGTTGTTCCGCTTTTGGCTGGCGGCGGTATGTTTGAGACCGGAGCGGGCGGTTCTGCGCCAAAGCAGGTTGAGCAGTTGTTGCAGGAGAATTATCTGCGTTGGGATTCTTTAGGCGAATATTTTGCTCTTGCGGAGTCTCTTGCTTTTTATGCAAGGCAGACTCAGAACAAAAAAGCGGCAGTTTTGGCAAAAGCTTTGGACCTTGCAAACGGAAGCATTTTGGAATTCAACCGCGTTCCTCTGCGCAAGCTTGGCGAGTTGGATAATCGCGGTTCGCATTTTTACTTAGCGCTTTACTGGGCGCAAGAATTGGCAAAGCAAAGAGACGATGCTTCTTTGAGAACCAAGTTTGAGCCTATTGCAAAGCATTTGAGCGAGAATGAGCAGCGCATTGTTGCGGAGTTAGCGGCCGTTCAGGGCAAGGCTGTTGATATTGGCGGTTATTATTTGCCGGATGCGGCGAAGTTAGCGGAAGTTATGAAACCGGTTAATTTCATAACCAACCTCTCTTCCAGCTTAGACTGAGTTAAATCCACAGTGAATTCAAATTGGCTGTCTTCTTCGTCTAAGAGCATCCTCTGCACAACCCACACATCGTCTCTTTTTTCAATATATGTGTGCTTATTGGAACGGCCCTCAGCGTCTAGGCGAATTTCTTTGTGCAGCGCTGCAAGCTTTTTTTCGCTGAATTCTTCGCTTGGCTCAAGGCAATCCGCAGCGGCGGCAAAGTCTCCTTTGCCCCATGCAACCAAAAATTGCAAAACCAAAGCTTTGACCATGCGCTCGCTCACCGCAAACGGCGGCAAAGGCTCTTCCCTTTCTTCGGGCAAAACAAACTCAGGATTCTGCATACGCTGCCACTCGTCCAAAAGCGAGGAATCAACCCTTTGCAGCATCTCACGCAAATAGTCCTGCATTTCAAGGATTTCTTCGCTTTTATGCTTTTCCGGAACGGTGTGCGCCAAAACTTTGTATACGCTGTTTATATGGCGCAAAAGCAAGCCCTCTATGCGCTCCAAGCCGTATTGCTTAATGTAACCGGAAAAAGAAAAACACTCCGCAAACATTTCAAGCACAATGGTCTGCGGATGAACTCGCTCACCGCCTACCCACGGATGTTTTTTTGAAAACTCGCTAAAACTCGCTTCTATCCAATCCGCATTTTCCGGCTCCGGTGGGCGCATTTCTTCAAGGCGAGCCTGACGCTCCTCAAATTCTATTCCCTGCGATTTCATCTCGGAGATGGCTTCGTTTTTCAGCTTTGAAAGCTGCTTGCGGCGCACCATTTCCGCTTCTTCTAAAATCGCTTCGATAAGAGTGAGCAATGTTAATGCGTTTAAATCGGTGATTTTTTCTATGCTTTCCAAAAGCCAAAGGGAAAGAGGCTGGTGCATGGCAAAGCGATCGTTTAAGTCAACATTTCCTATTATGCCTTGCGCAATGAGTGAGCGGTAGATTTGCAAAGCCCTTTTTATATGTATTTTCTTTTGCTCTTTTGTATCGTGGCTGTTCATTATCAAATTGTGCAAGGCTCGGCAGCCGTGCGCTGATGTTTGCAGAATGATGTTTGCGTCAACGGTGAATCTGGAGACTAGTTTTTCCGGCTCGCCGTGCATAAGCTTTTCAAAAGTCGCTTTGTCCCAGTTTATAAAGCCTTCGGGTGCGCTCGCTTTTTGAAATTTGCGGCCAGTTTTGCTGAACTTCGCTTCTCGCATTTTGTTTTCTATAACGTGTTCCGGAGCTTGAGCAATCACATAGCCAACGCTGTCAAAGCCCTTTCTTCCCGCGCGCCCGGATATTTGGTGAAAATCCCGCACGGGCAAAAGCGTTGTTTTTTCGCCGTTGAATTTTGTCAGCTTTGTGAAAAGTACTGTGCGGATTGGCACATTTACGCCAACGCCCAAAGTGTCTGTGCCGCAGATTACGGGAAGCAGTCCTTGCTGCGCCATTTTTTCCGTGAGAATTCTATATTTGGGCAAGAGGCCGGCGTGGTGGAGGCCAATGCCTTGCCTTAGCCATCGTTTTATTTCTGCGCCAAATGGGCTGGAAAATCTGAAATCTTTGAGCGCTTCTGCGATTTTTTCTTTTTTCAGCAATCCGGCTATGTCCAGGCTTGTGAAAGCTTGCGCATTTTCTGCGGCTTCGCTCTGCGTGAAGTGTACAACGTAAACCGGGCCTTTGCCTTCGTTTAGCAATCTTTGGACTTCGTTTGGCAGTGGGCTTTCCGAGTATGAGAATTCAAGCGGAACTGGTCGCTCGGAATTTCTTATGCATACGCTTGGGAGGCCGTTTAATTTTGTCATTTCGCTTTCAAAAAACGATGTGTCGCCAAGCGTTGCGGATATTAAAAGGAACTGCGCTTTTTTCATTGTGAGCAATGGTATTTGCCAAGCTACGCCTCTTTCTTTGTCGCTGTAATAGTGAAATTCGTCCATAGCCACTGCGCCTATGTTTGAATTTTCGCCGTCTTTAAGTGCGATTTGCTCAAGGATTTCCGCTGTGCAGCAGAGTATGGGCGCATTGTGGTTTACGGTTGCATCGCCTGTTGAGAGTCCCACGTTTTGCGCTCCGAATTCTTTGCACAGCGCTATCCATTTTTCATTTACGAGCGCTTTTATTGGGCAAGTGTAAACGGAACGCTGATTTTTGGAAAGCATTAAGCGGTGCAAGAAGCTTGCAACCAGTGATTTTCCCGAACCTGTTGGCGTTGCAAGGATCACATTTTTCCCGTCAAGAAGTTCCATTATGGCTTCTTCTTGAGCGGGGTAGAGCGCGATGCCTTTGTTTTCAGTTTCGGTTAGGAACTCTGTTAGAACATCAGGCATGGATTATTTAGTTAGAGTAAATTTGTCAGTATCTCCGCATTTTGTACCGGATGATTTCCAAGTGCAAACATCAAAATTCAAAGTTTTGCCGTTTACATCAATAACCGTGTATTCGGGGTCAGATGAATTAATAATAACTTTTTCCCCTATTTGGTAATAGTCGTTTTCTTGGTTCCAAGTAATTTCTATACCTTTAGAATGCGCAGCGATATTTGACGTAATAAGGCTTTTTTTGACAGGATAAAACTTTAAATTGCTTGCAGCTTTGAGAGTTAAATATACAACGCCATTTATAGGATGAGTTCGCGCATAAGTGTGATCGTGCCCGGCTATAACCACATCTACTTTTTGCTCGCTCATCACAGTTTCAAGGCCAGCTTCCCTGTAATTTCTAACCTCAACATCTTCTGCATGAGCGCTAACGCTTTTTGTAGATTCATGATGAACAACAATGAGCCAGTCGTATTTTCCTGCGTGTGCAGCCTTAGCTTCAGTAATAACGGTTTTAAAGAGATTTACAACAGTATTGTAAGTAGAAAGCTGGTCGGTATCAAATAATGAGCCTGTATTTAATCCTACAAAAAGGACATTGTTGTATAAATAGTAATAATTATATTTTGATTTATAATCAGTACTAGAAGCACTCCTTTCATTTGGCAAATTGAAATGCCATTCGAATTTGCCAATGTTTGCCCAATGCGGATCGTGGTTTCCCTTTATAGCCGCTACAGGAATATTGCTGAATATTCCTGGTGCAAAAAAGTATTCCCATTCCTTTTCATCGCCTTGCATATTATCAACTTGGTCACCTGCGCAGACTACATGAGTTACATTTTCTGTTTCTTTTATTTTCTTGGCTACTTCGGCCCAACTGGTATAAGAAGTAGCGGTTGCTGCTGCAATTTGCGGATCTGCTATCGCTACAAATCTCCATGCTCCTGTTGCTGGCGGAGTGGTATAATCATATTCATGGCTCCAATTCTGTTCATCGTTGGATACCGAGTATTTATATTGTGTGCTTGGAGTTAAATTAGTCAGCTTTGCTTTATGCCAACTTTTGCCCGTAGTTGCATTGCCCGTTGTTCCGGTTACAGTATTGACAAGCGTGCCGCTTGCATTGAAAAGACGAACAGCAGTTTTTGTGCCTTCCCTGCCTGAGTACCAAGCCAGATTAAGTTCGGCGATGGTTGCGCCCGGCGTAAGAGCTAACATTTCCGGTGTAAACTTAGTGCCGCTATCCACTGAACTCGCAGATGTTGGCGTTCCCGCTGAAGAGGATGAAGAGGAGGAGGATGTTGTTGCAGAAGAAGATGATACCGCTGCTGCCGCTGAAGATGAACTCGAAATTCTCGATGAGCTGCTGGAGACTCTCGATGAACTGCTGCCATCGTTGCTACTGACAGAAGGCTGCGTTTCTTCATTGCTGCTGGAAGATGCTTCGCTGCTATTGCTGCCACTGCTATTGCCTGCGCTGCTGCTGCTATTGCCGCCGCTGCAGCTATTGCCACCGCCGCTATTGCCTCCGCTGGATAGGTTGCCGTCGCTGCTGCTTACAGAAGACAGTGTTTCATCTGAGCTAGACGAGACGCCATTGCCGTTATCGTTCTCCGTTGAAGAACAAGATGAAAAGAATGCAATTGCTATAGAAATAGCTACCGCTAGAATGGGTTTTGTTCTGTTCATGTGTTCCCCCGGTTTGAGGTTATTTTGTTTTCCTTCTTACGCCAAGCATTTCCACCTGCTTCTTGACTTTATTAAAGGATTCTACTCTCTCTATTCCACTGCCGCTGACATTGTCGCTGAATTTGACATCCCAGTAGAAATCATAAACTTCTACATAAGCGCCTGCGCCTACCCAACGAGCCTTGTTATCTTTCAAATTCCAAGCGAAATAAATCGCCGATCTGTTTTCCAAGCAGTTCCCCAGTCCATTTACCATGAATATAGGATCTGTGCAATTTATATGTATCTGCTTGCTCTCAGCCGTATAATTGCCTAGATTGGTGTGGTAAAAAGCCTTGGCATGGAATACTATATTCGCAGGATTTATCTCGCCGTATAAATCTTGCAAATCGGTTATATTGTTAAACACATCTGGCGTGAACAACTGACCTACAGACCCTGGGTAATACCTCTTTATGCTGTCTGGAGGCGCTTTTCCTGACGCCCAGTCTTCCGGAACAGGAAGGAATGCAACGGGTTTGTCGTCCCTGAACAAGGTATCAATAAGCACGCCTTCGCCCAGCAAACCATGTCCATAGGTGTTGTTCTGAAGGTCTTTCAGAGCTTCTCCAAGAATATCAGGACCATCTGGATCAACTTCTGCGATGCGTATATCATCTACTTTGAAGCGATTGGTACCTTCCAAGCGCCTGCCTATTTCGTTAGGATTGGGTTTATTGCCTGGCAAATCCGTAAGAGCGTAGTAGTTTACATCTCCAATCAAATCTCCCAAAGATTCCCAAACAAATCTTACGGAATCGTTAGCCTCAGGAGTGTAGGTTGTGTCGCCTTGCTCTTTGTAGCTTAGATAGTTCAAAGTTACAACGCTGTCTCTTCTTGCAGAATCCAGAACGCTGCCGCCTTTGAGCCAGCGTATTCTATCTGGCAAGTCTTTTGGAGCGTGGTAATAGCTCCAATTGTGCCCTCTCAGCTTGTATGCAAATGGAGCTTTGGTCTGTTCATTTGGAATGTTTGGCACAGTCTTGACAGCTTCGGAAAGTATTATTCTAACTTCGTCGCGGCACTTTGATATATAGCTTCCGCATCTCGAGTTTTTATCGGCTGTATAAATAGCTCTTACAACAACGGCAGGAATTTTATCGAATATTTCTGACGGCATGGGCAAATACACTGGCTTATCCAATGCCGTTGAACTCATGAAAGTTGCCCAACTGATTATTTTGCTTTCAGCCTTGCCAACGGAAGTTTTGATTTCCTTGCTGAATTTGCCTCCATAGATTTCAACGATGGAATCCCTTATGCTCAATTGGAAGCCTCTATCTATACCGCTCCAATACGCAGCATTTGCGGCAGCATCAATGCCAAAGCCTTGATATACGCCATCCACTTTCTGTCCCAATCCAAATACCAGAGTATCTTTGTTATCCCAGAAAACTTGTATGGCTGTGGGCAGAGAATCCAGAGGGAAAGCCCTGTCGTATTCTATGTACAGAGAATCGCCTATGCCATCGCCGTTTCGGTCGTAAATTTCAGCGTGTATTGGATATGGAGCATCTGGTTTTGAAAACAGCAGGGAATCCCACTGTGCGTAGGTGTTTTCATTCGTGGAAGGTCCGCGAACTGTGAAATGGGCGAATGCTGCCAATGAATCTGGATGCACAGGCATTGCTCCTCTTACGGAGAACTTCGCTACGCCATCGCTAATGGTCATTGATCCTTGACCGGATGCAATCTGCATTATGGAGGAGCTTGGAATTGGTAAAGTATCGCTTAGCAAGCTTGTTGTCCAAGCATTCATTACCAGCGGGAAATTGCAGGTTGTGCAAATCGAGCGCTGGTTGTTGGAAATGTCGTAGGCAGCTATGTCTCTGGGCAAGGCTGTTCCAATCATTACGCCCATATCCCTTGCGCTGCCGCTCGTGGCTGCAGCAGGATTGGAAGGATCGCTTCCCTTTGTCTGCGTTGGAACTGCAAGCTCGGCTCCTGTAAGTTCATCTATAAATGCCAGGCGAGGCAGGAATACTTTGACAGTCAATTTATCGTTTATAAGATAGGTTTCGTCTGCAACCGCTCTGTATCCGCCCTCAACCCAAAGCACAAGCAAGCCTGGGAAGTGCGGGTCGCCTGGCGCAGGAATCCTGAAAGCGTTGTTCAAATTGTTGATTGTATTGGACTCGGACGGAATAGAATCCGTATAGCCTGTCAAGCCGGAGTATCTATCATTGGGAAATGCTTCGACTCTAATCGATACTGGCGCGCTCCAACTGCCGCCTTCGGAATAATCGGCCATGAACACTTCAAATAGGCAGTGGTCAGCAACGCCTTGATCCTCTTCGTCTTCGCATTGCCACTGCCCGGATGCAAAGCCTATTGGCACGGGTCTGCCGGAAACGGTTTCCTTGTTTTTCGGACCCAAGTCGTAAACGAGCGATCCATCTAGCGAGCTTATTATGCGGCCCCAGACAGGCTGCGTTTCCGCAGTGCCATAGAACGAGGTTATGAAAATTGGCGTGGCATTGGGATAGTTTGCCATTTCCACATCTTTTATCTTCGCGTAAATTCTGTGCGTGCCAAGCAAACCTTTGATTCTATACTCAACGAGCTTGATTCTGTTAACGGCAGGATAGTCGGTCAATGTTATGCCGCCGTTGTAGCAGACGAGGTCTTTGCCTTCCATATTGCATGCCGGATTGCCTGGGTTGAGTTCAATTCTTTCGCCTCTGCGGGTCAGCATGTAGTAATCCAGAATGTCGCCCATCTGCGTGCCGCATTTCTCCTCGTCAAAGCTGCTTGAACCGCTGAGCAAATAACGGCATGAGCCATCGGAGCCTTGGCTTTCTAAGCAAAGCAGAGCGCCTTGGCCAGCTTCGGCATCGGTGCCTTCCTTTATGCCAAGCATATTCTTTTGCGCAAAATACATATTGGTGGTCATGCGAACATTGCTCTGATTTTGATTTCTTTCGCAGAAGAACATGTCGAAGTTGTATTTATTGCCTTCGACCAATGCTTCGGGAACGCTGATGGTATCAAGCTTTATATAGCCCGGCACTGCAGAATGGACGCCGCCTAAATCAAGAGCCAGGCGGTTGTTTATAAATACCCAAACATCGTCGTCGCCGCTGAAGAAAAACTCCTGGCCTTTCTCATAGGTGAATTCGCCATGGCTCTCGAAGCAGAAGAAGAAGTTCTTGTCTCCGACGTTCGAGGGATTGTAGGCAGTGCTGTAAATATTGGTGACATTTCCGTTGAGCGGCGTAGTGCAGCCTGCGCTTTGCATAAGAGCGTTGATGTTGGCGGCGGTAGCATTGCTTAAGTCTGCGGTGCCAGTGCCAGTGCCGCCCCAGCCTCTGTCGTAGCACCAGGCATTGATATTGGTGTTGAGCGCCTGCCAGCCTTGGGCCGCGTACTGGTCATCGCACGCAGCGCATGCGCTATAGTCTCCCTCGCCTTGCGTTTGCAATTCGTTCGGGAAAAAGCCGCCCAAATAGCCTCCGCGGCCTTGGCTCACGGAACATCTGCCTCTTAAATCTATGGAGCCGTCGGCGCAGAGCTGGTTGCTGTTGAATTCCCACAAGCCGGCAGTGTTGCGCTGGAACGGCATCTCGTAGCAGCGGACAACATTCTGGGAAGAGTCTGGGCTGAAAGCTCTTTTGAAATTCGATTCTGTCCAGCCGGCTATGCAGTTGTTTGGAACATTGGAGGTGGTATAAGTTGGGCAAGCTTGTGTACCACTATTGCCAGTTAGAAAAGATTCGTTATTGCGAGAGCAGGCATTGGTTGCAGCAGCTGAGTTGAACACAAGTTTTCTGTTTTCATCCAATGTGGGTATAACAACGCCTCTTTGAAAGCCTGTATTGGCATTGCTCCAGCCTGCTGTATTGTTGTTCGGGTTGAAAGAGCAGTTCACTTTTTTGTCCGTGTCGTAAATTATGGCTCCGAAGTTGTATGAGCAAACGCCGGTTTCGTTTGGGTAGGTTGCATTCCATATCTCCTTGTTTCTGTTCTGGCCTCTTGAAGGCAAAAAGTACAGGTTGCGGGAGCTTCCCGCTGTGCTGCCATGATCTCTGAACTGCTCGTAAATATTGAACGGGGTTGGCATGCCCATCTTCCAGTCCATGGGGTCTTCGTCCAAACCGAGAAGACCTATCATGTCGTCCCCATCCTCATTTAGGTAAATTACGGCAATGTCGCTGTTCGGGGGCGTGGTGCCGTTAGGCCAGGTATATTTATACCAGCCGCAAGTAGTATCAATGCTAAGCCGCACTTTTTTCAACCCATCATCTTCAAGATAAACTAGATAAGACTTGCCGAGAGTCCATTCAGGGTCGCTTGGGGGCAAAAAATAGAAGTTGTAGGATTGCGCTACAGCATTTGCACTAAACAAAGCCACCGCTAAAATGGCAAAAGCGAGTTTTTTGGGGGAATTTATGCTCATAATACTCCTATGCAGACTAGTCTGCATAATATAAAATATAGAAAAATTTAACAATTGCTTAACATTTATAAATATATATATGTTCTTCTACAACTTTTTTGCCCAAAATAATGTTTGGCAAGGTCAAAAACTTCGTTTTTAAGAACAATTTCCCCATTATATAGGTAAAAGGATCCACAACTGCAACCGCTGTGGTAGGCACCCCAGCCATAAAAGTTTCGAAAACAGCGGTACCTGGCATGCAGAAAGCTTCCTTTGCGCCTTCAAAGGAAGCTCCATGCTCCCTCAGAACAACTGGAAACCGTCCTTTGAGCTCTTTGCTCAAAAAATCGAAAAGTTCCTGGCGAGAAGCTACAAAAACAGCATTTTCAACATCCTCTGCAATGCTTATGTATTTTTTTAAATTGCGCTTCACCTGAGGGAGCCTGCTCCCGGGCAAAAACAATACATTGTCTTTGAACTCGTCGCAAATCTTTGCATTGCTCAAATATGGATGCTCGATTAAAGAGACCTTCGCCCCAAAACTCTCGTAAATTTCTTTTTCAAAATTAAAAAACACCCCGACATGTACGTCCTTGAAATGCTTGCCTCTGTTTTTTCTCCATGCCCAGATTTGCGGCGGTGCAATGTAAAACACGGGTTTATTCATTTTTTTTGCGAGCTTCATTAAAGGCAAATTCATTCCGGGATAATCGATGCAAATAAGAGCAGCGCAATCTTTAAGTTTTTTTTGCAGAGTTCTCTTTATGAAAAAAAGCTTGGGCAGTTTTTTCAAAACATCAAAGAAGCCGCTCACCGCCATGTCTTCAAAGTTAGCTACAATTTTCAAACCGGCGCGCTGCATATTTGCGCCTCCAGTTCCCACAGCATTAAAGCCTCGTTCCGCAATTGTTTTAACAATATCTTTGCCAATAGCATCGCCGGAATCTTCACCTGCTACTATCAGGATAAAATTATCGTTTTGCCCATTCATTGATAAGCAATCCTGCTATGGTACTGGAGTGTTGATTTCTCATTGTGCCATGAACTTGCATAACTACTATTACCACTCCTTTTTCAGGTTCGTTTTTTGATTGGGCAAAACCTGCAAACCAGTCGTAGCGTCCGGCTGGGGAGTTTCCATCCAAGGATCCTGTTTTGCCGCCTATGTCAAAGGCGTCTCTGTTGCGGCTGTGTACGCTTTTGCGCATATAAGTTTTTGCGGTTCCATCCGATACGGTTCTTAGAAACAAGGTTCGCATTTCATCGTATGTTTGTTTTTTAAAATCTTCCGGAGCCTGAACGAATACCAGGCTTCTTATCGCATTTGCTATTTGCAACGGCGAAAGAGTGTTTCTCTGCGTAAAGCCGCTGGCGCTTTCCGCCAAATAATAGGCAGAGTCCGGGTAATTGAAGTTTTTAAATCCGAGCTTCTCGGCTGCATTTTGCAACTCGCTTTTGCCAAGATTTATGCCGATTATTCCCATTGCTGGATTGTTGCTCTTTGCAAAGGCATCTTCCAGAGTTATGGTGCTCCCTTTGTAGTCTTCTTCCTTTGGGAAAATTTGCCTTTTGTAAAGCGTTGAGTTTCTGCCAATTTTCGGAACTTCGCTCTTTGAATTGCTGTCGTTTTCAAGAGCTGCTGTAGCAGTAACTATCTTAGCAAGACTGGCTGCGGGAAAAGAATCTCGCTGCAAAAAAGTCGGCTCTTCCGAATGTTGATCGTCATTGCGCTGCCCCCATGCCAGAATATCTCCGCTTTCCGCATCCATAAGCAGAATAAAAGCATGGGGCGGCTTGTAGCGGTTTAAATATATGTTTACCGATTTCATCAAAACGCTGTCTTGAATATATGTGGGAATATATGCCGGGATAGTCAAGGTTTCCAAGTCCGAAATTTCCAGCAATGCAAAATCATAATCCTTATTTTCTGGACGAGCGAGAATTGCCGTGATGCACATGGCAATCACGATTAAAGCGGCGAAAAATAGGCCTCCATGCCCAATGTTAGATAGTTTATTTGAAGTCATAAAGCGTGTTGTAATCGTTTCGCAAAATTTCATCGTCAACTACCTGAGGCGGCGGTGGCGGCTCGTTTTTCTTTTGCTCCATTTCTTGCCAAAAAATTTCACTATTCTGTTTTGTATATATTTCTGTCTGTTCAAGTCTGTTGCGCAAACGGACTAACTCATTGATGTCCATGGAAATTCTTCCTCGCAATTTTTCCTGCGCAGCTCTGCCCCAGACAGTTCTTGGATGTTTGTCAGCTATGTTTTTCCATAAGGCTCGCGCGCTGTCTTGGTTGCCTATCTCTTCTGCATAAATGCCGGCTTTTACATATTGAGCTTGCAAAGCGGCTTGAGTTCCTGAAAACTCTGTGATAACGCTGTCATAAAGAGCAATGGTGTTTTGATATGCAACTTCAACATCTTCCATGTTTTCCACGGGAATTTTTTGCGCATTCAGCCAAGTTTCCTCGGCTTTCAAAAAAGCGTCAATCGCCAAATCTTCTTTTGTTTTCAAATCAACTTGCAAACCCATGTTTGCCTGAGCCTGTTTTGCATAATCTGTTTGAGAAAAATTCTCAATTACCTTTCTATAAAGAGGATATGCGTTTGAAGTATCTCGCTTGAATTCGTCATAGATAAAAGCTCTTGTGTATGCGACTCTGACTTTTAAAACAGGATCTTCAAGCGTTGAGTCCATTTTGGCGAGCAGAGCGAGCGCGCTGTCCGTTTCGGAAAGCTTAAACAAAAAAAGTTCGGCAATCTGGAATTCCTGCGGAAAGAATGGCTTTTTTTCTTTTTCCAGCGATTGCACAGTGTCTTTTAAAGCCAGCAATTTTGAAAGAGCGACTTTGCGGTTGTAGCTCTCCCTGCCCCATGAACTGTTTTGCCTGCTTTGATAGCTTGAATCGTAGAGCAGAATGGCAGTTGGATATTCTCGGCCTTTTTGCCTGAAATCGCCAATGCCAAAAAATGCTCTCGCTGCATTTTCGCTTCTCGGATGGCTGTAAGCTACATCTCTTAAAATTTTAATTCCGCGCAAGTCATTTATGCTGATTAAAATTTCGCCTTGCCTTATCAGGCTTAAAAATCTTTTGTCTTTGAATACGGCGGAATCTGCAAGACCTTTGTATTCGTTTGCCGCTGTCAATTCATTTCCACTGCCAATTTCCAGCAAGCATTCCGCAGCGGTGCTTTGCGCTTTGTATCTCTCCGCTACAGGCAAAATGAGAAGTTCTTTGTGCGAGTAGTGTTCTCTGGCTTTTTCAAAATTCTTTTGCTCGTAATGCAAGCCAGCAAGTCTCATTCTCGCTTTTGCCCTTGTCCATGGAGTTCCGAAATTCGTGGCAAGCACCGCTTCCAGAGATGCTATTGCATCGGCTGGCAAGCCTTCTTTTTCTTGCAGAATGGACAGAAGTTCCAAAGCTGGCAAATAAAATGGATGCTTTTCCCCAGTCTCCACTATGCGCTCTGCGGAAAATCTTGCCAGAGCGAATTCCTTGATTTTGTATAGGCAAAAAGCTCGTTGATATTCGGCTTTGGGCATGGAGTCGTATTGCGGAAAATATCTTTCGAGTTCATCGTATTTTTCAACTGCTTTTGTCCATTCGTTTTTGTGGCGAAAAGATTCTGCCATCATATATACGGCTTTGGGGACTTGATTTTCGTTTTTTGGAAATCTCTCCACTATGCGCGAGCCTTTCTCTATAACTCTGTCGTAAAGTTTTCTTTCATCTCCTGAGCCTAAAATAGAATCGCTTGGAAGCGAATCAAGCCTGGCTTCTCTCATGTCGGTTGCCTGTTCATAAGCGTTTTCCATATTCCAAGCATGGTTAAAATATGCACAGCAGGTACAGCCTTGCAGTCCAAAAAAGAAAATTGATACTATTATGCTTAGTATAGTTCTAATTGAGAATTGAGAATTGAGAATTGAATTATTCTCCATTCTCCATTCTCCATTCTCAATTTTAATCGTTCTTTCTTTCAATATTTGCTCCTAAAGCTGTTAGCTTGCCTTCAAAATTTTCGTAGCCTCTGTCTAAATGGTAAATGCGGTTTATTTCTGTTTGCCCTTTTGCTACCAGACCTGCCAAAACAAGAGCTGCGCTTGCTCGCAAATCGCTTGCCATAACGGGCGCTCCGGTTAACTCGCCGCCTCCGTTTATCAAAGCGGTATCTTCTTTTAGGGAAATATCTGCGCCAAGCCTTTCGAGTTCGGAAACATGTTTGAATCTGTCATTGTAAATTGTATCGCGCACGGAAGATGCGCCTTTTACGGTTGCAAGCACCGCCATGAGTTGAGCCTGCATATCAGTTGGGAATCCTGGATAGGGCAAAGTTGTGATATGCGCAGGTTGCAAATTATGCGCTGCGAGTTCAACCCAGTTATCGCCTGAGGCAATTTCGCATCCCATGTTTTTGAAAACATCCAAAAGCGGGCTTTGATGTTCGGGAACCATGTCCGTTACTTTTATTTTCCCTCGTGTTATAGCCGCTGCCGCTAAAAAGGTGCCGGCTTCTATTCTGTCTGCTATTGTTGGAGCGTTGCCCGGATTTAATTTTTCAACGCCTTTTACTATAAGGGTTCTTGTGCCAATGCCGTTTATGTCTGCGCCCATTCCAATCAAGTAGTCTGCGAGAGCGGTGATTTCCGGTTCTATGGATGAGTTTTGCAAAATGGAGGTTCCTTCTGCGAGGGTTGCTGCCATAAGGATATTTGCGGTTGCGCCAACGGAGCTTATGGGAAAGGAGAATGTGTTTCCTTTGAGCTTTCCATCGCAGAGCGCTTCAACGTATCCGTGCGTGATATTTATTTTTGCCCCCAGAGCTTCAAGCCCTTTCAAGTGCAAATCAACAGGGCGAGGCCCCCAAGCGCAGCCGCCTGGCAAAGAGACTCTGCATTTTCCGAATTTGGCAACCAGAGGTCCGAGCACATAAAAGCTGGCTCTCATGGTTTTCACAAGTTCGTAGGGAGCTTCAAGATAGTTTATATTGCTAGCGTCAATGCTCAATTCATTATTTTCTTGTTTTATGCGGCAACCGGTTACCCTGAGAACGTCTGCCATTGTTCTTGTGTCTTTTAAAAGCGGAACATTGCTGATTTTGGAGGTTCCATCTGAGAGCATGGCAGCAGCCATAACGGGCAGCACGGCGTTTTTTGCCCCGGAAATTTTCACCGAGCCGCTAAGCGGGCCGTTTGGAGATACAAGAAAGGAATCCATTGGCAGGAATATAGTAAATTTCGCTCTATACACTTGACAACAATAATAAAAATAGCTATATTTAATATTGAATTCTTTATAGGAGAAAAAAATATGAAAAGAAAACTCTTTTCTGCTGCCATCATTGCCACATCGCTTCTGTTCGCTGTAGGCTTCTTCGCTTGTTCCGATGATAAAGAAAGCGATAAAGGAGTCTCGTGCAAAAAATTCGAGGAAATAGTAGGTCAATGCTATGATCAATACGAAAGCCAGTACGATGCTTGCGAGTTGCTTCCGCAATCATTGGCAGATGTTTGCGAAGATTCTGTTGATCAGTTGATGGATACTTGCATTATGCCACAGGTTTGCAAAGACATGAGCGATTCTGAGTGCGAAGAGCATTATGATTCCAAGTGCGAATTTTAATTTGGGCTAATTAATTTTCTATATTTTCTCTTCACATAACAAGAGGATTATATGAAACGCTCACATAACTGCGGCGAGTTGCGTAAAAGCGACGTTGGAAAAAAAGCTACCCTTTGCGGCTGGGTTGACCGGCGCCGCGATTTGGGTGGCGTTATATTTGTCGATTTGCGCGATAAATATGGCAAAACTCAGGTTGTTTTTGACCCTACTCGCAACGCAGATGTTCACAAAATCGCAGACACTTTAAGAAACGAGTTTGTGATTCAGGCTACCGGCCAAGTGCAAAATCGCCCGGAAGGTATGGAAAACGACAAGCTTTCCACCGGAGCCATAGATGTGAAAATAGATGAGCTTGTGATTCTGAATAAGTCGGAAAATCCGCCGCTTGCAATCAACGATCCAAAAGAGGAATGCAAAGAAAACGACGATTTGCGCCTGCGCTATCGCTACCTTGACTTGCGCAGACCCTGGATTCAAAAGAATTTGATGCTCAAGAGCAGGCTTTTGGGCGAAACCCATGCTTTCTTTCGCAAAAACGGATTTGAAGAAATTGAAACGCCCGTGCTATGCAAAAGCACACCCGAAGGCGCAAGAGATTACCTTGTGCCGAGCCGTGTGAACCCAGGCAAGTTTTACGCTTTGCCGCAAAGCCCGCAGCAATACAAGCAGCTTTTGATGATAGCTGGCATGGACAGGTATTATCAAATTGCAAAATGCTTTAGAGACGAGGATTTGCGTGCAGACCGCCAGCCGGAATTTACGCAGATAGATTTGGAGATGTCTTTTGTTCATCAAGAAGATGTGATGGCCATGCTGGATAACTTTGTAAAAGATGTTCTCGCAAAAATCTGGGAATTTGAAGTTCCGGAAATTCCTCGCATGAAATATGCGGAGGCAATGCTTCGCTATGGTTCCGACAAGCCGGATTTGCGCTTTGACTTGCCGATTTTCGATGTGAGCGAGATTGCAGCGAGTTCGGATTTTGGAGTGTTCAAAAGCGTGGTTGCCAACAATGGCGTTGTGCGTGGTTTGGCAGCGAAGGACTGCGTTGATTTTAGCCGCAAGCAGATTGATGATTTAACCGCTTATGTAGGCCGCTATGGTTCAAAGGGCCTTGTGTGGATGCGTGTTAAGGAAGGCGATGAGGTTGAAACCCAGGTTGCGAAATTCTTTACGAAAGATCAGTTGAATGCGCTCAGAGATGCTACTCATGGCAAGGCTGGGGATATGCTGTTCTTTATAGCAGCTTCTGAAAAGACTGCAGCTACCGCTATGGGTCAGCTTCGCTTGGAAATAGCTCGCATGAAAGGTTTGATGGACAGCGATGTTCGCAAGTTTGCGTGGATTACGGATTTTCCGATGTTCGAGTACAGCGAGTCTGAGAAGCGTTATATGTCTATGCACCATCCGTTTACAAGCCCGCTCCCGGAGCATTTGGATATGATGCTGGGCGGCAACTTGAAGGATTGCAACGCTCAGGCTTACGATTTGGTTTTGAACGGCGTGGAAATTGGCGGCGGTTCTGTTCGTATTCACAATCCCGAAGTTCAGGAAAAGGTTTTCCGTTTGCTTGGGCTCACTGAGGAGCAGGTGAAAACGAAGTTCGGTTTCTTTGTTGATGCGTTCAAGTTTGGCGCACCTCCGCACGGCGGTTTGGCCTTGGGTTTGGACAGGGTTGTTGCAACGCTTGAAGGCCAGGATTCCATTCGCGATTTTATAGCGTTCCCAAAGAACACGAGCGCAAGCTCGCCTATGGACCAGTGCCCGAGCGAGGTGGATCCGGTTCAGTTGCTTGAAACGCATATTTCATTGAATGTGGCGCAGAAGTGATTATTTTAGACACTTGGAGATTTCTACATTACATCTATGCCAATAAATTTTCCCGTGAAAAAAGATAATCTTGTAATAGAAGTAATTTCTCCTTTAATCGAAGGCGGCAAATATGCCGTTCATAAAGAGCCTGGCGATTATGTGAACGTTCAGGCAGATATTTTCAGACATAGCCATGAAAAATATGATGCTGCAATTGAATATAAGCACTCTTCGCAGAAAAAATGGGAGAGAGTCCCTATGAAATTCGTGGACAACGATTTGTGGGAAGGAGCTTTTCCTGTTCAAAAACTGGGTTTTTACCAGTATAAAATTGTAGCTTGGACCATAGAACCAAAAGATGTGCCTACCGAAAGCGAAATTTTTGAAGCCAGAGTTGACCCCATGTATGCAAGGCTAGGCACGTGGTATGAAATGTGGCCAAAAAGCCAAGGCAAAAGCCCTAACAAATCCGCTAATTGGGCAGATTGCATAAATCGCTTGGATTACATAGTTTCGCTCGGATTTGATGCGGTCTATCTGGTTCCATTTCACCCGGTTGGAGAAACAAATCGCAAAGGCGCAAACAACGCTCTCAAGGCAAAACCCGGAGAGCCGGGATGCCCTTATGCTGTTGGCAACAAGCTCGGCGGGCATTTCGCTGTGGACCCGGAACTCGGCACAATGGAAGATTTTGAGGAATTTGCCAAAGCTTGCAAGAGTCGAGGCTTAAAACTGGTAATGGACGTAGCTCTGAACTGCAGCCCGGACCATCCTTATGTAAAACAACATCCGGAATGGTTTTTCCATGAACCCGATGGCACTATAAAATTTGCTGAAAATCCGCCAAAAAAATACGAAGATATTTATCCATTCGACTACTACAACGAAAATTACAAGGAACTGTGGGAAGAAATCAAAAAAATAATTATCTTTTGGGCAGACAAAGGCTTTGATATTTTCCGCATAGACAATCCGCACACAAAACCATTTCCGTTTTGGGAGTGGATTATCCGTTCAATCAAGGAAGAGCGTCCTGAGCTTGTGCTGCTGGCAGAGGCATTTACGCGTCCGAAAATGATGAAGCGTTTGGGCAAAATAGGCTTTGATCAAAGCTATACATATTTTGCATGGAGAACGGAAAAATGGGAATTGGAAGATTACTTCAAAGAGATAACCTCAAAGCCTGTAACCGAATATATGCGCGGAATTTTATTCCCTACAACTCCTGATATTTTCCCGGAATATTTTGCAGGCCAAGGCGTAGCAATTTTCAAACTGCGTTACTTTTTAGCGGCAACTCTTTCCAGTTTAACCGGAATGTACAACGGCTATGAGCTTTGCGAAAACGAAAAGAATCCTGCAAAAGAAGAACTTTACAATAGCGAAAAATATCAGTACAAGGTACATAACTGGAACAGCCCCGTAAACATAAAGGAATTTTTGCGCCAAGTGAATTTTGCCAGAAAACAGCAGAGCGCACTCATGGAATACGATAACCTGCGTTTTCATTATGCGGAGAATAGCAATATAATTGTTTACAGCAAGCGCGATTGGAAAAACGGAAACACGGTGCTTTGCGTTGCAAATCTTGATGTTAAAAAAACGCAGAATTCCTTTGTGCATTTGAATTTGGCAGAGCTTGGTCTCTCCGATGGTCAAGGCTACACGGTTAGGGATTTGCTTTCCAGCCAGAGCTTTTTGTGGCGTGGTTCAAGGAACTACGTTGAGATTAATCCGGAAAAGGAGCCTTGCCATCTGTTTGTTGTGGAGAATGGGCTGGCATGAGAATGGAAAACGAAGTCTTTACTTCGTCGTGGATATGCAATGCACAGAACAATTTGATAGACAATGCCTGGCTTAAACAGGAAAACAGTTTCAATACGGAAAACGGAAAAAACTGGACTGCTTCTGCGGCAAAAGTTTCATTTAAAAATTCGGGCAAAACTTGGCGGGATTATGTTCAGGACAAACGCCTCGAAATATCCTGCGGCGAAGCTCCGTATCTGGTTAGCCGCTACGATGTTGTGAGTGGCGAGAAAATAGAGATGAAAAACAGGATTGGCATTCTTGACCGAAAAATTCGCATTGTCAACGAAAATGCCGCTGAGGACGAGTGGCTTGAATGGGTTAAGCGAGCGTTTCAATCAACTTATGGCTATGAATTGCAAGAAAAGAATTTGGTTGTAGCTCGGAAAAATTTGCTTTGCACATTTTGCGATTATTACTTTGAAAAGCATGGCGAACAGCCAAGTTCTGAGATGCAAGGGGAAATAACCAAAATAATTTCACGGAATATATGGAAAATGGATGGATTGAATGGCGTTGTTCCGAGCGAAAAATTCGGTGCCATAGTCGGAAATCCGCCGTATCAGAGTTTCGATGGCGGCGGCGGAAGCAGCGCAATTCCTCTATACAATAAGTTTGTGGAAATAGGGAAAGCTATGACCCCAGATTTTCTGACAATGATTATACCATCTCGCTGGATGACGGGAGGGAAAGGCTTATCCAAGTTTAGAAAAGCAATGCTTGCGGATAGGCGTATCGTTATTTTGCACGATTTTATGAATTCCAGAGAATGTTTCCCGAATGTTCAGATTGAGGGTGGAGTTTGTTATTTTTTGTGGGATAAAAATGCTGAAAAGAAATGCAAAATATATACTCATAGAGCGGGAGCTATAATTAAATCGAATAGGTATTTATCGGGGGAAGAAATATTTGTTCGAGATGGTATTGCATTGCAAATCTTAAATGCGGTGAAAGTGCCTGGCGAAAGTTTTAATAAAATTGTTTCTCAGAGAAATTTATATGGAATCGATAAAAATAAATGGGAGCGGGCTTTCGCTCATTTTAAGGAAGGAACTTTAAAAATATTGGGAAAAAAGCGAGAGATAAAATACATAAATAAAAGCCAGATTAAAAAAGGGGTTGACGCTTTTGACAAATATAAACTTTATGTTTCAAAGGCAGACGGAGCCGCTGGGCAAATAGGGCATCCGGTGCCGGCGAGAATTATCGGAAAAGTGGAATTGGGCGAGCCGGAAAGCGTTTGCTCGGAAACTTTTTTAAGAGTTGGACCATTTGAGAGCAAGCGAGAAGCTTTGAATTGCCAAAAGTATATGCAAACAAAGTTTTTCCGTTTTTTGGTCGGAATTAGAAAAAATAAAAATATGCCGAGAGACGCTTATAAATTTGCTCCGCTTCAAAACTTTTCCAACAACGGCGATATAGACTGGTCAAAATCCATCGCTAAAATAGATGAACAGCTTTATAAAAAATACAACATTGCCAGTCAAAGCGATTATATAGAAGAAACCATTATCTGAATATCCTTGCCCTCGATATTTGCAGAAATCCACTCGCCGGTTCCATCGCTTGACATTTCCACAGCCTGAGTTTCTTCCAAAATATAGGTTTTGTATTTTTCAGCGGCGGTTTGCAAGTCTGCATCGCATCGCAATGCAATCTTTATCTTATCGGTGATTTGCAAATCCATATCCTTGCGTCGATTTTGAATTCTGTTCACCAATTCCCTCGCCATGCAGCTTTGCCGCAGTTCTGGCGTGATTTTCAAATCCAATGCTGCGGTGTAATGGGCGTCTGCTTCAACCGCCAAACCTTCGGCAACGTCACGGACGATCATTAAACACGATGCATCCACCTGTAAGGGCATTGCGCGCAATGCCCCTACAGGTGCGGTTTTTCCGTTTTGGATGTCTTTTATCTCGTCTGCGTTTAACGCAGAAATCGCTGCAGAAATTGCCTTCATATTTTTGGCGTATTCTGCGCCTTTTGCCTTTATTCCTGCAAAATTCGGTTTTGCGGAAATCTTTGCCAATTCCGAATCGTCGTGGGCAAAGTGCAGCTCTTCTACATTTAGCTCTTCTAGAATTAGGTCTTGCATCGCTTCTGCTACTTCTTTTGCTTCTTGCGTGTGTGGAACCAAAGTCAGGGTTTGGAGCGGTTGTCTGTTTTTGATTTCTCTTGCGCTGCGAATTGAGCGGCCTTTTTCTATAACTCCACGCACAAGCTGCATTCTGCGCACGAGTTTTTCGTTTGAAAGCTCTGCGTTGAATGCGGGGTAGTCTGCCAAGTGAACGGATATTGGAGCGCTGGGATTTGCTTCTCGCACTAGAATCTGGTAAATTTCTTCTGCCAAGAAGGGGAGGAATGGGGCCAGGATTTTGCTGAAGTCCACTAGGGCTTTGTAGAGCGTGGCGTAGGCGTAGTTTTTGTCGCTGTCATTGTCGCTTTTCCAAAAACGGCGACGGCTGCGGCGAACATACCAGTTTGTCAAATCGTCAACAAAGGAAAGAATTATGGGCACAACGGCGTAAAGTTTGTATGCGGCCATTTCCGCTTCAATTTTTTTGCTCAAATCTTGCAGAACTGCGATTAGCCATAAGTCAAGTTCATTATCGCTTTTCCACGGATCTGTTGGTTTCCATTTTAGTTGCCCTTTTGAAGAATCTGCGTTGTGGTTTGAGATAAAGAAGCCTACTGCATTCCACAGCGGCAACATAACGCTTTTCACAATTTGCTTAACACCTTCTTCGCTAAAGCGAAGTTCCTCGGCTTTCAGAGCTGCGGAGTTTATCATAAACAAACGGATTGCATCTGCGCCTGTGCGCTCAATTAACTCGTTTGGGTCTGGATAATTTTTTTTGCTTTTGCTCATTTTTGAGCCATCTTCCGCTAAAATTATTCCGTTTACAATTACATTTTTAAAAGCGGGTTTTTGGAACAACGCTGCGGCCAAAACTGTCAGCGTGTAGAACCAGCCTCTTGTTTGGTCAAGACCTTCTGCGATAAAATCCGCAGGAAAAGTTTTGTCAAAGCTTTCTGCGTTTTCAAATGGGTAATGATTTTGAGCGTAGGGCATTGCTCCGCTTTCAAACCAGCAGTCAAAGACTTCGCTTGTGCGTTTATAGACTTTTCCGTTTGCCTTGATTTCAATGTTATCCACAAAATGTTTGTGCAAATCTTTTAAATCAACGCCGCTCAACTTTTTCAGTTCTTCTATTGAGCCAACGCAAATCATATCTCCGTCTTCCGAGAGCCACACAGGTATTGGCGTTCCCCAAAAACGATTACGAGACAAATTCCAGTCCCTAGCATTTTCCAGCCATTTTCCAAAGCGACCGTTTTTAATATGATCTGGAACCCATTCAATTTGCTGATTGCAATGCAACATCCACTCCTTAACGCTTTTGCCTGCAACTGGAGCATCCAGTTTCATAAACCAAGTGCTGAGAGCACGGTACAAAAGCGGAACTCCGGTTCTCCAGCAATGCGGATAGCTGTGCACAATGGTATCGTGCTTATAAACTCTGCCTTGCTCTTTCAAAAATGCGATTATGGATTTATCTGCATCTTTTGCTCCAATGCCTTGCCATTGCGGAACCTTGTCCGTGAATTTTCCTTCTGCATCAAGCGGGTCAAAAAGTCCAAGCCCAAGCTCTTGCCCGAGCACAAAATCTTCTTCGCCAAAGGATGGCGCAATGTGAACCGCTCCGGTGCCGTCTTCCGTGCTTACGAATGGCGCTGTGTAAATTGTATAGCGTTTTGGCTGATCTTCTGCGTATCTGAATAGAGGTTCGTAGTGCAGGCCAGCCAAGTCTTTTCCTTTGCATTTTGCGGTGATTTTCGGTTCTTTGAAATATGCATTCGCTCTGGACTCCGCTATCCAGCAACCGTCTATTAAAACATAGTCTATTGTTTCGCCTACGGCGATTGCGAGGTTGGAGGGCAAGGTCCACGGGGTTGTTGTCCAGACCAGTAGGCTTTCGCCATTGCGTTCTTTGAGCGGGAATATGAGAGTGATGCTTGGGTCTTGGCGGTCTTTGTAGCCTTGGTTGGTTTCAAAGTTTGAGAGCGGTGTTGAGAGTGCGGGGCTGTATGGCTGAACTCTGTAGCCTTTATAGATGAGTCCTTTGTCCCAGCATTGTTTGAACACGTTCCAAACGGATTCCATAAAGTTCGTGTCCATTGTTTTGTAATCGTTGTCAAAGTCCACCCAGCGTCCCATTCTGTTGACGGTTTTTCTCCATTCGTCCGTATATTTCAGAACTGCTCCTCTGCAAGCTTCGTTGAAATTGTCTATGCCGAATTTTTTTATTTCGTCAACTCCGGCCAAGTTCAGTTGGTTTTGAATTATGCTTTCAATGGGCAGCCCGTGGCAGTCCCATCCAAAGCGACGCGGCACTTTGTGGCCTTTCATTGTCCAGTAGCGTGGCACTATGTCTTTTATTGTGCCGGCGAGCAGGTGTCCATAGTGGGGTAGTCCTGTGGCGAATGGCGGGCCATCGTAAAAGGAAAACGGCTTGCCGTCTTTGCGGTTTTCCAGTGATTTTTCAAAGCTGGAGTCTTTGCTCCAAAGCTTGAGGATTTTTTCTTCTATTTGGGCGAAACTTTCACCTTTGCTTAATTCGCGAAATTGCATGGAGTGTAAGGTAGAAAA
>Ga0209755_10001496_pt1 | contig 35938 bp, 34 predicted proteins | sample TergutCo191P1_FD_187301 | JGI IMG/M metagenome (GOLD analysis project Ga0209755, IMG submission 187301) | Cornitermes sp. P1 segment gut microbial communities from Petit-Saut dam, French Guiana - Co191P1 (SPAdes) (version 2) | ecosystem: Host-associated > Arthropoda: Insects > Digestive system... | reverse complement strand
CGTTATCTCTTCGTGCTAGTCGCCCTGCATTACTATGGGGATGATTAACTGAATTAATGGTAAAGCGGTTTAGTTCTGATAATAGGAAGTGTAGTCATTTGACTACTACTTCATAATATTGGGCGGAAACCAGTAGAGGTACCGTTAGAATTACCAGCAAAACGAGAGCCACCAGTAGGGACAAACGTGATGGGACGGAAGAAAGTATCCCATTCATATCCTACGGCAGCAGATCGTAACCAATAGTTTCCTGTGGCATCATTATCATCTCTAAATGCTCGTCGGTCATTATCACTATGATGATTATGATTAATTGAATTGATGGTAAAGCGGTTTAGTTCTTATAATAAAAAAGAATAGTATATTTCAACCATTCTTTTAATCTAACTTATTACAAATCTGGTTTCAAATTATCAACTAAACGTTGAATAATTTTTAACAAGTCTTTTTGTCTTCCTTCATCACTTTTGAAAGAGTGATATCTTTTAACATAGGTTTTTTGATATGAACTTGCCATCTTTATAAAATTTTCTTGGGCTAATTTATTAATGGCTAAACACTGGATAAAATCATTAATCATTTGATCATCAACTACTATAACTGATTGATTCCACATTCCGTTTTTTTGAGCATTACTAATAGCCAGTTCTCCTGCTAGTGTCATTAAGTTTTGTTCTCTTAATAAAACAATGGTTTCCTTATTTTTATTAGACCAATTACTTTTACTTTTTCTTTGACAGAAATATCTTTGATAAAAATTTTGATCAATACTTTTTAAGTGCCCATCAATCCAGCCAAAACATAATGCTTCTTCTACGGCTTGTGGATATTCAATGGTTGTTTCAGGTGATCCTTTTTTACTAAATAATAACCAAATACCTGATGATGTATCATGATTTAATTGTAACCAATCACGAAAATCTTTACGACTGGCAAACTTAATTTGTTCTCTCATTAATAATACCTTCTTTTAGTGCACCAACGACCTAATACAGCATCAAACTGTTGACCAGCAAAGGGATCTTCAAATGGCTTATTCTTCTTATTTACTTGATAACAATAAGTCCAAACAATATCTAGTGTAATTTGATCTAAACTTTCAATTTTAACGCTGCCTTTAACAACCAATATATGTTGTAAATCGCGTTTATTTAAGTGCCTTCTGGCTTGTGTCCAAATTACTACAAACTCATCGTATTGAGTATTATAATGCTTAAAGTCAAGAGCATTAGAAACTAAACGTTCTAACTCTTTGATATCTTTTATTTTGATTTTAGAGCGTCTATAAGGTCTTATTGTAAGGTTGGTAGGTTGATTATTAATTAAAATATTAATAGTTTGAATTAGTTTTTTTGACATCTAAACCTACTTACTGCCAATAGCGAAACTCAGTTCAGCACTACATACTAACTTATCATTAACATAAGCATTAGCTTCACATACCCCAAAAATAGATTTTAAGGCAGTTACTTCTACTTTTAAGACTAACTTATCTCCTGGTTTTACTTGACCCTTAAACTTAGCATTTTTAACACCAGTAAAGAAACCTAACTTACCTTGATATTCTGGTTGGGATAAAATTAAACAACCAAATACTTGGGCTAAGCTTTCTAAGATTAAAACACCTGGCATTACAGGATATTGAGGGAAATGTCCTTTGAAAAACCAATCATCAGCCTTAATGTATTTAATACCGGTGGCGGATTTTAACGAATCCATTTGAGTAATTTCATCAATTAATAAAAACTCTTCGCGGTGAGGAATGATTTGTTTAATTTGTTCTTGATGAAAAACCATTATAATACCTCAATAGATTTTTTCAACTTGTCAATATCCTTAAATAAATCTTCTATGATTTGTTTTACAGGTTTAATTTCACTAACTAATCCTGCAATTTGTCCTGCCATAAAAGAACCATTTTCTAAATCGCCATCAACTACTGCTTTTCTTAAAGAACCAAGAGTTAATTGTTCTAGTTCTAGTAAAGGACGATCATCTTTGACTGCTTTTAGATAATGTAGGGCCATTGGGTTTTTTAACACTCTAACTGCCGCATTATTTTGACGACCCGTCACTACTGTATCAATATCACGAGCAGCCACTACTTTTTCTTTATAATTTTGATGCACTGGACATTCAACAGAAGCTAAAAAGATTGTTCCTGCTTGCACACCTTTGGCCCCTAAGGCAAATGCGGCTAATACGCCTCTGGCATCACCAATACCCCCAGCAGCAATCACTGGAATATCTAACGCATCCACTGCTTGTGGAACAAATGCCATCGTGGTTAATTCACCAATATGACCCCCTGCTTCGGTGCCTTCAACAATCACAGCACTAGCCCCAAAGTTTTGGACACGTTTAGCAAGTGCCACTGATGGGACAACTGGAATCACGATAACTCCTGCTTCTAACCAATCTTTCATATAAATCCCTGGTGAACCTGCACCTGTGGTCACCACTTTTACTTTTTCTTCAATTACTACTTTGGCAATCTCGGCCGCAAAAGGACTCATTAGCATAATATTAACCCCAAAAGGTTGATTAGTTAAACTTTTAGCGATTTTGATTTGTTGACGCATCCATTCACCATCATTACCACCTGAGGCAATCAAACCTAAGCCACCAGCATTTGAAACGCTTGCGGCAAACTTACCATCACTAATATTAGCCATTCCCCCAGCAATAATTGGGTATTTAATTTTTAATAATTCACAAATGTTTTTCATACTTACTCCTTTTCAAATGGCGTTTTAACATAGCTTTCAATCCATTTGCCGTAATCTTTTGATGTCACAAACTGACTAAAAACAATCTCTGCCACTTTGTACGGATGGTTTTTCTTAATATAAATCTCTACTTCTTTTTGTAAATTAATTTCTGTTTTCATACTTAAAGAAAACTCTTTACGTTGGTGTAAATTACCTTCAAACTCAAAAATAGAAAATATTTCATTAATTTGACCATCAACGACTAACTTTAAGTTAATCATCGCGTTAACAAACGCTAACGCATCAGCATACTCTAAAAAGGTGGTGGTTACTTTCAAATACTTTTTTTCTTTCATATTCGTTTTCCTTCCTTTATTTTAATAATTTTATGACTGCTTGACTATCTTGACATTTAAGTGCCTTTTTAGCCAAGTTTTTAAGTTGTTGGTAAGTGTAATGGGCTAAGGCGTATTTGACTTGTGACTGAATGTTAAAATCCATTGACAACTCATTGACTCCTAAACCAACTAAAATTAAGGCAGCCTCACTTTGGGCGGCCATTTGTCCGCAAACACTAACATCTAATTGTAGTTTATTGGCAGTTTTAATAATTAAATCTAAAAAACGTAAAAACACAGGACTTAAAGGTTGGTATAAACTACTTACTATTGGATTTAAGCGATCAGCGGCAAAAAAGTATTGGATTAAATCATTAGACCCAATTGATATAAAATCAATATAAGGGGCTATTTGTTCTAAGTTAAAGGCGATTGCTGGTACTTCTACCATAATGCCTAAACGATAATGTGTATCTAAATTAAGTTCTTTTTTAATTTCTTCAATCATGTTTTTAGCTTGAATAACTTCACAAGCATTAGAAACCATTGGTAATAAAATAGATAAATTAGAGTTAGTATTGGCAGTTAGTAAAGCCTTAATTTGACTCTTAAAAATCTTGGGGTAATTCAAAGAAAAGCGAATGCCTCTTTGGCCTAAAAAAGGGTTACTTTCTTTGGGTAGCGATAAATACGAAAGTGGCTTGTCTCCGCCAATATCCAAGGTTCTAATTACTATTTTTTTATCCTTAAAACGATTTAATAAATCTTGATAGATTTTGGTTTGTTCGCATTCTGACGGTAAGTAACTATTGGCCATAAAAAGACATTCTGTTCTAAATAAACCGATTGCTTCTAACTGATTGTCTTTAATCTTTTTAACATCATCTAAGTTAGCAATGTTTGTCCCAATCGTAATTAAGTGGCCATCCTTAGTTTGAGCCTTTAAGTCTTCATACTGAACAAAACGGTCTAAATATTTTTTATATTCATCAATTTTTTTACGGTAATATGTTTGATCTTTAACATCAGGATTAACAATGACTTGATCATTGTCAGTATCAATAATAACATGATCTTGTTCATTGATCTCATTAATATTAATACCAGCAATAGCAGGAATGCCTAGTTTAGTGGCTAAAATGGAAGCGTGAGCTGTAATACCACCTTCTTTGGTAATAATACCGCTAATATATTTAATATCTAGTTTAGCCGCTTCTGATGGACTTAAACTTTCGGCCACTAAGATCATATTAGTCATTAACTGAATATCTAAGCCTTGATGATTGACATCACATAAAATATTAAGCAAGCGACTTTTAATATCTTTTAGATCAAAAATACGTTCCTTAAAATAACTATCTTGATGACGGCTTAAATCTTTCATTAATTCCGCAATAACACAATCAAGAGCATACTCAGCATTAACTAACTGCTCTTCAATCATTTTACTTACATCATTAAGCATTTGTGGATCAGATAACATTAAACTTTGGGAAGCAAATATTTGTGATTCACTTTCACCAATTTTATGTAAAACATCTACTTCTAAATCTTTTAGTTGTGATTTAGCCTTTTTAACGGATGCTAAAAAACGCTGTATTTCTGCCTTAGCATCTATTACGGTTTTTCTTAAAATATCAAGCTTAGGGGCTTGTAGTTTTACCACATTGCCGTAAGCAATCCCCCTAGCAGTGGCACTCCCAAATAATACTTTACTCATAAGTTTATTTATTCTTTAATAATGACATTAACAATCGCACGATCTTTTTGATTAACTAGTGCGACCGAAGTGTCCATAAACTTTCTTAATTCTTGGGCCTTGGTTGGTGGAACTGAAACTAAAACTTGAATACTTAATGCGTTATAAAATTTCATAATAGCATCCACCTTTGTCGCATCCATCTTATTGAAAGCCTCATCAAGCATGACTAAACAAGCTGATGATACTTTCTTATTTTTAGAAAGTAATTGTTGGAATGATGATGCCATAGCGATATAAAACGGAGCTTGGGTTTCTCCCCCTGATTTTTCGTTAGCAACCTTACTAAAATGTGAAATAGTACCCATCTCGCCCGTAATTTCAATATCATATGATAAATAATTACGGTAATCTAAGTATAACAAAGCCATCTTATCGCTTTCTGGATCACTTGAAGCGATCTTATCAAATAATTCTTGTAAAATAACTTCATTTTTTCTTGATAGGTTTTCGGTAAATAAATCATTACCACCCAATAAGTCATTAGACATAATCATATTATAGTATTGTTTGAATAAAGGATCTTCGGCAGGCTTAGTAATAAACTGATATGAATCACGGCCAAACCAAACACCATTAAGGCCAGCGTTTAATTCATTAATTTGTAAAAGTGATGCTTCAATTGAGGCTCTTAACTTATAAATAAATTCTTCCTTAAATGAAGTTTCAGCTGCTAATCTTAAATCAATTGCTTCTTGTTCATATTTAACTAAATCATTATTACGAATAACGTTAGCTTCTTTTTCAAAATGGATTAACTCACTAATATCAGGAGCAGCGCCAAAATAATAAGTGGCGATATATACTCGCATTTGATTAACAACTTCATTTTCGGCTTTCGCATTTTGCGTACGAATAGCGATACTTGACTGGTGTAAATCATTAATGATTTTAGCGTAATTACTATCAAAACGACGCTTTAAGGCGTTAAGTTGGGCAAAAGCGGCATTAAGTTTGGTTGGATTGTTTTGTGAAAGTTCTTTTTGTTCGGCTAGTAAGTCTTTTAATCTTTCGTTAGATTCATCAATCTTAGTTAAGTTATCAGCCTTCAAGCGACGTGCATTGGCGATATTACCAATGATCGCATTAGCTGTTTCACGTAGTTGAATCTTTTTAGTTTTATGTTCATCAAGTTGACCTTCAAGGGCTAAAAGTGATTTATCTTTTACTAAATTATCAATTCTGTTTTCTAATTCAATGATTTCACTTCTGGCGTGTTTAATCACGTCAAAATAACGCAGATTATTTTGGGCTAAAATATGACCAATTCTACTTGGGGCTAATAACCTTGATAAAACTTGGTTATTTTCAATTTGATCACTTAATTCATTTAAGCGGTTATTTAATTCCACTAACGATTTTTCTTCTAACTTAACTTGATGAGCAGTGGCTTTTTGACCAATATAAGGCACTTCATAAATTCTTGGGTTAAGACTTCTGGCGGTATAATTACCATAAGTCATACAAGATTTAGAAACTGAACGACTATGTTTTTTTAAGTCTTGCACATCATCTACACAAATAACATTACCAACTAGCATATTAACATAATACTGTGCATATTGGCTACCACATGTTAATTTACTGGCTAGTGAGTTTTCTTGATGTGTATTATAACGCGTAATTTGGTTAGTATTAACAATCCCTACACCATAAAGACCCATGGTTTTAGCACACTTTTCATAAATCTCTAAGGCATCGCCAAAGTATGAAGGGTCTACCACAATATCAAACTTTTGAGCATTTAAGTAGCCTTCTAAGGCATTGCGCCAATTTTCATCATTAACTTCCATTAATTCACAAACTGGCCTAACATTAACTTCTTTTTGATAGATTTTAGAAAGTTCAGTATTCAATGTTGACATTAGATTTTCAACATTTTGTGGATAAGTTTTAACGTTACGTTGTAAATGGTGTAAGCGAGCATTTACTTGTTGAAGCGTAATACTAACTGTTTGTCTTTCTTTATTTAGATGCGTATAATCAACTTGTAGTTGTGTCATTAATTGATTAATTTCTTTATTAACTGTTTCTAAAAGGTTAGTTAATTCTAAAACATTATAATCTTTTTTAGTTTGGTAATACTTCAAAAGAGCCACAATATTAGCATTATTTTGGCTTTCATTAACTTGGGTTAGCATTACAATCTCACGCTCTAAGTTTTCTTTTGTGTAATTATTAATCTCACTAGCGGTATCATACTGCATTTTCTTAGTTTCTAAGGCATCAGTTAAAGTTTTTAAGGTCTTACCAGTATCATTGGCCATTAAAGCCGATTCTAATTCTAAAAGAACACGATCATTTTCATTAATTAAATGTTCGGTTGATTCTTGGTTTTGTTTTAAGCGGTCTAATTCATTGTCAAGTTTTTCAATTTCAGTTTCTGCTTTAATTAAAGTTTCTTGGCAATCTTCTACTTTAATAACTTTTTCAATTAATTCATTAATCTCAATTTGTGAAGCATCATTAGAAAGTTTAGAACCTAGTTCAACAATCTTATCTAACTTCGTTAACTTTTCACGATCAAGTCTAATTTGGCCTTCAACTTTTTTAAGTTCATTAACGTTGTTTTTTAAGGCTGAGATATCAATTGGCTCGTCATCAAGTAAAAACTCAAAGATAAAATCTTGTAAGTTTAAGGCCTTAAAGGCTAAGGCTTTGGGCAAGATTTTAGCATACTTTTTCGCATCTAACCCTAAGACTCTTGATAAAGCCTCACGATATTTTTTCGTTGTGTCAAAAGGTTCAAAATCAACATCAATTGTCTTAAAATATGTCTTCATTGAGCGATAATCACGGGGATTTTTCCCTTCAACAAACATCGCATCATGAATCTCTTGATTTTCTAAATGATAAAATCTTTCTTTAATATGACCCATTTTACCAATTTCAATAATAACCCCCATCACATCACTTTGTTGAGTTTCGTGATCAAAGATTTCAATGGCCACATGCGTAAATACGTCACCTGAACGTAAAAACTCACGATTTTCTGCTCCTATTTTTCCCCTTACATAACCTTCAAGTGTTCTTTTAGCGGCATCAGTAGCGGCAATATTAAACTTAACCCCTGAACGACCACCAATTAAAATATATTGTAAGGCATCAAGCATTGTTGATTTACCTGATCCATTTTCACCAGAAACTAAAATGTTTCCCGCAAACTCAATTGTTTCATTAACAAAGATATGCCAATTTACTAACTTAATTTTCTTCAATGTCTTCATATTGGCCTCCTTGCGTATAACCTTCTAATAATTCAACTACGTTTTTAATTTCGCCTAAATCTGTCACGAACATCACCGTTGGATAGATTTTAATTCTAGCATCATCAGCTAATGATTTATCAATATAATCAATAATATTGTAGTTTTTTAACATCATTAAAGAGCTCTTTAATCTTTCTTTGGTCATCCTTTTATTATCTAAAATACCAATGATTGATAACTCATTATGAATTTCTGATAAATAAACTTCTACGTTTTCATCTAAGGTGATAAACGCGAACTTCTTTTGAAATAATAAACGAATAACTAAGATTAAAATACTATCTTCTTTTCTAAGGCGTAAATGATTATAAACTGATTCATTTTTAATAAAGATAACTTCTTCACTTCTTCTAATATTTAGGGAAAAATCCATTAGTATAAAGAAACTTTCAAACACTTCTTTATAAGCTAAAATAAAACGATAATCAGTGGCATCTGCTACCTTTTTTCTAGTTAGTAAATTCACTTGTAGTAATTTATTGGTAATTCGAGAAACTATTTGTTTATCGCCTTCTTTTAATTCTAAGTATTTTTCATAAAAGATTTTAGCAGCACTTGTCTTGTTCATATTATGTCCCTTTCTTAAAAATCATGAAGTTTCTAAATCTAACATTTTCTAATTTAGCCTCTTGATTTAACATTTGAATATCATATTCTACACCAATTGATTTTGAATAAACAAAGATTAATAGTAGTCTAATAATATCATTATCATCTTTAATATCTAAATCGCTAGCATTAATAACATTACGGTCTTTTAATAAATAATTAACATAGTCATTAATATCTTCTTTGGTCATATTAGATGGTCTTAAAACTTTTAAGAGTGAGGCTTGATAAGCCTCATCATCAAATTCAACTTCATCTAATTCTTCAATAATTGGTTCTTCTCTTAAACGCCTAATTGAATATAATGATTGTGTGTCAATGTTACGCACATTAACTAAATTAAAGATTTGACTAAAATCATAATCTTCTTGACTCATCATCAACTTAAATAAACGATTAAGTAAGCCTTCAATATTATCTGAGTTGTCTGTTAAAAACATAATTTTTGCTGTAACAGCGTGAATATATTGTTCGTTTTTACGGTCAATGGCTGTTACTAACATTTCTAAGCCTTCAAAAGATTCATTAATAAAACGAATAGTATCTTCTACATAAGCAAACGCGTCCATATAATCTAACTTTTTAGTCACACAAACTTCTGATACTAAGGCTTCTAAGGTTTCTTGGTTAGTATAAACTTTATTTAACGCATCCACAATCGCCTTTTTATAACGTGGTAGGGCGTCGGTTGTTTTTAAGTTGTAGTAGGCTGAATCAAAGAAGTTTTGTTTATAATCAATTAATAGTAAATCTAGTAAGTTTTGTAAGTTATCTTTACCTGTGTGTTGAGTAATTGAATAGTAAAAACGGTAAATATTAGCCTTTAAGGATTTTAACTTTAATAACATTTCTTTTGTTTTAGAAAGGGCTTGTTCTAGGATGCCAACACCTTCTTCAACACTAAAATTAGAAACCAATGAATAAACTGCAAAGATCTCTCCTGTATATTGGATTTGTTCTCCATCTTTAATTCTTCTTAAAACTTCAATAATTTTAATAGAGTAATCAAAAAAGTTAAGTGATGTCTTATAATCACCTAATTCTTCTTCACCTAACCAACCATGAGCCTTAAAAGTGTTAATAACTGCCACTGCCTTTTGGCGTGAAGTATTAACTCCTTCTTCTTGAAAATCATGGTTATTATCATCAAAGTAATCAATTAGTTTAGCGATCACGTATTCACGCTCGCCACTAAATGAGTCTTCAATCGTATCAACACTTTCATAAATGATAAATAAACAGTCAATATAAATATAACGATTAGGAGCTGATAGCACGGAAAAGAAATTGGTTGGTAAAATTGTAAATAATTTGTTCATTGTTGCCTCTTAATAAATAAAAACTTCTATAATATTTTAACATTAAACCCCGTTTTTAGGGCTTAAAAAATGATAAATAGTAATTTTATTAACATAGTTAATAAGTGTTTATAAATCTTGAAAAGTCATATTTTACTAAGTTGAGGTTAAAAATTGCTCAATTATAGGTTCTTTATTTTTAGTTTTAGAGGCTAAAAAACAAAAAAAGCCCCTACACATATGTAAGGGCATATCCCCACGACAAAGGTGGGTTTTGCATATTTATATTATACAATAAAAATAAAGTATTTAATAGACCTTTCAGCCTAGATATTAAAATTGGAGCGGGTGATGAGAATCGAACTCACGTCTCTAGCTTGGAAGGCTAGGGTAATAGCCATTATACGACACCCGCATATTTAATTAAGTGGTCGGGAAGACAGGATTTGAACCTGCGACCTCCTGGTCCCAAACCAGGCACTCTACCAAGCTAAGCTACTTCCCGGTTTATGCTCATACAATGCTAATATGGCGCAGCCAAGAGGACTTGAACCCCTAACCTTTTGATCCGTAGTCAAACGCTCTATCCAATTGAGCTATGGCTGCAATTTATGGTGACCCGGACGGGGTTCGAACCCGCGAATGCATGCGTGAAAGGCATGTGAGTTAACCGTTTCTCCACCGGGCCATATTTATTGCGCATAAATTATTATACACATTAAATAGTTTATGTCAATATAAAAAAGTGTTTTTACTTGACTTTTTTTAATATAATAAGGCTTTCAATAATTCTTGCGCCTTATTTTCACCATCTAGATAAGTAATTATTTCACAAACAAACTCCATTACTGCTCCTGCTGAACGGGCAGTAATAATGTTTTGATCAGTCACCGCTTTTAATTCTGGACGATAATGACCTTGTGGTGCCCACTGTTGCGTATCAGGAAAACAAGTAAATTGCTTGCCGTCTAAAAGACCAGCTTTACCTAAAAAGCCAGGAGCAGCACAAATAGCCGCTATCATCTTACCTGATGCCGCAAACTCTTGAATTACTTGATCAACAATTGTGGTTGATTGGACTTGGGTTTTAGCCCAAGGGCCACCTGGAATAATTAAATAATCATAATTAGCCAGATTTAAGTCAGCCAACAAACGATCAGCCACCACATCAATACCATAAGATGTTGTAACCTCAAAATCATCTTTGAAAGCGGCACTATCAATCACATAGCCTGCTCTTCTTAAAAGTGCTAACGTTGATAAACTTTCATTATCTTCCATTTTATCGGCAAAAATTATTAAACCCTTCATTTGATCACCTTCAATATTTCTAGCAAATTATCATAAATTAACATCGCAAAATGACCCTCAGCATGATTATATAATGAATGTTGTTCACTATCGCCAATAATATCAGAAACTGTTTTAACACTAACAACATCTATTTTATACTGATAGGCTACTTGAAAGATAGCAGCACCTTCCATGTCGGCTAAATAAGGCTTGTTATCTAAGGTTTTAACGCTAAAATAATCCCCTGTGTATAAATTGGTTTTTTCAAATGGCAATCCTGATAAATTAGCAGAATGAAAAACAGCAGGATATTTTGGCACTTGTCCTGCTTCATAACCAAAAAGAGTTAAATCAAAATCATGATAGCATGCATTTTTAATCAAATAACTTTGTCCGTATTCTAACTGATGAGCCCCTGCTAAGCCTAAATTAATAATTAAACGGGGATTATATAAACCAATAATGTGGGTAGTAGCCATCGCGGCATTTACTTTACCCACTCCTGAAATAATTAAACAAATGTGATGTTTGTGCACCTTACCTGTATAGATGGCAAACGGCTTTTCTTTAACTAAGTTAAGGTGAGAAATTATTTCAGATGCCTCATTAGTCATTGCGGTCACAACCGCAATCATAACCCCACCATCTTTAATTTAGTCACAATTAAATCAACTGCTGCATCATGTTTTTTATCATTAGGAATAATAATATCAGCATGACGAACTGTTGGCTTAACATATTTATAATACATTGGTTTCACTGTGTGTAAATATTGACTAATAATTGAGTCAATTGAACGTCCACGCTCACGCGTGTCACGTAATATTCTTCTAATTAATCTTAAATCATCATCAGTATCCACAAATATTTTTAAGTCAGCCAAATCACGGATCCTCGCATCAGTTAAGGCTAAAATACCTTCTAAGATAATAACTGGTTTAGGTTTAACGTCTTCATAAATACTTGAACGATTATAAGATACAAAGTCATAGGTTGGTTTTTTAATTGGTTTATTGCTTAATAAAGCCATTAAATGTTCATATAATAAATCATTATCCAAAGAGTCTGGATGATCATAATTAATATCTAATCTTTTTTCAATCGGTGTGGTTGATAAATCATTATAGTAATCATCATGAGCGATTCTTGATACATCATCAATTTTAGATAATTGTAAAATCTCATTAACCACTGTGGTTTTACCTGAGGCTGAACCACCTGCTACAATTATAAAATACGGTTTTTTCATTCTTTTTCTCCTAACTGCCAACCATGATCATTATGATAGATCATTTGTTTGGTCATACCACCATCAATAATAATGTCTTGTCCATTAATAAATGAGGCTTTACTTGATGTTAAATATAAGACTAATTCTACAATATCATCAGTTTTTCCTAGTCTTTTAACGCTATGTTGTTGTTTATCGGCTAAACTGGCTTGATAGTTTTTCGTATCAATCCAACCTGGGCTAATAGCATTCACCCGAACTTTTCCTGCTAATGAATTAGATAAAGCGTGTGTCAAGGCACTAATGGCACCTTTGGTTGCCACATAAGCCTCATTTTGGGGTTGGCTCATATGGGCTCTGGTTGAGGAAATATTAATAACAGATCCTTCACTGTTAAAGTGATCTTTAAGTAGTTTAACAAGGTAAAAGGGGGCAGTAACGCCAATTTTTAACGCTTCCTCAAACTCCTCATAACTACAATCATTAATGCCTTTGGTTGGGGGAATTGCGTTATTAATTAATATATCTACTTGCTTAAAGTCAGTTAAAACCTTTTTAACAAAGCTTTCTAAGACTGCTTGTTTAGACAAGTTGCCAACAAAGTATTCATTTTCTTTAATATCAATGATTGCCACTTTGGCACCTAAACTCTTAAAGCGTTCAACTAATGCTAAACCAATTCCTGATGCTCCACCAGTAATAATAACTACCTTATCTTTGAATTCATTCATTTGCTTGTTCTCTTTCCTTATTTACTTCTTGTTCATATTGTTTAGTTTTCTTTTCAACAATTACCATTAAAATCAAAGCAACCACAATAAAAACTATTAAAGGGGTGTAGCCTAGTATTAATCCTAAGTGATAATTAGTAGCATCACTAATTAGCCAAATGGCTAAAAATATTATTTGCAGTACAACCAAACTTAAAGATAAAACTAGATATATCACTCCTGCTAGCTTTTGTGCAAACTGCCAGTTATCATCATTTTTCAAAGCACTTTTAGTCCGAAACCCCATAATCTCATTACGCTTAGGTGCTCTTTTAATACTAACAGCACAATAAATACTAAAACCAATTAAAATTAAAAATGAACTCACCCAACAAAATATCAAAGATCCCAGCATTAAACTTTTATTTCTGTTGTTTTTCTACCACTCTTAAAAACAATCTCTCCATTGCTGATTGCGTTAACTGGACAAACTAATTTACATAAATGACAGCCAACACACTTAGTTTTATCAATACTTGGTTCTCTTAATGCACAATCCCATTTAATTGCTTGATGGGCACCGTCAAAACAAGAAATAAAACAACGACCACATTTAATACATTTTGCTAAATCAATTTGTGGATATAAAATATAATCACGATTTAAGTCTTCGGCAGGAATAATATTTTTATTAGCTAATCCCACTAAATCACTTAACTTAGTTACACCTTTTTCTAACATGAAAAACTCTAACCCCGAAATTAGATCTTCTACAATACGATAACCATATTGCATAATTGAAGTGGTTACTTGTAGGGTTGATGCTCCAAGTAAAATAAACTCAGCAGCATCAATCCAAGTTTCAATACCACCCATACCTGAAATAGCTACATCTTTTAGTTCTGGATGTGTTCTTAATTGTTGAATAAACCTTAAAGCAATCGGTTTAACTGCTTTACCTGAATAACCTGAAATGCTTGATTTACCATCAACAATTGGTAACCCAATTTCTTTTTGTAAATCTACTTGCGTAATTGATTTAACTGTGTTAATTGCCGCAATCCCATCAGCACCACCTGCTAGTGAGGCAATCGCGATTGGTTCCATATTCGTCACGTTAGGTGTCATTTTCGCTAATACTGGCAAATGGGTTCCTCTTCTTACGGCTTGACAATATTTTTTACATAACTCAGCATTAGAACCCACATCTGAACCCATCGCATGACTAGTCATTTGTGGACATGAAAAGTTAAGTTCAATCATATCAGCCCCTGCTTGTGTCACTAACTTCGCTAGTTCTTCCCATTCTTTTTCATTTTCACCCATAATTGAGGCAATCAATACTTGATTAGGATAATCTTTTTTTAATCTTTTAATATCTCTTAGGTTTTCTTCAAGTGAATGTTCAGCAATTTGTTCCATATTCTTAAAGCCAATAAAATCAGTTGATTCTTTGGCATTAGCATCAAATCTTGGTGATACTTCATCAGCAATGAAAAAACCTATCGTCTTAAATACTACCCCACCCCAACCAGTTTCATAGGCCTTGGCACACATCTCATAACAATTCCCAACTGGCGATGATGACAAACAAAATGGATTAGGAAACTTAACTCCTAAAAAATCAATACTTAAATCTATCTTTTTCATTAGTTATTTCCTCCTAAATATTGATGGACTTGATCAGCAACTGCTTTACCAGTTTTAACCGCATATACTACTGTTTTATCGCCTTTGGCAATATCGCCTGCGGCAAACACATTATCACTAATATGAATACCTAATTCTTCTTTTTCATTTAAGCCTAAACGGGCTAATTCATTAGTTTGACCGATGGCTAAAACAATTAATGGAGCTTCAACAATCATTTTATTATTTAAGTGACGATGTTTGAAAGTAACTTCTTGACCACTAACTTTATCAATCGCATAACCATCAATAATAGTAGTTTGTAAGTGCCTAGCAGTTTCAAGTTCTTTAACTGAGGCTCTAAACTCATCTAATGTTTCATACACTACGTTAGTAATGTTTTTGACCCCTAGCAGTTTTAGTGATGAATTAACGTCCATCGCTACATCCCCACCACCAATGACTAAAACGTGATCAGGTAATTTAATCTTACCTGATTTTTCTTTAATTTCTTTTAATAAGTCCACAGCAATCCTATACTGACTATCCTTAAACATATCTAAGGTTTTACCTTTTGATAATCCAGTGGCGACTACCACAGCATCATATTCATTTTTTAAGGTCTTTAACTTTTTAGTATCAACGGTTTGTTTTAACTTGTAGGTTAAGCCTAAATCAATAATTCTTTGAATTTCTGCATCAAGTACACAAGTTGAAAGACGATATTCAGGAATCCCATAACGTAAATACCCCCCTAGTTTAGCATCTTTTTCAAAGATAGTGACACTATGCCCTAACAATAATAATGAAGTGGCCGCCTGCAAACTAGCTGGTCCTGAACCAACAATAGCGATATTTTTACCAGTAGTTGGAGCCTTTTCGTAAATATTAAAGTTGGTTTGTGTTTCATAGTCGGTTAAGAATGCTTGTAGTTTACCGATTTCAATGGGTTTATCAATTCCGCATCTTAAACAACCTAACTGACAATACTTTTCTTCTGGACATACTCTGGCACAGATTGCTCCTAGGGCGTTGTTTTTACGGATGGTGGCTGCTCCACCCTTAAAGTTAAGAAACCTTAAAGAACGGATAAAACTGCCTGGATCAGTGCCCGCTGGACACATTTTTGAACATGGAGCATCAATACATAAAAGACATCTGCTGGCCTCAGCAACTGCCTGTTTTTGATTAAAACTTGGTTCAATGGATTCAAAATACTTTTTTTTCATCACTACACCTCTTAAAATTATTTGTTAATTTTTTCGTAATACTACCCATATTTTACCATATTTTTAATTATTCAAGTCGCTAAAACTAAAAATATATGATAAAAAAAGATAAACAACTTCAAAAGTTATCTATCTTTATTTAATTATATTAATTAAAAACTATCTTTATTTTCATAATTATTTGCTTATTATGGCAATTTGAATTGATTATGTAGTTTAATCGTAATCGTTAAATCTTGAATTCTTCTAATTAAACGCATCGTTTTAATCCCGTCGTTATCGTGAGTAGAATGCATAATCGTTTCACCTAATTTGCTTAACGCGTAATTTGAAGAAATAAAGACTGGTTTTTGGGCATTTAAGCGGTAATGAAGCACAGGTAGTAATATTTCATCTCTAAACCAAGCAGTGATGTTTTCCCCACCCAAGTCATCTAAAATTAAAACATCACAATTTTTAAGCTCAATAATTTTACGCTCTAAATCAGTAAAATCACTTTTAATTTGTCTAGTTAAATCTGGCATGAAAATATAAATGACATTAATTCTTTTTTCCACTAAATGCGTGGCTAAGGCCGATAAAAAGAAACTTTTGCCCGTTCCGTAATCTCCATAAATATATAAACCTTGTTGATATGTTTTGGGAAACTCTTTTAAGAATGAATTCATTTTACTAACTAACTTTTTACGGTATTCATCACTTAAAATAAACTCATCTAATTGAGCATTAGCGATATAAATGTCTGATGAAAACTTTTTTAACTTTTGATTAATACCACTTAATTTAGTTTCATCAATCTTTTTAGCTGTTGGTTTATATTCAATGTGTAAATAAGGACTAGTCATTAAAATTGGTTGGTAATTGGGGTTACCTTCGGCTTTGGCCTTAATATATTCGTAGCACACATAATAATCATTGGCTGAAAGATTAATTAAATCTTTTGTATCGGGGTGCTCACTGACCATTTTTTTAATTTGTTCAATCATTTTCTTCATCCAACTTTCTTAATTCTGCTAAATAATTGCTAGCCATTGAATCTATTTTCTTTGATGTAGTTTTAGGCTTTTCTGGTGTTACTTGGGTGACAAAATTATAAGCTTCTAAGGTAGTGGTTAAACCTTTGTTGTGCCAACTTTTAATCACTTTTTCTAAATAAACTACATTTGGTAAAATACCTTCTTTTAATTTTAAGATATGAACTAGTAAAATATTTAAGTAACCATTTTCTATTTTATTACGTGACATTAAGTCATAAATAGTTTGTAGGGCTTGACCATGTAAGTTATTATGGCAATAACAATTAATAATCTCTGATGGGTGGGTAGTTTCTAACTCTAATAAAGTTTGATTAGTTTTATCCACTTCCTTTTTAACAACAGCGACATTTTGATGATTATTAATAGTAAAATAAGCATTCGCTTTGGTTGATAATAATGCTAGATCAACAACTCCATCATTATTACAAGCACTTTCAAAAATCTCTTTTAATTCTTCTAACTTAAACTTATAAATAAAGCTTAAATTAATTAAGGTATCTTTTACCTTAAAACTAAGGTTTTGCGGTCTTTTATAACGTGACGATAACATATTAATAAAATCATTAAACACGAAGTTTGTTTTTAGCCTTAGACCTTGACTAGCATTTCTACCAACATACTGTCCATCATCTTCTAAATCATAGTTTTCAAATTGATAAATATCAGCAAAATCTTTTGTTACTTCTTGATACTCACTTAAATCAACATTTTTAACTAAGAGGCGTTTAATTAAGGCTTGGTAGTTTTTCTCACCGATTTCGGTTGATAAAAACTTACCCAAAGTGGTATCACGTATAAAGCCTTGGGCAGTATGAGGCATCACAATCTTAAAAATAAAATGATTTTCTTTTTGATAAGTATGTAGTAAATCTAAGGCTTCTAATCTTTCTTTGGCTAATATTAAATCTTTTTCTTTAAGGGCTAAACTATCAGCCACAAACTGCCAATCATATTCATAATTAGTGCCATTAACACTAGCTAAGGCATATAAAAACATATATAACCCATAACCACTAGGTTTTAATAAGGGTTGGTATAACAAAACAAGCACTTTTAAGTCATCAGCACCTAATGTATTATCACATATTACTAAAAATGATTGTTGTTTCATATTACTCCTTCTTACTTATAAATATTTTTTAATAAAATCATAAGCATGTTTTTCTAAGTCTTTTAAGGTTTCGTTATTACTAATAACAATATCTGCTCTTAACTTTTTATCTTCACTTGACATTTGTGAGTTAATTTGTTCAATGGCTAATTTGATGTTAGTATTTTTTCGCATCATTAAGCGATTTAACTGATTATTAAGATCAGTGTCAATCACAACTTTTAAGTCTACTTTTTGATCATAACTTGTTTCAAATAAAAGTGGCATTTGCACAATAATAAAGTACTTATCACTAGTGTTAATTAGTTTTTCAATTTTGGCAAAAACTAAGGGATGTAAATACTGATTAAGTTTTTGTCTTAATGAAGAATTGGTAAAAATAGCTTGGGTGATTAACCCTTTATCTTGGTTATTAACATCTAAGTTTAATAGTTGATTAACATAAGTTAAATGTTTGGGTTCTAAATATAGCTCTTTCACAATTTGATCAGCATCAATAACATAATAACCTTTTTCACTTAAAATTTGACTAAAACTAGATTTGCCACTAGCAATCCCTCCCGTAATACCAATAACTTTTCGTTTTTGACAACCAAGACAGTAGTAAGTGCCTCGTCCTGATAGTTGATACTTAACGATTAGATTACCACACTTGGGGCATGGCGTGTTTTGTTTCATATAAACTTTTAACTGTGATTGATAATTTCCTGATACGCCAACAATTGATTCAAACGAATCAACTGTTGAACCCCCCGCTTTGACTGCTTCTTTCAAAATATGACGGGAATAGTGAATAATATTTTCACAATCTGTTAAACTGAGTAAGCGAGCTGGTTTAGAGGGATGAATTCCTGCCTCATATAAGATTTCTGAGGCATAAATGTTGCCAATACCAGCAATAATACTTTGGTCTAATAAGACATCTTTAATATTTTTATTTAATTTAGCTATTCTTTGGTGAAAATCATTAACATTAATCTTCCATGGTTCTTTTGCTAAACGTGTAAAGGGATCTTGGGTTAAATAATTAAAATCCATTAACCATAAACGACCAAACTTACGTGAATCACGATACACTAATTCAGTGCCATTGGCTAAACAAATTACTAAATGATCATGTTTAGTGTATGCTGTTTGGGGTGTATTAAAAACGGCAAAGCGTCCTTCCATCCTTAAATGGACCACCATTACACATTGATCAAGATAAAAAACTAAATATTTACCATAAGTTTTAATTTGATTAATTTTTTGGTTAATTAACGTTTTGACAAAAGTATCACTATTATTAATAATCTTGGGGTAAAAAACTTTAACCTCTTTAATCTTTTGGTTAAGGACTAACTGTGATAAACTTTGGGCCACAAATTGGACCTCTGGTAGTTCTGGCATATTCTTCTCCCTTAATCTTTTAATTCAAACCATGTTTTACCGATACTACATGATGTTTCAAGTTTAACTTTCAACGTGTAAGCATCTTGCATAATTTGAGTTACTTTTTCTTTCATAATTTCAATCTCACTTTGATAAACGGCAATAATTAATTCATCATGAACTTGTAAGATTAGTTTTGACTTTAATTTATTTTCACCAATATAACGATCAAGATTAATCATCGCAATCTTAATAATATCAGCAGCTGATCCTTGAATAGGGGCATTTAAGGCGGTTCTAAACCCAAACTCCCTTATATTTTTATTAAGTGATTGTACCTCAGGAATATACCTGCGGCGATTAAGAATTGTGGCTACATATCCGTTTTTTAAGACAAACTGTTTTATGTCTTGCATATACTTAGAGATATTAGGATATACACTTAAATAAGTATCAATAAAGTTTTGTGCCTCAGGATATGATACACCAATATCATTGCCTAACGAGTAAGGACCAATCCCGTAAATAATACCGAAATTAACGGCTTTTGCTCTTCTTCTTTGTTCAGCATTGACTGTTGTAACATCAAATATTTTACGGGCAGTTGATTCATGAATATCTTCATTTTGCTTAAAGCTTTCAATTAAATTAGCTTCATCGGCAATATCAGCTAAAACTCTTAATTCAATTTGTGAGTAATCGGCTCCTAAAAAAAGATAATCGGCATCAGCCACAAAGATTTTACGTATTAAAGAACCTTCTAAGGTTCTAATGGGGATATTTTGTAAATTAGGTTCTACTGATGAAAGGCGACCCGTTAAAGTTAAGGCTTGTTTATAAATTGTATGAATCTTGTTGTTAGCAAACATCACTTCTTTTAAGCCCACTAAATAAGTAGAATAAAGTTTAGTTAATGCCCGATACTGAATCACTAAGGGAATAATTTCATGCTGATCAACTAACATATTTAATACTTCATTATCAGTTGAATAACCAGTTTTAGTTTTCTTGCCTAATGATAAGCCTAAACCAATTAAGACTTCTGCTAGTTGCTTCGTTGAAGCAACATTAAACCTTTGATTGGCAATCTGAAATATTTGTTCTTCTAAGTCTTTAATTCTTAAATGCATATTTTTAGTTTGAGTCTCTAATTCTGTTTGATCAACACTAATACCTTTAAATTCCATCTTCGCTAAAACTTTTGATAAAGGAATTTCTACATCATTTAATAAAGCTAATTGTTGACAACTTTCTAATTTTTTAATTAACTCATCTTTTAAGTCAAAGATTAAAAAAGCCTTTTTAGCAATATGATGAGCATAGTCTTCCATTAATAAGGGTAAAGCTTTTTTAGTACCTGAACCATAAACTTCTTCATCATATTTAATGACTCTTTCATAATGTAGTACTGTATGAATAAAATCATCTTTCGTGAAAGAAGGATTTAGAACATAAGCAGCTAATTGTAAATCAAAGACTACATTATTTAATTTAATGTCTTGCCATAATAAATAAACCATCACTGATTTATAATCATACATCAACTTTTTATAATCTGATTTTAGATAATTGATAAACTCATTATCAGAAAACGCGATTAATGGATCAACAAAATATGAATGCTCACCATTAGATAAACCAATACCCCAAAGATGGGCTTTATGATAATTTGGTTTATCAAATTCAAAATAAATACTTAAATCTTGTTGTAAGATATTTTTAAGCTCTAAGACATTTTGGATAATTGTATAATTAAAATCTGTCTTAGGGGCAATATTTGGGGTAACTGATGAAGGGTTTTCATCAAATGAAAATAAATCTAAACCATCTAGTTGAGTTGTTGGTTGCGTTTTTGTTGTAAGTTGGTGTTTCTTTTGAAAGTTAATCGCGATTTGTTTTAATTCTAGTTTTTGATAAAATTTAAGCAGTTCTTCGTGATTAGTGTTTTTAACTAAGGTATCATCTAGACTTAAATTAATATCAGCCTCTGTAACAATAGTAGCTAATTCATAAGAAATATGAGCTAAATGCTGTCCTTCTTTTAATTTAGTGGCTAAACTAGGCGTATTTTTATCTGCATTTAATAAAATATTGTTTAATGATTGATAATCTTTTAATAGTTTAAGGGCAGTTTTTTCACCAATACCTTTAATACCAGGAATATTATCAGAACTATCACCCATTAAAGCTTTTAGATCAATAATTTGCGGTGGGGATAATTCATATTCTTCATATAATTTTTGAGGGGTATAAGAAAGTAATTCTTTCATTCCTTTTTTTAAGAGATTAACCGTGACATTGTCAGATACTAGTTGCAGTAAATCACGATCAGATGAATATATATCCACTTTAATACCAGCCTTAGTGGCTTTGTTAGCCATAATGCCAATTAAGTCATCCGCCTCATAACCAGCTTGTGAAAAATATTTAATCCCTTGTTTATCTAATAGTTCATAAATAAGGGGAATTTGCGATAAAAGCTCTTCGGGGGCTTCGTTACGGGTTGCTTTATAGTCGGTAAACTTTTCATGACGAAAGTTTTTTTCTGGCGTGTCAAAACAAACCAAAATATGGTCATTTGATAAATCTTTTAAGCGTTCAAACATATTAACAAACGCAAATACTGCGTTTGTATAAATTCCGGTGGTGGTTTGCATTAAGGTGGCTCCTGGATAGGCAGTAGCGAAGTATGCTCTAAACATAATAGAGTTTCCGTCAATAATAGTTAAGTGTTTCATATATTTTCCTCTATAAGTATTGTATCATACAGTGGTTAAAATAAAATCCACATTAAATGTGGATAACTTTTTATAGTAATTATTAAAAGAATTGTCTCTTCTAAACTATCAACTTAATATGCTATTTTTGGCATTAACTCAAAATTTTGACACTTTTATGCGCATAAAAATGTAATATTTGTGAGTTAATCTGCTTTTATGGTATAATATGGTTGGTGATAATATGAAAAGATTAATAACAAATAATTTAATTAAATGGAAAAATAGTGATAAAAGAATGCCTTTAATAATTCATGGGGCTAGACAAATCGGTAAAACATATAGTATGATTGACTTTGCCAAAAGTGAATATGATGACTATGTGTATATCAATTTTGAAAGTAACCCAGAATTTAACGATATATTCTCGTTTAACCTAGATCCAATAAGAATTATTAAAGAGTTTTCAAATGCATTTCAAAAGGAAATTAAACCACATAAAACATTAATCATTTTTGATGAGATACAAGAATCAAGTTTAGCATTAACTTCAATGAAGTATTTTAACGAAAAAGCCCCTGATTATCATGTGATTGCTGCTGGTTCTTTATTAGGGGTTGCTGTTAACAAGAAAAGACAATCATTTCCTGTTGGTAAAGTTGATGAGATCAATATGAACTCAATGTCATTTTTAGAGTTTTTAATGGCCTTAGGTAAAGATCACCTTATAAAACAAATTAAAGAGGCTTATTCAACTAAAACATCAATGAATGCTTCTTCTCATATAGATGCCTTAAAATTACATAACGACTATATGTTAATTGGCGGTATGCCAGCAGTCATTAAAGAATATGTAACAACTAATCAAATAACTAACGCAAGGTTAATCCAACAATCAATAATCAGTAATTATCTTAGTGATATGAGCAAGTATAGTGATTCTATGACCACAATAAAGTCTCGTGCTATCTATAACTCATTACCTAGTCAATTAATAAACATTAACAGAAAGTTTCAGTACTCTAAAATTAAAAGTGGTGCTCGCTCATCAGCATATGAGTTAGCCTTAGATTGGATTATTAGTTCAAACATAGTTCATCAATGTTTTAGAGTAACCTCAGGCATTTCTCCAATTGAGGCGATTAAGGAAGTGGATGCTTTTAAGATTTATTTTTCTGATATAGGGCTATTTGCTGCTAAATCAAACTATAATCCCTTAGTTGACATTAATACACTTGATATGAATTCCGATTTTAAGGGAGCCTTTTATGAAAACTATGTAGCTTGTGAGTTAAAGCAGTTTAATCAACAACTGTATTATTATGAAATAGTAAACAGATCAGAAGTTGATTTCATAGTTGATATTTCAGAAGGCGTTATTCCAATAGAGGTTAAAGCGAGTGATAATAATAAATCAAAATCATTAACTACATATATAAAAAAGTTTGAGCCTAAATTCAGTATCAGAATAACTGCTAAAAACTTCGGCTTTGAAAACAACATTTATAGTATTCCACATTACGCAATTTTTACTCTTAATGAGTTATTACAAAAATAGTGAAACTTAAAATATTTTTATTAATATTAATAAAATAGGTGCTCTTTGGAGCACCTATTTAACATTTATTTAAGTTCTTTTAATAGTTTATCAATATGATTACCATAGGCTAAGGCCTCATCATACTTAAATATTAATTCTGGTTGCCTACGTAAGTTTTTTAACTTTTTGGCTAACTCTTTTTTAATGGTTGGTAAATGATTGTTTAATTCTTTTACACATTTTTCTTTTGTTAGATTATCATCGGCTAAAATTGAATAATATATTGTAGCAAACGATTTATCTTTACTTAATTTTACTTCTGTAATATTAATATAACCGATATGGTCATCTTTAATTACTAAATTAACAATACTAGCTAATTCTCTTTGAATTAAGGTTGCTACTCGCTGAGCAGTAATGTTTGCCATATTTTAATTCTCCACTTCTTGCTCAATTGAGGCCTCAATATAGTCGCCTTCTTTTAAGTCATTATAGTTTTCAATTGATAATCCACATTCATAGCCTTGTCTAACTTCTTTAACGTCATCTTTGAAACGTTTAAGTGATGATAGTTTACCTTCATAAATGACAACCCCATCTCTAATAATTCTCACTAACGCTTCACGTTTAATATAACCATCTGTGACATAACAACCAGCAATGGTGCCGACCTTAGAAATCTTATAAGTTTCTCGCACTTCTGCTTGACCAGTAATGACTTCTTCATAAGTAGGGGCTAACATACCTTTTAAGGCTTGTTCAATATCATCGGTAATACGATAAACAATATTATAAAGTCTAATTTCTACACCTACTGAGTCAGCCAGTGATCTGACTGCCGCATTAGGTCTAACATTAAAGCCGATTACAATCGCGTTAGATGCTTGGGCTAACGTAACATCTGATTCAGTAATGGCACCAACCCCAGAACGCACAACATTACAAATAAAGCCTTCTACGTTAATATCTGCTAACATACCCTTTAAGGCCTCAATTGAACCTTGAACATCACCTTTTAAGACTACATTTAAGGTTTTTGCTGTATCGGTTTGACCAGCAAACATTGATTCAAGAGAGGTTGCTTTTTGTTGTTTAAGTTCAGCATCCTTATCACGAGCTTCGCGCACTTGGGCAATTTGGCGGGCTTGTTTTTCATCTTCAACGACCATAAAAACATCCCCTGCATGTGGTACTTTATTTAAGCCAGTTACTTCTACTGGCTGTCCTGGGATTGCCTTAGTGTAACGCACCTTCAAATCATCATTCATCGTTCTGATTTTACCGTAAGTATTACCTACTACTACCATATCACCAACTCGTAAAGTTCCATTTTCAACAATAAAAGTTGAAACTGTTCCTCTTCCCTTATCTAAGTGGGCTTCTAAAACTGTTCCTTTGGCTTTACGATTAGGATTAGCCTTAAACTCTTCAATTTCAGAAAGTAAAATAATTACATCTAATAAATTGTCAATACCTTGTTTTTTAAGGGCAGAAACCTCTACATAAGGCGTTTTTCCACCCCATGCTTCTGGCTGTAAACCATGGTTTGATAATGCTGACATTACATTGTCAATATTAGCTCCTGGTTTATCTATTTTATTAACTGCCACAATAATTGGCACCTTAGCTGCCTTGGCATGTTCAAGAGCCTCAATCGTTTGTGGTTTAACACCATCATCAGCCGCTACCACTAAAATACAAATATCAGTAACTTTCGCCCCACGAGCTCGCATTTCCGTAAATGCTGCGTGACCTGGGGTATCAATAAAGGTAATCTTTTCTCCTTGCCAATCAACTTGATAAGCACCAATATGTTGAGTAATTCCTCCTGATTCACCAGCCACTACTCGGGTTTTACGAATAGCATCCAACAATGAAGTTTTACCATGATCAACGTGACCCATAATGGTAATAATTGGTGATCTTTTAATTAAATCCTTTGGATCATCTTCTACTTCCATTTCATCAAATCTTGTAACATCCGTAATCTTTTCATCTTCTACTTCCATGCCAAAATCTAATGCTAATAATTCAATCATTTCTCTTTCTAATACTTGGTTAATGGTCGCCATTGTCCCTAACTGCATTAGTTTTTTAATTAGTACTGCATTAGCTACCCCAAATTTAAGGGCTACTTCCATCACGGTTAAACCTGGTGTATAAACAAATACAGTATCTTTGGCCTCTTTTATCTCTTTTTTAATTGGGATATTCGTTTGACGAGTATCCTTTTTCACTATTTTTTTGGCCATATTTTCACATCCTTTTTTATTCTACTAACTTTTTGAAACCTTGATCAGTAATGCCAATTACTTTAACATTTTTACCATTAAGAATTTTAGCAAATTCTAATGAAGAAAACTTTTTACTAACTGCTACTTGATAAAATTGGCATTTATCTAATACTTTTTTAAGTGTTTTTTCTGATGCGTCATTAGCAACCAATACCAAACACACTTTATTACGACGAACTGCTTCAATCACAAACTCTGTTCCGAAAACTACCTTTTTAGCTTTAATAGCTAAACCTAAATTATTCAAACTCATTATAATAAACGATAAAGTTTTTCATAAACTTCTGACGGAATAGGAGTTTCTAATTTACGTTCTAAGGCCTTAGTTTTAATGGCTTTTTCAATTACTTCGGCACTTAAAGTTAAGTATGCTCCGCGACCATTAGCTTTTCCAGTAACGTCCACACTCACAACTCCTTCTTTATTAACCACAATTCTAATTAATTCTTTTTTCGGTTTGACTTCTTTTGTGACAACACATGTTCTTAATGGTATTTTACGTACTTTCACCATAATATCACCTTAATTAATAAATAATTCCTTCATCACTAGCAATTGATTCTGAACGAATATCAATATGCCAACCAGTTGCGTAAGCAGCTAATTTAGCATTAAGACCTAATTTACCAATAGCCAGTGATAACTGATCATCTGGCACAATCACCAAGGCTGACTTTTTAATTGGATTAACTTTTGTCACTGCCTTAACAATCGCTGGTTTTAAGGCGTTAGAAATTAACTCTTGCTCATTATCGCTCCAAGCAAACACTTCAATCTTTTCACCTGATAAGGCTTTAACAATTTCTTGGATTCTTGTTCCTCTTTCACCAACAGCAGTGCCCACTGGATCCATCTTTGGATCATTTGAACGTAAACCAATTTTTGATTTAACGCCTGCTTCACGGCTAAACCCAACAATCTCAATGATTTGTTCTTTAATTTCTGGAATATAAGTTTCAAATAAACGCTTCACTAAATCAGGACTCGTTCTTGAAATATATATTTTAGGCCATTTAGTTTTCATTTCAACATTAGTAACTAATACACGAGTACGATCACCAATATTAAATAATTCATTACTTAAACAATCTTTTTTTGGTAAAATCGCTGATAACTCACGATCAATTTCTACACGGTAAACATTTTCTTCAACATCAGTTATCTTCACTAATAACATTTCATCTTTTAGGGCGGCAAACTTAGAATAAACATTTTCTTTTTGGAAAATGGTAATGGTTTCATTCATTTTTCCTTTTAATTCTTTGGCACCTGTTAAAGTAAAATCACTTGGGGATACTTTAACTTCTAAAATTTCACCAACTTTGGCTTTAACATTAATTTGTTTAGCTTCTGATAATGAAATTAATGTTTGTTCAATTGTTGATAAATCACTATCAATTTTAGCATCATCATAAACATAATATTGTTTATAAAATACAATCTCATTTTTATCAGTATTAACATCTACTCTGGCAGTTTTTACTGCAAATGATTTTTTAATGCCAGCTACTAAACCAGCAATCATTGCCTCATAGGCTTGATCATAAGTGATTTGCTTATCATCGGCTAAGGCGTTAATTGAATCTATTAAATCTTTTACTATCATTTTTTATCTTCCTTTTTTATATTTTAATTGCTTGACGAATGAAAGAAATGTTTTCATACGCAATGATTAGTTTTTGGGGTTTTCCTTTTTCAAAATATTGAATGGTTAGGTTATTGTCTTCAACATTAATTAGTTTAGCATCTCCACTAAATTTATCTGACTTTAAGTAAATGTATTGACCAATATGATCAATAATTTCTTGTAAGTTGTGTAATTGACGCTCTGGGCCAACGGTAGAGATTTCAAGTAAGTATCCGTCAGGTATTTCATCGTTGATTGCGTCTAGTATTTCAAGATGGATTGGTTCTAACTGATCGTGAGTAATTTGGTTATCAATTAATATTTCAATAATGTTTTCACCAAATTCTTTTTTAGTTTTAATTGAGTATAACTTTAAGTTATGTTTATTTAAGATATTGGTGGTTATTTCTTTGATTGTTGTTAAAGACATTTTTTACCTCATAAAAATGAGTGGCTTATCATCCACTCAGCATCATCAATATTCGTATATCCTATTTTAACACAAAATTAGTGTTTTTGATTACTTAAAGATAAAATTAAGTGCCTTTTTACAAAATTTAACACTTTTTATTATTAAGTTAAATAAAAAGCAGAAAGACCTAATAATGGTTTTTCTGCTTGATAATTTAATAGTTTTTAGATGGTTAATAAATCATCTGATTTAATCTTAGTTTGTTTATCAACTTCTTTAATGTATTTATCCGTTAAGGTTTGTACATCTTCTAAATAGCCTTTTTCTTCATCTTCGGTGGCCGCTACTGCCTTGATTTGATCATTACCATCACGTCTAATGTTTCTAACTGCCACTTTGGCATTTTCTGATAGTTTTTCTACATCTTTGACTAATTGTTTACGACGATCTTGGGTTAGTAGTGGTAAAGTTAAACGAATGCCTGTGCCATCATTATTAGGGGTTAAACCTAAGTTAGAGGCTAAAATGGCTTGTTCAATTTTAGGTAAGATTGATTTGTCAAAAGGTTTAATATATAACTGGTTTCCTTCGGGAATAGAGATGGATGCTACTTGTTTAACTGGGGTTTCTACCCCCCAGTAATCAACTAATAAGCGATCTAAAAGAGCAGGATTAGCCCTTCCAGTACGAATAGCGGCAAACTCCTTAACTAAGGCATCAATTGACTTTATCATTCTTTCTTCTAATTCTAATAAAATTAAATCTGCTTGTTCGTTCATAATTACTCTCCCGAAATTATTGTTCCTAAAACTTTTTTTAGGATTGCTTTTTTGATGTTACCTTCAATATTCATATTAAAGACTACGATATCTAAATTATTATCACTGCACATTGTGGCAGCGGTTAAATCCATTACTTGTAGTTTTTGTTCAATAATATTAGTGTGTGTTAGTTTAGAATACATTACTGCATCTTTGTTTTTTTGCGGGTCTTTATTATAAACACCATTAACATTGTTTTTAGCCATTAATACTACTTGGGCATCAAGTTCAGCGGCTCTTAAAGCGGCTGTGGTGTCCGTTGAGAAAAACGGTGAACCTGTTCCACCAGCTAAGATGATTACACGACCTTTTTCTAAATGTCTAACTGCTCTTCTTCTAATGTATGGTTCAGCCACTGGATCAACTGGTAAAGCCGTTAAAACTCTGGTTGGAGTGCCAATTGACTCTAAGGCATCTTGTAAGGCTAATGAATTCATAATCGTTCCTAACATTCCCATATAGTCTGCTTGCGCACGATCCATTCCTAACGCCTCGCCAGTAATACCACGCCAAATGTTACCAGCACCAACTACGACCGCAATTTGGACACCAGTTTCTTTGGCTTCTTTAATTTCTTTGGCAACCATTAAAACCGTTTTGGGGTCAATTCCGTAAATACCATCACCTTTTAAGGCTTCCCCTGATAGTTTTAATACAACACGCTTATACATTATTATTTTTTAACTTGTGCGGCTACTTCCGCAGCAAAATCTACTTCTTTTTTCTCAATACCTTCGCCAACTTGGATACGCACAAAATCTAAAATATCATTACCTTTTTTGTTTAAGACTGCTGCTACTGTTACATCAGGATCTTTAACAAATGGTTGATCTACTAAACAAATATCTTTTAAGAACTTATTTAAGCGACCGACAATCATTTTTTCAACAATTTCAATTGGTTTTCCTTCTTGTAGTGCTACTTCGGTTAAGACTTTCTTTTCTCTGGCTAATGTATCAGGATCTACTAAATCACGATTTAAGAATTGCGGGTTTGAAGCCGCTACGTGCATAGCGATATCTTTTGCTAGTTCAGCATCATGTTTTTTAATTAAAGTTAATACTGAAATCTTACCACCCATATGACGATAAGCACCAAAGCCTTGATCTTTGGCTTTTTCAACACGCATTACTCTTCTTAAAGTTAATTTTTCCCCAATTTTAGCGGTTGCTTCCGTGATGATAGTATTTAGATCTTTACCACCTTCTACTAATGCTAATGCTTCTTGGGTATTTTTAGCTTTTGATTTAATTAAAATGTTACCGATTTGTGCTACTAAGTCTAAAAACTCAGCATTCTTTGCCACAAAGTCAGTTTCTGAATTAACTTCATATAAATAAGCTACATTGCCTTCGGTAATAACATTAGTTAAACCTTCTGCGGCAATTCTATCAGCTTTTTTGGCTGCTTTTGCGATACCTTTTTCTCTTAAATAATCAATGGCTTTTTCAATATCACCATTTGTTTCAATTAGTGCATTCTTGCAATCAAGCATTCCAGCACCTGTTCTTTCTCTTAATTCTTTTACCATTAAAGTTGTTACTGCCATAATAGCCTCCTAAATTTTTTATCGTTAATATAATTATACTAAATTTTTTATAATTTTTTCAAAAGAAAGGGACAACAATATGCCCCTTTTCATTTATTTTTTTAATAATGCTAAAAGTTCAGCCTTTTTCAAGTTTGAATAACCTTCAATACCACGATTTTTTGCTACTTCTTTTAGTTCTGTTAATTTTAATGATTCTAAATCAACTTCTACTGTTGTTGATTCTTCTGGGGTTTCTTTTACTTTTTCTACCTTTTTAGCAGGTTTTGCTTTCGGTTCTGCGGTTTCAGTTTTAGTCTCAGCTGGCTTTGCTTCTTTTGGCTTAGCCGCTTTTTCTGGTCTATCTACTTTTTCTGCTCTTTCAGGGCGATCAGATTTTGGAGCATATTTTTCAGGATTTTCAAAAGAGATCATCTCATCTTCAAACTTCTCTACTTCTTCACCTTGTGCCTCAGCAATTGCGTTACCCATTACCCAAGTAATTAATTTAACTGCTCTGATTGCATCATCATTAGCAGGAATAACAAAATCTACCAAATCAGGATCACAGTTAGTATCAACAATACCAAAAATTGGAATGTTTAATTTACGTGCTTCTTTTACTGCAATTTCTTCTGTTTTTGGATCAATTACAAAAATCGCTTGTGGTAAAGATTTCATTTCTTTAATTCCACCTAAGTTTTTTTCTAATTTTTCACGTTTTTTAGCTAAACCGATTACTTCTTTTTTCGGTAATTTAGACCAGTCACCATTTTCTTCTTGGGTGTAAAGTTCTTGTAGTAATCCTACTCTTTTACGGATTGTCTTAAAGTTAGTTAAAGTTCCACCTAACCAACGATTATCAACATAAAAATGTCCTGTTCTGATTGCTTCTTCTTTAACTGCTTCTTGTGCTTGTTTTTTAGTGCCGACAAATAATACTTTGCCACCATCTAATACGATTTGATGTAAAGCGGCATATGCTAATTCAATTTGCGCTGCTGTCTTTCTTAAATCGATAATATGAATATCCTTACGTGCTGCGTGGATATAAACGCCCATTTTTGGATTCCAACGTTTTGTCTGGTGTCCAAAATGCACCCCTGTTTCTAACAGGCTTTTTACTGATACTACTGCCATTTTTTATTTTCTCCTTTTTTGTTTTACCTCAGATAAACTTGGCAAAGACCACTTATTGTTATAATAAGCACCGATCAATGAAACATTTATCCTGTGTATTTTTATAGCCTTAATATAATAACATATCTTGCCCTAAATAGCAAGTTTTTTTACATAAAAAAGCCCAGAAAGCGTGAAAACATTGATTTGATAAGGGGAGTCCTTACTTGGTCGGTGCTTCGGGATTCTAATTAAAGAATACTCGCCCACACGGTTTAGGTTTCCATAAAGAGTGTTTGGGTTCCACAGTTGCTTTCTGGGTACTATTATTTTATCATTTTTTTTAACGTTTTTTACAATGATTTGAAATGAATTGTTAGATTAGTATTCTATGGTTAAAATTGTTAAAATTAATATTATATTGAAATGGCTTTATAGTGCCCTTATTTAAGAATAAAGTGTTTAACTAATGATGGGCGGAATCCGTGAGTGATATGGTCAGCAATAACAGCAGTACGAACGCCAACCGCATGGATAAACGCGACAATGAAGTAAACTTGATAATCAAAATGTCCTGGTGAACGTAACCAATATGGTGTAATGTGATTATTGTAATTATCATCACCCAATGCTTGTCGCCCTTCATCACTATGGGGATGATTAACTGAATTAATGGTAAAGCGGTTTAGTTCTGATAAGATGAAGTCTCAGTCAAATGACTGATGCTTCATAATATTGGGCGGATGCCGAAATTGGTACCGTCAGCAGCAGTAGCAGTGCGAACGCCAGCCGTAGAGATAACCGTGACGGGCCAAGTAGAACCGAGTCCAGCAGAACGCGTCCAATAGTGCCAAGCGGTATTATTTTCATCTGTTAATGCTCGTCGGCTAGTATTATCATAGTGATTATGATTAATTGAATTGATGGTAAAGCGGTTTAGTTCTAATGATGGGCGGAAACCGATAGCGGTAGTGTTAGCATCAGCAGTAGTGCGATTGCCATTCGTGAGGACAATCGCGATGGGGCGAAAAATAGTATCCATAGTATGCTCCAAACCAATTCCAGCAGAACGTAACCAATAATGTATTGGATTATTAGTGTCATCTCTATATGCTTGTCTGCCAGTATTATCATGATTATGATTAATTGAATTGATGGTAAAGCGGTTTAGTTCTGATAATGATAAGATAAAAGGGCTTGTGCCCTTTAATTAATAATTATTCTTGTGCAAACTTTGCTGATTTAGGAATCGGCATTGCGTTTAGATTTTCTGTTTTCTTATCCAGAGTTTTAGCAAGTGCTTCTTTGACATCAGCCACTGTTTGGATTTTTTCTAATAAATACTTAGTTTCTTTTTCAAAACGATCTGGTGAGTCTAAGTTATCAGTATCAATGATTGCTAACTCTAATTTAACCATTTTAGCTGCTAATCTTTCTAATTGTGATTGACTAATGATTTGAGCGATTGCTTCTTTTGAAGTTTCAGCCTTAACTTTTGATAATTCACAGCTAACTAAATCTTTAATTTGTAATAATTGTTTTTTAAGGAATCCTCTTCTAATCCATAAGATATAAAAGACTATTACAGAAATTATTTTAGATGCCTCAATAGCAATCCCCATCGGATTCCACACATCAAGTGGTGTGTTTAATAATAATACTGTTACTGAATATAATATACTGAATGCTCTTAAATAATGTTTTGAAGGTAAGTATTGGCCCACAATAAATAAAAGGGCGGTTGCTAACATTAAGATATTAAGTGGTAAACTCCAACTTGTGTGTTGGTCTAAACCAACTAAGCCAACTATTGCTCCTCCTAACCCAATGGTTAAGGCAACATATAAAAATATTTTGGCTCCCTTTTTACGTCCAGGAGTATCTTTGGCCATAATAAACCAAAATACCATTGGTCTTAAAAAGGCAAATGCTGCTGCTAAAATTAATGGGATATTTGCCCCAACGGCAATAAACATTCCCATCCAGAAAAATGAGGCAATACCAGTTGTAAATAAATATTTACGTTGATTTTTAATCTGTAAAGCAACAAATTCTAAAATAATGGTAACTAACCCTAATACTTGTCCTAAAATAAACGCCCATAAAGGCACATTAATTTCGACTCCTAAAAACATATATCATATTCCTTCTTTCTCATAAGCAACTATTTGATGCTCAATGTAAATATTATACAGCAATATTATAATTTGTCAAGTAAATAATTTAATTTTCAAATATATGTAAGTTAAATCAACTTTCAATGGCCCACTTCTCATCAGAGGTAAAAGAGATTGCCATCCAACGTTTAATATTAAGACTTTCTGTCATTTTATCAATTTTAGCCCTTATCTCATCTTGATACTCAATAGCATCAAACTCCCAATCAAGTGGCACGATAAAATCAACTTCAATAAATAAAAGTTCTCCATTTTTAGTTAAGCGGGTATAGTTTTTATTAATTTTATATTCTTTTTGGATTTGTTTAATACATTTTTTTACTTGGGTTACTACTTCTTCATCTAAATTATTCATATTTAATAATTCAGCCACATTATGAAAGATTTCTTTAATTGGATCAATCATTAAAAATAAAGACATCCCAATTAAAACAATCCCATCAATATATGAACCTATCCATTCTACTCCTAAATGAATTAATAAGAAAGTTAAGCCTAACCCGATCAAAACTGCTACTGTCACGTAAGCATCAATACGCCAAGTTTTCACTTCGGCATTCACAATAATAGAATCTGTTTTTTTAGCTTGTTGGCGTAAGAAAAAATAGATCGCATTATAAACAACTACTGTGATACTATTATAAATTAAAAGAAAAATTAAATCTATATTATTGCCCCCAGCAATAATAACATTAATTCCTTCAATTAAAGATATTACTAACATTACTGTTACTAAGGTATATTGAATAAATACTAAAAATGGGGCAATAGAATGTTTACCAAAAGGAAACTTAACTGGATCTTTTTTGCGAATATAACCATCAGTTAGTAACATTGCCATACTTGATATTAGCATAACCGATGTATTAAGACCAGCAAATAAAACAAATGATGAGTCAATCAAAAGACCCACTACAATTGAAATGGTTGCCATAATAAAGGTTAATATAACGGATGTAATTAAGATTTTTTTATCAAAGTTTAGTTTTTTCATAGTTTTTTCCTAAAAAAAGAAGGTTTTGGCCTTCTTGTGTTGTGGTGGCTGTAACAAATGTCCTTGGCTATAAATATTATATCATATATTGCTTCTTTTGGCAAGAGTGTGTTGATGGGCGGAAACCGAGAATGACAGAGTCAGCAAAACCAGCCATACGACCACCAGTGGTAAAAATACGTGCAACTGGACGAAAAAGCTCATCCCATTCAAAACCGACACCTGCTGATCGCAGCCAATATTGTGTTGGATCATTGTTATCATCATCTCTTAGGGCTGCTCGGCCCTCATTACTATGGGGATGATTAACTGAATTAATGGTAAAGCGGTTTAGGTCTAATAACTATATACCAACAAATATACTATAAAAGAAAAAGTCACCAAGAGTGACTTTTTACATAATAAGTATAACTTTTAATCCTAATGAAATAACCTTATAACAACATTATTCAAGCCATTATAATAATGGGCGGAAACCGATATAGGTATGGTCAGCAATTGCAGCAGAACGAGTGCCATTAGCCCAGACAACCGCGATGGTACGGAAATGATGATCCCATTCATGGCCGACACCAGCAGATCTTAACCAATAGGGTCCTAAATTATTTGTGTCATCTCTATATGCTTGTCTACTAGCATTATCATAATGATTATGATTAATTGAATTGATGGTAAAGCGGTTTAGTTCTGATAATAGGAAGTGTAGTCAATTGACTACTACTTCATAATATTGGGCGGAAACCGCGATTGGTATAGTTAACATTATTAGCACCACGACCGCCTGATGTCCAGACAACCGCGATGGTACGGAAATGACTATCCCATGCATAGCCCATACCAGCTGAGCGTAACCAATATGCTCTTCCGGCAATTGGGGTACCTCCCCCATCATCCCTTAATGCTTGTCGGCCAGTATCATTATGATTATGATAATCTGAATTGATGGTAAAGCGGTTTAGTTCTGATAAGAGGAAGTCTCAGTCATTTGACTGATGCTTCATAATATTGGGCGGATACCGATAGTGGTACCGCCAGAAGCATTAAAACCAAAACGACCACCAGTCGTGTCGACAGACACAGCGGAATTAATAGTATGAGAACCAGCAGAGCGTAA
>Ga0209755_10001495_pt1 | contig 35955 bp, 24 predicted proteins | sample TergutCo191P1_FD_187301 | JGI IMG/M metagenome (GOLD analysis project Ga0209755, IMG submission 187301) | Cornitermes sp. P1 segment gut microbial communities from Petit-Saut dam, French Guiana - Co191P1 (SPAdes) (version 2) | ecosystem: Host-associated > Arthropoda: Insects > Digestive system... | reverse complement strand
CCGATCTACTGCCATCTTTTTATCCCCCTTAACAGGTGTTTTACTGCCTTTCACCTTGGCAGTGGCGGGTTTTGTCTTACCTGACTCCCCTCCCTTTATGTTCTTTCCTGAGTTGTTGATAACAGCTTGCGCTCCCGCAAGACGTGCTAACGGCACCCGGAATGGTGAACAAGATACATAGCTAAGCCCCGCTCTGAAACAAAAATCTATTGTCGTGGGGTCTCCGCCGTGCTCTCCGCAAATCCCGATTTTTAAATCAGGTTTTACGTTTCGTCCTTCGTTTATAGCGTGTTCCATTAAGCTGCCGACGCCTTCTTCGTCAATTGACTTAAACGGATCAACTTCAAGAACATTTTTCTCTAAATAAATCGGCAGGAACGACGCGACATCGTCGCGGCTGAAAGCAAAAGTCATCTGCGTTAAGTCGTTGGTTCCAAAGCTGAAGAAGTCCGCGTATTGCGCGATATGACCTGCGCGTATTGCGGCGCGGGGAACTTCGATCATTGTTCCGATAGTAACAGGAACTTTTACGCCTGCATCATTAAATATTTTTTCAAGAATTTTTTCGGCGTTAGGGCGCAGCAGTTTTAACTCTCTTGCGGTAATAACAATCGGAATCATAATTTCCGGGCGGACAGGAATTTTTTGCTTTGCGCATTCAACAGCGGCGCGCGCGATGGCTTCCACCTGCATATCGTAAATTTCAGGATATGTTACAGCTAAACGGCAGCCGCGGTGACCAAGCATCGGATTGCTTTCTATCAATGTATCGATCTTAGTAGATAATTTTTCGACATCGATCTTTAAGTGACCTGCGAGTTCCGCGATTTCTTCTTTTGTGTGAGGCACAAATTCATGAAGCGGAGGATCAAGAAGCCTGATTGTTACAGGGCGGCCTTCCATCGCTTTAAAAATTCCGAAGAAATCTTTCTGCTGAAGAGGAAGAATCTTTTTTAACTGCTCTTTTCTTTCAGCTTCCGTATCCGAAATAATCATCGCGCGGAAGTGAATAAGCTTATCTTTGTCAAAGAACATGTGCTCTGTGCGGCAAAGACCGATTCCCTGAGCGCCGAAATCGAACGCGCGTTTCGCGTCATCAGGCTGATCAGCGTTTGTTCTAACATCAAAACCTTTAACATTTCCGCGGACAGATTTTGAACGCACTTCATCACACCATTTAAGGAATGTGTTCATATCTTTTGAGATTGCGGGCGCAACTAACGGAAGTTTTCCGTCGTATACTTCGCCCGAAGTGCCGTCGATTGTGATCCAGTCGCCTTCCTTATAAGCTTTTCCGCCGATATCAACATTTCCGTCGCTGTGTACAACAACGCCTTTCGCGCCCGCGACGCATGGCGTACCCATTCCGCGCGCGACAACAGCAGCGTGACTCGTCATGCCGCCTGTCGAGGTTAAGATACCCTGCGAGGCAACCATTCCGCCGATATCTTCGGGACTTGTTTCCTTGCGTACAAGCATTACCTTCTCGCCTCTTCCGTGCCAGTTTTCGGCGTCTTTAGCGTTAAAAACAATTCTGCCTGTCGCCGCTCCCGGAGACGCATTCAATCCCTTTGTTAAAGTTTTCGCTTCTTTCTGCGCTTTAGAATCGATCATCGGGTGCAAGAGCTGATCAAGATGCCCCGGCGTTACGCGCAAGATCGCGGTTTCTTTGTCGATTAAACCTTCCGCCACCATATCCACAGCGCATTTTACGGATGCGGTTCCGGCGCGTTTACCGTTACGCGTCTGTAAAATGAAAAGCTCGCCCTTCTGAACCGTAAATTCCATGTCCTGCATGTCTTTAAAATATTTTTCAAGTTTATTTTTTATATCAACAAGCTGTTTATAAATAGCGGGATTCTTTTTTTCGAGCGTGGAAATTCTCTCCGGTGTTCTGATGCCAGCGACAACGTCTTCGCCCTGCGCGTTCATTAAATATTCGCCGTAGAAAATATTCTGACCGTTTGAAGGATCGCGGCTGAAACATACGCCTGTTCCTGAATCGTCGCCGAAGTTTCCGAAAACCATCGACTGAACATTTACAGCGGTTCCCTTTAAACCTTTTATATCTTCGATTTGACGGTATTTAATCGCTCTTTCGCACATCCATGAACCAAAGACCGCGTTAATCGCGCCCCAAAGCTGATCAAGCGGGTCCTGAGGGAATTCTTTTCCTGCGTGTTTTTTTACTATTTGTTTGTACTGACTGACAAGCGCTTCGAGATCGGAAGCGGTAAGATCGGTATCAAGTTCAATTTTTTTATTTTTCTTTACCGTATGAAGAGCTTCTTCGAAATGATCGTGATCAACGCCCATTACAACATCGCCGTACATTTGAATTAAACGCCTGTATGCGTCCCATGCAAAGCGGGGGTTTCCTGTTTTATCCGCAAGCCCTTTAACAGCTTTATCGCTCATTCCAAGATTAAGAATTGTATCCATCATGCCAGGCATTGAAACAGCCGCGCCTGAACGGACAGAAACCAAAAGAGGATCGGAAGGATCGCCGAGTTTCTTTTTCATTACAGATTCCAGTTTCTTTAATCCGGCTTCTACTTCTTCTTTAATACCTTTAGGGTAGTTGTTTTTATTTTCATAGTACGCAGCGCACACATCAGTTGAAATTGTGAAACCCGGCGGAACAGGAATTCCAAGATTAGTCATCTCGGCAAGATTCGCTCCTTTGCCTCCTAAAACCAATTTCATTTTCGCATCTCCGTCTGCTTTTCCTTTTCCGAAAAAGTAAACATTTTTTTTGTTGGCCATTAAACATCCTCCATAAATAATAATTAAATTTTATCATCTTTTAAATTTTTGATCAAGCGTTTATATTAAAATTATGAACTATATTGAACTTCCTGTCTATAAAAATCAAAAAAAAATTTTATCAGCGCTGGAAAAAAATCAGGCGCTTGTTGTCGAGAGTCCGACTGGATCAGGAAAGACAACACAACTGCCTTTAATACTTTATGAAGCAGGTTACGCGCAGCGCGGAGTGATCGGAATAACGCAGCCGAGACGAATCGCCGCTGTATCTGTGAGTGAATTCATCGCGCGTCAATCGGAAACGATCATACCGGGGCTCATCGGATACAAAATGAGATTCGCCGATATGACAAATCACGAAACAAAAATAAAAATTATGACCGACGGAATACTTCTTCAGGAGATGAAACTCGATCCGTGGCTGTCAAAATACAGTCTTATCGTTGTTGATGAAGCGCATGAACGCAGTCTTAACATCGATTTTATACTTGGTTTGATCAAACGGGTGATGATAAACAGGAGTGATTTCAAAATAATTATATCTTCCGCGACAATAAACGCGGAAATTTTCTCTGAATACTTTAATAATTGCCCGGTTGTGAAGATAGAAGCGCAAAGATTTCCTGTTACGCTTGTTTATGACGCGGTAAATAATGAAAAGAATGAAGAATTAAAATTTAAAAACAACAGATCAGATGACAGAAACAATGAATCCAGCGTTGTGAACGCGGAATATATAAATAAATACAAGAACAGAAACGAAAAATTTTCATCAAATATCAATACAGAAGAGCTAATTTTAGCTAAAATTGAATCGATTACTACGCGATTTATCAGTGAAAAGCGGGAAGGAGATATATTGATATTCCTTTCGGGCGAAAAAATGATAAAAGAATGTATTAACCGTCTTGCATATTGCGCCGCGGGAAAATATCTGCATCTTATTCCGTTATACGGAAGACTCGGCAAGGAAGAACAGGAAAAAGTTTTTGAAGACGCGCCGAAAGGTAAAACAAAAGTTGTTATTTCGACTAATATCGCGGAAACATCCGTTACAATCGACGGAATCACGGCGGTGATCGATTCAGGACTCGCGAAATTAAACTGGTATAATCCGCGTACATACACTTCGAGCCTGATCGAATCGCCGGTATCTGTCGCATCAGCTAATCAGCGCAAAGGAAGAGCGGGAAGAACACGCGAAGGAACATGTTACAGACTGTATACAAGAAAAGATTTTGAAAGCAGAAGCCTTTATACAACAGAAGAAATTTTCCGCACAGATTTATCAGAAGTAATTTTACGTATGGCGGATCTCGGCATAACAGACTTTGAAGACTTTGATTTTATCGCGCCGCCTGAAAAAGAAGCCCTGATAAGCGGAATTGAAACATTAAAACTGCTTGACGCGCTGGAAGAAGACAGAACTTTATCGAACACCGGAAAATTAATGACGGAATTTCCGTTAGCGCCGCGTCATTCGCGCATTATTGTCGAAGCGATTCTGCATTATCCTGAAATTATCCGCGAAACAATCATCGCGGCGGCGTTTTTATCAACGCAAAGCCCTTATGTTCTTCCTCCGGGAGAAGAAACAGACGCACGAAAAGCGCATCATAAATTCCGCGATGACTCAGGCGACTTTATTTCATATTTAAAATTGTTAAAATCATATAATGATTCAGTTAACAAAGCGAAATTCTGCGGAAAAAATTATCTTGACGACCGCGCGATGGCGGAAATAACAAATGTTACGGTACAATTGGAAGAAATAATCTCCGCAATGAAGATTCCTGTTCATCAAAGAGACGGCAAGCCCTTGTCTGCAAATGAAATTGATGATTATTTATGCTGCATCGGATACGGCATGATACAATTTGTCTGCGTCCGCGAAGGTTTGTCAGATCAATTAAACAAACGATCAGAATATAATACGCGCAATCGCGGAAGAAAAATGGGTTCTTACCGCAGTTTAACAGCGGATAAAATAATAATACATCCCGGATCTGTAATGTTCCGCGAATATCCGCCGTATATTGTCGCGGGAGAAATCGTCCGCACATCCAGAATGTACGCAATGTCTGTTTCGCCTGTCTCGAAAACGGTTTTGAAACGCCTCTCTGATCATTTGCAAAATAAAAAAATGGAAATGCGCTATGATATTTTTACGAATATTGACATGTCAGCAAATATAAAACAGGAAAAAATAAAAAGACAGCGCGATTTTACCGGCAATATTAAATTATACGGCGAAGTTTTTGAGATTGCTTCGGTCAAAGGAAAGAAAACAGTAATGCTTCCATGGGAAAAATTGAATTTAATCCGCGCGAAAATACCTTCCGGAACATCAAAATCATCCGGATCATATCAAAGATACGAAACTTATAAAGAAAACGCATATAAAAATTTAAAAGGAAAAATTATAATTGATAATCAATTTAATCTGCTTGCAGGCGAAAAACTTGAATTAATACTTTCTCTCGCGCCGTTTCTTGATGTTGATAATATTTTCTCGCGAAAATGGCCGCGCAAAGAAAATTTTAACTCGAAGAACAGCCTGCGCGCGCTTATCGATCAGCTCGACAGCCTTGCAAAGCCCGTTGTATGGAAAAAAAAATCAAAAGACATCGGATTCCTCGGCCTTTTCACAGACGGCGAAGGAAATTACTGGCTGCGCGCCTCACGCGGCTTCAACACAAGCCTGAACGAAAGCCTCTCAAGCCTGGAAAATTTAATAGATGAACTCGGCGACGAGGTAGATATTGAACAAAAACATGAAGTAAATCAATGTTATCGCAGATTATCGGATTATTTAGGATGAGAAAGATAAGGAAATTAATTAAAAAGAAATATTAATTGAGCTTGTTCTAAAACTGTAAAAACAATTTTTTTAAACTGCCAATACGGCATATACGGAAAGCCCCGGCAGCTAGGATAGCAGGAATTTGTAAAAGTGTTTTTTTACGAGTCCGATGCTCACGTGCAGGCAGCTAAAATTATACTAATTTAAAAATTTTAATGATATTTTTACAACATCGGACTTGATGATATAATCAATGCAAAAGCAGCTATAGACGCTGCCGAGGCTTCCCGCTTATACCGTATTGGTAATTAATTGATAAAAGTGTTTATTGATGTTTTGGAACAGCATCTGTTAAGATTCATTTAATATCATCCAAATATGGCGGCTGTATTCAGCATTGGGAGCCGAACCTATGGTTCGACCTATGGCTGCGTTAAATAAAGTTTTGTAAGTGGGTTTGTCCGGCGGTAGGATATTATTTTAATAATAGAAATTTGAAACGCTGGACAAACTCGTCAGAAAACACGTGTAAAAATTCCTGCCATCCAAGCCTCCCAAGGCTGTGTACAGTTGCCATATTTGCATTCAATAAAAAGTATTTTAACAGGAGTTTTGGAACAGGCTCAACTCAAAAAAAGATAATATATTGATGGTCGTATTTATATTGTTTATCTTCAAAATTTTCTATATACTTCACTCATGGTATTTGTTTTTTACAATACTCTGGGGCGCGTGAAACAGCCGTTTGAGCCGTTACAGGATAAAAAAGCCGGTTTTTACGGATGCGGGCCGACGGTTTACAATTACGCGCATATAGGAAACCTGCGCGCCTATGTTCATCATGATATACTTGTCCGTTCTCTTCGCCGCGCAGGCTACGATGTAAAACATGTTATGAATATCACGGATGTCGGCCATCTTTCCGATGATTCCGATGACGGCGAAGATAAAATGGTAAAAAGCGCCGAAGAGCGCGGAAAAAGCGTGCTTGAAATCGCGGAATTTTACACAAACGCTTTTTTCAATGATACAGATCGGATGAATATAATACGCCCTACTGTAATCTGCAAGGCGACAGAACATATAAATGAAATGATCGATCTGATAAAAAAAATCGAGGGAAACGGTTTTACTTATTCTGCGGGAGGAAATTTATATTTTGATATATCGAAGTTTCCTTCTTACGGCGATCTTGCGCTTCTTCGGCTGGACGATTTAAAAGCGGGTGCGCGCATTCAGCAGGACGAAAACAAGCGCAGCCCCGGCGATTTTGTTTTATGGTTTACTAAAAGCAAGTTCGAAAATCAGGCACTTGTTTGGGAAAGTCCGTGGGGCAAGGGTTATCCCGGCTGGCATATCGAATGTTCCGCGATGAGCATGAAGTACTTAGGCGGACAATTTGACATTCACGCGGGAGGAATCGATCATATTCCGATTCATCACACAAACGAAATCGCGCAAAGCGAAGCCGCGACAGGAAAAAAACCGTGGGTTAAATACTGGCTTCATAATGAATTTTTAGTATTGGAAAAAAATGATTTACAAAAAGAAAAAATGTCAAAATCCGCGGGCGGTTTTATTACGCTGCAGTCGCTTGTCGATCAAGGGTTCGATCCTCTTGATTACCGGTATTTCCTTCTTGGCGGGCATTACCGCAGCCAGCTCAAATTCTCAATAGAAAACCTGCAAGGTGCGGCAAATTCGCGAAAATCGTTAGTTGACAAGGTTCGCAATCTGGTTGCAAAAGTTAATTCCCCGATCCCTGATCCCTCGAACCTATGCTTCGGCTCCCCAATCACCGGGTATATAGAAGCTTTCGATAAAGCGATTGAGGATGATCTAAACACTCCGCGCGCTTTAGCTGAACTTTGGGGGCTTTTAAAGGACGCTCAGGCTTCAAAAGAGGTTCTAGCCGCTGTTTTTGATATGGATCGGATTTTAGGGCTGCGTCTTAGAGAATCAATCACGAAAAATGATAATACAGATGCCGAAAACGATGATATAACACGCGAGATTGAGGAATTAATCGTAAAAAGAGCGGAAGCAAAGAAAGCAAGAGACTTCGCGGCAGCCGATAAGATAAGACAAGACCTTAAAGAACGTGGTATAATACTTGAAGACAGTCCCGAAGGGACAAAATGGCGTAAACAATCAATCTGAATAAAAGTCCACCCTGTACAATATCCGGCTGTAACATATGGAGATAATTTTTGTTTAAAATAGAAGAGGAACAGTTGGAAAATAATGCCAGCCCTGCGCGGGGAACTGCGCTGCGTGAAGAGATTGTTTCTCAGGCGGAAGAGGGTGAAGAAAAGGAAGATAATACAGTTTATCTGACCGCCGAAAGCGATCAGATAATGCCTGAAAGTTCAATAAGAGCTAATTCTGTTGAATTTAACCGGGAATTCAAGAAACTGTATGATTCTACCTTTCAGGTTTTATTCAGGGTAGCGTTCAGGGTTACAAACTCGAGTGAAGCGGCGGAAGACCTTTGTCAGGAAAGTTTCTTCCGTTTGTACGAGAAAAACATGGTTTTTCCGAACCCTGATGAAGCAAAATATTGGCTGATTCGCGTGGTTAAGAACGCCGCGTTAAATTATGCGAAACGCAAGGATCGGGAACGCAGGGCGTATCAGCGCGCTTTTAGGGAAGACCACAGGCAGGAGGAAACCGGAGAAGGATTGCTTGTCAAGAAAGAAACAAGCGAAGAAATACAGAACGCTCTTGATAAGCTGCCGGAAAATTTGCGTATGGTATTGATATTGAAAGAATATGCGGAAATGAATTATAAAGAAATAGGCAGAGTTCTTGGCATCAGCGAAGGCAATGTCAAGGTTAGAGTATTCAGGGCGCGCGAGCGTTTAGCGGCGCTGCTTGCTGATAATCTTAAACAGGAATGAGGTGATATGTATGTGTCCTGACCCTCAACTTCTTTCTACTTATATGGACGGGGAAATACCTTCTCCGTGGAAAGAGAAACTGGAAAAACATATTTCGGAATGTTCCGCATGCAGGGAAAAATACGGGAATTACGTTCGGCTTAAGGAACTATACACAGATAAAACAGCAGAAGAAAAAACGATAGATGCGGCGCAAAGCCGGATTTGGCGGAATCTTGCGCTCAGATCAAAAGGTTTACGCGCGGTCAGACAGCCAAGACTCTGGCAGAGGCGGCTTTCAATTCCGTTGCCGGCAGCGGCGGCAGCGGCGGTAATCATCCTGCTTTTGGCGGGTTTTTGGCTTCGCGGCGCAAGAGCGGATAACAGCGTAATGGCCGAGGCGTATCAGCCGCAATCCCCGCAAATTGCGGGCTATTACTTCGATATTGATGATGAAGAGAATGTAATTTTGCCCGACATGGATTTAAACAGCATTTTACAGTTTTTGGCGTCTGACAGCAGCACGGACACAATTATGTTCACTTTGCCGGACAGCAGGAATTTCTACAGAACAGGCGAGCCGGGAGCCGTTAGAGCCGCCGATTATCAAAGGAACACAGTTCCGGGGAGATAAATACAGGATGTTTTTTTCCGTTTTCATTGCCAGTGTTTTTTGTTTTTTTTCTTCCGGCATGCAGGTTCATGCTCAGGAACGACAGGAAGCCGGCAGCGCAATGGAGCAGGAATTAAGAAGACGCGCGCTTGTAATAGATATAGACGCAAGAGTCCTGACAGATGATCTTGATGTTATCTGGAATGAAATCCAGAGAAAAATAGCGATACCGGGAAGTCCTGTGGGAATCAGGCTTATAGGATCAAATGTAGTTGTCGGAGTGCAGTTTACTCCTTTTATCCGCAATCAGGGAAATTTAATTGTCGCACATGTGCAAATCTGGATTGATAATCCGGGGAGCGGCGTGAGCTATCATACCTCATTTCAAACCATTCCGATGGATTTTAATGAGCAAATCTATTTCTTTCCGCTTGGAACGGCAAATTCATCAATCGAGATATTATTGACAGTCAATCCATACAGTGTAATAGCAGCATTAGAAGGCGCATCGTCCAGTATAACAAATGATAATTAAGACTCTGACAAAGAAAAATTTTTTAATATTTATTTTACTCGCCGGAATCGTTTTTGTTTCATGCGGGAAAGAACTTCCTAATATTGCGTCAATTGATCCGAAGATCGGCAGAATGGGCGAGTTTATCACATTAACAGGCAGTAATTTCGGCGAATTCCGCGATGATTCTTATGTGACAATCGCCGGAGTATCTCCGACTAATTCATCTTACCAGACATGGCAGGATAGTATAATAATTGTAAGAGTTCCGGAGTTAGGCGAATCGGGATTAGTCTATGTGCATACGCAGGGCAAAAAAAGCAACGGCGTTTTATTTTCAAATTCCGCCTATGTTCCAAGGCCTGCCGAAGGCGAAGAGTTCGGATTACATCCGCGGATTATTTCGATAAACCCTCAATCGGGAGCGCCGGGAACCCTTCTGACAATTACAGGAAATAATTTCGGAGTGTCACGCGATACCTCGGGAGTTTTTTTTTCGTGGGATTACGATGCGGGATCGTTTAACCCGTATGCGGTAATTGAGCCTGAATTTACCGAGGCTTCAGAAATTGAACTTGGTTATGAATCATGGAGCCAAAGGGAGATAACAGTCCGCCTGCCTGACGGAGCTGTGAGCGGAAATTTCGAGGTCAGAACATCGCACGGAAGTTCAAGGCCGTATTATTTTGATGTAACAGGCAAACCGGGAACAAAGACATTAAAAGATAAACGAATATATACAGTTAATTATTCTGTTGATATCAGGGTATTAGAAGCGACAAGGCCGAATTCACTTTACCTTTGGATTCCAAAACCTGTTATATCTCCGTCGCAGAGAAATATCGCGTTAATTTCACGGACGGCGGAACCTCTTTTGGAAAATCACCGCGGAGTAAGCCTGTATAAAATAGAAAATATGATTACAGGCGCGAACCAGTCTGTCAATCTTTCCTTTAGAATGGAAGTATTCGCTGTGGAGACAAATATAAGGCCCCAGTCGATAAGACAGGAATCAACGCCGTTATCTGCAATGCACACCCAAAGCACGGCTTTAATCCCGTCAAATGACAGCAGCATAAGAGCCGCTGCGGGTTCTATCATCGGAAGGGAGCAAAACCCTTATTTAAAAGCAAGATTAATATATGACTGGATCAGAACAAATATGCAGATAACAGATGATTATCCGCGTAATACCGCGTTCAGCACAGCCGGAGAGAACATTGAAGATTCCGAAGATGTATTGAATGTACACAATCTTGTTATCGCGCTGCAGGAAAGAAAAGCCGATACCTGCACGGCGGCGCTGTTATTTACCGCATTGTCACGCGCGGCTGGAGTGCCGTGTATCCCTGTTGCCGGCGTAATGATAGACAGAAGCGGACAGACAGCCCGTCATTATTGGGCGGAATTCTGGATTGACGGATTCGGCTGGGTTCCGGCAGATCCGGCAATGGGAGCCGGTATAACATTCTTTAACGAATCCGCCGGTAAAAATACGCGCGAAAACATTGAAGAGACTGATGATAATGATTATATTGACGAAGAAGAAATATTCGATTACGCAAATTATTACTTCGGCAATTTAGACAATCAAAGAATCGCTTTTTCAAGAGGTGATCTTACGCTTACACAGATGGAAAGCAGGGGAAGGGTGGTTTCACATTCACAGTCTTATTCTCTGCAGAATATCTGGGAAGAAGCGGCGGGCGGACTTGAATCGTATACAAGCCTTTGGGGTGACATTACAATAAGCGGTATTTATATACAATAAAAATCTAATGCAGCTTTTCCTAAAAACGCGAACTAGGAACCTACGGTTCCATGGTTCGAAAGTTATGAAAAAGCCTCAAAATACCGATAATAAATCAAAGCGGGGTTTAAATGGTTACAGTAATATCATTAGGCGGTTCCATTGTTGCACCTAACGGAGTGGACGTTGAATTTGTAAAGAATTTCACAAAACTTATAAAGTCGTTTATAGAAACGGACTCCGCGAGGCATTTCATTTTCGTAGTCGGCGGCGGAGGCCCCGCAAGGCAATGGCAGAACGCGTACAGGGAAGCCGCTGCGGGAATCGGCTCTAAAGTAATAAATGAAGAAGCGGACTGGGTAGGCATAATGGCGACAAGATTAAACGCCCAGTTAATAAAAGCGATAATGAGCGAATGGTGCAATCAGGAAGTAATTACAAATCCGCTGGAGGTTGATCCGTTAACAGGGCGCGTACTTGTGGCGGCCGGCTGGAAACCCGGTTTTTCCACAGATTACGACGCTGTGCTTTTAGCGGAACGTTTCGGCGCGGATATGGTGATTAATCTTTCTAATATAGAAAAAGTATATACTTCGGATCCAAAAACAGATCCGCAGGCCCGCCCTCTTGATAAAATTTCATGGAAAGATTTCCGCGCAATGACAGGCGACGAATGGGTTCCGGGAAAGAACGTCCCGTTCGATCCTGTAGCAAGCAGGCATTCGGAAAAAATAGGCTTAAAAGTAATCTGCGCTGCGGGAAAAGATTTGGATAATCTAAAAAAAATTCTTAACGGCGAAGATTTCTACGGAACAACCATCTGCGCCGGCGTAACTACAGGGTGAGAGGTCATGTGAACATCCGGAGAAACTTTATTTTGATTTTTTATTAATTTTTATTTTTATATCACCGAGTAAAATATTGCCGTTAATAATTAAATCTTTTCTGCCGCCCCTGTTTCTTACATTATCGTCTATTTTAATATCGGCAAGAACCGGAATCGTTTTGTTAATAACATTTACGCTGTCAGGCACATGAATTTCAACATCGCCCAGAATAACAATAAAATTTAAAACAGTTTCTGTATTAATTAAATCTTCTTCAAATATAGTAACTTTATGGCTGGATAATATATTAATAAAATTACCTGATGTTAATTGTCCTGTAGTATTTCTTGAAGATAAAATAGAAATATGATTCTGCGGCGAATTATTAATATAGGAATTACCGCCATAATAATCCTGCCGTCTGTCCTGTCCGGCGCTGTACGAGGAATTATTTTCCTGCGGAGTGTCATAGCCTTCTATTAATTTTTCTAATATTGTTAATTCTTTATCGGTTTCGATATTCTGGCTGTATTTAATCAGTCTTTCATATTCATCTATTGAAATTTTATTAAGCGAATACTGAGTGGATAATTTTTCCGTGAGTTTTTCTTTTCGTTCCTCCGCTGTTACGGTTAATTGCCCCATGAGTTTTTATAGCATAAATAATACTTAATGTCAATTTACAATAAAAAACGCGGAGGAAAATTATACTAATAAAATTCCTCCGCGCTGTTTTCAAGTTTCGCGTTTAAATATGCGCAAATATATTACGGGGTTACGCCGCCGACAACATTTAATCTGCCGTCAAGCGCGGGGGTTATAATTCCGCCGCGGTCTCTTATATATTCTGTCACAACATAAGACAGCAGCAATGAAACATTAAAAGCGTTAGTCGCGTTTTGCATAACAGTGTAACCGTCTCCGCCGCCGAGAATATAATCATTGGTGCAGAAACGGTATACTCTTGCCGGATCCACGGGAGCGCCGCCGATTGTCAGATTTCTGACAACGCCGTTTCCTGATGTTTTATCAATTGTATAGCGGACATCGCTTGAAAACTGCGGAAATCCGCCGTTCCCCTGAGGAATTGTCGCAATAAAATTGAACAATTCATTAATCTGAGCGCCTGTCATTGAAGCTACCCAAAGATAATTTTCGAAAGGCAGTACCGTTAAAACAACTTCCTGCGTAATCGGCCCTGCGGGAATTTCCGCGCGCATATTGCCGCCGTTATGAAAAGCGAAATCAACATTCTGCCTTGAAACATTGCGGAGATACCAGACATTCGCGTCGGTTATCATGTTGCCAAGCGCGGTTTCCTGATAACGCGTTAGACGGTTTCCGAAAATAAATGTTTCCGACGCTGTTCCTATTACTTCGCGTAACGTCGCGCTCGCTCTCTCGATATAAGGCGCTAACATCGTTGTAATCTGCGGGTCAGGACCTATAGGCACCGGCGCCCAGTTAAAATCCGACATTCTGCCGTTAGTAACGGTAATTCTTCCGTAGCCTATGTATTTACCCCATTCGTTAGCTGAAACAACCCACGCGTTTCCCGCTTTTCTGGGTTCGCTAAAGAATGAATGCGAATGACCGTCAACAATAATGTCGATTCCGTCAACGGCTTTTGCGAGATCAACAGACGTTATGTGATCATCGGTTTCTTTTACATCGCCCATGTGTGTCAGTCCGATAACGATATTCACATTTTCTATATTGCGCAGAATGTTAACAACTTCGCGCGCCGCGTCAATCTCGTTAATAAAAACCAGTGAACTGTCCGGGCTTGCGATTGCTTTTGTGCGCAGCGTAGTAATCCCGAAAATGCCTACGGTGAAACCATCGTACTCTTTAATAATATACCTGTTGCCGCCGAGATACGATCCGTTCTGCGTTCTTATGTTAGATGAAATGAACGGAAACTCGGCTAAAGCCATCTGTTCATTCAATTTGCCCATGTTGGTGTCAAACTCATGATTTCCGAAAGTAACCGCGTCATAGCCCATCATGTTATACGCAATAACCGCGGGTTCTGCGTTAAACATATTGGAAAGCGGACTGCCTGTATTAAAATCCCCGGCGTCTACAAGCAGAACCTGCGGGTTAGCTGCTCTTACCGAGTTAACAAAAGCGGACATTTCGGCAACTCCTCCCCTTCCTGAATTGGGAAGCAGCGCTCCGTGAAAATCATTTGTATGAAGCAGAATTAATTCTCCGCTTCGTCCGACTGTGCCTTCTCTAACCGCGGCGGCGTATAACACCCCTGTTAATAAGAAAACGGCTAACAGTAAAATCCCTCTCTTTCTCATAAATCATTTCCTCCTGATTCATTATATAAATACAACCGGCCATTAACAATGGTCAGATCAATGTAACCTTTACTTCCATTACTCTTTGTTTAATAACTTTTAATACTTTAATATTCAAATTATGCCACGTTAAAACCTCATCAGCCTGCGGCAATCTGCCAAGGTTTTCCATGATCCAGTTAGCTACAGTTGTATCGGGGGGAGATTCATGCATAACTGACGCAGAGTTTTTATGCGCGTCGTCTTCCTCCACGGCCGCCTGTTCATTTTCCGCGCCCTGAGACGCATCGCCTTTGTCGATATTCTTGTCAATGAATTCCAGCATATCAATAAAATTAACGCTTCCAAGAACAATAAAACCATCGTCTTCTTTTTTAACAGGCACAACAACTTTATCATGTTCATCCCAAATGTCGCCGACAAGCTCTTCTACTATGTCTTCGATTGTCACAATGCCTGATGTGCCGCCGTGTTCGTCTACAATAACCGCCATGTGCGCTTTCTTTTCCTGCATCGTTTTTAAAAGTTTCGCGATCTTCATGGTTTTTGTAACAAAAACCGCGGGTTTAATTATCTGAGAGAGGGTTTTGCGCCCCTTCATCACTTCATGATAAAAATCCTTTAATAAAATAATGCCTTTTATATTATCGATTGTATCTTTGTACACAGGCAGACGCGAGAAGCCGGTTTTGATAAAAACATTTTCAATTTCTTCCGAAGAAAAATCAATGGAAACAGAAGCGACATCAACACGCGGCGTAAAAATTTCCGAAGCCTTCATATCGTCAAAACCAATAGCCTGACGAATCATCTGCTCCTCGCGGATATTTATTCCGCCCTCCTGCCTGACCTCTTCCACAAATGTTAAAAGTTCATCTTCGGTAGTAGTCCGATCGGATTTGGACGGAAAAATCAGCATGAGGAATTTCTTCCATCCGCTCATTAAAATATTAATGGGAGTAAAGACAAACATAAAAAACCTGAGGAGCGGCGCGTTTCTTAGAGTGGTTAACTCAGGCGTTTCTTTCGCGAGAGCTTTCGGAGAAATGTCGCCTACAACAAGCACTAAAAGAGTTACAACAACTGTGGCGATACTTACTCCTGTAGAGCCGAACAAACCGATAAACAACGCAGTCGCAAGAGCGGATAAAGTAATGTTGACAATATTATTGCCGATTAAAACAGTAGAAAGAATTTTGTCGTAAATTTCGAGCATCCTCAGCACAAGCTGCGCGCGTTTGCTCTTTACCGCCATATTTTTTATTTTGATGCGGTTAACTGCCGAATAAGCCATCTCGCACGAGGAAAAAAAAGCAGAAAGACATAATAAGACAAACAGAGAGATTGCTTGAATAGTATAGTATGAATCTGTGCTTGGTTCATCCATAAAATAGGCGCCGATCAGAATCGAACTGATGCATCGCGGTTTTGCAGACCGCTCCCTTACCGCTTGGGTACGGCGCCCCGTTAATAAAACAGGAGAAACCCTTTACGATTTCTCCGCGAATTTAACAATAATTGATAAAGGCGGTTTCGTCAAGCTCCGAAAAATGACTTGCCGGCGCTGATAAGTGACCAATATTAACAAATTCCGCGCCTGTTATTAATTTAAATGATCCCACGGAGGCAGATAATCTTCGTATGAATCACTATTTGGCGAAAAATTATCGTTTTCAGGCGTTATAACATTTTGTTCCGGCTGAGGCGGCGTATAGGAAGGCAGCGGATCAAAATCAAATAATGTTAATGTCGGTAAATTATAACCGTATAAATCATAACCGGTATTTCCCGGAAGACTCCAATTATCCTGCGTTCCTCTTGATTGACTGCCTTGCTGAAGTTCCGGGAATAAATCCGGATCGAGCTGAAGCATAATGCTGTTTAGGAATGAATCGTCAATATTAATTAAACCGGTTGACGAAGGATACCTTGTAATGCCGCCCGGCTGGTGAACATTGCAAAACTGCCCCGGAACAGTTCCTTCAAGGAACGTAAGAGCGATCACTCCCTGATTACAATGCTCGGTGACTAAAAGACCTGAACCTCTGCATACTACAGCGTCGACAACGCCGGAGGGGCGCACCCAGTTCCTTTGCTGGAGACCTCTGTGAATATCGCGCATATAAGCTCCCCACGAAGGGCTGACTAAAATAGCGCCGGTTTGATTTACACCTAACGAATTGCCCGGTCTGTCAAAGCCGTACCACATCGCGGTTGTATAATAAGGAGAAGAACCGACAGCCCATGCGTCCGCCCAGTTTTGCGTAGTTCCGGTTTTGCCGCCCATCGGCATTCTGAACTGCCTGCCTTCGTTATCCCTGTAGGTAAACATTGATCCGTACTCGGTACCGTATCCCATAATTCCGATTGATATGCCGAATTCTAAAAGTTTTGTCATGACATACGCGTTTTGCGGAGTGATTACCTGCCCGTTATTCGCTAACCGGCGCTGCTCCTGCCGCATTTCTCTTTCAATATCGAATACTACCCTGCCGTTGCGGTCCTCGACCGTCCTGATGGCAATAGGAGTGACATCACGCCCCTGATTTGCGAAAATCGCGTAAGCCCGCGCCATTTGGACAGGCGAAACAGAAGTAATGCCCAAACCCAGCGGATACACGCGCGGAAATAGACGGCGGATTGTGGCTTCGTTTGTAACGCCGAGAAGAGCCGCGGCTCTGTTGATTGCCGCGTCAAAACCCGTTCTTTCAAGTACATGAAGAGATGGAATATTTAAAGATAACGACAATACATTATATAGCAGAACCGGCCCTCTCCATACGCCCCCGTAATTACTTGGCACATAAGGCGAGCCGTCTTCATTATGAAACGCCATGGGGCTGTCATAAATCATCGTCGCCGCTGTAAATCTCCGCGAATCAATCGCCGCGGAATAATAAAGAGGCTTAAAGGCGGATCCCGGCTGAATGCTGGCCTGAGTCGCGCGGATTAGCTGGTTTGATTCATCGTATTTTGATCCGCCTACAATGGCGGTAATGTATCCTGTTTCATTTTCTAAAGTGATAAGCGCGCCTTCTACCATATTCTGCTCGGTTTGTTCTCTGAGCAGCGCGAAGCCGGGGCCTGTGATATCCTTTAATTCGGGAATGCCGAAAGCTAAAGCGATCATATCAATTACAGGGTTTATCGTTCTTGTATAGCGCGAGATCGCTCTTGCCTCATTTTGACCCCACCTTGTGGAGTGAACATCGGTTAAGTTAAACATGAGCGTCAGCATTTCTACAATCGGCTGAGCGTAAATTATCGCGCGGTTATTTGTCGTTCTGCTCTGGGCGATATATTCCCTGTTGCCTCTTTCCAGCGCCTGCGCAAAATAAAAGTCCGCTAATGCCTGATGCTCAAGATTTAAAGTTGTATGCACCACATATCCATCGCGGAAATAATCCAGCGTTCCGTACATCCTGTTTTCAAGCTCGCGGCGCACATATTCGCTGAACCAGGGAGCTTTGTCTTCGCGTGTAAGATACGCCGAAAGCGCAGGCTGTGTCCAGTCAAAGTTATCCCAATACTCGGTAAAAGATTCATCAGCTTCTTCCAATGTTATATAACCGAATTCGATCATCCGCTCCAAAACAAAGTACTGTCTGTCCATTGACAGCGCGGGATTTTTTATAGGATCAAAACGGCTCGGGCCGGAAAGGAGAACAGCAAGAACCGCAGATTCCGCGATAGTAACATCGCGCGCGCTTTTCTTAAAAAAATACTTACTGGCGGTTTCAACGCCGTAAGTGCCGGGACCCATCGGCATATAATTAAGATAAATTTCGAGAATTTCATTTTTTGAGTAACGGCGTTCCATCTGGAAAGCCCACCAAAGCTCTTCGATTTTTCTTCTTATTGTTCTTTCTGTGCGGTCGGTATATAAAGTTCCGGCGACCTGCTGGGTAATGGTGGAACCGCCGCCCGCCGCGGGCTGTTTTAACAGGTAATGTCTGAGCTGTCCCCATGCGGCGCGGACGATAGCCCTGATGCTGAAACCTCTGTGATTGTAAAAGTCCGGATCTTCGCGGGCAAGGACGGCGTTAATTAAATGACGCGGAAGTTCGCTTATAGAGATTAGTTCCCGCTTTTCATCGGAGGTAAACTCGGTTATAAGATTTCCGTTTATATCAAGAATTCTTGTCGGCAGAGCCGGAGCGAAATCCAGAAAATTCTCTTCGTTTTTAATATTTTGTGTCATCGCAATGGAAAAGCCGAGTCCGGCTCCTATCGCAATGACAAAAATGACGGTAAAAAAGGCGATAATTCTGACAGCAATTGCGGAACCGACGCCGTTTCCATTCTTTTTTCCCATATATAAAAAATATTGTATAGAAGGTTATATGTCAAGATATCAATAATATATGGAAATAAAATGTATAAATAACTACAATAACCGAATGGATCAAAATATTAAACTGAAAAGCAAGCAGCTGGCGGCTAAACTAATAATTCTTAATAAACAGCTTTCCGCAAGAAAGAAAGAAAGCGTCATGTCAACGGAGCTTCTTAAAGCCGGAGCCGGGATCGGCGCAGGCCTTGTAAGGTCAGAGTATGCTATGGGAAAGAACGACAGAATCATAAAATTATATAATGCGCTGCAGGACTGCGCGGAAGCGAAATACTGGCTTGAACTTTTAAACGAAACGGATTCATTAACGGAATTTGAATATACCGATACATACAAGGAACTCGACGACGTGGAAAAATTATTGATCATAATAATAAAATCAATCGGAGCCGCGGCATCAAAATAACATTTGATAATGAAGTTTCAAACATCGTTTGGTTCAACAACTGAAGTTATCGAACAACCCTATTACTCGGAAATTTTAATCTGACTTTTCAGCTTTCTTAGTTCAAAGAAAATAAGTATGCACGCGATAATGAATGAAAAACCGTCCGCGACAGGGGTTGCCGCGATTACTCCCCAGAGCCCCCAGACTCTGCCGAAAATTAAAATGCATGGAATGAGCGCTATACACTGGCGAAGCATCGACATAAAAATTGATATTTTCGGACGTCCTGTCACGACAAAGAGATTGGTTGAAACTATCTGAAAACCAGCAAGCGGCAAAAGGAGGGCCAGTATCCGCATCGCGCGGGGAGCGAACTGCATAATCGCTTCGCTTCCGTCGGGCGCGAACATACGCACAAGCTGTACCGGGAAAATCATAATAACGGTAAAACCGATTAAACAGATTAAAGAGGCTGCTGATATCGCGCCGATATACGCTTTTAAAACACGCCCGAACTTTTTCGCGCCGTAATTATAGCCGAGTATAGGCTGCGCTCCCTGATTTATTCCAAAGACAGGCATTAGAATCAGCATTAATATCGCGCCGTGTATATTCATGCCGGCAAGCGCGATATCGCCGCCGTTTGCGACGCCAAGCGACTGCGAGCCGTACCAGCCCATGCTCATGTTATTTATTAGCTGCACCGCGGACATTAAAAACTGAAGCAGAAATTGAGCGGATCCAAAAGCCATTATCTGAAAAATAATCGCAGGCTGCGGTTTAAATAAAAGCGGCCGTAATCTTATTGTGGCTTTTTTACTCATCGCGAAAAATAATATATAAACAGTTACAATAAACTGCGATACAACTGTAGCCCATCCCGCGCCCTCAACTCCCCACTGAAACACAAGAATAAAAAGAGCGTCAAAAATAATATTTAATACAGCGCCAAGAACCATTCCAATCATTGTGACGGCCGGAAAACCCTGCGCTCTTGTGCAGTGGGACAGCCCGAAACTTAACATAAAAAACACTATTCCGTAAAGAATAATGCGGAAATATTTTTTACCGTATTCAATTGCTTCGCTTCCTTCTTCCGCTCCCATAAGCGACATTATCGGATCAAGCAAAGGAAGAGCGACAGCCATCATTACGATGCTGAAAGCAATTAATAAAAAAAAGCAGTGGTTCAAAGCGTTTTCAGCGTCGTCTTTTTTTCCTTGTCCGAGCCGCATGGAGATCATGTTGGCGGCTCCGATGCCGAAAAGCATCGCGAATGCCATTCCGACTGTCATCAGCGGCAGGACAAGAGAGATTCCGCCAAGAGCGATTTCGTTTACTGCATTGCCTATAAAAATTCTGTCGACAAGGCTGTAAAGCGCGTTTACAACCATTCCTGTTATCGCGGGAATAGAATAACGCAGAAGCAGTTTCCCGATAGGATCTGTCCCAAGCAGCGCTGACGGATTTAAAACAGGCTTGCTCTGCTGTTCGGCGGTTGTTACGGATTTATCGGACATTTTGTTTTTCGCTCCTTATTTATCGCTTGTTACACGTCATTTAATTTGTCTTTGCTGCAATAATTCTTAATTCCTGCGCCGCCCAGTGAATAAATAAAAGACGAAGGCAGTCAATATCGTTCAATTCATCATCCAAAACCGCCTGACATATTATCGATCTTACATTGTCCGCCGCTTTGGAATATTCTCTGGGAATATCCATTATCCATTGCGAAAGTTTTTCTCCGTTTTTTTCATTCACGTAACCTGTAACCGCGTGATTAAGTTTTCCTGCGTACGCGGAAATCCGCGATATCGTATCGTTAGACGCTTTCTTTTTATTCAGGACGTTTTTAATAAATTCATGGGTAGATTCAACTTCGTCGAACGCGAGCGTAACCGCCAGAGTGTTATCTTTTAAATATCTTGCAAGAACATTAAAAAACTTTTTTTTATTATCGATTATTGCCGCGATTGATAAAATCACTTCGTCCCTGAGATAAGGCGGCTGGTTTTTATCACGTAATATTTTTAACAAAACGGGAATTGATTCCGGGTTATGAAAAATCCCAAGAGCTTCCGATCCCATAATGCGCAGCCGCGGATTGTCAGAAGACAAAATTAATTCTTCGATATCAGGAAGGAATTTAACATCATTCATTTTTGCGAGAGCTATAACGGATTCACCGGCAAGCATATAATCGCCTGAGAACGCAAGCTCGCGGAGTTTTGGAACAGCCGTCCTGCATTTATGCTTGCCTAAAAGACGGGCGGAAATATACGCTGTTGTAAACGGATTGTTGGTAATATCTTCCATCAAAGCCTGTTCCGCGTTCTCTCCGATATAATCCAGTTTTTCAAGTGCTCTTATTGATTCCTGCCGGGTTGTAAGCACAGGAGAGCGCGCTCTTTCCAAAAGCTGATCAATAGCAAGATTAGAAGGAGTGTTATGAAGTTCCGTAAGCAGCACTTTTTCTTCGTCGGAATCCTTTGCTTTATTTAATTTGTCTAAAAGGCTTATTGCGCGAAGATCCCTGAAGGAAAAAATAACTTCAAGCGCGTCTGACATCGGAAGGGATCCCAGCGGTTTCATTTTACGATGACTGGCGATTGCGAGAACAGCCAGAGATAACATTAAAATAAATAAAATTTTATATGCAAAAAAAGGAGAAAATCCGGTAAATAATAACAGATCAATAATAAGCCCCGATAAAAAAGTGCCGCTTGCGCCGGCAATCCCAAGAACAAAGAAATACACTATTCCCATATCAAGCATTTTATCGGCGGGAACTAATCCAAGAAAATATGTCTGCGCAATTCCTTCCGAGCCAAGAAATCCAAAGTTCATCATAAAAAACAAAAAGATCATAAAAAGAATGGAAGGCACCACGTTTTCGGAAGAAGACTGAGGAAAAAAGATCAGAATAATCAGGCTGGCGATTCCAAGGACAACGCACACAATAAAAAGCGGCTTGGCGCCGATGCGATCAACCAGAAATTTTACCAACATTCCCGCTACCAAAAAACCAAACCCGCCGAAAACCGAATACAGCGAAATTAACCCGTCGTTATGACCTAAAACTTCGCGGGCGTAGACAATAATAAATGTTCGCGTAACGCCTGAAACAAGAACAACAAGAAAAAATATAAATAAAAAAGACTTAAGATAATCCTGAGAATAAGCTTCTTTAAAAATTTCTTTCAGCTTCATTCCTCCGTCTTTTACCCGCTCAGGTTCCGGCACTTCTTTTATCATTGCTCCGCTGATAATTCCTGTAATAACTCCCGCGCTTAAAAGAATCGAAAAAATAAAAACCGGCGGTTCCATGCCTAAAATCATCGCAATCAGAAAACTTCCTAACATTCCAATCGCGCTGTTAATAATTTGAATTTGGGTCATATAGCTGCCCCTGTCAGGGCCTGTCGCGAGCAGGCTTAAAACAGGATTATTGCCAATCATTCCAATGCCGCGGAAAAGATGGAAAAGAAGCACACCGAGCATTATCAGAAAAAGCGCAAGATTTTTATTGCCCGCATAATCCACAAAGGGAGCCGCGACCGCGAGTATCATGCAAAGCGATCTTGCGATCCACGCAAAACTGTAAATCCCGATTATCGAAAACCTTCTTGTCAGCAGTTTACCTACAGGCAGCAAAAACAAAGCGATATAAAATGTCGCGCTCATAAACCCGATATATGTCGGCGAAGCTCCGAGACGAAGGGCGAAAAGCGTAATTATTATCCCGACCAAAAGATTCCATGAGACAGCGTTAAAAACATTAAAATATTGAAATGATTCCCGCGCCTTGCTCAGCCGGTAGGGAGAGAGATGAACTGCCATATATTATTTAACCGCCTGCTTCTTTAATTATAATTTTAAATTTCAAATTTTTAAGATCTTCGCTGAAATCCTCTCCGCATTCAAGAATAATCTTATTGCGTTTATCACAAATCCAGTTAACGGTAATTTTACCGCCGTTTTTGGAATTATCCATATCCAGAAGAATGTTCAACAAAACTTTTACAGTCGCGCTTGAAAAGTAACTCAGCTCGCAGTCAAAAGTAAATTGTTCAAAATCTTTTAATAAAAAAACTTTCAGCCAGTCGATGATTTCCTTGAAAAATTTTATAACATTCTCATGATAGCTTTCACCTTCGAACCGCATATAACATTCAGCTTCGTCAATCAAAATATAAGGAGTTAAATCGGATTTCTCCCGTTCAAGTTTAAATGACTTATCCATCGCCCGCTCCTTTAGGTGCGCTCGTTCCTTTAGGTGCGCTCTCTCTTTCCTGCGCGTTATTATCTCCGACTTTTACGTACAATGAAAAAAAAGTCAGATTCTCGCCGCACGGAGTAAATGAATAACTTATTTTTGAACTTATCCGCCTTGCAATCTCGATAAAGCCAAGACCTGCGCCTTTGCTTTCGGGATTATTGTCATCCATGTGCATTTGTTCTTTATAAAATTTCCGCAGAGATTTTTTATCCAGCGTGTTTAAATAATCGATTCTGTTTTTTACAAGTCCGACATTTTCATTTCTCATTAAATTGCCTGTCTGAATAAAGAACGCGCTTCCTTCCTTGCCGAGAATAAATGTCCCTTTCGGCGATTCTTCGACGGTGTTATCTGCAATTAAGAACTTTTCTCTTTCGACAGAATACATCAGCATATTATTCATCTGTTCGATAAATACGGAGAATACTTCCTGTGATGTCTGCATGGGAATATTGTCAAACTCCATGCGTTTTTTCAGCGTACCGGCGATTCCGCTGATTCCTTCTGACCAAAGCGGCCCGGAATAAATAAGCGTTATCTTTTTTTCGTCAAGCATCTCATGCCAGTCAATCATGTCAATAATCATAAATTAACTCCCGGAAAAAATTGTGTAAAGTTTTTCAATTAACAACCAGATTGAATGTCAAATTTTGAATATCTTCCTTAAAATCTTCGCCTATTTCTATAATGATTTCATTTCCTTCTGTTGTAATCCAGTTAACAATAACATTGTTTCCGCAAATGGAAAATTTATCCATTTTAGAAATCATGTTTAAAAGGGCCTTTACTGTCGAACTGTTAAAATAATCCATCATACAGTCAAATGTAAAAACGCCGAAATTTGTCATAAGATAACCGTCCAGCCATGCGTCAATCTCCGAAAAAAATTCAATGATATTCTCATTGAAACTGCGTCCCTCTATCTTCATATAACCTTTCTCTTCATCGATAAATATGTAAGGCGTCGAAGTTGTTTTTTGTTTTTCCAGCCGAAATGCCATAATTAAATCTCCCTGATCAGCATTCTATGATAATACGCTTATTTAATAAACTTATTAAAAGTAAATTTGTTACGCCCGTTTTGCTTAGATAAATAAAGGCCTTCGTCGGCGCACTTGATGTAATCCTCGCCCTTGTGAGTGTGCTTCACCGCGATTGTTGTAGCTCCAATCGATACAGTAACGCAGTCAGCGGCTTCATTTTTTTCATGCGGTATCCGCCGTTCAATTACCCTATCCAAAACTTTTTTCGCCGTTATCCGCGCGCCGTTTTCATCAGTATGCGGCAGAACAATGACAAATTCTTCGCCGCCGTATCTTACGACAAAATCGTCCTCTCTTGTAACGCATTCTTTAAATGCTTCCGCTACTGATATTATACAATAATCTCCGGCATTATGACCGTATGTATCATTAAATTTTTTAAAAAAATCGATATCCAGCATTAACAGGCTTAGACAGCTTTTTGAGCGCGATAATTCCCTTATGTTACGGGCAAGATTTTCTTCAAGATACCGCCTGTTATATAGCCCTGTCAGGGGATCGCGGTGAACTTTATCGGATAAATCCGCGTTGCTGTTAAACAAATCGCTCGTTGTTCTGTCGGAGAATCTGGTAATTCTGCGAAGGTGTTTTAACAGCTTTCCATATTCATTGGAAAGCGTCTTGAATTCGCCGAAGTCGTACTGCTTTCCGTTTTGAACGTCCGTAATATGGTTTAACGCCCTGTTGTTAACCTGCTGTTCTTTTTCAAATAAATCCATTAATTCTCCTAATTAACAATTTTACTTTTAAAGCCGACAAGCACAAAATCATCAACTCTGGGAGTATTTCCCCGGAAATCCTCAAACGCTTCCCACACTCTGCCGGAAACGGCAGACTGATCTTTTTTATGATTTTTAAGAATTATTTCCATAAACGCGTCATAGCCAAAAGGATACGGCCCCTGATCGCCCGGCTGATCGAACAAGCCGTCAGAAGCGATATAAAATTTGTTTTCCGGGTTAACAGGAATATTAACTGTTTTAATTTCTTCCTTATTTTTTATTCTTCCTTCGCCTACATATATCCTCTGTCCCTTTATTCGCATAACATTTTTACCGTCGCAGACAAACACATGGGTGCAGCCTGATGATGTCGTAACGCTGCCGTCTTTCGCAATAAATAAAACGGCGAGATCGCAGCCGTCTTTTATATTCAGGCTCTGCGTATCATCGTTATTCGCTTTAACATTTAAAACAGTTACAAGCCGTTTTTCAAGTTCCCAGATAATCTGAGACGTGTCTTTATAATTTTCGCTGTTAACAGTCGATTCGAATATTGATACTACGAGCATTGTTAAAAGAGCGCCGGGAGTGCCGTGTCCGGTGCAGTCGCATACGCAAAGCACGGTGCCGCCTTCGAAATTTTTTATCCAGTAAATATCTCCGCCTACAATGTCTCTCGGTTTCCATATAATACTGTAATCGGAAAAAGCTTCATCAAAAATATTATTGCCGGGAAGCAGGTTCTTTTGAATTTTACTCGCGTATTCTATGCTTGATATTACAGCTTCTCTTGCGGCTTCGGCCCTGCTCTTATCCAATTTGGATTCATGAACGGCAAAAATGGAAATTATTACTATCATCATTACGATCATCATCGCGATAAAAAGGAATGTCATGCTTGTATTCAGGGAATCGGCGATGCTTACATGCTGAATTGCGCATACATACCATCCAAGAAGCGGTATCCTGCCGATTACCGCGACCCCTCTTACTTCTCTTGTATTAATATATTTAATCGCGCCGTCAGCGGTATCATCAATAACAGCGCTTATATCATCCCAATAAAGATTTAATTTATCATTAATGCCGGTTTTACCGGATACAAGAGCGATATCTTCAGCTCCGGTTATTTCCAATGCGTCGTTAAAAAAATAAAAAACCGCTGTTCCGGCATAATCATTGTAAAGGTCTTTGATAAAATCAGATAAATTAATTCCTGTGCCGACAATGCCTATTGTATTATTATCGTTATCAAAAACCGGCGCGTTTATCCATAGATTAGTTACGTCGAGATCAGGATTAAAATTTATATTAAAATTATATACTTCGGTTTTGTACATGGTCATGTTGTACCAGTAATTATCTTCATGTAACGGATCGACCAGATACGAGTCAAAATCATCCGAATAAAAAATTTTATCAATATCATTCACCCAAAAAACAGAGTTAGCTGAAAACGCCCTGCGGTATGCGTTTAACTCTTCAAACGCCATTTTTTCAAGTTCCCGATTGCCGGGATCCAAAAAATGTCGCTTGATTAAGGGAGAATCCGCCATTTTTAAGGCAATCGCTATCTCGCTGTCCACTGCCGCTTCAAGCCTTAGGCGTTTAAGCTCAACTGTTTTAACCAGTTCCTGTCCTGTATTGTTAAGCAGAAACCTTCCCATTATTGTTATAAAAGCAAGGCTTCCGACAGAGAAAATAAAAAGAAATAAAATAACAGAAAAAATAATAACTCTGCCGTGCAAAGAAATCTGGCGCTGACTCCCGCTTTTTCTGCCAAAGGAGAAAAACGGCAAAAATATTTTCTTTTTTTTCCGCATAATATTAAACTGCCTTATGACTGTTCGCGGGAACTTAAAAGGTACTTGCGCAAAATTAAGAAAAACTCTTCGATATCAAGCGGCTTACCTATATGATCATTCATTCCCGCTTTGATACATCTGTCAATATCTTCGCGGAAAACGTTAGCTGTCATTGCAATAATTGGAACACCCTTCGGGTGTTCCTTAGGAGTTTGCTGTGCAAACTCCATGGTTTTATCTGATGGTGTTTTATTGCCTTCGGTGAAACTCATGGAACTCTTATCCATGGTTTTATCTGAAGGTAATTCTTCGCCGGATGCAGGCTGTGTCCGCTCAGCCTCCATTTCGCGGATTTTGCGCGTCGCTTCGTAACCGTCCATATCAGGCATCTGCACGTCCATTAAAATTAAATCGTATTCACCGGGCGATTCTGCATACATATTAACAGCTTCCCGTCCGTTAAACGCAAAATCAACCTTCATTAAAGTAGGCTCAAGCAATACCGAAACAATTTCACGGTTAATATCAACATCTTCGGCTAAAAGAATTTTAAATCCGCTGAAAATTCCGGAATTATCTTCCTGTAAATTTCTTTTTTTATGATTTAATCCGATTACCTCGGCGATTGCGTCAGCGATTGCGGAAGGGAAAAGCGGCTTAGAAAGAAATTTATCAACGCCTGCTTTCTTTGCTTCATCAGCGACTGTGCTCCATTCCGCGGCGGAAATCATAATAACAATAATATGTTCAGGCGACCTTGATTTAATTTCCTTCGCGAGCATGATGCCGTCCATATCAGGCATTTTCCAGTCAACAAAATAAATATCGTATATTCCGTTTTTGCCGATAAGAGCGAGGGCTTCATTTCCGTTCAACGCAGTATCACAAACAGTGCCAAAGCCCTGCATAACATCTTTAAAATAATCAAGAACTTCCTGATCATCATCCACAGCCATAATTTTAACATTGTCCCAGTTAATTCCTATTTCAGATAAACCGGGCGTTTTATTTGTTCCGCGCTGCGCTTTAAAAGTAAAAGAGAATGATGAGCCTTTTCCTTCGATTGATTCAAGATCGATATTCCCGCCCATAAGCTCAATAATATTTTTAGAGATAACAAGCCCAAGTCCGGTTCCGCCGAATCTCCGCGACGTTCCGGATTCCGCCTGCTGAAACGAACGGAAAAGTTTATCCTTCTGTTCGGGGCTTATACCGATTCCCGAATCTTTAACAGAAATTTGAATAGTATAAAAATTATTTTCCCTTGCGATAAAACGGGTTTCGAGCCTGATAAAGCCTTCTTCGGGGGTAAACTTTACCGCGTTGCCAAGCAGGTTTGTGATAACCTGAGCGAGGCGCTGATCGTCGCCGATCAATGTGCGCGGAATCGATTTGTCAATGTGGACAGTAAGTTTCTGTTTTTTTTCATCCGCCCTGAAAGCGATAATGTTAACAACACGCTGAAGCATTTTTTCAAAATTAAATTCTTCATGCGAAAGCTCAAATTTATTAGCTTCTATCTTTGACATGTCGAGGATATCGTTTATTACACCTAACAGATGCTGCGAAGCGTTTTCTATTTTTTCAAAACAATAATCTTTTCTCGGCATATCCTGGGCGGTTTTGCCGATAACCGTCATCCCGATGATCGCGTTCATGGGAGTGCGGATTTCATGGCTCATGTTCGCGAGGAACGCGCTCTTTGAACGATTTCCCTGTTCAGCCTGTTCCCTTGCTTTAATCAGCTCGGTTATATCAACCGCGTGCTGAAGATGAACTCTTTCGCCGTTCGGCCAGTCGATATAACAATCTGAGTGGCGCACATGGCTGTTAAAAATATCAACAAAATCATCCCATATAATAATTTGATCCGGATATTTTTCAAGCTGAATACACGGACAGAATTCGCACTTATGTTCTTTGCCGCGGATAAGTTTATAACAGTAATTCCCGATTATCTCATGATCTTCCTTTCCAAGAATTTTCTTCATGTATTTATTAACAAAGAGAACTTCTCCGGTTTTAGGAATAGTGATATAAATTAAAGCGTCCAGTCCGTTTAAAATGCTTTCGAGTGAGTTAAACGCAATATTTTTAAGCCTGTTCGCTTCATTTGCTTCCGTCACGGCTATCTCAAGACGCTCGGTTATTTTGTTTCTGTTGATTGCGTTAACAATTGTCTGGCTTGCCGAGCGCAGGATCAATTCTTCGTTATCGGTAAACAGCCTTTCTTTTTTACAGTCATCAAAGGCGACAAAACCCCAGAAAACTTCCTGTAAAAAGACAGGCATTAAAAAGGTAGATAAAATACCCCACGATTTCAACCGCTCTTTCAGATCGGAATGCATGTCGCGTACCAAGGAGCTGAAATTATTACCCTTTAATATAATATCTTTTAAAATCTGCCTTTCTTTATATTTTTGATCTTCCGCAAGAACGCCGTCAGCGGTTTTTGTTTTAAAAACGCCGTCGTTCCACTCGTATATTAATGAGCAGTAACCGCCGTCATTGTCGCTATAGTTTTTCCATATACAGACGCGATCGACATTAACCGCCTGAGCGATAATACACATCGCTTTTTTAAGTGAATCATCAAACAGCGTTCCGGGTTCAATCAATGTAGATGAAACATTGTTAAGCGCTTTTAAAAGCATATCCTGTTCATGCAGATGCTGAGTAAGTTTTTTTATGCCGGTTAAATCGTACAAAAAACCAATTCCGAAAAATTCATCTTCGTCTTTTACTCTTATAAGCGTAATATCGCACGGCACAAGTTTTCCCGACGCGGTTATGTGAGGCCACTCAAATTTGACTGTTTCTCCTGACATCGCGCGGTTAGTGTTTTCATACGCCGCCTCCAGCGCATTGCGTCCGTCAGGCAGAAATTCAGGCGAAAAATCTTCGTAGTAACGATCAATAAGCTGCTGTTTCGGCGCGTCGAACATCTGAGCCAGCTTGTCATTTACATTGATAACTCTTGGAGTTCCGTCAAAGTAAGCCATGCCTATCGGCAGATTATCAAGAATAGCCTGATTGATTCTGGCTGCTTTGATAATTTCTTTTTCCATTTTTTTGATATTGCGCAAATCGTACAGAAACGCCAGTATAATAAATTCATCATCGACACGGACATTTGTTTGAGTGAGTTCGCAGGGAACGCTCTCTCCGTCCGCTGTTATGTGAGGCCATTCGATCCTGAACGATTCGCCTCTGCATGCACGTTTAATAATTTCCTGAGCTACCGTGAACGAAGCCTGTCCGTCAGGCAGATATTTTTCGGAAAAATCCTCAAAGTAACGATCTATGATATGCTGTTTAGGAGCTTTGAACATTTTTGTAAGCTCATTGTTACAGTCGGATATTTTAGGAGGATTACCGGTAAAAACAGACAAGCCGACAGGCATTGCGTCAAGAATAGCCTGATTAATCTTTGCCGTTCTGTTGACCTCTTTTTCCATTCTTTTAATATTGCTGAGATCATAAGTAAACGCCATCACGGTGTATTTTCCGTCCCGTTTTATGGATGTCACTGTTGCTTCGCATGGTATAATTTTACCGTCTTTTGTTTTATGAAGCCATTCGGATGCTACATTCTCGCCTGTTTCAATCAGATGTTTTAATATTTTTTGAGTTTTTAAAACGGTGTCTTCCCCGTCAGATTGATTCTTCGGCGAAAATGAATAGAAGTTATCAATGTAATCCTGCTTTGTGGTGCCGCATATCTTTAAAATTTCTTCGTTGCAGTCAATAACATTTATATTTTCATCAAAGATTGTAAGACCAATCGGCGCGGATTTAATAATAGCCTGATAAAATTCATGCGCCTCTTTTAATTCCCGCTCCATTTCGGCGCGTGTTATCGCGTTTGCGCACAGAAACGCGGCGGACCGCAGCGTTTCAACGCTGTCTTCATCAAAATGCCTTTCGTTATTATGATCGCTGAAAATAATAAAACCCCAAAAACTCCCCTTAAGAAAAATCGGCGTAATTAATACCGATAAAACGCCGTACGCGCTTAAAAAATTTCCGCCCGGTATTTCCTTTACAGGGCCGTTAATTGTTTCTCCGGCAGAAAGCATCGTCTCCCAGCGGGAAGAATATTTTGAATAAGGCACATCGGAAAATTCAGCTATAGGCGGCGCGGTGCCTCCTCTGTTCCTGCTCCATAAATAAATCTGCGATGCATATAATCCGTCAGGTTTAGAGTTGTTGCGCCATGCGGTGAGACTGCCCAAGTCCGCCACATCCGCAATCAGGCCCATACCGTTTGTCATCATATCGTTAAATGTATCATCTGTATTGGAAAGAAAAATCGCTGCCGCTTTGTTAAGCGTATCTGACATTTTTTTTCTGCGTTCAAGAGATTTTATTGTTTTCAAAAGATCACTATTTTTATCCATAAATTTCCCGATTATAACCAATATAATAAAAAATTCTAATACAAAATTATAATATGGCTTTATGATATTTGCAAATAAAGGTTTTTCGCCTGAAAGAAAAAATATAATTATTTATTGATTTTTTTTTGAATATCAAGCTGAGTCGCCATCATTCCGGCAAGCATAAACGCAAAACCAATTAAAGTCCACATGCCGAACTTTTCCGATAATATCAACGCTCCTCCGAGAGCGGCGAAACATCCTTCAAAACAAAGAATGATCGTCGCGTGCGCGGGAGGCGCGTCGCGCTGCGCTACAACTTGCAAAGTGTACGCGATGCCCACAGAGCAAAGACCGCCGTAAAGAACCGGAATGATCGCTTCCGCTGTTATGTAAACCGTCCCCGCGTTAACCGCGGAAATTAACTGAGGAAAAGGAAGCCACGAAAAAAGCCCGACAGATAATAAAGAAGGATCGATGCCCTCGACAATTTGCACAACAAACGGTTCCGCGGTAAACGCGCCGATCAATGAATAGATTCCGCAGAAGGCGAACTGCCCCGCGGAAAGTTCGACAGGATCAAGATGAGGCTGAGATTCAGCGGAAAGAGCGTCATTGTTTATGCCGCTCCCGTTATTTATCATTTGATCATTTATCTTAGTATTTTTCATCCGGTTCGCGGTATTCATCAATCTGTCAATTAAAAGAACATGCGCTGTCCAAAAAAACGCGCTGATAAAAATAATAACATCGCCCGGATTAATCGAACCGGGGTTTCCGGCAACGCTGATAAAATAAAGGCCTGCAAGCGTCAGAACAGAACCAATCCATGTCGGAAGCCCTGTTTTCCTTCCGAGGAAAATTCCAAAAACCGGAGTGAACACGACATAAAGCCCTGTAATAAAACCGGCGTTTCCCGCGGTTGTAAAAATAATTCCAAACTGCTGCAGAATAACAGCCGCAAAGAGAAGAGTTCCCGCGAAAAACGAAGACAGAAGAATGCGCTTAAACGGAAACAACGCGGCAGGCGGTAAAGCAGACTGAGTCAGTTTTTTTCGCCTGAAAAAAATTAACGGAAGAAGAGAAAGACTTCCCAGAATAAACCGGATACCGTTAAACGCAAACGGCCCGATGTATTCCATTCCTGAACGCTGGGCTACAAAACCAAAACCCCAGACAGCGGCGGTAAGGAGCAGAAGAATATCCGCCCGTAATGCTTTTTTATTCATCAAAAACTAAACGCTTATAGCGCGCGATTTCCTTTAATTCTCTTCGCGGATCAAAGCTTCGGTAAAACCGGCCGCTCTTATCCGCTCTATTGTAGATTGTACATCAACACCGCGGACGCCTGCAACTACCACACGGAAAAATTCCACATTGCTGCCGTTAACGAATCTTTCATAGGCGGGATTAAGCCCTGAGTTTTTTAATCTTTCAAAAGCGTCGACAGCGTTTCTGGCGTTTGTGTAAGAACCGACCTGAAAGCGGTAATTTTTCGAAGGCACAATAACGATATCAGGCGTTATCCTTAAGTGCGTAACAGGAGCGGCCGCAGACGGAATAATATCAGCGCCGGAAGCCGCGGCTGAAGACTCATTTGCATATTGAGTGATAACTTCAACGCCAAGATGAACAAGCGAATCGCGCAGCGCGGTTTCGCGCACATCAGGATTATCAGAAATAAAAGTAATTAAACTTTCGGGCGGAGCTATAACCGATTGAGCTTCTATCTGCGCGCCTACAGCGGCGGAAGGAACTGCAATTCGATCAATGCTTTGAACAGTAACGGGAGCGGTTCCTGTAACAATCATGTCAAGCTGTTCCGCGGCAGCGCGGGAAACGTCAATTATGCGCATAGGCACAAAAGGCCCGCGATCATTTACCCTCACCATTACGCTTTTATTATTATGCTGATTTGTAACAACAAGCATTGTCCCGAACGGCAGAGTAGGATGAGCCGCGGTAAACTGCGAAGAATCAAAGATTTCGCCCGATGCTGTCGGACGCCCTTCGAACTCCCTGCCGTACCATGAGGCAATACCTTCCTGCCTGAATACATCCGCGTTCTGAGCGGTTAAATGAAACGGAATTAAGACCGATACGAACAATACAAACAGGAATATAAATTTCTTTTTCATATCGATATTATCGGCAGATAACAGCTTTTAAGTTAATCAACAACAAGGGGAACTGTACTTGAATTTTAATTTGATATATCAGCAAAGCAAGAGCGCAAAACGGTCAAGTAAAAACGGCGCCAAAGCTAAAAGCATGGGTTTCCCTCCTGAAAAAAATATTAATCCGTGTTATCCTGCAAGTTACAAAGGAAGGAAAAATGAATCGATGTGAATGGTGCACAAGTTCGGAATTGTATATGAAGTATCATGATACAGAATGGGGTGCGCCTGTATATGACGATCAAAAACAGTTTGAATTTCTGGTGCTTGAATCAGCGCAGGCAGGATTAAGCTGGATAACGATTTTAAATAAAAGAGAAAATTACCGGAAAGCCTACGACAATTTTGATCCAAAAAAAGTCGCCCGTTATACAGACGCGAAAATAAAAAAACTTTTAGAAAACCCGGGAATTGTGCGTAACAGGTTAAAGATAACAGCGTCAATTACAAACGCGCAAAAATTCCTTGAGATACAAAAAGAGGCTGGCAGCTTTTCAAATTATATCTGGAGCTTTGTTAACAATAAACCTGTTATCGGAAAATGGAAAACCCTCGATCAAATACCGGCAAAAACAGATTTGTCGGACAGGATTTCATTGGATTTAAAAAAGAGAGGTTTTAAATTTCTTGGCAGCGTAATTATATATTCGCATTTACAGGCAACAGGCATTATTAACGACCATCTAACAAGTTGTTTTCGCTATAAAGAAATTAAAAACACATAAAAAAGCGCCGGACAGTGATTTAATATTTTTTTTGAATTTTATTTCGACATAAGTTTACCTTCGCTCCATATACCTTCTTTAACTGTTCCATTACGATAAATCATTTTACCTTTGCCGGATATTTTACCATTAAAAAAAATACCTTCGAATACATCTCCGTTTTTCCAGATAAATTTTCCCTTGCCTGTTCTAGAATCATTTAAAAAATTGCCTTCGTATATATCGCCGTTTGCGAATGTTAATTTGCCTTTGCCTGCACGGCGACCTTCGTTAAAATCACCTTCGTAAACATCTCCGTTTTCCCATTTAATCACGCCTTTTCCATGCATTAATTTGTTTTTAATGTCGCCGGTATAATTATATTCTCCGAATGCATCCCATCTTTTCATGGTTCCAGTATAAACAACATTCTTTGGCGGATTATCATCATGCGCTGTCACAGTTGAATTATCCGTCGGTTGTTCATTCGCTTGCGTTTTTTCATTATCAGATTCTTTTGATTCTTTAATTTCTTCTGTTTTTGATGATTTACTTTTTATTTCGTTCTCCGGTTTAATTTCCGGTTTCTCAATTTTCCATCCAAGCGCGGAAGCAAACTCAAAAATTATTTTTATCGACATTCCCTCATCAATATAAGATTCCTTTAATCTTTGCACCGCGGTTTTGACGGCGGCTTCTTTATTTTCCTGCGACGTGTTTAAGTTATTCTTTAACACCTTTGACGCGCCAGTTTCATAAACAGAGTAAACAAGCCTTTTGTCAGCATTCGAAACAGAAGGAGCAAGATCGGGAAACAACGCGTTTAATTTCCCCAGCAGAACATCATCGCCGAACTGCTTTTTAATTGCAGCTAACGCGTCTTTGGTGTTTTCGTAAGATTTCGGCTCTTCTTTTTTTGGAAGATCTTTCCCGCAGAAAGGACATTTTGTCAATGATGAAGAAACGCTCTCATCTGTTTTCCACTCGCTGTTACATTGCACACATTTCATGACTTAATTATAAATCTTTTAATAAAATAAAAAAAGAGCCGCCGATTTGGCAGCTCTATGAAGAAAAGAAAAAAAATTGGCAGCGACCTACTTTCCCACACCTTAGAGATGTAGTATCATCGGCGCAGAAGGGCTTGACTTCCGTGTTCGGAAAGGGAACGGGTATAACACCTTCGCCATAGCCACCAATATATTACACAATATTATATACAGAAAAAGACATCTACATTGTAAACACCCTTTCTGCAAGTCACGATTTTAGGGAACAAAAATATGGTCAAGCCTCACGGCAGATTAGTATTGGTCGGCTGAACATATTACTATGCTTAGACCTCCAACCTATCGACCAGGTAGTCTTCCTGGTACCTTTAGGGGGGTTAAACCCCCAGGGATGTTTTATCTTGAGGCAGGCTTCCCGCTTAGATGCCTTCAGCGGTTATCCTTTCCGAACGTAGCTACCCAGCACTTGCCCTTGGCAGGACAACTGGTACACCAGAGGTTCGTCCATCTCGGTCCTCTCGTACTAAAAACAGCTCCTCTCAAACATCCAACGCCCATGGCAGATAGGGACCGAACTGTCTCGCGACGTTCTGAACCCAGCTCACGTACCGCTTTAATTGGCGAACAGCCAAACCC
>Ga0209755_10001494_pt1 | contig 35959 bp, 31 predicted proteins | sample TergutCo191P1_FD_187301 | JGI IMG/M metagenome (GOLD analysis project Ga0209755, IMG submission 187301) | Cornitermes sp. P1 segment gut microbial communities from Petit-Saut dam, French Guiana - Co191P1 (SPAdes) (version 2) | ecosystem: Host-associated > Arthropoda: Insects > Digestive system... | reverse complement strand
GCGAGACCAGATCGTTCACCGCCCGCATCTCGGCCTGTCTTTCGGCGGAAAGGCGGGCAAGCTCCGCTTCCTCGGCCTGCCGTCTGGCGATCTCCGCCTCGCGCTGAAGCCGAATTTCCTCCGCCCGCTGCTGGGCGGCGAGCAGGGCTTCCTCGTGCTGCGCGGCGGCGATCATGGCGGCAAGCTCGGCCTCCGCCTGCTGTAGCTGTGCCGCCCCCGGCGGAAGCCCCGGCGTTCCGGCAAGACCCTGACCCTGCGCCTGCAAAATCTGTTCCCTTTGCCTAAGAAGTTCCTGGTTCCCCGGATCCTGCGCGATAAGCCGGTCCAGATGATCCAGCGCACCCCGGGAATCCCCGGCCGCGACCATCTGCTCCACCTGAACCCGGTCGCGAAGCCGCTGAAGTTCCCGGTTGCCCGGATCCTGCGCGAGAAGCCTATCAAGATGATCCAACGCGCCGTCGTGATCCCCGGCCGCAAGCATCTGCTCGGTCTGCACCCGGCTCCGGAGATCCTGGAGTTCCCGGTTGTGGGGATCCCTGGCGAGAAGCCGGTCAAGGTGCTCCAGGGCATCCCCGTGATCCCCGGCCGCGACCATCTGCTCGGTCTGTATCCGGTTGCGAAGCTCCCGCAGTTCCTGGTTGTGGGGATCCCGGGCAAGAAGCTGGTCGATATGTTCCAGCGCGCCCCGGTGATCCCCGGTCGCAAGCATCTGCTGCGCCTGTACCCGGTCGCGAAGTTCCCGTAGTTCCCGGTTGTCGGGATCCTGCGCGAGAAGCCGGTTCAGGTGGTTCAGCGCGCCCCGGGAGTCCCCGGCGGCGACCATCTGCTCGGCCTGTACCTGGTTGCGAAGCTGCCGCAGTTCCGCGTTCCCCGGATCCTGCGCCAAAAGCCGGTCCAGATGATCCAGAGCGCCCCGGTGATCCCCGGTCGCGACCATTTGCTCGGTCTGTATCCGGTTGCGAAGCTGCCGCAGTTCCGCGTTCCCCGGATCCTGCGCGATAAGGCGGTCAAGGTAATCCAGCGTCCCCGGGAAGTTCCCAGTCGCGACGGCGTAATCCCTGAGCAGCCGCTCGCGAAGCCGCCGCAGTTCCGCGTTGCCCGGATCCTGCGCGATAAGGCGGTTCACGTAGTCAAGCGTCCCCTCCAGATCCCCGGTGGCGAGCATACGATCCCTGAGTGCCCGCCCGCGAAGCTGCTGCCATTCCGGGTTGTCCGGATCGGCGGCGAGAAGCCGGTTGACGTGATCCAGCGCACCGTGGAAGTCCCCGGCCGCGAGCATCTGTTCCGTCTGAACCATCTGCCTAAGCTGGTGCAGATCCGCGTTGTCCGGATCGTCGGCAAGGATGCGGTCAAGATAGTCCAGCATCCCCTGAAAATCCCCCGTGGCAAGCAACCGGTCGTTGATTACCTGCCTTCGCAACTGCTGAAGCTCCAGATTGCCCGGATCCTGCGCGAGAAGCCGGTTAAGCTGGTAAAGAACCCCGCCGAAGTCCCCGGTGGCAAGCAGGTACTCGTTGAGCACCCGCCTTCGCAACTGCTGAAGCTCCGGACTGTCCGGATCCTCGGCGAGAAGGCGGTTCAGGTAGTCCAGGGCACCGTGAAAGTCGCCCCTGGCAAGCATCTGCTCCCCGGCGATCCGCGCCCGAAGCCTCCTGAGTTCCGTGTCGCCCGGATCCTGCGCGAGAAGGCCGTCAAGATAATTCAGCGCACCCTGAAAGTCGCCCGCGGCGACAAACTGCTCGGCGGTTACCCAGTGCCTAAGGTACTGAAGCTCCCTGTTGTTCGGGTCGGCGGCGAGAAGCCGGTTGACATAGGCCAGCACGCCCTGAAAATTGCCCGTCACGGCAAGCTGTTCCCTTATTATCTGCCTGCGGAACTGGAGCAGTTCCAGGTCGCCCGGAACCTCGTCGATAAGGCGATCCACGATCTCCAGCGCCCGCCAGAATTCCCCCGTGGCGACAAGCTCCCTTGCGAAGGCCATGTCCCACTGCCGGCGTTCCTCCCACGTTCCCTGCCCGGCGTTGCGATCCGTCAGCAAAAAGACAAGCCCGCCGGCAAGAAGCAGAAACAGGGCGAGCACCGTCACGCCCGCGATTTTCGTTCGGTTATTCATGTGCACAGTAATTTCCTCCCGTTATTTTTCAAACCGTTGCTTTAAAATCCGGATTTTACTCAAGCTCGAATTCGCCCTCGAACCTTTCCACGCCGTCCGCCCCCACGCCTATGCCCTGGCTGCCCTCGGCGACGGACTGCAGCGACGCGGCTATGTCGTCCATCAGGCGTTGTCGCCTTTCCGCCTCAAGCCTGGCGATTTCCTCCGCGACAAGACGCTGCCTTTCCGCCTCAAGAGCCGCAAGCCTGGCGGCCTGTTCCGCCGCGACCCGCTGCCTTTCGGCCTCCAGAACCGCGATTCTTGCGGCTTCCTCCGCCGCCATCCGCTGCCTTTCCACCTCGGCGAATTCCGCCCTTATGTGGCTGATAAGCTGCTCGATCGGCACGCGCTGGGGGGATCTCGGTGCGAATATAAGGTACTGCTGGTAGTCGGCAATCGCCTCGTTCAGAAGCCCCCTTTGCAGGCGGATGTTCGCCCTGCCAAGATAGGCCGCGGCGAAGGTTCTGTCCGTCTGAATCGCCTGGGTGAACAGCGCCTCGGCGTCGTCCATGTTTCCCCTTCTGAAAAACACGTTTCCAAGGTTGTTTGCCACGTTTGCGGTCAAATTCCCGGCCCTGTCCAGAACCTGCCGGTAAACGGTAATGGCTTCGTCCAGCATTCCAAGCTGCTCGTAGACGATGCCAAGGTACAGAAAGGCCATCACGTTGGAGGGATCCTCGGCGACGGTGATTTCCAGATAGGCGGCGGCCTCCCTGGGCCTGTTTTGCATAAACAGATCCTGGGCGGCGGCAAAGGTTCCCTGCCCGAAGGCCAGTGCCGATACGAAAAAAGACAATGATATGGCAATGCAGTGCTTTTTCATACTACCTCCGCGCCCCATCGTAGCATATTTTGCCCTGATGATATAGAATATTATATAGAAACAACATGCCCATTTTGACAGTTACGCGCTCCATTTTACTTATCGGAAAATTTGCCCGCGTTCCAAAGTACGGGCCGCCATGAAAATTCTATGCGTTTCCGATCAGATCGACCCCCTGGTCTACTCGAATTCGATAAAGAAACGCTTCGCCGACGTGGATATAATACTGGGGGCGGGTGATCTCCCTCTGGACTATCTGGATTTCATCGCCTCATCCCTGAACAAGCCCATGCTCTACGTCTTCGGAAACCACCACGTAAGGAAACCTACCGAGGCCTTTCATCAGGCCGACGACGGTTCCTTCCAGATTAACCTGCAGGAGGGCAGCGATTCCCATGTCGGCTCAAGGATACGAAGGGAGGAAGGGCTGATCGTCGCCGGGCTGGGCGGCTGTATGCGCTACAACAGCGGGCCCAACCAGTTTACCGAGTTCGAGATGTACCTGGAGATCGCGAAAATGGTTCCCCGGCTGCTGTTCAACCGCCTGTTCCGCGGGCGTTTTCTGGACGTGCTCCTGACCCACGCGCCCCCCCGGGGAATCCACGACAAGCCGGACAGGTGCCACCAGGGCTTCAGTGCCTTCCTGTGGTTCATGCGGAAGTTCAGGCCGAGGTACCTTGTGCACGGGCATATCCACCTGTACGATCTGTCCGACGTGCGCCGCACGCGGTGGATGGGGACGGAGGTGATTAACGCTTACGGGCATTACGTGATTGACACGGACGAGGACGCGGGGGGCTAGTTTTGGTAGACGATCTCATATTGAAAATACAGGTTCTTTCCGCCGCCCAATCGCTTGGTTAGCTCTTCCTTGATGTTGCCGCACTTGTTCGGCTCCCCTTTAAAAGTATCCGTCATAGGGTTAATCGTACCCACGCAATAGTTGCCGTATTCGCTGCCGTCGAAAAAGGCGTCTATGTTTTCCAGGGTAAGCGGAACTATGTTGGGGCTATTTGGCATACAACCACTCCTTCGGCGTACATCATAGTTGGTTTGATCCAGGTTGTCAATTAGGGCGCGGTTTTTTGGATTTTTACGCGGAGAAAACCGTTCCGTGTAAAAACCGATGAGGCGCAATTCATCGCAGAATGCGTGATGAAATGTGTTAATAACCCTGCGGTAGCAAAATGGTATCGGTCACCCCGTGCGGATAGCTAAAAAACTAGTAGGCTGTAACAACTAAATACTCGCAATAAAACTCCAGATGTGGAACTGGAACGGTTCTGCTCCGCTGGGGTGTGCATCGCCAGGCTGGTCAACCGCTCAAAAATAATTTTCGGCCTCGACCAGTCAGAGGCAGGACGCTGGAGAAACAGGAGGCTCTGGCGAAGCGCCTTGGGTTGAGCCACGCCCAGGATCCGCTGCCGATGGAAGGCGGAAAGCCGGCGCGCGAGGATCTCGAATACGCGCGCAACGGGACGCGCAGCATCTTTATATTCACCGAGCCGCTTTCCGGCTGGCGACACGCGGAGGCGCTCCCGCGCTGGACGAAAATCGACTGGGCGCACCGCATTCGATGGCTTCTTGACCAGCGGTATCCGGGGGCTTAAAAAATCGAGCTTGTGATGGACAACCTAAACACGCATTCGCCCTCGGCGCTTTACGAGGCGTTTCCGCCGGAGGAGGCGGTCCGTCTTGCGCAACGACTGGAAACCCATTACACGCCCAAACACGGTAGCTGGCTGAACGTCGCCTTTCTTCGAGGAGCAGGGGCGTCGCGTCGTCACGATCCTCACCGACAACGGCTAGCGGGGGGCTGTCAGGTAAGTTCTATGCTTGTACATCAAAAGGGAGCTGGATTTAATGTGGACGACCGTGCCCCTAAATCTTTGCCCTCGTTTCCGGTATACTGTAGCCCTATCTCGTTTTAGGGAAGGTGCGTAATGTTGGCTGTTTTATTGGCATTCGCGTTGCTTATGGTGGGCTGCGGCAGCGCCCCCCAGGTCGGCGACGGCGAATTCGTGGCAAGCGAGCCCTTTGTCGCGGGCTCGCCGTTTTTCCTGGTGCATCCCACCAGTGTTGACTATGACGCCGGCGCCGCAATCCGCCCGCTGGAAGTGCGGGTTAGGGAACGCGACGGCGTGTCCGTGTCGTTCCAGTGGTTCAGGGCCGGAGCCTTTACCAATACCGGGGGAACCGAGATCCCCGGGGCCACGGGCGGCACCTTTACCCCGGACGGCCCGGGGTACTTCTTCGCCGTCGCCACGGGCACGGACGGCGAATCCGGCGAGGCCTTAAGCCGGGCAAGCCATCCCGCCAGAATAAGGGTCGGCGAGGTTTCCCCGGATCCCCGGGCAACCCTCGCCGTCACCGCCAACCAGCGCCAGTACATCCGGGGTTTCGGCGGAATGGGGAACGCCTTCTGGATAGGCGACGAGCACGGCAACACCAGGCCGGATATGTACATGCAGATGCGGGACATAGAAAAGATGTTCGATCCGGATGGCCCGCTTGCCTTCAACATTTTCCGCATCCATGTGTTCCCCGCCCCCATAGAGGACGTTCTTTCCGGCCGCTACGCCCCTTTCATGGCCCAGTCGAACGCGCAGTTGCTGGATTTCGTAAGCCGGGTGGGCGATTTCGGCGGCTACGTCGTGGCGGCTCCCTGGACGGCCCCTTTTCCCCACTGGAAGCATAACAATTCCCTGATGGGTTCTAGGACCTACTACCGCGCCAGCGGCAACTCCCACCTGCGGCGCGAGCATTTCCGGGACTACGCGGAATTTCTTAGGGACTGGGCGCAGGAAATGGCCGACCGGGGCGCGCCGATTCACGCGATCTCGATCCAGAACGAGCCGACCTACGACCCGGGCTATTACGCCATGCTGTGGACGGCCGAACAACAGAGGGAATTCATGGCGGAGTACGGGCGCGTCATAACCGGGGCGAACGCCGGAGCCGGAGTCCCCGGGCGCGGCGGCGGGCGGCACGGGCGGGTGCGGCTCATGGGCGGCTCGCCCCACAACAACGTGCACTGGAACAACGCAGCGCTGAACGATCCCCAGGCCAGGGAACACCTGGAGATCGTGGCCTACCACACTTACGGGGACTGGGGAACCAGGAGCGCCCCGGCCCTGGACGGAAGCCCGCGCCGGGAAACTTGGATGATGGAAAAAAACGTCAACACCCACGCCCAGGGGGGCGCGTTTAGGGATTCGGAGTGGGACAGGATATGGATAGTCATGAACGAGATCCACCACGTAATCGCGCACAACGAGTCCAGCGTCTACACCTGGTGGTACCTGAAACGCTTTTACAGCATGATTGGCGAGGGCGCGTTCGGCACGGTGAACGGGGAGATCCTTCCCCGGGGTTACGGCATGGGGCACTTCAGCAGGTTCCTTAGCGACACGGTTCGGGTGGAGGCATCGCTTAGCGGGCACCGGAACGCCATCGGCCGGAGGGGACACATCGCCCCCGGGCGGGTCCAGACTTCGCCGGGCATAAGAGGGGTTAGGGTGCTGGCGGGCATCAGGACGTCTAACCCGGGCACCTGGCAGGAAATGGAACTGAAGGCGCGGGAGGACATGGTAAGCGTGCTTATGTTCGACAACCGCACGGGCAGGGGGCAGTCCGCCGACATAAGGGTGGAACTTCCGCCTGGGTTTACCGCGACAAGCGCCTACGGCATTGTCTCCGGCCCCAACCAAAGGCACGCGCCCGCCCTGGTCGTGCTGGATCGTGAGGGGGATTCCGCGTTCGTTAGCCTGCCTTCCAACAGCATGGTCTCGCTTAGGTTCCGGGGGGAGTGGCGCGCTACGGGACGGACATAACGGGGTAATTGCGGGGTCTTGTTGTAACCAAATGTTTCCTATATCCTCTTACTGTTGGGGGTACAGGATTGAGGGTTTGCGATGAGTGACGAAACCAAAAAGGAAAACGACGAAATCAGCCTTATCGATCTCTTTGCTGTGCTCTGGCACCGGAAAAAAATGATCATTGCCATAACCCTGTCCGCAATGGTGGGTGTCCTGGCCTTTTCGGTTATTTCCCTCATGTTGCCGCCCGAGATCTCCCCTCTTCCGGATCGCTATACCCCCAGGGCTTTGATGCTCATCAACGACGGGGCCTCGCCCGGCGGGGGGCTTGCGTCGATGCTGGGCGACATGGGGGGGCTTGCGGCCCTTGTCGGGATGGGGGGAATGCGGGCGGGCACGACGTACAGCGATCTTGCCGTGTTTTTGCTGGAAACCAATTCCCTGCTCGATTCGGTGGTGGACGAATTTGGCTTGATTGAGCGGTTCGACATTGACAGATCCCCCAGGGCCTCAAGCCGCGACGAGCTTAGAAGGCTTTTAAGGGCGGATTTTGACAACAGGAACGGCGTCCTTACGATTACCTTTACGGACAGGGATCCCGAGTTTGCCAAAAACGTCGTCAACTTCACTGTCGCCTACCTGGAAAACCGTTTCGAGGAGCTTGGTCTTGACAGGAACAGAATCGAGCACGACAACCTTGCGATAAATATTGCCAATACTTTCGGGGAAATTCTTCGGCTCGAGGAGGATGCCAGGAATCTTCAGCAGTCGGTTGCCTTTGCCCCCCTTGGGGGGCCGATCCCGGCCATTGCCGCGGATCTCGCCAGGATTACCATGGAGCTGGAGGCGATGCGGGAGGTCTACGTCCAGCTTAGGGTTCAGCACGAGATATTGAGGGTGACGATGGCCAGCGAAAACCCTATTTTTCAGATTCTGGAAATGGCCGAGGCGCCGGACAGAAAATCGGGGCCCAGCCGGGGGCTGATTAGTATTATTGTTACCTTTGCGGCCGCCTTTCTTTCGGTGTTTTTGGCGTTTGCCTTAAACGCCATTTCCAATATAAGGAAGGATCCGGAAGCCATGGCGAAATTGAGGGGGGTGAATGTTTAGGCGCGTGTTTTTCATCTTTGTCCTTGTCGCGGGTTATGGGTTTACTCAAGTCTCGGCTGATGTTGAGCTTGGTTTTGACGCAATGCTGGCGCAGTCGAGCCTGAGCTACAGGGTTACGCCCGGCGACGTGTATACCCTGGTTTACGTGATTGGCACCAACCCCATTGTCTACAGGATAGTGGTGGATACTTCCTACCGTATCCGTGTCGCCAACTTGGGTATCGTGAACGGGGCGGGAAGGACTTTCCCGCAGGTAAGGACCGAGGTCGAGGCCATTGTCGCCCGCAACCATCCCATGAGCGCCCCGCAGTTGATATTGACCCAGCCGGCGATCTTCAGGGTTTTTGTCACCGGCGAGGTGTATTCGTCCAGGGAGGTTTCGGCGTGGGGCCTAAGCAGGCTGTCATCGTTGCTTGGCGAAAACCTGCCAAGGACGGCGTCCATCCGCGATATCTCGGTCAGGTCGGCCAACGGGCAGACGCGGGTATACGATCTTTTTCGGTTCCAGCGCCTGGGCGACCAGACCCAGAACCCCTACCTTCGGCCGGGGGACGTGGTCACGTTTAACCGGGTCGATCGGCTGGTTACTATCAGGGGCGAGGTGGAACGCCCGGGAACCTACCAGCTTTTGGCCGGGGAAAACATCAGGGAGCTAATCGAATTCTTTGGCAACGGTTTTACGCCCATCGCGAATTCGGCCAGGATAGAAATGGTGCGGCACACGAACAGCGAGGACATTTCCGGGGACAGGCTTTTCCTGACGGAAAGGGATGTGGCGGGCAATTTCGCGCTGGAAGATTATGACGTTGTAAACGTCCCCCCGATTACCCAGTTAATGCCGGTCGTGTTTGTGGAGGGGGCCGTGGGCATAGGGGCCACCGGGGATCTTGTTACCACAAACCGGCTGGTGGTCCGCTTTAATGCCGGCGAAACCTACGCCGCCATGGTTCGCCGGAACTCCGGCTGGTTCTCGGCGATATCGGACACCCAGAACGCCTACATCATACGGCGGACGGGCGAGCACGTTCCCATAGATCTGGATCGCGCCCTTTTCGACGCGTCCTACAATGGCGAGGTTCTTGTCCATGACAACGACACGCTTGTCATTCCGTTCAGGCAGTTCTTCGTCACGGTGGCGGGCGCGGTCCTGCGCCCCGGGCGTTTCCCCTTTATTCCCGACCGGGGGTGGGAATATTACGTTGCCCTGGCCGGCGGGTTTACGCCGGGGCTTAACGCCTTCGGCAGCATTACCGTAACCGACATAAACGGAAGGCGGCTAAGGAGGGGCGATCCGATAACCCCCGAGACGGTCATCACCGCCAGGGCAAACCATCCGATGTATTTTCTTGCCCAGTATGTAACGCCCGTTCTTGCGGTCGTCAGTACGTTCATTAGCATCATGCTTATAGTCAGGAACTAGGCGAAAAGCCCCGTGCGTCCACGGGGCTTTGCCCTTGCCGCGCTACTTGTACAGCGGGCTTACCGCCTCCAGGTACCGCGAGTAGTCCCCGTACACCTTGTCGTAGGCGGCCACGGTCTTCGCGTCAGGCATAATCGAACCTTCCTCCAGCGCGACGTGCCGGTCGGCCAGGTTCTTTATCGAGACCTTTCCGCCGTCCAGGCACCACAGCGCCTGGATCGCCCCGCCCATCGCGGCGGCCTCGGTTCCGGTGGGAACCCGCACGGGCAGGTTCATCACGTTGGCGACGATGCTCCGCCAGAGCCCGCTTTTCGAGCCGCCGCCGGTCAGCCGTATCTCCCTGGCCTTGAACCCCAGCCCGTTGAACCCTTCCAGCCCGATCCTCATGCCGAAGATCGCGGCCTCGAAGGCGGCGCGGAAAAGGTTCTCGCGCTTGAAGTTAGCCGCGGTTATGCCGTTGACGCTTGCCCTGCCGTTGGGCAGGTTCGGGGTGCGCTCGCCGTTGAAGAACGGCAGCACGATGACCCCCTCCGCGCCCACGGGGGATTTTTCGGCCTCGCCGCCGAAGGCCTGCAGATCCAGGCCGAACATTGCGCGGAACTCCTCGCTAGCCACGGTGCAGTTCATCGTGCAGAGCAGGGGCAGCCAGCCGCCGGTGGAGGAGCAGAACGCGGCAAGGTTCCCCGTGGGGTCGATAACCGGGGTCTCGGAATAGCCGAACAGGGTGCCCGATGTTCCCAGGCTCATCGTAAGGAAGCCGTCGCGCACCGTGCCGGTTCCGATTGCGCTCATCATGTTGTCGCCGCCGCCGGACGAGACCAGGGCTCCCGGGGGAATGCCGTACAGATCCGCCGCGGCCTGGGAAACCCTGCCCGCCGGCTCGCCGGACTCGGCCAAGGGAGGCAGCCAGGATTCGAGTTCCGGGGAAATCAGCCCGCAGACTTGCGGGGCCCATTTGCGTTCGCGCACGTCGAAAAGCGCCATGCCGGAGGCGTCGCCGTACTCGGCGCGGTACTCGCCCGTCAGCAGGAAGTTGATGTAGTTGTGGGGCAAAAGTATGTGGCGTATTTTCGCGAAGGCTTCCGGTTTGTGGTTTTTGAGCCACTGGATTTTGGGCGCGGTGTAGCCCGGGCGCATGGGCAGCCCGGCCTTGGCGATAAGTTCCGCCTCTCCGCCGGCCGCCTTGGTAAGCTCCTCGCACTCCCCGGCGGTGGAGGTGTCGCACCAGAGCTTTACGTTGTAGACCGGCTTCCCCCCCCCGTCCAGGGGCACGAGGCTGTGCTGCTGGCCCGAGACGCCAATCGCGGCGATGGTGCCCTTGACGCCCTTCTCGATTTTGTCGAAACAGGTTTTTATGGCCCGGTCGTACCATTCCGCCTTTTGTTCCCTGGTGCCGTCGTTCTCCGCGATCATGTCGACGGGAGCCGACGATTCCGCCACGATTTGCCTGCTTTCGTAATCGTAAACAACGGCCTTGCAGCTCTGGGTTCCCAGATCTATGCCGCATACGGTCTTCATTCGCAATCCTCTCCTTGATTTATGGGTTTCCAATTATACACCGAAACCGCCAAAAAAGAAATCATTTTCCCGGGTCGGGCTGGCCGCCAGCCATCGTAACGCCGGTCTTTCCGAGCCGGCTCGAAAAAACCATAAGATGCCCAATGTTTTGGAAATCTTCTTTCAACGAAAGTCCGGCCGTTAGTTTTGTGGGCATCCGCATGATCGATCATTAGGCCGATTTTTCCGCCCATTCTACAACATACTGGCGGTTTTGGCCGGGAAAATAGGATTTTTTTTCAAATTCAGGCCGGGCAATGCAATCCGCCCGGCGATTTGGCCGTCTGGAAAATAACGGGAAACTCCTTTACAATGCTGGGGAGGTTAAAGGGAAAGTCTTTCCCTGCCGATAATGAAGCTGGGACCCGTTCGAGGTTCCATTTGCCGTCAGAAGGGAGGGCTATTTTGGCTTATAAAAGCGCGGTATCGACCTACAGGGAAACGAAAGTCACCACGGCGGGGCAGGGCCAGCTCATAATCATGCTGTACAACGAGGTCGCCAGGCACCTTGACGAGGCGCTGCAGATCCTTGGGACGGACGAATCCGGAAAGCAGGCTCCTGGCAGCATCGAGAGGTTCGGCAAGGCGGTGGTGAAGGCCCAGGAAATTATTACCGAGCTGATGGTCTCGCTTGACTTCGAGCAGGGCGGGGACATAGCCAAGAACCTCTTTTCCCTGTACACATGGTTCAACCGCGAGCTTATAGAGGCGAACATCGGCCGGGACGCGCACCGCGTTTCCAACGTCAGGAACCTTGTGGACGACCTTCGCAGCGCGTGGCTTACGATTGTGTCCACGGGCGCCTCCGAGTCCGTCGGCCGCGAGGTCGTGGGCATCAGCATAGCCGGCTAGGCAGGGGCAAGGCCAATGAGCGCGGCGATAAACCAGGCGGAGCTTACCCAGCGCGTCGCCATCCTAAGGCGGTTCAAGGACCTGCTGGAACAGCAGAGGGAACGCTTCCGGAATTACCTTGCCCTGCTGGAGAACCAGGAGACCGTCATCGGTTCCGGCAGCGGGGAGGAAATCCTGGCCCATGTCGAGCTGGAGGAACGGATAGTCGCCGATATCTTCTCGATGCAGAAGGTCATAAACCCCCTGGAGGACATGTACCGCGCGGTTGCCCCGCACAGTCTTGCCGACGACGAAATTCCCGCCCTTAAAACGGCGCTCGACGACATGAAAATCAGGGTCCAGGCGCAGTCCGCAAAAAACAGGGGGCTTCTGTCCGCCCGCATGGCGGAAATTCGCACCGAAATGGACACGCTTAAGGACAACCCGTTCCTAAAAAGCGCCCGGGGTTCCGCGTACGGCAACGCCGTTACCGCTTCCCTAATCGACGTGCAGGGGTAAAATTATGGAAAACGTATTGGCGCTGCTGCGCGAGTCCGGGGCGATGCTCGAGGGGCATTTCCTTCTAAGCTCCGGCCGGCACTCCGACAGGTATTTTCAGTGCGCTAGGCTTCTGCAGTACCCGGGCATGGCGGAGGCGGCCTTCGCCGGCGTTGCGGAGAAAATAGGGCGGGATCTCCGCTCCGGCCGACTTGAGATCGACGCGGTCGTCGGCCCGGCGATGGGGGGCATTATCGTCGCCTACGAGCTAGGCAGGCAGCTTGGGCTTCCGGCCTTTTTTACCGAGCGCGACGACACGGGGGCCATGTCCCTGCGCCGCGGCTTCGAGCTGCGCCCCGGGCAGAAAATCCTGGTGACCGAGGACGTTATAACTACCGGCAAATCCTACGGCGAGTGCGCCTTTCTTCTGGAAAGCCTGGGCGCGAAAGTCACCGCCCTGGCCTGCCTGGTTGACCGGCGGCAGGGCGGCGAGGTTCCCTGGCCGTTTTACCCGGCCTGCAAGGTTGACGCCACGAACTGGGAGGCCGATGACTGCGAGCTATGCAGGAAAGGCATTCCCGCCGTCAAACCGGGATCGCGAAAGATATAAATTTTCGGTATAATCCAAACCAATGAAAACAACGCCGCTGTTTAGCGTCATCCACGAGGACGGCGAGATCGTCGCCGTCAACAAGGCGCCCGGGATTGCGGTATGCCCGGATCGCTGGGACGAGTCCAGGGAACGGCTGGACAGGCTCGTCGCCGAATCCCTGGGCTCCCCCGCGAGGCTCTTTACCGTCCACCGGATAGACCGCGACACCTCCGGGCTCGTGCTGTTCGCCAAGAACGCCGACAGCCACCGCAGGCTTTCCCTCGCCTTCGAGGGGCGGGACGTCGCCAAGCGGTACATTGCCGTCGTCAACGGGCGCCCCCCCTGGAAGGAAACGTCCTGCGACCTCCCCCTGGTGCCGAACGGCAACAAACGGCACATGACCATCGTCGACAGGTTCCGGGGCAAGAAATCGCTCACCCGCTTCGCGCTCCTGGGCAGCGCGGGCAACTACAGCGTGCTGGAGGCCCTGCCCGAAACGGGCAGGACCCACCAGATACGGGTCCACGCGGCGGCGCTGGGGTTTCCCGTCGTGTGCGATCCCCTGTACGGCAGGGACGGCGCGGTAATGCTTTCCTCGATAAAGAAAAACTGGCGCGGCGATCCGCGCGAGGAAAAACCGCTCCTTGCGCGGCTTGGCCTTCACTCCGCGGAACTCTCCGTGTCCGCCTTGGTCGTTTCCGGTGAAACTGTCCCCCAGGGCGAACGCAACGCGGTCGTCGCGTTTCGAGCCCCCCTCCCCAGGGACATGGGCGCGCTGGTCAGGCAAATGGAAAAAATTACGGACACTGTTTTTTTGGTCCAATAGGGTGTATTTAGTTACAATTTTTCGGTTGCATTGTTAGTATACTGAGAGGTGAAATAGGAGGTAGAAGATTTAAGGAGCGTCTATGCCAGCTACAAACATCATCCAGCGCAGGGATTTGGAGCCGCTTTGGATCAAGGCGGGCGAAATCGCGCGGCATTATGAAAGGGCGGGAAACTGTATCTCGGCCCTTGTAGGTCCGGACTACGTTTCGACGGAACCCTCTCGGCACCCCAAGAACGGGGTTTTTTGCGCGCTTTGCAAGCGTTACTACTCGGGCATGTTGGAACTGCCGCTTTCCGATATTCCCTGTTCCTCCATGCACCGCAACGCGATAAGGGAGTCGCTGCGCCTTGGCGGGTCGTATATCTATACCTGTTCCATGGGGTTCTATTTCTGGACCAGCCCGTTTTTCTCCATGGAGCGCTTTGCCGGTGCCTTTGTATCCAGCGGGGCGATCTCGATCGAGAAGCAGCAGGTCGTTGACAGGGTTTTCGACACCTGCAAGGGCGACGTTTCCCGCGCGGAGATTTCGGGGCTCCTGGACTGCATCCCCGAAAAAAACATCGTGGAGATCGAGGCCCTTGCCCAGATGATGGTGCTTTGTACCGAGCACATTTCCCGCCGCGAATTCTGGCGGGACGGTTTGGCCGAATACGGCGAGGCGGAGCCCCTGAGCCAGAACAGCTTGCCCAAGGGCTATCTGTCCACTTTTGCGGACAGGGAAAGAATGCTGCTGGCGAACCTTAGGCGAGGCGACAGCTCCGAGGCCCAGGATATCGCGCGGGAACTGCTTAGCGATCTGTGCAAGGCGCTGGACGTTTCCATGGGCGGCGGTGACGCCCTGGCCGACGGCCATTTGGAGTTGCTGAAGTTCAAGGCGCTGGAAATGGTGGTGCTTCTTTCCAGGGCCGGCGCGACCGACGAGAAAAACGAGCTGCTTGTGGAAGCGAACATCCACAACATGAAGCGGATCAAGGGTTCGAAAACCGCGGACGAGGTCATCGACAACTTCTGCCTGGTCGTGGAACGGATGGCCGGAAAGATTTTCTCCTTCCAGGGGATACGCCACGCCTCGGCCCTGCGAAAGGCGGAGCGCTATATCTGGGACAATTACACCAGGAAGGTCAGCCTGAAGGAAATCGCCGACGTCTCCGGCCTTTCCGCGCCCTATTTCAGCACGATCTTTAAGGACGAGATGAAGGAAAATCTTTCGGATTACCTTAACAGGCTCAGGGTGGAAAAGGCCTCCACGATGCTTCTGGAGACCGACCTGTTGGTAAGCGAAATTTCGGCGGCCTGCGGCTTCGAGGACCAAAGCTGGTTCTCGAAGATATTCAAAAACCATACGGGCATTAGCCCGTGCAAGTACCGAAGGACGGTGGGAGCTGCTCCGGTGGAAATCACGCCTCTGGAACAGGGTTATAAGCACAGGTAGGTAAGGTCAGATTGAAAGAGAAAGGATTCGTGCAGAACGGCACGGCGGGTAACGGCGTCGGATTTTTCGAGAACGGAATTTCCAAGAAGCAAAAGATCATTTCGGTTTACGTGCAGTCAACCGGAAGCAACGTAAGGGTACTTGACGGCGGTCTCCAGCCGGTTGAAATCGACGGCGGGCTGGACATCGAGCGAAGCGTCTGCCAGTATTGCGCCGGCGACGACGGCAAGTGCTGGCAGATGCATTCGAACGAGATTCAGGAATCGAGTCGCCAGGGCAAACCGCAAATTTACCGGTGCGAACTGGGGCTGATGTTTTGGGTCAGCCCCATCTATGTGGACGGAAAATTCTCGGGCGCCCTGCGCGGCTCCGGTTACGTGAGTCCCGACGCCGGCGGCTACGGGAAATTCTGCAACAAGGCCATTCCCGCGCAGGAATTTACCTCCCGCGTCTCGGCCTTTCCCGTGGGCGACGTCGAAAAAATCGAGTCCCTTGCCCAGATGCTGCTGCTGTGTTCCGAATCCCTTTCGGAGGGCGGCGGGAACTACCACGAAATGTTCAGGGTTCGCCACGAGCAGCAGGCATCCCTGTCCACGCTGGTCGAGGAGCTAAGAAGAAAACACCCCGAGGGGCCGGTTCTTCTTAGCTATCCCCTGGACAAGGAGCGCAGGCTTATCTCCGTGCTTCGCCAGGGGGATACGAAAAAGGCCGAAGGGCTGCTCAACGAGATCCTGGCGGTTCTGGTGTTCAACAACAGGGACAACTTTCCTTACATCCAGCTTAGGGCGCTGGAGCTGGCCGTGTTGCTTACGCGGACCGGAACGAATTTCATCAGCGCCACCGCCGTGGAGAACAACGCCCGCTACCTGAAGCAGATTCAGGAGGCCAAGTCCATCGAGGATCTTACCGGCATTCTGCACGTCATCGTGGAGAACGTGGCCGAGCAGATTGTCTCGTTCCAGGGCCTGCCCCACGCCTCGGCCATGCGTAAGGCGGAACTTTTTATCCGGGAAAACCTTACCCGCAAAATCAGCCTGGGCGAAATCGCCAAGATAGCCGGCCTTTCCGCGCCATATTTCAGCACGATTTTTAAGGAGGAGATGGGCGAAAACCTTTCCAGTTACGTGAACCGGCAAAGGGTGGAAAAGGCCAGCAAGCTTCTTCTGGAGACGGATTTGACCCTTAGCGAGATCGCCGCAAGCTGCTGTTTCCAGGATCAAAGCTGGTTCTCGAAAATCTTCAAGTCCTTTACCGGGATAAGCCCGGGCAAGTACCGGCGCCAGGGAGGCCCCGTAAGCGGACTGCGGAGCAACACAGGCGAGTAGTTACGACAATTGACCTTGTTCCCCATTGATCGTAATATGGGGAACAAGGAAAGTAGTTAGTTAAACCGTGTCGGAAACAAGGGCCGAGGCGCCGGCCATGAACAGAAATTACGCCGGGACGCACGCCGCCGACCGCTTGGGCACCGAACCCATAGGTAGGCTTCTCCTCCGTTTTTCCATCCCCGCCGTCACCGGAATGCTGGTAAGCGGTACCTACGCCGTCGTCGATCGCATCTTTATCGGGCAGGCCGTCGGCGAAATGGCCCTGGGCGGCCTTTCGCTGGTAATGCCCCTTATGACCGTCTCGCTGGCGTTTGCCATGCTGTTTGGCATCGGCGCGGCGAACATGATTTCCATGCGGCTGGGACAGGGTCGAAAACAGGATGCGGAAAACGCCCTGGCGCACTGCTTTTTTTTGCTTCTGGGCACTGGCATTTTGATGACCGTCGTGGGCATCATCTTTCTGGATCCGATCCTTTCCCTGCTGGGCGCGCCGGAGGGCAGCGCGGCTCTGGGCTATGCCCGCGGTTACTTCCGCGTCATTCTGTTCGCCTCGGTGTTTAGCCTTTTGGCCTTCGGTTTTTCCCACTGCACCAGGGCGCAGGGCTTTCCCGTCATCACCATGGTTGCCCTGCTTATCGGCGCGATTCTTAACATCGTTTTTGACGCGCTTTTTATCCTGGTTTTTGACTGGGGCGTCGCGGGTGCTGGCTGGGCCACGGTTGTCGCGCAGGGCGTTTCCATGGTGTGGATACTTAAATTCAGCATGGGGAAAAAGGCGGCGGTTAGGCTTAACCTGAAAACGTTCAGGCCGTCCCTTGCCATTGTCGCGCAGATTGTGTCGTTTGGTTCGGCGCACTTTCTTTTTCAGATTACCATGTCCGGCGTGCAGCTTTTGTATAATTTAAGCATGGGCTGGTACGGCGCGGCGGCCCTGGGGATCGCGAACGGCGGCGACATCGCCCTTGCCGGACATAATATTGTCGGCGTTATTCACATGTTAATCTTTATGCCAATCTTCGGCATAAACCAGGGGGCGCAGCCTTTGCTGGGGTACAACTACGGGGCAAAAAAGTTCCACCGCGTTTTTCGTACATACCGGCTTGCCGTCGCGGCCGGCACGGCGATCTGCACCTTGGGATTCGCCGTGATCATGCTGTTTCCCGTTCAACTGGTGGGCATGTTCGTGTCGCAGGCCGATCCCGCGCTGCTGTATTTCGCCCCGCGCGCCATGCGGATCATGTCCATCCTGATGCCCACGGCGGGCTTTATGGTTATCTCCACGACTTTCTTCGTGGTGACGGGTCGTCCGAAAATATCAATCCTTCTGTCCCTGTTGCGCCAGTGCCTGATTCTTGTTCCCTTCATTTTTATTTTTGGCAGGGCATGGGGGCTGTGGGGGGTTATCGCCGCCGCGCCGGTTGCCGACGCGCTCGCGCTGTGCATTACCGGCACGATGATATTTTTTGAGTTACGCAAACTAAAAAACGCAAAGGAGCAAGCGACATGAACACTAAGTACAGGAGCGTCATTTTTGACTGCGACGGCACGCTGATTGACACGCTGGAGGATATCGCCGCCGCGATGAACCAGGCCCTTGAAACGCATGGTTTCCCCACTTTGCGAACCGAGGAATACCGTAACAAGGTGGGTTGGGGCATCGTAAAGCTGGCGGCCCTTGCCCTGCCGGAAGGGTCGCGAACCGACGAAAACGCCCAAAAACTAGGAAGCTATGCCGCAAACCTAATGGAGGAACAGCCGGCGGAAAAGAGCCTTTCCAAAGCCTATCCTGGCGTTCGGGAACTGCTGACGGAGCTTAAGTCAAGAAAAGTAAAAATCGCCGTCCTTAGCAACAAGGCCGACGCGACCCTGCACCGTGTAATGCACGATTTTTTCTCGCCGCTGGTTTTCGACGCGGTCTGCGGCCTGCGCCCGGGCATTGCCCCCAAGCCCGATCCCGCGGCGGCTTGGGAGATGCTGGCCGAGATGGGCAAGAACCCCCACGAAACGGTTTTCGTGGGCGATTCCGAAATCGACATGGAAACGGCCCTAAACTCCGGGTGTTTCCCGCTGGGCGTTACCTGGGGTTTTCGTTCCAAGGACACCCTGCAAAAGGCCGGCGCGGCGCGGATAATCGACAAGCCGGAGGAGCTTTGGGAGCTTATTGGGAGAAGGTGAGCCTGCCTCGATACCTTCTATCGTTTCCAAGCCCTGCTCCTCTCCAAACCTTCGGCCTTTCGCAATAAATTCAACAGCATGACCCAAGGGGCTGCGGGTTCTCCCCCAAGGCAAGTGCTATTTCCTTGTCGAGCATTCTTCAAAAAAGCTTATCAGCTCTTCTTTTTTGGCTTCCCCTTTTGCCACGGTCGATGCCGTTTGCGATAAGCTCGGAATCAGGCTCAACTACATTGAAGCATCCGTTACGACGTAATGTCCGGTGGGGCAATCGCCCTAAAGGGAGCATGGCATGGAAATCGCTTGCACCTATTGGGAAGCCGACGACGGCCTGTTTGTGGGGTATCTGAACGACTATCCGGACCATCTTACGCAGAGCCACGACCTTGCCGAACTGGAAGACATGCTTGCCGATCTGTACCAGATTCGACAAGAGGAAGAAAAGCGGCTGTCGCAAAAGCGAAAGACGGGAATTCTAGGGATGGCCTCCCAGCCGACCGCCGCCGTGGGCGGGAAGCCGTTCGGGGAACGGGCCTGGTTCAACGGCTTTGGTCGTGTCGGATGAGGACGGAGAAACGGCGTTACCCATAGCGAATCCTCTTGCGCTTGACAAGGCGCATGGCGCATACTATCGTATATGCGGGAGGCCTTCCATGCAGGCTACTTTGGAATTGCCCGAGGCATTGCTTCGCAAAGCGATGGCCTTGACAAAAATCGCCACGGAAACGGAATTGGTTAAATTCGCGCTGGAAAACATTATCCGGCAAGAGGAAACCAGGAAGCTGGTGGATTATTTTGGGAAGGTGGATTTGGACATCGACCTTGACAAGTTAAGAAGCCGATGAATATTCTTGTCGATTCCTCCGCATGGATCGAATATTTTAGGGGAAACCAGGATTATGCGTTTTTGACCGACCTCATCAACGCCGATACGATATGCACGAACGATGTCGTTTTGGCGGAATTACTGCCATCGATTATTCACAGGAAAGAACACAAGTTGGCGGAGTTGCTGGGTTTCGTGAGAAACCGCGCGCTTGCGATTGACTGGCGGGAAATACGGGACATACAGCTTCTAAACCTGAAGCGCGGAAACAACAATATCGGCATTCCCGATATAATTATCGCGCAGAATTGTATGCAACACAAAATTGGGATAATAGCCAGGGACAAACACTTTGAGGCAATGGCCGCATACACGCCATTGGAAATACACTCATAGCGCAGTTAACGCACGTTTTGTCATACCGCCAAAACCCGGACACTGGCTTTATTTCCAGCATATTTGCTCCCAAACTAAGTAAAGACGAATTTCACGAGAAATTCAACAGCATGACCCAAGGGACTGCGGATTCTCCCCAAGGCGAATCCTTTTTCATGCCTTTCGTTCGAAATCACATGGCCTTTAGGCAAACATTTTTGCATGAAACGTGTCAAGGAAATACTCAAGCGCTGATTTGTTTTCGTTCGTAACGGGACGAAGCACGATATATACGAAAATCCACGGACAAACACGTCCACCCAAGTCCCCCGTCATTCAGATGTAAATGAACTGGTTGCAAAGGCAATACTCAAGTTTTTCTCGCAGTAGGTATTTCCAAATTAAATCCGACACCCTGCCTTCCGTTCGAAAAACCTTGACCTTTATGCAGAAACCCGGCAAAATAATACAATGAGGCAAAATCCCGCCTTTACAAACGCAATTTCCCCCGCAAGCAAGCAAATTATGGGAAAACGCGCGGCTTTGTCAAGTACCTAATCGACTAAATTCGCATTTTTTTAAGACTTTTTTTTCCACATTCACGAAAAATACCCACGGCTATACGTCCCGCCATCCAAAGACGGGCTTTGGATACAGCGGCGGCACTCTAATTCCTGGGTCGTCTTGTATATACATACCCAAAGCAAAGGAGACAAACGTTTCAAACGAACTGCGGGGAACCTGAGTGCGCACGGCCGCGGATTCGTGGCGGGTGATTGTTTGCGAAAGCTGGGCGCGTATGCGCTTGGTAAAAAAATTGATGCAGAGGAGAGATGAAAGTGAGGGTAACAATTACGGGTTTTCCCGATGCGGATCCGCCGTATATGGGAGACCGATGAGAACGGGGTTAAATCCCGAGTCACATATGCCAAAGGAGATGCGAATGACAGGACTCGGGCGCTGAAGCAGGCTGTTCGCCTAAATTCGAAAAGCCCGGAAGAGGAAGGAGGATGGCTGGAGGAGGGGAAAATCTGGGGTGTTCCATAACGCCGAGGCTTAGGCTTAATTGCCGCGTGGTTTGCCCCGTTGGGAGCCAAGGCGCGTGGTTTGGAAACAGAACGAAACACGAATCTTTAGGAGGATTTGAGATGAAAGGAAAGACTATTTGGACAGCCGCGCTTGCGGCACTGGTGCTGGCAGCAATGATGTTGCTTACAGCATGCACCTCAACAAGCAGAGGATACACCAGAGCAGACGACCCCTTTCCTGATGCCATGACTAGGAGCGAAATCATTGCCACGCTGGGAATAGACGGCTGGCCGGCGAGGGGCACCACCGGGCAGCAGGTGACCGATGACCTTGCATGGCGGAACGGGTGGGTAAGCCTGCGAAACAGGGCAATAGCCCATATGCGGGCAAATCCCCCCGTTGTGGCACAAGTGGTAAATCCAGTGAATGTCAGGCTTGGGGCCGTAAATTTCCAGGCCGGAACTTTTCCCGTTCATGTCGATATCGGCGTAAGGCCGGTGAGTTTTCCGGCGGAAACCCAGCGTCTGCTTCACGGTTTGCAGCAGGAACTGGAGGCCACCAGGCGAAACGGCGACTGGAGACTTGCCCCACTTTCCCTAACAAACGCGTGGGCAGCCGGTGATAACTTGCGCCCGGTTGAGGTGCAGATTTGGGGGGACGTGGTAACGGCGGGCGACCGCGTGGTTTTTTCTTTCCGCACCATGCAAGTTATGTCTGGGGGATGGATACCAGGAACGCTTAGCGCACCAGAAGTGAACATTGGCTCAAACTCCATAACAGTCCCAACGAGAACTCTTACGGCCAGCACAAATATCCCGGTCAGTGTCGTGGAAGGCGAAGGTCCTTTAAGGGTCAGGGTAAATTCACAAATCATTCGGTGGGGTTCTCCTGCCGGGCTTAGGGTGCAGGTGGTGGAAAGATAGCCCGCGGGCGCAAAATGCAGGAGGATTGAAAATGAACATGAGAATGGTTTTGGCAATCGTGCTGATGGCGATGACTATAGCCGCGGCCGCACACGGGCAGCAGTTCACCCCTGAGTCTGATTTCAGGTGGGAAAGATCCGGCAACGGCGTAAGGATCACCGGATTCCAGAGGACGACCACGGACGTGCGGATTCCGCCGCAGATACAGGGGCTTCCCGTTACTGAAATTGGGCCTAGTGCGTTTCATACAAACCAGCTGACCAGCGTCACAATCCCAAACAGCGTTACGTCGATTGGGGCAATGGCGTTTTTCAGCAACCGGATAACTAGTGTCACAATTCCGGACGGCGTTAGGTATATCGGATCGAGGGCATTTACCGGCAACCCGATGGCTAGCGTAACCGTTCCGGCTGGCGCAACAGTGAACCAACATGCGTTTGGGCAACATGCCACCGTAACCAGAGCCAGCGGGACATCGGGTGTCGCACAAGCGCAGCCGGCGACCCAGCGGCAGTCATCGGCGCGACAGGCGGCGGAACACCGACGCCAGGAGCAGCGGCAGCGGCTGGCGGAACCGGCGGAAAGGCAGAGGCAGACCGAGCTGGCGGCGATGTTCAGGCGGGCGGGCAACAATACGGCCGGCCTTGGCGGCAGTACCTGGAGGGCCACGACCGGCGCGGGAACAGCGATAGAAAGCTCGTGGGATTTCGTTTTCCGGTTGGACGGTACATTCGGCACGACGAATTACGGCCGGGACACTCCCAGGGACGGAACGTTTCGCGTGTACGGCAATACCGTAATCCTTAGATTTGACGCCGGCTATGTCGATACGAGGTGCAACTTATGGGGCATTTACGTCATATCGTTCTGGGACGGGTATTACGGATCTGCGATTGTGTCCGGGGATATCCTTTGGTATGACGAGCTCCGTTACGTGCGTCGCGGAAGGCGATGGTGACATTTGCCCAAACGCCAAGCTGACGCCGAAAATTTTGCGAATCACGGCAACGCCGCCGGGATCGAAACAGGGTTCGCATTTGGCTGAAAGCCGGCGGACTCCCGCGCGTTGCGCGGCGTGTCTTGAACCGAAAGCGATGCCGCTTGTATAGGACAGGAGGAATTTATGTCGATGTCAAAAAAAAGCAGGGCGTTCCTGCTTGCGGTCTCGCTTGCCGCGCTTACGGTCGTTGCCGCCTACGCGCAGGAACATACCCCGCCAGGCGATTTCCAGACGGTGGTAACAAGAGACGGCAAAGGTGTTGTCATATTGGGGTACACCGGGTCGAGCCAAACCGTGAGCATTCCGCCGCAGATAAACGGGCTACCCGTTGTCGAGATCGGGCATAGTGCGTTTATGGTAATGGACTTGACCAGCGTGACGATTCCTTACGGCGTTACCTACATCGCGGCTATGGCGTTTAATCGCAACCAGCTAACCAGCATCACCATACCGGCCAGCGTTAGCAGAATAGGGTTAGGTGCGTTTTCAGGCAACCGTGTAACCGAGGTGGTCATTCAAAGCAACAACCTGCGGTATACAATGTGGGTGGAAATACCCTACTGGCACCGAGATCGAAGGGGGGAATTTATAGCCTTTTCAGGAGCCACCCGTGTTACGTTACCCGGCGACATGCAGTGGAGGGATGTGCGGAGCCTGTTCGGAGGCCTTCAGAATTTATACGATAGAACCGGCCGCAGGGCCGGAACCTTCGTCAGGGAACGTATCCGCGAGGGAGATACCATAAGGTACACCGCCTGGAGACTGGAGTAGGCTTGTTTCGTCCCCTGGGCTTTTGCGCCTGGGGCAAATAAAGGAGAAAGAAAAATGGAAGGAGCCAACGGAAGGTTGCCAACACAGGTTGGCAGGACGAGCATTATAACATGCAAGGGATGCGGTAAAAAGCATAAGGTAACATACCATAACAAAGCACTGGAAAATGATACCTATGTTCATCGTTGTTCTTGCGGCCATGAATTATTTGCCGAAACAGGCGGTCATGGCTACGGGGTAGTGGAAATGTAGGGCAATAACGGAATGGCAGACACCAAATTCCGGTCATCCGGCAAGGCGTGTCTGTCATCAAAATAAGCTCTTGGAACGGAAACCATACGCGGGGAATTGCGCTCAATGTCGTACTTTCCCAGGGATCGCCCAAATATCATTTAGGAGGATTTTTATGGTACGTATCTTTATCTCTCTCGCTCTGGTTCTGGTCTTGGTGGCCCTCGCCATCATGTCGATAGGCGGCAATCCGCTGTGGCTGGTCAACCTGCCCACCCTGCTGATAGTCGGGGTGCTGCCCTTCCTTGCCGTCAGCACCGTGCTGGGGTTCGCCAGGATGCGCTCGGCGTTTTCGGCGGCGGTCAACAGGGACGGCGACATAAGCCAGCTGGAACCGGCCCTGGTTTTTTTCCGGGCCTTCGGCAGGGCGGTCAACGCCGCCGGCCTAATCGGCCTTGTTGCCGGGCTCGTCCTCATCCTTGCCGGCCTGGACGACCCGCTGTTGATAGGGCCGAACGTGGCAATGGCGCTTATGTCCCTGTTCTACGGCGGGCTAGTCCACTTGGCGGTGATTATACCGTTTACCGCGATGATAAAAAACCGCATTGCGGAATCGAACGATCGCGAGTTACCTTAGGGGGAAAGCCATGGAAGCGAAAAAGAAAAGAATGAGACTGGGAATCGCCATGCTCGCCTGTCTGCTGGTCGCGGTTCTGGCGCAGGTACTTCAGCCGACGGTACCGCCTCTTGGCAGGTGGAGCGGGGCGGTGTGGCAAACGGAATTTGATCCCGAATCCGGACAGTCGTATGTCGAGTTTGTCGTGGAGCGCGAAACGTACATCGTCGATCGGGCCGTCGATTGGATTACGGAGGCCGACACGATACTGCGAACGACTTTTCGTTCAGTAGTATTGAGCACGATAAGCACTATAGCCATAGTGGTTTTCGTGGTTTGCCTGGTCCTAATCGTAATCGTGTCGTTGCCCGGCATCAAACGGAAGCAGGTCGATAGCGTTGGAGCGGCAACGACCCCGGGTTGCCTTGGGTGGAAAGCCATGGGAGCGAAAAGAAAAAGAAAGATACTGGGAATCGCCATGCTTGCCTGTTTGCTGGTTGCGGCCCTAGCGGAGGTACTTCGACCGACGGTACCGTATCTTGGCGAATGGGACAGGGCGGTGTGGCAAACGGAATTTGCTCCCGAATCCGGACAGTCGTATGCCGAGTTTGCGGCTGAGCGCGGAACGTACATCGCCGATCGGGCCATCGACTGGCTGACGGAGGCCGACGCGACACTGCGAACGACTTTTCATGCAATAATATTGTCCACGATAAGCGCTGTAGCCATAGTGGTTTTCGTGATATGCCTGGCCATAATGGTAATCGTGTCGTTGTCTGGCATCAAACGGAAGCAGGTCGGCAACGCTGGGTAACCATAGGCCTGGGCTTTTTTCTTGAGAGCGCATGTTTTGTAGACGAGAACCCCGACTATTTGGGCAGGGCGAAGATCGTGAGCGCGAGCCGACTCGAAGGTGCCTGCAATGGTAGCGAACTCAATGATGACCGGCACTGCGGACAGCCCTTGGCGGATCCCGAAGGTAACCCTCGCGCAAGGCCGTTTGTTTAAACTGGAAACGGAATGTGTGCGTCCGCGCGGTTTTCGGGGGTATATTTCCGGCAACAATCCAAACGGGAGGCGGCAAGGCGACCCTAATGAAACAACTGTTTGCTGTGGCGTGGATCGCCGCCGTTCTTCTGTCCCTATCCACCTGCGGCGGAACGGGCAGGCATACTGGGCCGGGTTTCGACGCGGATCGTTCCCGTAAAACCTTCGACTGCCCCGTGGAAGCCTACTATGCCGGCTGGATTGAGGAGGCGGTACGGATGCTCTCCGACCGGGGAACCCCTTTTGGGCAAAAATTCCAGCTTGCGGCGTTGTACTGGGAACTGGGGGACAATGCCGGGGCGGCAGGCCTGCTGGAGGAACTTCTGGGGGATCCGCGCCTGGCGCCAGACGAAAGGGACGAGCTGTACCTGGAGCTGTTTGTCACCCGGGTTCTTATGGGCGGCTATACGCGGGCGGCCGAGCTGCGGGACGCCCTGGAACCGATCCTTCAAGGAATGGACAACCGCCAAAGGGCGAAATTTTATTTCTACAACGCCTGGGTTTACCACGAAACCGGGGATCTCGCGAACGCCGAGGCGTTTTACCGGCGAAGCCTGAACCTTTACCGCTGGCGAGCCGTGGCCCAGTACAGGCTGGGAACCATCCTGCTGGAAAGCAACCCCAGGGAAGCGGAAACGCTCCTCCAGGCCGCCTGGAACCAGGACAGGGCGTTTACCCGGGCGCTGTTTCCCCTGGCCGGGCTTTTGGCGGCCAGGGGGGAATGGGAGCGGGCCAGGGATCTGCTTGTCGTCGCAAACGCCCGGAACCCCGGCGACCCGGAAATAGGCTCGGCCCTGGCGGAAGCCCTTCGCCACGCCGGGGATCCGGTCGACGGCGTTCAACTGGCGCGACGCACCATCACCGCGATCCCGCCCAGGGTAACGCCGGCGCCGGTCACCCTGGGGGAGGGGACGATGCGTATCGGCCTGGGCGAAAACAGGCGGCTGGTCTCGGTCAGATCCGGGGGCGGCTTTACCGTCCGAAACGCGGCGACCGGACAGGTTCTGCACATGGCCGGCGCGAGGGAACAGTTTTGGGTTGAATGGCGTGGGGACGGCGCTCTTGCCGTGCTCGGCGCGAACGAAAGGGTTTTGTTCGAGAGTTCCGATCCGGTGCTGTACGAACTCCGCGACGACCGGGACACGTCCATCGTGGCGGGCGCGGTGCCGGGGGCAAACCGGGCCTTCCGGGGCGCCCTGGAATTCCGGCCGGGCTCCGGCGGCATAACGGTGGTGAACATCGTCAACATGGGGGATTACCTTTTCGGCGTCGTCCCGGCGGAACTGCCGGCAAGCTGGCCGATGGAGGCGCTTAAAGCCCAGGCCATCATCGCCCGGTCCTACGCCATCGCCTATCGCGGAAGGTTCGCCTACAGGGGTTTCGACATCTGGGGCGACGCCCGCTCCCAGGCCTACGGCGGGGTGGACGCGGAGCACCCCAGATCCACCGCCGCGGTAAACGCCACCAGGGGAACGATCCTTGTGGGGGAAAGCGGCGAGCCCCTTGCGGCGTACTATTCCGCCAACCACGGCGGACACAGCGAGGACTCCCTGGTCATGTGGGGGCGAGAGGCGTACATGCGGGCGGTGGCGGACACGATGCTCCCCCCGCGAACGTCCCCGCTTCCCCCGGGCGACCTGTTCCGCTGGCTTAGGGACGTCCCGCCGACCTATTCCAATATCCCCGGGTTTTTCTTCGCCAACACCTACCGCTGGGAACGCTGGATAAGCCCCGAGGAAATCCGCCGCCGGCTGATAGCGGACTGGCGGATAAGGCAGGATCCGGGGGAGATTCGGCGAATCGTTACCAGGGGACGGGGCATATCCGGGCGAATCGTCGAGCTGGAAGTCCAGGGAAGCGAGGGAACCGTGCGCGTAAGGGGCGACGCTGTATGGTTTACCATGGGCGGTCTGCGATCAAGCCTTTTTGCCGTCCGCTCCAAGCGGGACGCGGACGGCGGCGTACTGTATTTCGTCTTCCAGGGGGCCGGTTACGGCCACGGCATGGGGATGGATCAGCACGCGGCGGCTGGAAAAGCCAGCCGGGGCATGGACGCCGAGGAGATACTCCGCCACTTCTACCCCAGGGCGAGCCTGCGACGAAACCCCGAAATCCCCGATCGTTAAGTAAGTCTACACTCCGCGCAGAAGCTCCCTGGGCTTCGACCCTTGGGCTGGGCCCACAACCCCCTGGTGTTCCATTATCTCGACAAGGCGGGCCGCGCGGTTGTACCCGATCTTCAGCCGGCGCTGGATGTAACTCGCGCTGGCCTTGCCCTGCTGCACCACAATCTCCAGGGCCTTGTCGTAGAGCGGGTCGTCGCCCTCGGAAAGGAACGCGGGGTTCGCGCCCTCCTCCTCGTCGTCGAAGAAAATCTCGTCGTCTATGTAGTCCGGCTCGCCCAGGGTCTTGACGTGGGCGACAACCGCCTCCACCTCGTCCTCCGAGACGAAGGCCCCCTGCATACGTGTCGGGAAGGGATCGACCACCCCGGCGTAAAGCATGTCGCCCTTGCCAAGAAGCTTTTCCGCCCCGACCATGTCTATGATGATCCGGCTGTCCATCTTGCTCGCCACCATGAACGCGATGCGGCTTGGGATGTTCGCCTTTATAAGCCCGGTTATGACGTCAATCGACGGACGCTGGGTGGCAAGCACAAGGTGGATGCCCACGGCGCGGCTCATCGCGGCCAGGCGGGCGACGGTGGACTCAAGCTCCTTGCCGGTGGTGGCCATAAGGTCGGCGAACTCGTCGATTATGATCACGATGTAGGGCATCTTTTCCTGGGCGATGTTCCTTTCCTTGATGCGCTTGTTGTAGTTGCGTATGTCCCGCACCCCCAGCGAGTCCAGGCAGGCGTAGCGCCGCTCCATCTCGAAGATGCAGTACTGCAAAGCCTGGAACGCCCGCTTCGGCTCGGTTATGACCGGGGTCAGAAGGTGGGGAATGTCGTTGTAGAGTTTCAGCTCCACGATTTTCGGATCGATAAGGATCAGCCGACAGTCGGACGGCGGCAGACGGTACAGGATCGAAAGGATCATCGAGTTTACGCAGACGGATTTACCCGCGCCGGTGGCCCCGGCGATCAGGAGGTGCGGCGTCTGGGTCAGGTCTATGGTCTGCGCCTCGCCGCCTATGTCCTTGCCCATCACAACCGGGATCTCCGGCCGCTTGCCCTCGCGCTGCATCTCCCACTCGATGATTTCCCGGAACGAGACGATGTTACGCTTCGCGTTGGGCACCTCTATCCCCACCGCGTGTTTCCCGGGGATCGGCGCGACTATACGCACCGACGACGCGGCAAGGCGCAGGGCGATGTTGTCCTGCAGGTTGACGATGCGGGAAAGCTTTACCCCGGCCGCCGGCAGGATCTCGAACATCGTTACCACCGGGCCCTTTCGAATCCCGGTGACCTCCGCCTGTATCCTGAACTCCTCCAGCGTCTCCTTCAGCGTCATTGCCGCGTCCCGCGTCGCCTGGTCGATTACCCAGTACTCGCCGTCGGGGTACTGGTTAAGTATTTCCAGGGGAACGCCGTATGTCCTTCTTGGCGAAGGCGCGGGCGACCCCGCCGGTGATCTCGGCGACGGTTTTGCCGGAGGTTCCGTTGGTAGTTCCGTTGGCGGTTCGATGGCCGCGCTTTTCTGCAACCGTTCCCCGTGGACCGCCGCCGCTGCCTCGGCTTCCTCAAGGGCGCGTTCGACGCTTGCCGCGAAGTCGTTTTCCGGGGCATTGTCGTCCCGATCGTGGCAGGGGAGCGGCTCGTCGTCCTCGGCATCCGCCGTCCTCTCGTCCATTTCGACCCTTGCCTCGTTCAGGGTTTTGGTTTCCCAGCTCGTGTCCCCCAGGTACTCCAGGGCGAGAGGGATGCGGGGTTTCATCGGCAGGTCAAGCTCGATCGTTTCCACCTCGCCGTCTTCCCGGCTGTAGGTTACCGGCTCTTCCGCCTCGATCTCTATGGCGTGAATCCATTCCCCGATAGCCGACGAGTCGATGCACGTTTCCGTGGACTCGGTTTTCTGCGCGGATGCGTCCGCGAATTCGTTCTTGGGCGGGGGCAGAAAGGGCCCCTGTTCGCGCAGCCGCCAGACCCTTCTTTTTCCGTGCGTCCTGGCCTGGGGAAACAGTCTGTTCCTTAACGCCTGCAGACCCACCACCTGCATAAAGGTCAGCAGGACTATTATTATGCCGAACCCGGTCCTTCCCACAAGGTATAGGAAGGAACGTTCCTGGGAAAGGCCGTCAAAGTCGCGCATAAGAATGAACCCGACGCCCAGCGTCATAAAGGGAACGACCGACGTGTTCAGGGTGAATATCTTCTCGGGTCGCCAGCGGGGATCCAGCAGAATGTAGGCGGCGTATCCAAGGTACGCCGGGACAAAGAAGGCCAGGATTCCGTAGGAGTGGGAGAAAAACATCCCCAGAACCGGGTTGAAGGCCCTCATCCCGAACACCGCCCCCAGAAGCGAGAACCCCATCACAAGGGAAAAAATCCCCAATACGGCCGCCGCGGCAATTCCCGCCACTCGGTACTTAAACTTTTCGCTTCCCCTTATGTCGTAAAGGAACCTGTTCCACAGTCCACCAATCTTTAGAAAAAAATCCGAAGCGCGGGTAAAAACATCCATGTATTGCAAAACGCAAATCCCCCATTTAAGTCATAGCCTCCCATTTCAATATCGGCGTATTTCGCCTCCCGTTGACAGTTTTTAGGGTTGCCCCCGCAAATTGGCAGCCCGGGGTTTTGCGCGCGTCGCCAAAGGCTGAAATCGTCCGAAAAGTTGCGAAAAACCCGGCTTTGGCCGAAAAACAATTGGTACAAAACCCTAAAAGCCAAAAGATTTTTTGCTTTTGCCTGGGCTTTTGCACCCAGGGTACTTGAATAGCCAGGGTGGATTTAGTATATTGTTACTAGTCTGACGGAACAACACAGATGAGACATACAACGCTAGCCTAAGCAAGTCATCTACAGTGTAGCAGCTTTGGTTTTTCAGCATTGTTTCGTAAGACGGCCCCTTGGGTTTCCTCACCTCCTTTTCCCAAGGGGTTTTTAATTCAAGTAAAGCCCTTCCAAGACCAGGCTGGTTTTGGAAGGGTTTTTTTTCGCGTCCCGGGACAACCCTTTACCTGAACCCAAAATACCTGTATACATAAGAGATGCTTCCGGGTAACAAAAAAACACGGGTGGGGATTCTCTTTGGCGGCAAGTCGGCGGAACACGAGGTTTCGCTGCAGTCCGCCAGGAACGTCTACGATGCCATCGACAGGAACAGTTTCGAGCCGGTGCTTATCGGCATAGAGAAAAGCGGGGAGTGGCGGCTGGCCGGCGATTCCATTTCGTTGCTGAATTCGGGAGAGACTGTGGCCCTGATCCCCGAAAAGGAGGGCACGCTGTACGGCCTTCCCGTCGATTCCGTGCTTGGAAAACAACTGCCCCAACAGAAACTGGACGTTGTCTTCCCTATACTACACGGCCCCTTCGGGGAGGACGGCACGGTGCAGGGCCTTCTGAAACTGGCCGATATTCCCTTTGTCGGTTCCGGGGTGCTGGGATCAGCCGTCGGCATGGACAAGGACGTTATGAAGCGGCTTTTTCGGGATGCCGGCATTCCCATCGGCAGGTTCCTTTGCCTCCGGTCGCATGAAACCCCGCCCCCTTTCGCCGAGGTAGAGGCCGCGCTGGGCAGCCCCGTTTTTGTCAAGCCGGCGAACATGGGATCCTCCGTGGGGATAAGCAAGGCTCGCGACGCGGCCGGGTTTTCCGCCGCGATTAAAGAGGCCTTCCAGTACGACACGAAGCTAATAGTGGAGGAGTACGTCCGGGGCCGCGAGATCGAGTGCGCCGTCCTGGGCAATGAAAACCCCTCCGCCTCGATCCCCGGCGAGGTTGTCCCAAGCCACGACTTTTACTCCTACGACGCGAAGTACCTTGACGAGAACGGCGCCGCGCTGGAGATCCCCGCCAGGCTGGACGACGAGACCGCCGGGCGGATCCGGGCTCTTTCCGTAAAGGCGTTCCGGGTTCTTGGCTGCGAGGGGCTTGCCAGGGTGGACTTTTTCCTGCGCGAGGACGGCGAGGTGCTGATCAACGAAATCAACACAATGCCCGGCTTTACGAAAATAAGCATGTACCCAAAACTCTGGGAGGCCAGCGGAATCGGCTACACCGAGCTTATCGGCCGGCTTATCGCCCTGGCGATTGAAAGGCACGAGAAAGAGCGGGGTCTAAAAACCGACCGGGCTTCCGTATGGTAAAACATCCCGGCTTAGGCTAGAATGTACCCATGCATATACCCATAACGAGATACGGCCTGCCGCAGGTTCTGGTGTATCCCGCCCTTACCCTGGCGTTGACGGTCGCGCTTCTCGTTTTTGTTCCCCCGGGCATCCCGCTTGTCCTGCTTACCATTGTCCTTGCCCTGGTACTGGTTTGGATGCTGGCGTTTTTCCGCGATCCCAAACGGGAAATCCCCCTGGACGAGCTTGTCCTGCTTTCACCGGCCGACGGGACGATAACCGACATCGTGGAAACGGAGCATCCCGGGCTTGGCGGTAAAGCCCTGCGAATAGGGATGTTCCTTAGCATTTTTAACGTCCATGTAAACCGTATGCCCTGTTCGGCTCGCGTCGATGCGGTAACCTACAAAAAGGGGAAATTCAAAAACGCCATGGCCAAGGACTCAGGCCAGGTCAACGAATCGAACGAGGTGCTGATGACCAGGCTTACGGAACCGCGCGACAGGCTTCTGGTAAGGCAGGTAAGTGGGGCCATAGCCCGCCACATCGTCTGCAAGGCCACGCTGGGAGCGGAGTATGCCCAGGGCGAAAAGTTCGGCATGATCAAATTCGGTTCCAGAACGGAACTGTATGTCCCCCTGGGGGGAGGGGGAATTTCGGAGCGGTATGACATCGCCGTAAAAATCGGCGACAAGGTAAACGCCGGTCTTAGCCCCCTAGTCGTGTATAAACAGGTATAAAATGCGGCCGATAAACCAACGAAGGCTACCCTTGAGAGCCAGGGGTCAAAGAAGAAAAAGAAGGAAGCTGAAGCACATCGCCGTGTTGCCATCGCTGGTTACCTTGGTGAACGGCATGTGCGGCTTTACCGCCATCTTTTTTGCAAGCCGTGGAATGGGCACCGCATGGGAACTCGATCTCTTGCCGGAAACCAACATTTCGTTTTTCGCCCTGGCCGGCTACATGATCTTCCTGGGCATGGTCGCCGACATGCTAGACGGACATATCGCCAGGATAAGCAAGACCACCTCCAGCTTCGGCGCGCAGCTTGACAGCCTTTGCGATGTCATCACCTTTGGCGTGGCCCCGGCGTTTCTGATGCTGCAACTGGTCGAGGCGTATTCCCATCAGCTGACCTTCGCGAGCTACGTGATATCCGAAAGGGTCGTGTACCTGGTAGCAATAGTGTACGTCATGTGCGCGATTATACGCCTGGCGCGGTTCAACGTCGAAAGCAAGAACGACGACACGCACTTGGGCTTCGCCGGTCTGCCGTCCCCCCCCGCCGCGGGTGTCATCGTAAGCATCGTCGTTTTCCAGCAGGACTTTTTGCCAAGGATTAGCCGCTGGGACGCGCTTGTCGATGGGTTTTCGGTGGCGATCATCTGGATACTCCCCTTTGTCACCTTGCTGGCTGGGCTTCTTATGGTTACCCGCATTCCCTATCCGCACGTTCTGAACCGCATCCTTAGCGGCAAAAAAAGATTTTCCACTTTCCTGTTAATCCTGTTCGTGCTTCCCCTGATGATCTGGAACATCCAGCTTACGATGGCCCTGGGTTTCAGCGTCTTCGTGCTGTACGGGGTCATACGTTGGCTTTTTGTTCAGGCGTTCTCGCGGAAAAGGAAAGGGCAGGAAAGGGAGAGATCGTGGGAGAGGAATCTGGGCAGTGGGATTTGATGGGGGGAACTGCACGCGGCTTGCGGAGCGGCTGGCTTTCCGTGTAGACTAAGCCAACGGGGGCTGGACTTTAATGAAGCTGGTATATAAGGGTAAGACAAAAGACGTTTTCGAGCTTGCCGACGGCAACTACCTGTTGCAGTTTAAGGACGACGTTACCGGGGCGAACGGCGTGTTCGATCCAGGCGCGAACCAGGTTGGCCTTTCAATTGCCGGTGTCAGCAGGGCGGGGGTCAGGCTTACCGAATTCTTTTTCAGGAATATTGAGGCGGCGGGGATTCCCACGCACTTTGTTTCTGCGGATTCCGAAAAGGCGCAGATGGTCGTCAAGCCCGCCGGGCTGTTCGGCAAGGGAATGGAGCTTATATGCCGGCTTAAAGTAACCGGAAGCTTCTTGAGGCGATACGGCGACTACTGCAAGGAAGGCCAGCCGCTGGACTACTTCGTCGAGGTCACGCTGAAGGACGACCACCGCGAGGATCCGCCCATCACGAAGGACGCGCTGGAAATGCTGGGGGTGGCCACCGCCGATGAGTACGAGACCATCAAGGGACTAACCCAAAAGATAACCCGGGTTGTAAGGGACGAGCTTGCCAAGAAAGACGTGGAACTGTACGACATAAAGCTGGAGTTCGGGCGCGTCGGCGGCAGGATAACCCTTGTGGACGAGATTTCCGGCGGCAACATGCGGGCGTACAAAAACGGCGAGTATATCCAACCGCTGGATTTACCCGCCGTTCTTCTGGGAAGCTGAAACCCGCCGTCTATCTAAAAGGGTTGTACTTTACCCCAATATCGTACACGTCCACGCCCTCGCGCTTTTTTAGGAAGCGCACGAACGTGGATGTGCCGGGCAACGCCGCCGTTTCGATAACGCACTTCAGGATATAGTTGGTCAGCACAAGGCTAAGAAACGACTCCCAGCGGAACACGCCCAGAACCGTCGCGACCGTCACAAAAACCAGACTGTCTAAAAGCTGGCCGACCAAGGTGGAGGCCAAGGCTCTCGTCCAGAACATCCGCCCCTTCATCAAAACCTTGATCCGCGAAATCAGAATCGAATTGCTGAATCCGCCGACAAGATACCCGGCAAGGCTGGCCAGGACAAGACCAATCATCCCGCCGAACATGGCATTGAACGAATCGCTCCCGGTCCACGTCCCGTAGGAATAGCCGGCCCAGATTTCCCAGCCGGAATAGCTTGGAAGGATCCGAAGGACAAAAAAGAACAGCGCGGAAAAGGCCAGTATCGCGAAACCGGTCCAAATCGCCTTACGCGAGGCCTTGAAACCGTAGACCTCGGTAAGGACATCCCCCAAGACGTAGGCAAAGGGGAAAAGCAGGGTTCCGCCGTCAAAGTACAGGGGGATTAACCCGAAAAGGGAAATCCCCAAGTCAACAAACTTCGCCGACGACGCGATATTGCTAAGAACAATGATGACGACAAAAGCCGCCATCACTATGTCAAAATACCTAAACGAACCGGTCGCGGGTTTTACGCCCACTTGATAAGCCCGGGCTGGTACGGGTGGATCAGCGCCTCGTGCTTGGGCAGGATCCTCACCGTGTGGCCCTGGAAGCCGGTGTCAACGCATTCCACCTTTACGTGGTAGACGTTAAGGCCGTCCTTCGCGCTTTCCCACTTCATTTCCGCCCGGCGCGCGTCGGCAATCTCGTTGTTCTGGTTCGACATCCTGCCGTGGTACAGTTCCACCTGCAGATCGTCCGGGGACATATTGGCAAGATCGATATGGGCACTAACGTGCAGCGAATCGCCCCGCTGCATAACCGGCTTGGTGCTGGATTCGACCTTGACGATCTTAATGTTGTTCCATGCCTCCCGCAGTTTTTCGAAATAGGCCGCAAGCGACTTCGTTTCGGCGTAGTCGCTTTTAAGCTGCCTGCGGTAGTTCTTTAGTGCCGGGAAATAGAACTGCTCGGAGTAGTCCAGAAGCATACGATGGCTGGACATCGACTGGCCAATCTGGCTCATGCAGTCCTTCATCCTCTTGATCCACTCGCGGGGCAGACCGTCCCTGCCGCGCTGGTAGAACAGCGGGATTATGTCCCTTTCAAGAAGGTCGTAAAGAGCCTTGCTTTCCACGTCGTCCTGCAGCCACTCGTCGTGGTACTGCTCGCCGTGGCCTATCGCCCAGCCCACTTCCGGAGTGTACGCCTCGTCCCACCAGCCGTCCATGATCGAGCAGTTCAAAACGCCGTTCATCGCCGCCTTCATGCCGCTGGTTCCGGAGGCCTCCATGGGCCGCCGGGGAGTGTTGAGCCACACGTCCGCCCCGGAGGTAAGGTACTTGCCCACGGTCATGTCGTAGTTTTCCACGAACACGATCCGGCTACTAACATCGTACCGCTCGGCGAAGTGGACAATGTCCTTGATAAGCTCCTTACCCGGAATGTCGTGGGGATGGGCCTTGCCCGCGAAAATAAGCTGTACAGGATGCTCGTTGTTCTTGACCAGCCGCAACAGGCGTTCCGGATCCCTAAGCAGAAGGTTGCCGCGCTTGTACGTAGCGAAACGGCGGGCGAAGCACAGGGTAAGGGCATAGGGCGAAAGCGCGTCCTCCGCCTGCCGAATGCGCCGCTCGACCGAGCCGGTGCGCTTGTACTGTTCGCGCACGCGCTCGCGGACAAAGGCAACAAGCCG
>Ga0209755_10001493_pt1 | contig 35980 bp, 30 predicted proteins | sample TergutCo191P1_FD_187301 | JGI IMG/M metagenome (GOLD analysis project Ga0209755, IMG submission 187301) | Cornitermes sp. P1 segment gut microbial communities from Petit-Saut dam, French Guiana - Co191P1 (SPAdes) (version 2) | ecosystem: Host-associated > Arthropoda: Insects > Digestive system... | reverse complement strand
CGCGTTCCGGCAGCCGCGGTCTTACCGTCGTGTCGAACCAGCCTGCGGACAGTATAATCGTTTACGCGACAAGCGCGGGTTCAACAGCTTCGGACGGAACAGACAGAAACGGTTTATTTACAAGCCATTTACTTACGCAGTTAAAAACACCCGGTCTTACTGTCCGTGAAGTATTTGACCGCACAGGATCGGCGGTTGCGCGCGCAAGCGAAAGAAAACAAGTCCCAGCCATTTACAGCCAGTATTTTGATACAGCCTACCTCGGTTCTCAGCCCGCGCCTACCGCCACCGCTGTGCCTCATGTTTTTGAACATGGTTCAGTCAGCATAGCGACAGGCTCACTGGAAATAAGCACAGTTACCGCCGGGACATTGCAGATAACAGGCGGAGCGTTAAACCAAAGATCGGAATTGCCTGAATGGGGAACGCTGCCCATCGCGAAGATTAACGCCGGAAGCTACCGTGTGAGCATACGTTACGGTGACGGCAAAACCGAAGAAAAGACTGTTGAGGTTGGCCGCAACGAATCAAAAAAACTGGAATTCACTTATAAACCCGCTCCTGCGTCTGTTGCGCAGCCTTCGTCTGCTTCGCAGCCGGCAGTCGCAGGCTTTGTGCGCATTAACGGCGGCACCTTTACAATGGGAAGCCCTGTGAATGAAGCCGGTCGCCGTGACATAGAAGGACCGCAGAGGCAGGTAACTGTAAGTTTTTTTAGTATGGGCAGGTATGAAGTAACGCAAAAGGAATATCAGGAAATCATGGGAGTAAATCCCAGTAGGTTTAAAGGTGATAATCTACCTGTAGAAACAGTAACATGGTTTGATGCCATAGAATACTGTAATAAACTAAGCCAAAAAGAAGGGCTTACACCCGCGTACACAATAACCGGAAGAACTCCTGCAACAGGATACCCGATAACAGCCGCGACAGTGACGGCAAATTGGAGCGCTAACGGCTACCGTCTTCCCACGGAAGCGGAATGGGAATACGCCTGCCGTGCCAGGACGACAACAGCATATAATACAGGAGCAAGTATAAGCGATAATACCGGCTGGTACTCCGCAAACAGCGGCTACAGAACAAAACCAGTAGGGCAAAAACCGGCTAACGCTTGGGGCTTACATGACATGCACGGCAATGTACGGGAGTGGTGTTGGGATTGGCACGGATCATATCAAACAGGAGCGCAAACCGATCCTAGGGGTGCATCCTCTAGCACTTACCGTGTGATACGCGGCGGGTCTTATTCCGATTCGGCAGGGATCACTCGTTCAGCGGATCGGGATAGCAACTGTCCCTTCATCAGCTACAGCTATATCGGCTTCCGTGTTGTGCGTCGCCCCTGAGTTCTGCGATTCTGAAAGATACTAAGGTAATATGCGGAAAGATGTTGGTTGGGAATAGCAGAGAGCAGTGAACAATCAGGAGCAATTTAGAAACAAGTTTATCTCACATCAGATCGCTATAGTCAATAAAAATTAAGAGCAAGTATTACAACAATTCAAAATATTTGTAAAAAATTTAATCAAGACGAGAATAGCTGTGTTCTAAAATTCATTCATACAAAAAAAACATCATTTGCTATTTCACAACAAAAAACAATACTTGAATTTGTAGAAAAATGAGTATAAACTAAAGTAGGAGGATGTATGAAAAAGAAGATTTTATTTATTGCGATGATCTTATTGGCTTTTTCTTCTGTTTGTATTTTCGCACAAGAGATTACAATTTACTTGGAAAGTTCTACACAAGGAAGGGTTGTATGTAACGCAGCTAATGTAAATACAACAGCATGGTATCGATCTACAATTGATCTTAGGGGAACTCCTTGGCTTGTAGCTGGCGACTATACAGGTGAAGTTGATAGATTCATCAACAAACAAATAGATGTTATTAGAATCTATGGAGGTCCTAATAATATATCTCGTTCTAGGGATATTGCAATTCATGGAGGGGCTATACCTGAACATTCTGATGGTTGTGTGGTTATTGCAATAAGTGAGAGAGATAAAATTTATTCAAGGTATCTGTATGGAAATCGTACAATTACTATTCGTGTGGTTGATAACAGATAATCTCTCTTAGAAATTATTATGCACATAAAGGCAACCTGCATTTGACAAACGATTAACGCTATGGATAGCGTACATGTCCTGTTGATCATAAATATTTATTTAATATATATCAGGAGTATTTATGAAGAAATTTTATTTTGGAGTATTGGTATTTTTTACAGTTTTTGTTTATTCGTGTGATAAAAAGATAAATTTAAATAATCATAAGCCAATAGAAAAAATATTTAATTATAATCATTTAGAAAGAGGTTTATGTGTAGCAAAAGATAGTATTGTCAAATTTTATTGGCTGGATGATAATTTTTCATGGATAGAAGCGTCAAATTATGAATTTAAAATACCGCCGGACTGTAAAGACATTTTCTCATTTGGAGGAAGATTTGGAATTATAACAGATACAAATATTATTTTTTATCAAAATATGATGACAAGTAATTTTATGGCATGGGATATGGAAAGTTATCCATGGTATGAAGATCAAAAATTGCAATTTACTTTACCGCAAAATTTTCAAACTGTTTTTACTATATTATTCGATATTGCAGTTGTAGCAGATAATAAATTAAATTTGTATAGCTTTGATGAAGATATTAATGAATGGAAAATATTACCTAATACTGAATTTGAATTACCGCCCAATTGGCAATATATTTTTGAATTTGATCTCAATGGTTTCTGTATTGTAACTGATGATAAAATGAAGATTTACTGGTATTCATGGTTTTACAATTCATGGTCAGAATATTATGAAATGGTATTTAATTTACCGGAAAATTATCAAGATGTTTTTACAAATTCTCAAGGAAGTAAAGCTTCAAGGGAAAGATATGAAGCAGAAGATTGGGAATGGATTAGTGTTATGAAGGATAATATATTAAAATTTTATTATTATCCTAAAAATAGCTGGAAGGAAATAGAAAACATTGAATTTAAATTCAAATAGTTCTTATTGAGCTGTTGTTTTAAAAAAGAAAAATTGTAATTTTTCTTGTTATAGTTGGCATTAGTAAAGTAGAATTCCAAACCAGAGATGCAGATTATAAAGAACGGTACTTGCTAACCTTTATAACACCGGAATTTGAACGAGCTTTTGTTGATCTTCTCAAAAAAATAAATATTCCCTGCGATACATTATCTCATGATGATTTACAAATTATGGTATTTCACAATGACTTTATTTTTTCTATCAGAAAGATTCTGTAAGATATTGATGAAATTTAAAAAGCTGGAAGAATAAAGTCAAAATATATAATTTTATCAAAAATAGAGCGGTATTTGGCGCAGATTGGACATTCTTTGCTTAACTAATGATATGTACTCCTCTTGACCGTCAATTTAATTGTTTACTATAATAATAAAATATGGGTAAAAATAACGGGAACAATTTTGTTTCCTCGTTAGTTGTTAAATTAATTGCCGCTTTTACAATAATTATTGTTATTATTATCGGTATCGGTCTCGGGCTTTCTCTTGCTATAACCGCAAATATAAGAAATCAGGAGAATTTTGCCGAGTTTGCACCGGCGCTTCCGACTAAACTTTTAGATATTAACGGTGTGCTTATTACTGAGTTCGCTTCAGATGAAAAGCGCGAGATGGTTTCTTTAAGCGAATTACCGCGTCATTTAATTCATGCGGTTATTTCGCGCGAAGACCCTGATTTTTACAGTCATAGGGGTTTCAGCATACGCGGTATCGCACGCGCCGCAATGGGGCAGTTGACCGGTAGGAATCTCGGCGGTGGTTCAACTATTACACAGCAAGTGGCAGGTACTTTATACACAAACCGCAATGAGCGAACCATCAACCGAAAAATTAGGGAATTGTGGTGGTCTTTTCAAATTGAAAGACGTTATACGAAAAATGAAATCTTGGAAATCTATTTGAATTATATGCCGATGGGTCCCGGCACTTACGGGGTGGAAACGGCAAGTAAATATTTTTTCGGTCATAGTTCTAGAGAGGTAAGTCTTGCAGAATCCGCGGTTTTGGCGGTCTTGCTTTCAGGACCGAGCCGTTTCGATCCTTTAAGAAATCCTAATTTGGCGATGAACCGTCAGCATTCTGTTCTTGAACGTATGATTCAATTCGGTTATGCAGATAAGGATGAGGCGGAAGCATCATACAATGAATACTGGGAAAATTTCGACTGGACACGCCCTTCACTTTCCGCATATCTTACACGCGACGATAAAGCGCCGTGGTTCAGCGAATATGTGCGCCGCGAGCTTGACAGTATGATGTACGGCACGATGGATTATTACCGTGACGGTTATATCGTTCACACAACTCTCAATCTTGAACACCAAGAAGCGGCAGTCCGATATTTAACAGAAGGTTTGGTAAAAGCAAATGCTGATTTTGCCGTTTTAAACAGAAGAAGTAATGTTCAGGCTGAAAGAACATATCTTCCTATAATTGATTTATTAACTCTTGCTTTTAATATAACCGAGATACGCGCTGTTTCATCAAATCAAAATGAAGCAAGAGCTATTTCACGTTACAATAGAACGTTAAACCCTATTGTAGATATGATGGCTCTTACCTTCGGGATATCAGAATTAAAAGATGTTACCAATCCAAGTTATGCAAGGCTTAGAGAAAATACTCAGCAAAATGTTGTTGAAGGAGCCTTAGTCGCAATTGAAAATGAAACCGGATACATTACAGCAATTGTCGGTGGATCAAAATACGATGAATCAAATCAGTTGATACGTGCAAGCCAGGCTAATGTTCAAACCGGTTCGGCTATAAAACCATTGTATTATTCTGCCGCTTTGGACAGCCGAAAATTTACAGCGGCAACATTGATAAATGATATGCCGATGGTTTTTTACAATGATGACAACACTCCTTATATCCCTGACAACTATGGCGGTTTATGGAGAGGTCCGGTTTTATTATATAATGCGCTGTCTCTCTCATTAAATATTCCTTCACTTTATATACTTGAAACCATCGGCTTTGATGCCGCTATTGACAGATCCGCTTCTCTTTTAGGTTATAACGATGAAGCTACAATCCGCAGATTATTTCCGCGTGTTTATCCTCTTGGTTTGGGGATTACATCAACCTCTCCTTTGCGGATGGCGAGGGCCTTTGCTATTTTCGCAAATCAGGGACGCGATGTTACACCGATTGCAATCCGCACTGTAGAAGATCGTAACGGCGGGATTGTTTTTGATGTTGAAAGAAATGTGCGTCAAAGACAACATCGGATGGGGACTAGAAATCAAGTTATCAGCCCGCAGAATGCTTATGTCATGACAAGGATGATGGAATTTGCAGCTACATCAGGCACTCTTGTGACAGGTGCAGGATACGGCAGATTTGTTTTTCAAGATGAAAATGGCAGATCGTTCAGAATGCCTGTAGCAGGTAAAACAGGAACAACGCAAAACTGGTCTGATGCATGGACGGTCGGTTACACGCCTTATTATACAACAGCGGTTTGGTATGGTTTTGATATGCCCGGCAATTCTTTGGGTATATCGCAAACAGGTGCGGGTCTTGCAGGTCCTGTTTGGGGTGATACTATGCGTGAAATACACCGCGGTCTCCCTCAAAAGAATTTTACAAGACCTTCATCAGGTGTTATTGATATAACTGTTTGCCGCAGATCAGGAAGGTTGAGAACTCCGAATTGCACCGAAGGTGAAATAACTCTTCCTTTCCTCGAAGGGACAATACCGGCTGTGTATTGCGATATTCATGCAGAGTCTTCACAATCAATAAGGATGCCGATTACTTCCACCATGTTTGGGATAGATAATTCGTCTTTACTTGAATCGCTTTCGCCGATGCCGACTTTACCTTTGGATTTATTCCCTGAACTTCATTCTCCGCCGTCAAGAAATAATAACCAGAACAGGGGAACACAAAACAATACTAATAACCGGAATAACGTAATAACGAATCCTAATACAAGGAATCAATCTAATATCCCATCGCTTAACAATCCGTTCTTAGATGATGATTTGCCGCCTGCTGTAAATGAAACTCCTTCCTTGCCTGGGAATCAACCGACAAACAATCAACCCGTTAATAATAATGACGCTATTTTCCCAAACACCGCTGTTCAGTTTGTTCCGCATAATGAAGATGAAGAAGATGAAAGCAGTGATCTGCCATCATGGAATCCTTTAAACTAATTAATAGAAGCCTGAACAAAAACTGCTTCCCTTTGCGGAATATTAACTGATTTTAACATTATTTTTACTATTTCGTTAGGTGAAATATTTTTTTGTAATGATACTTGGGTTTCAAGAGCAAGAGAAGGGATTATTACCTGCATTCTGTTGCCTTTGTTTTCAATTGCGACAGCTTCCCAAATTGAATCTTTTTTTCCGCTAAGATAAACCATCAGCCAATGATTGACGGAAGCGCGTTCTGTTTGAACAGCGGCGATTGCTCCCGCTTCGCTGAAACCTATCCGCGCCGAAACCTCGTCAGCGTTTAACGTTCTTTCCCCGCGCAGAAAGGCGCGTATTTGCATATGCGTGAGCAGATCGGTATAACGACGCAGAGGGCTTGTCACCTGCGTGTAAATATCAAGCCCTAAACCTTGATGAAAACCCGGTTTTGTTGAAAGAATACGCGGCCTCATACAACGGCGTACTTGAAATGAAGCTGCAAGCCCTGTTTGAGCTATTTCCGTGTCGGTTAAGATTTCAATTTCCTGGCTGACATAAGGAATTGCAAGCCCTCTTGAAGATGCCCATGTTCCCGCTCCTTCACCTGCCGCAATCATGCACTCTTTAACTAAAGAATCGGATTTATAAGTGATTATAGGATCAACTGTTACAATTCCGTCCTTCGCTTCAATATGTATATCAGGTAAGTCGATATTTACCGCTCCTTGTTTAATGCGTCTCTTCAAAATTTTCTGTGATAAATTATAGAGTGCTCGTAAGGCATCTGCATGTGTATTTGCGTTATTCATTTCTTTATCAACATCTTCATAAGTGATGCAGCGGACTTTTACAATAGAAGGGAATATTTCTGTATCAATTATTTCTCCGTTTTCATTTATTATCATTTTAAATGTCAGCGCGTAGCTAAAGGCGCGTGTTCCTGATTTTTCCGAGAGCCCGAGCGCAAACATAGGCAAGAACTCTTCGGCTAACATCCGCGCCGCGCCTTCGGGAAGGTAGAGCGTAACACCCCTGTCTCTTGCTTCTTTTTCTTCAGGGCTTTCAAAAATGATTGAAGAAGCCGGGTCTGCAACATGAACATAAAGAAAAGTCTTGCCGTCATCCGTTGTTTCAATTGAAACAGCGTCGTCAGGATCGCCGCTCCACGGGCTGTCGATTGCGAATGAAGGGAGATGGCAAAGATCGACACGCTCTTCGTCAGACGGATCGGGAGAGCGGAAACTGGTAGATTTCGTTTGCGCGCCGTTAGGCGAAAGCCCGAAACGGCTTGGGTAGGGATTGATTTTTGCCGTCCAAAAACCTGTTTTTAAAAGCAATGAATGCGCGTCTTCCGGGGTTTCACTTATTTTTAAATCTTTTAAGGTGCGGCTTTTTATTGATTTACCGTAAGCGAGCGCTTCTATATCTTGCATATAATGCGCATACAGTTTTAGATTTTCATTATCAGAAAAGAAAAGCTTTTCAGATGGTTTTTTTAAATATGTTTTTATCAATTCTAAAAATTCAGAACGTCCGCTTGTTTCACGTAACTTTTCTTCCCGCTTTGCTTCTTCTGCTGAAACTTCGTTTTCGGGGCGCAGAGTAATTTCTGTAATTGTACCGGTAAAATAAAGATCGTCTTTCAGCAGCAAGTAGGTACAGTAAGCTGTTGAAGGTGAATAATCGTTATAAATAAAAGATGTTAACTCTTTTAAAGATAATGAAGGATTTTCATCTAACAGTAATTCCCACACTTCTTTAACCGCTGATGTTTTTAAATTTATTTCTATTTGCTTAAAATCTTTTACAGGACCCGGATGGATCAGCTCTATATCTTTATCACGTACCTTTAATTGCTCGTTATTCTGAAGAAGAATAGTAAATTTCCCGTCAGCTTTTTCTTTTACGATTGCAGGTTTATTTTTGTAAATAACCAAAGCGTATTGTGTAATCATTAGTTAATTATAGTTTATTGTTTTAAAATTAGGAAGTTTTATTTTTCTGTTTTTAGCACTTCTGTTATTCTTACTCCAAAAACTTCATCTATTACAACAACTTCTCCGAGCGCTATTTTGACATTATTTGCATAAATATCGACAGGTTCTCCTGCCATTTTATCAAGCTCCAGAATGGTGTTTTCTGTAAAGCCTGAAACTTGTTCAAGTGTTTTTACCGTTCTTCCCAATTCTGCAATAATTTGAACATTAATGTCTTTTAAAGTGCCGCTTGTTTCCAATAAATTGTTCTTTTCATTCATATAATTTTTCTCCAATTTACATTCCTTTCTGAGAATGTTTATTTTTTTATATCCGTTACAATTAAAATTGCCGCAGTCAAGATTGTTGTCTATAAAATCACCGATGTATAAATCATCTATATACAATTTCCCGGAAAATAATGCCTTCTCTTCTATTAAAATAATTCCCTTGGTTTCTAATAATTTTTCTAATTGATTTAATTTTATTTCTTTTTTAAAATATAAAGCTCTTATTGTTTTCTTCAATCCATCTAAATTTCCCATTTCTACTTTTTGAGTATTTTTTCTTTCCTTGCTGCATTTATAAAGATTTGTTAATTTCCCTAAAATTGATTCTACTGTCGGAAAAGGAATGCATAAATTCATCATTCCTTCAACATCCATAATTTTAAATTCTATAGTTACAAGAATAATCATTTCTGTAAAGGGTGTAATTTTTAAAAATTGAGGATTAGTTTCTACCCCTTCTAAATGCGGTTTTAAATCCAATACCGGCTGCCATGCTTCACACAAGTTATTAATAATTCTGTTGAAAATACCTTCCATCAATGATTTTTCGATATCTGTTAGTTCGTGTCGGCAATTTGATATATCTCCATAACCGCCTAATATTCTGTCAAGCATTGCAAAAGCGCAAGCAGGATCAATCTCTAAAACAGCCTGTCCGTTTAATGGATACATATTGATAATTCCAAGAGAAGTCGGAGTCGGGACAGATCTTACAAACTCTTCAAAAGTAAGCTGGTCTACCGATGCGATATGAGCATGGCACATAGCTCTGCACTTTGTTGTAATAGATGTTGTTATTAGTCTTGCAAATGTTTCATGTATTATAGATATGCTTCTTATTTGTTCTCTTGAAAATTTATCAGGACGTTTAAAATCGTAGATTTTTATTTTCTTACTCGCTGCGCTATTGCTTGCCGGTCTAAAATCACTTGGCTCTGTATCGCCTTTATTAATTGCTGTAAGTAATTGATCTATTTCATCTGCCGTTAATACATCTGTCATAATTAATCCTTTAACATTTCTTCATTTTCTTTTGTATCATTTTCATCCAAACTTTCTTTAAGCGCTTCTGTTATTTGTAATTGCGCGTCATAGATGTTTTCATACCAAATCCCTTTTAAGTTTTTTAACATTTTTTTTACTTCTAATTTTTTTATAAAACTTAAATTTTTAAAAACCAATTTTCTTTGATATTCATCCGCTCCGAATAATGCTATAGCCAAAGATTTATTATTTATTTTTTCATAAATATCTTTTTTTCTGTAAGCAAGAAGATAAATCATAGAATCAAAAGGTAATTCTTTGTTTTCTTTTGATGTTTTTTCATTGTACTTTTTATCATCCACTAAAACATCATCGCCGGCTCTTGCTATAATTATTTCTCCGGTTTCTTCCAAATGACGGCAAATGGCAATAATTTTTGACTGCGCTTCTTCAACATCACTTAATCTGACAGGTCCCATATATTCCATATCTTCTTTTAGCATACAAGCCGCACGTTTTGACATATTTTTTAAAAATTTATTCTTAACCTCAGAGCCAACACCTTTAAGAGCTTTGGTAAGTTCCAGTGAATCAACTTCGCGCATAAGTTTCTGGATAGCGTGATCATCGAGCATAACAATATCATTAAAAACAAACATCCGTTTTTTTATTTCTTCCGCAAGTTCCGGGTCTTCATTTTCAATTGTTTCTATAATTTGTTTTTCACAAGCCCTGTCAACAAGATTAAGAATTTCTACTATCGAAGTAACGCCGCCTGCATATGTCCAAGCTTCATCTTGTTTGATCAGTGATAATTTTTTTTCTAATGTTTTTTCAATTTCTCTTATTGTTTCAGGTTCAACCGCATCAAGTATTGCAATCCGTTTTGCAATCTCGCTTTGAATTTCGCGAGGAAAATTTTGTAATAAAAAAGCCGCTTTATTAACTTCCAGAAATGAAAGGACAACAGCTATTGTTTGCGGCATTTCCTGCATCAATAAATGAAGCACCTGAGCCGGATCACATTTTCGGATAAAATCAAAAGGGGTAATATCTGATAAAGGTTTTTTATTTTGTATTTCAATTAGTTTTTCGGTAAAAGCCGCATAAAGTTCCTTATCAATATCATTAAAATTTAATTTCTTTTTTAGTATTTTTAATAATAAAGTATCTGCATGAGAGCCTGAACGGTTAATTGTATCCGAGATTATAAAATTTAAAACTTCATTGTCGTTATCGCTATAATCTTTAATTACGGAGAGTGCTTCCTCGCCGTAATAATCTGTAAAATCTTTGGTTAGTTTTGTTCTTAGGTTTTCGATATTCATTGTATTATATCCTTTTCTATTATAATGCATTTTATTAGAATTTACAATAAAAAAAATAATTTAATATCTAAGCGAAGAGACCAAATCCCTCCCAAAGACATTAAAAGATATCTCCAGCATGGTACCGTCGCAGAAAAGTTCATCAAGCGCGTTATTTAACGCAGATCTAAGCTTATCGTTCCCTTTTTTTAATGCGATACCGATATATTCATCAGAAGCGCCTTGCCAGATTACTTCAACAACGCCATCTCTTTTTTTTATATAATCAAAGACAACGATATTATCTGCAGCGACTAAATCAACACGTCCAAGAACCAGATCATCAAAACAATTAGTTATTTTTTCATAAGCGAAAGAGGTAAATGTCAAGCCTGTATTTTTTAGTTTCTCTGTAAAATATTGCGCGGTTGTATCACCTTGATATGCGATTCGCAAGCCCGTATATTGTTTTAACTGTGCAAGATTTTCAATGTTTAAAAACGAATCTTTTAAAGCGGCGATAGTCATCGAACTATTAATATATGGTTTTGTAAAATTAAATTTCTTTTGCCTTTCTTCAAGAATTGTAACGTTAACTGCAATGTCATATCTTTTTGCATCAAGCCCTGCGAGTATGCCTTCCCATGTTGTATCAATATATTTTACTTTTAAGCCTAGTTTTTCCGCCAAGGCTTTTGTTAATTCAATATCAAAACCGGCAGGAGTTATCCCGTCAATATCGTAGTATTCCATCGGCGGATACCCTATTTCTACACCGACAGATAAAATTCTGTCTGTGATTGTTAAGCCTTGATTTTTTTTTACATTGCATGAGACAGAAAGAATGGAAAAAATAAAAACTGTAAATAATAATGCGGGAAAATTAGAGGAAGGTTTCATATCAAAAAAATTATAACATTTATAATGTTTTTGGAAAAGAAAAAAATAACCACGGATTTCTCCGTGGTTAAATTCCTTTTATATTACCTCCTCACAAGTAAAATAAAATTCTCTATTGGCGGTTAATGTTCGGACGGACCGGAAAATCATAAGTGCGGTCGCCTATTGTTAATTTTGTTGGATGAACCATGTTTCTGAAACGGAAGCCTTCTACAGAAACATTTACCCCTTCTGTTAATCCGCTGATAAAACCGATAAAACGGTTTAACATTGGAACAAGGACAACCGGGTTATTTTCACTTTGAGTTTGCATCGCGACAAATCCTTTTTCCAATTTTAATGTCCCGTTCAATGTTACAGCTTCCGGCTTGGGCATATTTTGGCTGTTATTTTTTAATTGAGGGTTAACATCGCGTTTCTGTTGATTTCTTGACTGCGGGGCAAATCCGGGTCTTCTATCATTTCTTGATTGAGGAGCAAAGCTCTGCCGTCTATCATTCCTTGACTGCGGGTTAAATTTAGGTTGTTTTCCGCATTTTTTTTGTGGGGTGACCTCTTGCCTTCTATCACCTCTCGCCTGAGGAGCGGCTTCTTGCTTTCTTTCGCCTCTCGTTTGCGGTGCGATTTCACGTCTCTGTTCGCCTCTTGATTGGCGGCTAACTTCGTTTCCTGTTTGCGGGATATTTTCATCTTGTTGATCTCTAATCCCTTGTGCGGAAACTGTACTTGCGATTAAAACCGCGATAAAAAATAAAACGCTTAACTTCTTCATATAAACCTCCATTGTTAATAGTTATATAATAATAACCAAAGAAATAGATATGTGTTACAATTGAATAATGAAAAAATTCTTCATATATAACTGCAAATTTTGTAACCTTTTTATCGCGGAGGACTCTGAGGCTGTATGCCGTGTGGGTTTTTATGATAATAAAACACAAAATAAAATCTTGCCGGATTATGTATATGGAGAAACATCATTAATAAAAACTACTATTAAACAGCTTGATGAATATTTTAATAAAAAACGTAGAAGTTTTAATTTACCTCTTGTTTTACATGGAACGGATTTTCAGATAACTGTATGGAAAGCTTTACAGAAAGTCCCTTACGGAGAAACCTGCAGTTACGGTGAAATTGCCTCTGTAATAGGCAAACCAAAAGCAAGCCGCGCTGTAGGCATGGCTAATAACCGCAATCCTATTGCGATTATCGTTCCTTGCCACAGAGTAATAGGCAGTAATGGTAATCTTACCGGGTATGCAGGAGGTTTAGAGCTTAAAAAAAAACTTCTTGATTTAGAAAAAAGTTAATTTTTACCCATGTTGCGCGGATAATGATATCAGCGAAATAAACAACAATACACCCAAAGCTACAACATAGGCGATGATTGCCGGGAAAAATCCTAAACTTATTACTAACCAAATTCCCAGAGTATTAAAAACAGAGCGGTATAAGAAAACAAAAGTATTAAAAACTAACGGCAATACAGGAAGCATAATAATAAATATATAGCGCGGTTTTGCCAAAGCGCGGTAACGCCACGCTATAACTATGATAAAAATCGCCATGGGCAGGAAGAATAAAACAGCGCCTAAACGGTTAAGAATTTCCGCCTGAAAAATTTGCGGTACATAACCTGTTGAAGTAAGTTTTCTTGAAACGTTAAAAAGTTCATCAATTTGAAGGATTGATAATCCTCTGCGTACATGAGAAATAAGTAAAAAATCTTCGTAACTAACATCAAGAAGAATTCCTTCTGCTGTTTCCCTGCCGGTAAGCCATTCCCCCTTAGTTCCTTTTTCTTCATGTTCGCGGTCCAATGCATGAGTTAAAACAAGTACTTGAGGTTTCCCGTTTTTTAAAAACGGTATAAATTTCGCATAACTTGATATTACGCTTTCTTGCGGATTATTGTTTTCATTAAATCTCATGTATTCAAATCCCATGCCGTAAGCAACATCAGCAGAAGTAGTTATGGTTGATAAACGTATTACCGATCTTCCATTTCCATGAGGTAATGAAAATAACGCGCCGTTTAATATTTGACCTAATGAATAATTCATCTCATCTATAAAAAAAGCTGTTTTTATTGCGTTTAACTCACTGACAGCTAGAAAATTCACTACATCAGGATCGTCAGGGGTTTGTATTATTAAATCTTTAAAAATGTAATACGCTTCTATCCATTTATCAGAGTTCATCGCCATGTAACCGGCAAGCTTGATATTATGAAGTTTAAAAAGCATCTCTTCCCTGCGGGTAGGTGCTTGTGTCATGATCATATTCCAGGCATCGCTTGCCATACGTGAGGCGTTTGCTTCCTGCACGCTTCCGTTAGGCGCTAATCTAGCTCCAAGGTTTGCAAGCCAATGCGCGTCAAAATAACGTTTATCTTCAAACGCTTTTCCGCTCATTGTAATCGCTTCTGTTGCATCAACAGGCGTTTCTTTTTCGTATAACCCAACTATCTCGGTATCTCTTTTATTTTCTGCTAAAGCGGAACGGGCTTGTTGTTTTTCATCAAGTTCTTCAAAATGATCTTCTTCAAGATTAATTATTATAAGATCACGCAGTTTTTCCAATTCTTTGTCATTTTTATTAAGCCAGATTACATCGCATATATCCAGAAATTGAGACGCTTCATACCATTCCTGAGCTTGCGCGCGATCATGCGCATTCTTTTTTGCAAGCTGATACAATTCGCCGGTAAAGCGGTAATTCTCTTCTTTATCTTTTGCTGTAGGGAAAGCAAAGAAGAAAATAATCGCATAAACAACAGCGGCAATGATAGCGACTATAACCGAAGGTGCTATCCGTTTAAAAAATACATCAGAAAAACTTTGATATTGTTCTTCGTATCCGGCAAGCCCGAAAGGAATTACAAGCGCGGATAAGGCAAGCGCGGGAAATAAATTAAAAACATCCAATAAACCTTGTAAAAAGCGCCAATCACTTGAAAAAATTAATAAAGGCGCTTCCGCTCCGGGGAAAATGAGACGGAAAATTATTATTAAAAGAGAACCTGCAAGTGTGTAAATTAAAAATATTATTTGCGGTTTGCGGAATGTATCGGAATTAATCATTTTGAAGCTTCCTTTTTGCAATAAAAACTAAAAATGAATAAAGATGTACAAGCAAACTAAAAGCTACGAATAAGAGAGGAAGAGCGAGTGTGACAGGTATCTTATCATTTAAAAACGAATCGATTGTTTCTTGCATTTCCGGTGAATTAAAAAAAGTTCCAAGCGCATAAACACCTCGGAAAGCAAGCGTGGCTAGAAAAAGATTTGCAAGCGGCCATACGCTGAATTTTACAGCATAACCTAATGCACATAACAAAATTATAAATGAACCAAGATGAAGCAAATAGCTAAAAAACCCTTCTGAAAATTTCCGTTGGAAAAATTCCGCATTCATTCTGATATCTATGGCAAAACTTTTTAAAAACCACGGGCTGTCATCCCCGAAAGGGACAGGAGGAAGTTCAAAATTTTCGCTTGTAGTTTCATGATAAGCTAAAGGAAGTCCCGGTATCGACGTTACTCTGGGTCCGAAAGGATTTGCAGTACCTTCAAGCAGGACAACTGAAGTTAAATTCCTGTTAAGAGAATTGGAAAGAATAACCCCTTTATCCCCCAGTTGAATACCTTCGCTTTTTGCAGGAGGGACAAATTTCCATTGATCGAGGGCGAAAGAAACCCCAAAACAAAAACCGAAAGCCAGAACCATTATGCAGGCTATCGATGTTAAAGGGAAGTATTTTTTTCTAGAAACATAATTTAAAGAGATAAGGATGGACGAAAAAAGCGTCAGCGACATAGCCCAATTAGCGGCAGACAATATCAATGTCAGCGTCGTTTCCGGCCTTGCCGGCAGGCTTTTCGCCCATTCAACCCGTAAGGACAAGAATTTTAAGCAAGTTACCGTTACAAAGATGATTATAAAGGTAAGAGTGAAAAAAATTATTAATTTGGCAAAATTCCTCACATTTTAAAGATTAACACTTCAAGAACCCCCATGCAAGGGTAAAAATGGAAAAAATGATGTACTTATTACTTTATGTCTCTTCTTCATTCTAGGTCTTAAAAAATTAAAATATTAACAAATAATGGTCTATATTTCACCATTTATTAAATTGCTTTATTATTTTAATTAAGAGCAAGTTTTTTAAAAGAAAAGAGCTTTTTACATTTGAAGAAACTGTTATAAATAAAGGAATGCATATTTATGAAAATTGAAGATGTAGTAGAATGGTTTTATCTTACTGATAAGCTAAGCTCGCGAACCTTGCTCTCTGTTCTCTGATACCTATTCTCTATTCTCTGAGACCTGTTAACTGTTCTTGCCAAAGCAATTGCCGCAAAAACACTTCTAACCCTTTCTGCCGCTTTTTCTTCTGTTGTTTGATTTTGAAAAAGCAATGCGGAAATTTCTTTCATGCGCTCTTTAACTCTCCTTTACAATACCTACAAATAACAATTTAATCCGACGGCTCATTCTAACTCCATGCCCGACTTACGCTCCCTTGGTTTGCTAAAGCAAACCCAAGTCACTCCAGTGCGGTCATTTCGTGAGAATGAGCCATCGAACCTACGGTTCGCAGAACTCAGGGACGCACAACACGGAAGCCGCTAGCAATGTCCCAGTCGAGAGGATCGAAGTTGATACGGTAGGCTGAACGAGTGAACTCAGCCGAAATGAGCCAACCCCCACCACGTAGCACGCGGATAGCGCCAGACTCCGCGCCGGTATAATCGGTCTTCGCAGTAACCGGATAATCGCCCCACCAGTCCCAACACCATTCCCATACGTTACCATACATGTCGTATAAGCCCCATTGATTAGGTTTTAATAAGCCTACCTGATGTGTTTTTCCCTTCGAATTTTTCTGTATTTCCCAGTCATCATCCCATCCGTACCATGCGTATTCTTCCAACTTGGTATCATCTTCACCGAAATGCCATTTTGTTGACGTTCCGGCACGGCAAGCATATTCCCACTGCGCCTCTGTCGGCAAACGGTAACCATTATTTGCCCATTCTGCTGTTACAGTTGCTGCTGTTATTGGATACCCTGTTGCAGGCGTTCTTGCTGTTATTGTATATACAGGCGTAAAACCTTCCCTCGTGCTGAGTTTATTACAAAACTCTACAGCGTCAAACCACGTCACCATCTCTACAGGGCGCCTGCCTTGCGTTTCCCCTTCTGCCGGTTCCCGTCCGGTACCTCCATGGAAATAACTTGGATTTTCACCCATAACAGCTTGATATAAATCCTGCGTCACTGCATATTTGCTCATCTTAAACGCGCTTAATGTTACGGTAAATGTAGCGTCATTATTTACAAAATCAGGTCCCATTGTAAACGATCCTCCAGGTATCTGCACCAATCCACTTGCAAGAATCGCTTCTGTGTTTCTTGTTTCACTGCACTTGGAACAGGTTTCTGTTTTTACGCCGTCTTTAAATTCTGCCGGGGCTGTTGTCACTTCCCACTCCCATGTGTGAGTGCAATCGCCGCTACCGCAGGCTGTAAAAGTAAATCCAATTATTGCTGTTATAGCAATAATTCCCAACAGACTAATTCTGTTTTTCATTTTGTGTCTCCTTTAAATTTGTTTGTTATATAAAAAATCTGACACATACACTTATGTGTAGAATTTTTCCAGAGAAGAGTTATTAAAAGATTTAATAAATAATAAACTATTGTGTAGTTGACATTGTTTTTTAAATAATACTTATAATTAGCTGTTGCCTGTTGCCTGTTGCCTGTTGCCTGTTGCCTGTTGCCTGTTGCCTGTTGCCTGTTGCCTGTTGCCTGTTGCCTGTTGCCTGTTGCCTGTTGCCTGTTGCCTGTTGCCTGTTGCCTGTTGCCTGTTGTGCTTAAAAACCGCATCCCTGCGGTTTTTAAGCTTGAAGTGTTTGCCTTGCAAAAACTTCTAAGATTGTCAAAAGCGACATCCCTGTCGCTTGGAAATTTTCTACTTGGAGTTTTCAAACTTACAGTTTGCGGCGTTTTTTTGTCTAAAAAGGCTGCTTTTTCTGCCATTGGTAAATTATGCTGTTTTTTGTGGTTTTTTACAAGGCGGAAATGTGCGTTTTAATGGGAAACCTCTATAAAAAATCAATAAAAAGCGCTATATTATGGGTAGGAGCAAATTATGGGAGATATGCAAACACAAATAGATTACCCGAAAGGTCTGGATTTTGAGCAAGTCTGGGCGGCTTTAATGGAAAATCGGGAACAAATAAAAGACACAGAACGGCTATTAAAGGAGACAATAGCGGAATACGATAAGCGTTTTGGGGATATGGACAACCGTTTCGGCGAAGTTGTTGAAAATTTGCTTGCCCCAACCATGATTGATAAATTCATTGATTTGGGCGTAGTGTTTCAAACAGCAAGCACAAATTTTAAAGTAAAAGACCATAAAAACAAAATATATTTTGAAATAGATGTTTTCTTGCAAAACGGCGATACTGCCATGTTGGTCGAAATAAAAACAAATCTTAGTATTAGTTATATAAACGAACATATAAACCGTTTAGAAAAAATGCGTTCATTTGCTGATTTACACAATGACAAACGTTCTTTTTTAGGCGCTGTTGCAGGTGTTGTAGTTCCTTTTAAAGTAAAAAATTACGCATTGGAAAATGGTTTATATTTAATTGAACCTGCCGGAGAAAATCTAAATATTACACCTCCACCTAATAAACCTAAAGTATGGTAATATAATTTTCTTATAATTATATACATTTATTAAATGTATTATCAATTTTAAACCGCAAAGCTATTTTATACCTTTATCTCTGCCAAAAAAACGAAAACAAACCATGGTAATATCGTCGGATTGCGGTTCGCTTCCTGCGAAATCTTTTATTGTATTATTCAATTCAATAACAATGTTCTCCACATCGTTCCCGGATAATTTTAACATATTCTGCAACAATCGTTCTGAGCCGTACATCTTTGACTCTGTGTTAAACGCTTCAGTGACACCGTCGGTATACAGCAGAATTACATCGCCTTTTTTTAGTATTTCTGTCTGAGCGGGAAATTTCTTGTTTGGGAATAAGGCAAGCGGAGGGGTTTTAGGCAAAGAAAGATACGCGGCGGTATTATCGAAAGCGCGGTATAAAATAGGAGGATTATGCCCCGCGCTTGAGTATGCGTACTCGCCTGTTTTAAGATCAAGAACCGAATAAAAAGCGGTCACAAACATACTTGAATTATTGTCAGCGCAAAGCACATTGTTAACCGCGCTCAAAATTTGATCGGCAGGCAGATCTTTATTATTTTTGATAATTATTTTAGCAATAACCATAAACAGAGCTGCCGGTACGCCTTTTCCTGAAACATCCGCGATAACCAGCGCGATCTTGCTTTGCTCTTCATCCAGAAAAAAGAAATCAAAAAAATCTCCGCCTACTTCCTTTGCCGGCTGCATCATCGGCGCAATGTGAATGTCATCTCTGTTTGAAAAGGGCGGAAAAATTTTCGGCAGCATATCGGCTTGTATTTCTGTAGCAATGCTCAACTCCGCGCCGATACGTTCTTTTTCGGCGGTAATCTTTGACAAATTATTTATATAGTCTTTCAAATCATCAGTCATCTTATTAAAACATTCGGCGAGAACTCCTATTTCATCCTTTGTTTGTATACTTAATTTTTTATCGAGTTCTCCGTTTCCTACACTGATAACGCCTTTCGTCAATTCTACTATGGGTCTGGTAAAGGAATTGGAAACAAAAATTGAGACAATCAAAACAGTGATAATGATTCCGAATAATAAAATAATAAAACCGAAGCTCACTGCATTAATCATTTCATTGATTTGCTTTTCGGCTTCCAATACATGACGGTCAATAACTGACATCATGGAAAGCGCGCCGGATATTATCTCCTCATACTCAACGGCAATACCAAGCGACCAGCCTGTTACGGGAAGCGGCGCGTAAGCTATGTAATACTCAACCCCGTCAATTAAAACATTGCGGACACCGGACTCGCCGTTTGCCATACATTCTAAAACTTCTATATAATCGCCGTTCTCGTTTTTATGTTCGTATTCGTCAACACTGTTATAATACGGATGAGCTATATACTTGCCTAAATCATCTAACATAAACGCATAGCCTGTTTCACCGATACGCAGACCGACAATCTCGTGTATTAAATCCGTAAGAAGAATATCTACCGCGACAACGCCCGCTGTTTGACCTTGCGCGTTTTTATATGACGCGGCGCCGGTAACGCATAGTTCTTCGTTGAAAGAGCTTACATAGGTATTTGTCCAAACAGGGTCATTTGCATTATGCGCAATAATATACCAGGGGCGAATACGCGGATCATAATCCGGTACATATATATCTTCTGCTGTGTATCTGAAATGAATCCCGGTCTCTGTTCCCAGATATACAAGAGACAGGTGCGGGCTTGAATCATAAATATTTCCGAACATATATTCTGCGTTACTTATCAGGAGCAACTCATTTTCCAGCGCGGGGGATCTTACAACATTTCTCGCGGTCATTATTGATGCCGCCGGTATTCCCGGCGGTGTTTCATTGGGTAAAGGCAGTCTTCTTCCCCTAAAATTATTAGGATTACGATAAAGGCTTTCCATGTAGCCTGCCATTGCCGCGACATTATTTTGCGTCCGCAGAAGTATCGCGTTATATCCGTCCGCCTGGGATTTAGACAGCCTCGACAAATAATATTCCGCCTGATCAATAAGAGCGTCTTTGCTGTCACTGGCAGCCCTCCCGCCCAATTGTTCGTTTATATCTCCGGAATATTTTGACACTCTCAATAATCCGTTATACGACACGCTGAAAATAGCAACCATTGAGATAATTGATACACTGAGTATAATTAGTTTTAGCTTTGTTGCAAATTTAAAAAAATTCATATTTTTATTTTTAATAAGATTTTTTAATTGTCAGTATATTCTTTCCATCCGTGTAAGAATATTGAACATCATCCATCCGTTTGCGAATCATCATAATACCAAGCCCGCCGATTTTCCGTTCTTGGAATGAGACCGACAGTTCCGGTTCGTCTTGCAACAAGGGATTGAAAGGGATACCGGCATCCTCGAAAACAAATGTAAACACGCGGGTTTCTGTGTTGTTCTCCCAAAAAAAAGCAAGTTTGCCTTCGCTGTCGGGATAGGCATATTTCGCGATATTTACGAGTATCTCCTCGCTGGCAAGGGTTATATCGTAAGCCGCCTTTTCAGGCAAACCCTCGCACAAACGCTCAACAACAGACATCATCAGCGGGACGGTATCAATATTCGCGTCGAATATTTTTTTATCCGAGAACATACGCTTTATTAATCGACAAACTCAAAGTACCCATCAAGCCCGCTGAGAGAAAAAACTTCTTTTACAGGCTGTATGGCGTTATGCAAATACACTTCTACATCAACATTTTTGTCAATTTTTTGTTTTAAGAATACCATCGCCCGGATGCCCGCGCTGGATATGTATTCTAATTCTGTGCAATGGATGTCGATCCTCTTAACGCCCTTATCAACAAGCGTTTTTAGTTCTTCCATAAAAACACCCGCGGTTGCAAAGTCAAGTTTGCCGCTAATGTTTATTACCGTATTCACTCCCGCTGATTGTATAAATTGCATTATAAAGCCTCCTATTTATTTTTTTGATGTTAATATCACAACAGAACGCGGCGCGATATAAATGCCGCCGTCATTATAGAAATCTGTATTAGGTTCTGATGCCAGATACAATGACCACTGTAAACCATGCGGCAATAAGGGCAAGCCGAAACCCTGCCCTTCCCAATGCATATTAATCCCGATGTAAACAAAATCATTGCCGCCACAGAACATAACGCCAAGCATATTACCGCTGTAATCGGCGCTCCAGGGATTAACGCAATGGAACGAAACCCGCGGATATCCGATTGATGTGCCGCTATTCAAATTATCCTGGCTGCGCAGGCAATCGTGCGATTTACGCAGAGCGATTAATGCGGATACATATTCAAATATGTCCTTGTTTTTTTCCAAATCATCCCAGTTTAACCAAGACAACTCATTATCCTGACAATATGTGTTGTTGTTGCCTTTTTGCGTATTGCCAAATTCATCCCCGGCAAGAATCATCGGCACACCGTGACTGAGCAGAAGAATTGACATGGCGTTCTTTATCATTTTTTTCCGCAAAGCATGTACCTCGTCTTCGGAAAAACCCGGAACCCTGCAATCCCAGCTGTCATTATCATTTGTACCGTCGTTGTTATTTTCCCCGTTAGCGTAATTTTCTTTATCGTTATATGAAAATAAATCCATCATTGTAAACCCGTCATGACAGGTAACAAAATTTACCGAAGCGCAGTTTCCGCGGTAATAAGGATTATATACATGAGGGGAACCTTGCATTCCCTGCGCGATGAGCCAGGTTTTACCCCTCTCGCCTTTTAAAAACTTGCGCACATCGTCCCTGTACTTTCCATTCCATTCCGTCCATCGCCCCCATGACGGAAACGATCCGACCTGATACAAGCCGCCCGCGTCCCAAGCTTCGGCAATAAGTTTACACTTGCCTAAAACCGGATCAAAGGCGAGATTTTCAAGTAAAGGCGGATTTTCGATAGGAGCGCCGTTTTGATCGCGCCCCAGTATGCTCGCTAAATCGAAACGGAAACCGTCTATATGGTATTCCGACGCCCAATAACGCAGACAGTCAAGAATCATGTTACGGACGATGGGGTTGTTGCAGTTTAATGTGTTACCGCAGCCTGAAAAATTATAATACCAGCCTTCAGGTGTTAATATGTAATAAGTTTTATTGTCGATGCCTCTGAAAGAAATATAAGGTCCTTTCTCATTACCTTCTGCAGTATGATTGAACACTACATCCAGAATCACTTCGATTCCGTTTTTGTGCAGATCCCTTATCAATGTTTTAAATTCGTCCGCCTGCATACCGAGCTTGCCTGTAGCGGCAAGCCCTGCTTTTGGCGCGAAGAAACCGACAGTGCTGTATCCCCAATAGTTAAATAATTTAGTTTTATTATCAGGGCTCATCCGCCAGTTTTCAAACTCATCGTATTCGTAAACAGGCAAAAGTTCGATGCAGTTGATGCCGAGTTTTTTTAAATAGGGAATTTTTTCGCGGACTGCCGTGAAAGTTCCTGGATGTTTTACTTTTGCGGAACTATGCGCTGTTAATCCGCGTACATGAGCTTCATAAATAATAAGATCGCGCATCGGAATCTCAAGAGGCTTGTCGCCCTGCCAGTCAAAATCGTCCATCAATATGCGCGAGCGATACGGATGAAGAGGAAGCTCTCCCCATTTATTTCTTCCTGAAATTATTTTCGCGTAAGGATCAAGCAAGATTTTTGTTTTATCGAACCAATGTCCTTGAGAAAAATTGTTAGGACCGTCAAAAATATAACCATATTCGATTTCTTCATAATCAAGATCATAGACCGTCATGGCGTAAACATTCCCGATGCGGAATTCGTTAAAAAAAGGAATGGTTACAAAAGGCTCGTCTTCGTTTCTTTTAAACAACACCAGTGAACAAGAAGCGGCGGCGCTTGAAAAAACGCTGAAGTTAACACCGCCCTGCACTATAGTCGCGCCGAATGGAAGAACGCGGCCGGGTCTTAGTTTAATGCCCTTGTATTCATGGGTAGGATAGGAATCTACTCTATTCATTGCATCACCCCTTTTTTACAGCTTGAACAGCATCCTCCACCGATGGAAAAGCTTCCAGTACATCTTCAAAACCGGTTGAGGTAATCACATCCCACACCATTTCTTGAACGCCGGACAGAACAGTTTTACAATTAATAACCGCGGACTGCTTGGCAATGATCAGCAGAACGCGCAGCCCCGAACTTGCGACATAAGCGCATTGCGACATATCGATAATATACTTGCCGTCTTTTACAAGCGCGGGGATTATTTGATCCTGCGCTTGTTTTGAACCGAGAACATCCAGCTTGCCTTGCATTTCAAAAACATCAACTGAATCAATTTGTTTTTTTACAATTTCCATAACGAAGCTCCTTATACAGGTGTTAATGTCACTTTAATCTTGGGACGGTGTTTGACATTTGGAATCTTTACGGTCAAGCCGTCAGCATCAAAATCTTTATAAGCTTCGTTATCAACAGTAACAGATGTGATCTTTACGCTTCCTTTGGGTAAAATATCCGGGGAAACGCGCAGTATGCCGTCAGAAAAGCCGCCGTGAACCGGTTTAAAATAAAGGTCGAGAGGTTTTTTAGCAGCGAGCAGATTTATATACACCTGCGATAAATAAGCCAGTTCTATTGAATGGTAACAGCTCATGGAATGGCTTCCTTTCAGACGTTCTGTTCCAAGCGCGTAAGGCAAGCCGTTAGCCAGTACGTTAAAATAAACTGATCCGTCGTAATGATCAAGAAAATAAGTATTATAAAAAGCTGCGGACTCACGCGCGTACTTTAAGTAAACATCTTTTTTTAGTATTCCGTATAAAATTTGATACGCTAATATACCCTGTTCCTGCTGCCACCACGCTTTGCGGTCATGCCACACAAAACGCGGCATTGTTTCACCTTCTTTTATTTTCCTTTCCACGACATCATACCAGCCGCATCGTTGTTTATCCATTCCGTATTTCGGCATAAGGTCAGCGATTTTTTCAGCTAACTCAACATAGGATTTTTCAGGCGCGATGCTGAAAATACGCATAAGGTTCCATGCGATTTTTAAATTATGCCCCACTACGCCGCGGTTCTGTTGCCAGTCCCATGTAAGGTCATGACTCCAGTCATCGAAAAAACGCTCGTTAACAAAGGGGCTGTTATTGTAATCAGGAAAATGTTTCGCGATACAATCCGCGGTGTATTTTAAAAAGTCTTTATGCTCATCTTTCCCTGTAGCCAGCCAAAGATTAATTAAATACGCCGGAGCGTGATCGCCTACCGAGTTCCAATTTTTCTTTGCTTTATTTTTTCCAAGCGATTCAGTATGCGCGCTTAGTGTTATGGGATCTAAATGCGAATAGTAGCCGCCTTTTTCCTTATCTTTAAAAAACCGCTCAAACAAATCCATTGTAAGATCAATGTCTTTCATTATCGCGGGATCGCCGTTTATACGGTATGTTTGCGTCGGACCTGCAAGGGCGTATATCTGCTCGTACATCGGAACCGCTTCGTAGTCATCACCAAATTCGGAAGCGAATACCTTCGTTTCCCTGCCGTTTTTTACATCTATGCCATGATACCAATAAACCACATTTTCATCGGTATCATAAAAACGCATATGATCATGAAGATATTTTGTTCCGGCTTCGGACGCTTCAAGAAATATTTCCTCGCCTGTCAGCATGTAAGTACTGGCAAGCCCGTAAATCATTCGCGAAATAGTATCGGTTTCTTGACGGAAGGTATCATGGCGCTCACCGGTCATGCTGATCTCGGTGCGGTAAGTATCATAATTGATTCTGTATTCATCGCCGTCTTTGTCGAACTGCGCGTCTATAAAAAATTCCGCGATGCTCTTTGCCTGCTTGATCCACCAGTCCGGCTCTTCAAAGCGGAACTTATCAATGGTTTTACCTTGAAAGTCGATGTACTGCGCTTCCAGTGTTTCCGGCGCGTCGGGGTAATATGTGCCGTATGCGAATAAAAAACGCCCGGGAATGAGCATATCGCGCATCATTCCGCTTGCATCCTGCCAGGGCTCGCCAAGATTGCGTGCCATCTTTGCGTAAACTGTGGGTGTCAGCTTTATGGTAAAATCACGCCCGTCTCCGGTAGTCAATACAAATGATTTTTTTTCCTTGTCGAAGGATTTAACATACCCGCCGATGGAATCTGAAAATTCAAACTGCATATTTTACCCCCTTATTTTTGTAATTCCGATTTTAATGTTTTAATGAATAAATCTGTTACGCCCGGATGTTTGGCTGTTATAAGACCGCCGTCGATCACTATGTCCTTGGTCTGCGTTCCGTCGTACTGTACAATTCCGCCTGCGTTCTCGACATCGCAGACAATGTTATGCGCACAGGTAACTTTTCGTCCATTAAGCAGATTTTTATCAGCGCAAAACAGCCACAGCGAATGGCATATAGTTCCGATTTTTAAATTTCCTTCAGTCATCCGCTTAACCGCTTTTCGCAAAAATTCCACCGCAGGCGATGAGTTAGCTTTACCGAGACTTATTTCAGCTTGATACCTGAGCCTGTCAGTAGCATAACCGCCGATTAAAATAATCGCGGCGTAGCTTTCAATGTTTACCCGTGTTACGCATTTATCGACTGTGACCTGCGATATATGATCATTTCCCGTAAACAACAAGCTTGATTGCTCCCAAAGGTAGGATAAATATTCAAGTTCATAACCGTCTTTTGTAAAGGAGTTATTGAACATATTGAATTCTGTCTCATCGTAATGAGCTTCTATTAACACACCGATCTTTTTCAATTAGCTGTACTCCTTTGCTTTCTGATACGACTTATTATGCTAGGCTTTTTTGTTTAACAACGATTCAGGAGCGAAAACATCCCTGTAAAATGTCAGCTGTTCGCTTTTGAAATAACAGCCGCCCAGATGCCCCCTGCGTACCCAACACACTGTACCCTTCGCAATGGTTTCATGAGTTTCATCATCCATACAAGCCCATTCAAAATGAACAAATTCTTTGTGGAACATAACGATAGGCCAGGTCATAGTTACTCCCGGTTGTGCAAGCAAAGCCCACCAATGTTTCTCGCGTTCCTTCTGCTGATCAAGACCGTAATACGGACCGTCCTGACAGAAATACACTAAATCCTCGCGGTATTCGTCTGTTAAAATATCGCCCCGCCCCTGACGTAAAGCTTCACAATGCGTAGGCCACCACTCTCTGTTTTCTTGTTCTATTTGTTTCCAATTATATTCACTTGTAACCGAAGGCAGCTTTGGAAGCTTGCGGCTTGCGAATTCCTCTCCAAGCGCAATCATCTTTTTCCTTGTTTCAGCGTCTACCGCATTTGGTTTTGAATAATCGGCTGTTAACCCCTGATAATAATTCATCCTTTTATTATTTTTTGCAGGGCGTTTTGTACCTTTTAATTCAATATTTTTCTTAATACGCTTCGTCATCCAATTTACTATTTCGCCGACATCAAGTTGTTTTTGCGTTTCACCTTCCTTTAAAAGACCGTAGAATTTATCAGGCGGCAGATACATAGTTACTTCGCCTTCTACGCATGTATTGAATATTTTTAATTTGCTTCCTGCAGAAGCGAACATTTCTTTCATTAGTTTGTATAAATTTGTACAAATAGCCCTGCGCCACTCCAGCGAAACAGCATTTTGCATAACAAAAGTTTGCAAACGGACTACAACATCATCTTTTCTGACTCCGCCCCATGCCCACACACATTCTTCAACATTGATCATTGTCCAACCGGGCATAACTTCTTTTACAGTATCTTTAGCAATGCCGTGATTCGGATCATCAAATCCCCAGCCTAAGCCAATAGCGAAACTTGTAGATATAGTATCTTGTAATACTTTTGTAATTTTTTTTTCCAGTTCAATTTTAAATGAATCGCTTAATTTGTAACCGCTTACTTTTAACTCTACCATTGGCATAAAAACCTCCAAAAAATTAAAATTAATTTCAACATTTTATGTTACGCTAAAGACATAAGCCGCCAGTGTTATTATATTGCATATAATAATAATGATAACGCAAGGCGTTATCTGCAATACAGGACAAATTACCTTGAATACAGGACAAAAAAATCTATTCAAAGAGAAAGAGTGTATTCAATCCTTTATAATGTAACAAGCCCGGTGTAAAAACAGGTAGAATAATTAATGATATGAATATTTTAATTTGTGATGATATTAGTGATGATGCTCTTGAATTGAAAAATACGATTAAAGCGTCTGCGGACTTTATATCCGAAAATTTTATGTTTGAGTTTGAAGCTAATTGTATGATCTTTTTTAACAGCGCAGATGCGCTTTCCTATTTTAATTCCGGAGTAAAAATAGACGTATGTTTTCTGGATATTCTTATGCCCGAAATGAAAGGAACAGAGCTTGCTCTTAAAATGCGCGAAACAGGTTTTAAAGGCGAGATTGTATTTCTTACATCTACCAATGAATACGCAGCCGAATCGTATGCAGTAGACGCATTTTCCTATCTTTTAAAACCTCCCAAAATGAAAAGCTTAGTAGATATTTTTATCAAAATACATAAAGCGCAAAAAGCTGCCGATATAGGAGGCATTCCTGTTGTAGCCGGCAGAACAATAACAAGATTTTTATTATTCAGAGAAATTTCTCATGTAGAAGTAAAAAGAAATGATGTTTTTTTTCGTCTTTTGGATGGAAGCGAGATTACGGTATACGCGCCCTTGAGTGAATTTTTACCAAAATTAATAACGGACAGACGCTTTGTACAATGCCACAGATCTTTTGTAATTAATATGGACGCTGTAACAAGTATCAGCGGCAGAGAAGTTTCTTTGCGGTGCGGCAGGAAAGCGCCTGTCTCAAAAAATTATATTGGATTTATTAAACAATATTCGAACTGGATATTTGGAAAGGAGAAGCGTGAATGATTGAAGTTATCTTTGAATTAATACGTTTTGGATTTTCTCTTATTCTTTGCATGGCAGTTTCAATTCTTTTCGTAGGAATAAAATCCACATGGAAAAATAACCTTTCAATCATTTCCCTCTTCATTGTTTTTCTTTTTATCTGGTCTGTCTGCCGGTGGTTTTTTGATCCTGATATGATGAAAAGACTGTACCCGCTTTTAATCCATCTGCCTTTGATATTAATTATAACTTTTTATTATAAACGTCCGTGGCTTAGATCTGTTGTCAGCGTACTTTCCGCTTATATGTGTTGTCAAGCGCCGAATTGGATCGAGATTATCTCACAATCATTATTTAACAGCAAACTTGCGGATCTTACTTTGTATATTGCAGCCGTGTTTCTGTTATATTATATCTTGAAAAAATATGTAGCCGTATCTGTCCGGCATCTGATAGAAAAATCAAATAAATCTTGTATATTTATTGGCGTGATACCGCTTTTTTATTATTTGTTTGACTACATTACTGCCGTCTGCACCGATACGCTTTACAGCGGCGCCGAATGGGCGGTGGAGTTCATGCCCTCAGTAATATCAATTTTATATTTTATATTTATTATCCTTTATTATATTGAAATGCAAAAGCAAGCAATCCTCCAAAGAGAAGCTGATTTTGCGCAAAATATAATTTCTTCAAGCCGCGGGCATTATCAAAAAATGAATGAATTATATGAAGCCATCAGGATTATGAGGCACGACTACAAGTTTCATTTGAATGCCGCAATTGATATGCTTCACCGCGGCGAAATAGAAAAAAGCGATGATTATTTAAGCGGTCTAAAACGCGAACTAGCCGAGAAAGAAATGCCGGATTTCTGCGATAACCCTGTGATAAATTCTCTTATTGCCGATTACGCGCGGCGGTGTTCCGCAAAAACGGTTTCAAATGAATCTTCGCCGGAAATTAAAATGGATGTTTCAATTAATATACCGAAAAATTTCTCTGTTCCGAATTATGAGATGTGCATTGTACTTGGCAATCTTCTTGAAAACGCCATTGAAGCATGTCAAAAACTTGAAACAAAATCCGAGCGTAAAATTGAACTGGTTGTTAAGCCGCAGGGTGAAATAACAGGAGCACAGCTCGCTATTATGGTGCGTAACACTTTTAACGGAAAAGTTTTAAAGAATGGAGAACAATTTATCAGCACAAAGAAGAACGGCGACATCAAGAGGTACGGTATCGGACTGCAAAGCGTTAAGGCTGTTGTTGAACGGTATGGAGGGATATTCTATACAGAGTATGATGATAAATGGTTTAACACATATGTATTTCTTGGCGGGGGAAATTAAGAGAGTTTTTATGCTTTCATTAATAAAAAAAATAATTTATAATTTTTATTAATGAAAACCCCTCCTGCAATACTTGGAAAAATCGCGTCAAGCACCTTGCTTCGTATAGAAAAAGCAAAGGAAACATTGCATCCTTTTCAAGCGCGTGATCTTGCATTGGATATAACTGCACAACAATACGCAGAGCAAAAACAGCGCGGAGAAGCTATTCATCCTTATTCCTTTGAAAACGCTTTGTTAAAACCCGGTCTCTCTTTTATTTGCGAGGTGAAAAAAGCCTCGCCGTCAAAGGGGGTAATTGCTGAAAATTTCCCTTGGTTAGAAATTGCAAAAGAATACGAAGAAGGAGGCGCGGCGGCGATTTCAATTCTTACAGAACCTGATTTTTTTTTAGGCAGCGATCAGTATTTACGTGAGATAGCCTCTGCTGTTAAAATCCCAACTTTAAGAAAAGATTTTATTATCGATCCTTACCAGCTTTACGAAGCGAAAATTTGGGGAGCGAAAGCGGCGCTTTTAATTTGCTCCTTGCTTGAAGTCGGCGAATTAGAATTATTTCTCGTAATCGCAAATTCTCTCTGTCTTGATTGCCTTGTCGAAATCCACAATGAGGCGGAAGCAGAGGAAGCATTAAAAGCCGGTGCTCGTATTATCGGGATTAATAACCGCGATCTTACAACTTTTAATGTTGATACAGGGCTTACAGCGCGGTTATGCAAACAAATTCCTTCGCATATAATCACAGTCGCTGAAAGCGGGATTAACAATACTGACGATATCCGAAAATTGAAAGATACCGGCGTAGACGCAGTTTTAATCGGTGAAACTTTGATGCGTTCGACCGACAAGAAAAAATTACTAAAAGAGCTAATATCAGCATAATTTTCACCTAACAATAATCCTTATTTTTTAAGATATTTTCTTAAAATAATTAATACTTCCTTTATATTCAGAGGTTTTCCCAAATGATCGTTCATTCCTGAATCAATACATTTAACAATATCTTCACGGAAAACATTTGCCGTCATTGCAATAATCGGGGTTTCTTGTAAAGATTTTTCTTTTTCTATCAACCTTATTTTTTTTGTCGCTTCATAACCATCCATTTTCGGCATTTGAACATCCATAAAGATCATATCATATTTTGAAATGTTTTCATTAAATTTATTTATTGCATGAATACCGTCTTCGGCGCAATCTATTTGAAGTTTTGTAAACTCAAGAAGGGCAAGTACGATCTCGCGGTTTATTTCTACATCATCAACAAGAAGAATTCTCTTTCCTTCAAAATTATCATTTTTATGAGTATCTTCGTTTTCTTTTATTTCAGTATTACAATCATGCGAGATTACACCGGAATATTTTTCTAGCTGAATAGTAAAAATAAAAGTACAACCTTTATTCAACTGAGATTCAATCCATATTTTTCCGTTCATCATTTCCACTATGCTTCTGGAAATTGCAAGCCCTAAACCGGTACCTCCGAAATTACGGGAAGTGCTTCCTTCCGCTTGCTGAAAAGGTTGGAAAATATTTACCTGCTGTTCAGCACTCATACCTATCCCTGAATCTTTCACACTTATTTTTATCTCGCATATATTATTACTTTTGCTGGTATATTCGGTTTCAAAACTAATCATCCCGCCGATAGGTGTAAACTTAACAGCGTTTCCTAAAATATTCATTATTACCTGCGCAAGTTTATGATCATCTCCAATTAATAATTTCGGAATGCTTTTATCAATATTTATTTTAAAATCAATTTCTTTTTCTTCTATTTGCTGACTAATAATAGAAAAAACTCTTTGAAGCATATTATCAAATTTAAACTCACGAACCGATAATTCAAATTTATTAATTTCTATCTTTGAAATATCCAAAATATTATTTATAACTGTAAGAAGATGCCTTGAAGCGTCTTCAATTCTGGAAAAACAATAATCTTTTTTATCTATATTTTCCGCAATTTTACCAACCGAAGTCATTCCGATAATAGCATTCATCGGCGTACGGATTTCATGGCTCATATTTGCAAGAAACTCAGATTTAGCGCGATTAGCTGCATCAGCTTTTAATTTCTCGTCCATATAAATTTTATTTTGAAATTTAACTATTATACCGATTGCGATACCGCAGAAAATAATGCTTGATTCAACATCATAATAATGAATAAATTCAGATTCATAATTTAAAATATTAAATAAACAAAAACCTGAAAAATAATTTAATAACATATATCCGAAAGTAACTAATAGATATAATATTATTGTAATCCAAAGAATCTTACCTGATAATAAAAGAAAAATAACCACAGCGCCGAAAACCAAATAAATAATTGTCCCGCCTTCTATACCTGCATTTGTTAAAAATAAATACGGAAAAACTATAAGCGACATAAAAATAATTAAACATAAAGCGCCAATATTATATTTATTTAATTTATTACTTATAAAAACAATAATTAAAAGTATTGATAATAAAATAGAAAGAATAATTTGCGATTCATATATTTTTAATGCATTGAATAAAATAACTATACCGCAAAAAACGGCGATAACATTAAAAAGCCTTCCGTACAGAGGTATATTTTCTGAGTAAAAATAATAAATTAATGAATCTTTGATTTTTTTAAACATCAAACCGCCTCTTTAAAAATAATTCATTTCTTCTTATATATTAAATATATGAAAAATAAAGTAATAAAGCCGTAAAAAACAGTATAAAAAAAACCTGAAATATGTTAATTTTATCCTATGCAAGTTAAAATCTGCGGATTATCCCGCGAGCAGGACATTGACTTTGTAAACGAAGCGAAGCCCGATTATATCGGATTTGTTTTTACCGAAAGTAAACGTCAAATTTCACCTGTTTTAGCCCAATATTTACGCTTTAGGTTAGTAAACAACATAATTCCGGTGGGAATTTTTGTAAATTCGCGAATCGCAGAAATTGCAGAATTATACAGAAACGGTATAATATCTATCGCTCAGCTTCACGGAGATGAAGATGAAAGTTATATCGCAAGTTTGAAAAAAACAAGCGGAAGCAAAGCCATCACTGTTATAAAAGTAATTAAAAGCGAGCAATTAACAAAAGAAACACTATCAGCAAACGCAAACAGCTGTGCTGATTATCTCTTGATTGATTCGAGTGCAGGTTCAGGGAAAACCTTTCAATGGGAAACATTAAAGAAATTAGAATTTCCAAAACCTTGGTTTCTTGCAGGAGGTATTGATATTAAAAATTTAAAACAAGCAATGGTATACAACCCCTTTGCGATAGATATTTCAAGCGGCGCGGAAACAGATGGTATAAAAGATCGTGAGAAAATATTACAATTAGTTACAACTGTAAAACAAGGAAACATAATATGAACAATGGACGATTCGGAGAATACGGCGGCAGATACATACCGGAAACATTGATGAATGAAATTATCAATCTGGAAAAAGCGTATAATTTTTATAAAGATGATATTTCTTTCAGACAGGAACTTGAAGCGTTATTAAAAAATTACGCAGGCAGACCGTCGCTTTTATATTTTGCAGAAAAAATGACAAGCGATCTTGGCGGCGCGAAAATTTATTTGAAACGCGAAGATTTAAATCACACAGGCTCTCATAAAATTAACAATGTGCTTGGACAAGCATTACTTGCAAAAAAAATGGGTAAAACACGAATCATCGCCGAAACAGGAGCGGGTCAACACGGTGTCGCTTCCGCTACAGCGGCTGCTCTTTTAGGTTTAGAGTGCGAAATTTTCATGGGAAAGGAAGATACTGAAAGGCAAGCGTTAAACGTTTACCGCATGGAACTGTTAGGTGCAAAAGTTCATCCTGTAACATCGGGGACACAAACCCTAAAAGACGCGGTAAACGAAACTATGCGCGAATGGGTAAGCCGTGTTCACGATACCCATTATGTACTCGGCTCTGTAATGGGACCTCACCCCTTCCCCATGATAGTGCGCGATTTTCAAGCGGTAATCAGCAAGGAGGCAAGAGAACAGATTCTCAGCGCGGAAGGAAAACTCCCTGCAGCCGTTCTTGCCTGTGTCGGCGGCGGAAGCAATGCGATGGGAATTTTTTATAATTTTATAAATGATAAAGAAGTGCAGTTGATAGGCTGCGAAGCTGCAGGCTCAGGAATTGACACAGAAAAACACGCCTCTTCTATCGCAAAGGGGCAAGTTGGAATCTTTCACGGAATGAAATCCTATTTTTGCCAAAACGAAGAAGGGCAGATCGCACCTGTATATTCGATTTCCGCAGGTTTGGATTATCCCGGCATCGGTCCTGAGCACGCATGGCTGCATGACAGTAAACGCGCGCAATATGTTCCGGTCACAGATGAGGAAGCGGTCTGCGCGTTTGAATATCTTTCCAGAACTGAGGGGATAATCTGTGCAATAGAAAGCGCTCATGCGGTTGCGCACGCGCAAAAAATAGCGCGTAACTTCAGCCGTGATGCAAACATCATCATCTGTCTGTCAGGCAGGGGCGACAAAGATGTTTCTTCAATCGCAAAATACAGAGGTAAAAAAATCAATGAGTAAAATAAATAACGCTTTTAAAAATGGAAAAGCTTTTATCGGCTTTGTTACAGGCGGAGACCCTAACATCGAAAAAACAAAAGAATTTATTTTAGAGATGATAAAAGCGGGAGCAGATTTAATTGAAATCGGTATCCCTTTTTCCGATCCGATTGCGGAAGGGCCTGTAATTCAAGCAGCAGACAACCGCGCGCTTGCTTCAGGGACAACGGTAGAAAAAATATTTACACTTGTTGCAGAACTTCGGAAAGAAACTAATATCCCCTTAGTATTTCTGACATACATCAATCCTGTTTTTCATTATACCTATGACGCTTTTTTTAAACGCTGTAAAGAAACAGGGCTTGACGGTATTATAATCCCCGATCTTCCTTTCGAGGAACAAGCGCCTGTAAGAGAGACGGCAATTAAATACGGAATAGACCTTATCTCGCTAATAGCTCCAACCTCAGAAGAGCGCATAAAAGAAATCGCAAAAAACGCAACAGGATTTATTTATCTTGTTTCTTCAATGGGTGTAACAGGCATACGCAGTGAAATTACTACCGATCTTTCTTCGATAACTGCGGCTATTAAATCTGTAACATCTATCCCTGTTGCAATCGGTTTCGGTATCCACACGCCTTCTCAAGCAAAGGAAATGGCGCGTATCGCTGACGGTGTGATTGTAGGAAGCGCGATTGTGAAAATAATCGCTCAGTACGGGGAAAATGCCGCGCAACATGTATATCGTTATGTGAAAGAAATGAAAGAGGCGATTCTATAGGATCGCGTGATAATCAACTAAACAATGATTTACAATAAAGTTTTAAAATTTCTTCCAGCTCCAAATTTTCGATAGGTTTTGATAAACAACCGTTAAAACCATTATCCATAAACATTTTTTTCATTTTAGAATCAATATCTGATGTTAAAGCGATAATGATATTTTGCTTTGAGTTTGTTTCTACTTCACGTTTTCGGATATAAGCTGTTGTTTCAATACCGTCCATTTCCGGCATACGGTAATCCATAAAAATTATGTCATAAGTATTGTTTGCGGTTTTTTCAATAGCTTCCGCCCCGCTTGATGCTGTATCTGTATTCAATCCGTATTCCTCAAATTTTAATTTTAAAATATTTAGAATCATTTCCGTATCTTCTACAATCAATATCTTATATGCATTCTTTGCATTATGCGAAGCGCTTCCTGCGGAGGCGGATGTGCCGCTGATTACGGGAAAAAGGCGTGCCAGTTTATCATGCAAAAGCAGTAATTTATTTTTAAATTCTTTAAATTTAATAACACAATATTCGATTTCATTATTTGATGAAGCGATTTGCATCGTATACGCTGTTTCAGATAACGCGGAGGCTCCGATAATAGCGAGCATCGTTTTCATGGAATGGATAGAAATTAAAAAATTTGATAAATCTTTTTTTTCAAGAAAATTTGACATTTTATCACATTCAGAATTAAGTTTCCCAAGAAAAATTTCCAAGGTTATACAGTATACATCTTTTTTATCAGCAACATGACTCAATCCGGTTTTAATATTTATTTCTTCTATTTCACCAAGCATTTTAAATATTTTATTATGCGTTTCTGTTGTTTCTGTTTGTTTTATGTCTTCAGTTTTATTAATTTTTATAGGTGAAATCCATTCTTTAAGAACCGCATCCAATTCCTGAATGTTAACAGGTTTTAATAAAAAGCCATTAAACCCGTCAGCATAAAAAGTATTCTTCATTACGCTAAACGCATTAGCTGTTAACATTATAATCGGAATTTTTCTATATTCCGATCCTAATTCCCTGATTTTTTTTGTTGTTTCAATTCCGTCTAAACCCGGCA
>Ga0209755_10001492_pt1 | contig 35986 bp, 29 predicted proteins | sample TergutCo191P1_FD_187301 | JGI IMG/M metagenome (GOLD analysis project Ga0209755, IMG submission 187301) | Cornitermes sp. P1 segment gut microbial communities from Petit-Saut dam, French Guiana - Co191P1 (SPAdes) (version 2) | ecosystem: Host-associated > Arthropoda: Insects > Digestive system... | reverse complement strand
GAGAATATTAACCTTAAATTCGATTTTTTCAGTTTCATATATCATCAGCATACCCCTTAAAAACTTGAATAATTTCAGTCTAAGTAAAACATCCACTTTTGTCAAGTGGACAAAGTGGACGTTCAGTGGACAAAGTGGACATCCGGTGGACAAAGTGGACATCAGGTGGACAAAGTGGATGTTCAGTGACTAAAAATTTCGCCGGAAAACAATATTCATGCCGTGTTTGGCAAGTTTGCGATGAATTTACATAAATTTTACATTGAAAAATGCACTGGAAGAATATGGAATGCTGTATAATGAAAATCAAGTTAGTCTCAGACGCATTGTGTCTGTGCGTCGGCAGTGTTTTATAAAATACATAAAACTTTATATGTGAAAGGTGATGACGATGATACGCTTATTTGAAAAAATCACACAATCCGGTGCACAACGCGCCAGACGCGCGCTTGCATTGATGCTTGTTTTTTGGCTCGTGATGGGGATGCTTCCGATGCGGCTGTCTGCTGCCGAGTCATGGGCCTATGATCTTGAGGGACATGCAAGCATGGCCGCCATTGAAAATCTGTACCAGCATAAAATTATGCTGGGGGATGGCCATGGGTTTTTTCGCCCGGATGACGCGATTACACGTGCAGAATTTGCGGTGCTTGTGTGCCGATCATTTGGATATGATAATCTGATGCTGCCGGTGCCGCTTCATTATATTGATTTACCCGAAGATGCATGGTATACACATGCGATGTACACATTGATTGCACTGAGCATCATACAGGGTTATGGCGAAGACATCGCCGCACCGATGGATTTTATCACGCGTTTTCAAGCACAAACCATCATGCAGCGCATTTTGCGCAACAATCAGTATTACATCATTCAGGCGGATGAAACACCGCTGACGCGTGGTGATGCGGCGATGATGATACATTATGTGGTTGGACTGATTGTGGATGATGATGTGGATGCCGGCGGCAAGACATTTCACCATGCAACCATTCGCAAATCCGGAGCGTCACTAACCAATGCCAACATCACCGGTGATTTATTTATTACCGAAGGGGTTGCCAGTGGTGATTGTTGGCTTGATACCTTGACGATTGACGGACGGCTGATTGTTGCCGGAGGCGGTGCGCATTCTATTCATATAAAAGACATCACGGTTGGGTCACATGTTTTGGTGGATAAACCCGCGATTGTTTGTGAACAGCCGGTACGTTTTCGCATGATTGAATCCGGTGATCATGCGGTCATCTTAGAAGGCACGGTGCGTGAAGTTACGGTGGATGGTGATATGGTTATCCTTGTTGATGCCGATGGTGCGATGACGGTATTCAGCATTTTAAAAAATGCAGCGGATTCCGCATACATTACCGTTTCAGACAATGCGGTGGTTGGCAAAATTATTGTCAATATACCCACGATGATTACAGGCAGTGGTGTGGTTTCGTCGGTTGAAACAAATATCAGCGGGGTGGTGATTCACGATTCATTGAATCTTGAACTTGAAAACATCACCACCAGTGACGATGTTGTGCTGGTTACCCATGAAAGCGGTGCCGGTGTGACGACGGTCGGTGCCAAAAACACCGTGCCAACAGAATCAGCGGCAATAAATGCACCATCTAAGCCAAGCACAATGATAAAAAGTACGAATGATGCTGAATATGGTGCAGAGGATGAAGAACCAACGATTGGCTTATCACCGGACCCGACACCAAAATCAATACCAGTGCCCATATCCACACCAACACCATCACCAATACCGACACCGGTATTCACACCGGAGCCGGTGCCAACACCAACAATGCCTTCTGCAGCGCCGGAAGCAACATCACCCGGCACATTGTTAAAACCGCAACTAAAGGATTTTACATACAACATCACAAGCCGCGTTTATACCGGCATGCCACAACCTGTCATTGTTACGTCCAATATTGATGCATTTGCGGATATTACGGTGCGGTACAATGGCAGTGTGCAAATACCTGTCAATGCCGGTACTTATATGGTTTCCATTGATGTTGCACAAAGCCAAACCCATGAAGCTGCTTCATTGCTGCTCGGCAATTATATCATTGAAAAAGCAAAATTAACCGCAATTGCTGAAGATATGCTGATTGCATCTGAAACCGCAGAACCTGTCTATATTGTCTCCATTCAGGGGTTTGTTCATGGTGAAACCGCATTAACAGCACAAAGCTATGTTTCGCCGATTGCCGTATGTTCCGAATATGAAGATGTGGTTGGAAATTATGCCATTACGGTCAGCGGAGGGGATGCACGCAATTATTATTTCAGCTACGTTGATGGGATGCTTACGGTATCCAAAACGCGCATCACCATGTCGCATTTTATGATTGATGGACTTCATAAGACATACAATGGTATGGCGCAATCGGTGCTTGTATCATACGCGCAAACCGTAAATACAGACATGGCCGGTGATTTTGATGTGTACTATGAAGGAAAAGACGGTACTGTGTATCAGCGCAGCATGCAATCGCCATCAAATGCCGGCATCTATGATGTGACGGTTGAAACGCATGGCGGAACGAAATATCATGCAACAATCAGCGCTATATTATTGGGTGAGCTGGTGATTCAGCCGAAAACACTGAATGTTACGCTTGGTACACTAACTTATGCCGAAAATTATTTAAACCGTAATGCGCTGACACCCATAATGACTTCCGGTGGTGTATATGCTGAAAATAATGCAACTTTTACTATTTCCATTGATGGATTGTTAAATGATGATAACATCACAGTCTTTCTTTATCCCAATGAATATGGACTGGACATAATGCGCGATAAAAGTTTCACAAACACCACGAATGCTGCGGTTCCTTTAACTTATGATGGCCGCACGAATGTGGGCACATTGGACGCCGTAACCGTTATGGTGGGTATTTCAAACAACAATTACAAGGTTTTGGGCACGCTTGGTTTGCCGGTTCACATTGTCGATGGGCAAGATGCACTGCGTGCAGTTCCGGTGACATCGAAAAATATTTTATATTTCAACGAATATGTTGCCAAAAACAATGCCGCATCATCTCATGAGCGTTCGCTCCATTATAAACTCATGGAAAATATCACTTTGCCGAAATCGCAAGATGATAACAATTGGGTCAGTATTGGTGTCAATCCATATGGTTTTTCAGGCAGTTTTGATGGACAAGGTCATACCATTTCAGGGCTTGCACTGAATGTGGTTTCATCTTCCGGAACCCCTCATGATTACGGCATGTTTGGCGATACACTCGTGGGTGCGGTGATTCAGAATTTGGGTCTGATTGATGTAACCATGAATGTGACGAACACGGCGATCAGTCATGTTGGTGGCCTTGTCGGATACAATCGCGGTGTTATAAAAAACTGTTTTATCGCCGGAGACAGTGTTGTAAAAAGTATGAACGACCCATCCGATTTATCGTACAATTATGTTGGCGGTCTTGTTGGCTTTAATGACAGCGCAAGCGGGATCGTTGAAAACTGTTATGTGACTGCCGATGTCTACGGTATCTCAAAAAATGGAACTGATACCTATGTCGGCGGTATTGCCGGATATAATCAAAATGGTGCAGTTGTCCGTAACTGTATCGCCTTAAATAAATCATTGGTGAGTTCTGATACAAATGCGCGTCTCGGACGCATCACCGGTAATGATGGCGGCATACGAAGCCATAATTATGCGTGGGATGGGATGGACATTCGGTATGCATGTGATTCAGATGGGGATCATGGCATATTATTAACCGCGCAAAAGATTGCACCCACGGCAACATTAACGTCACAAAATGGTGAGGGTTTGAAGTTGTCAAAAATTTATGACTCTGCGCAGTGGACAACCGCTTCTTACTGGGATGATTCACCGACGGCTTTTGCTTGGGACTTTACGGATGTGTGGCATTGGGATGATGCCAACACATACATGCCAAATCAAAACGGTGTGCATATTGCATGGCCGGAGCATTTATTGCCAACCATCAAAATCCATGCCGCATCATCGGTTACATACACCAATGGTTCTGCGCTTACGCCGCTGAAATATGGTGATTATAGCGAAGGTGTTGCGACGTTTACGATGACGGTTGACGGATTTATGGCGGACGCGGATGCAAACAATGTTAAACTGGTGATTACACCGGTTGCGGGTTTGATCTTTTCCGGACATGACATCGTCGGGCATGCGGTTGATGGTGCAAAGACTTTCACCATTAAGGTTGAAGATGATAATAAAGTAGCTTTTTTAGCGTCGGACCAAAAAATTGTTGTGGTGGATGCTGTGGGTGTTTCCGGTGACTATATTTATCGTGATGATCGCACGGGCGAAGATAAATATGTGAACATCAACATCCTTGACGGACAAACAGCGGACCACGCAATCCCGGTAAACAAAAAGAATATTGAAAAATTTAATATGTATGCCGGCAGCGACGGATCATCAAAACACTATTATCTCGCTGAAAATATAATATTGGATGCGCCGGAAACACCAAACGGCAGCAACTGGACTGCGATTGGCACCAACGGTTTGGTTTTTACCGGCAGCTTCGATGGCCGCGGATATTATATTAAAAATTTGACGATTAATTCAACAGCAGCAATAAACCAAGGTATGTTTAATCAAGTTAATAACGCGATCATTAAAAATCTTGCATTGATTGATGTTGATATTCGAAGCACTAAATCTTTTGTTGGCGGTATTGCTGCATACAATCTAAACAGTGTTATAACCAATTGTTTTGTCACGGGTGTCATTGATGGCGAAAATTATGTCGGCGGTATTTGTGGTTGGAATGCCGGTACTGTCCGCAATTGTTATACAACTGCGAATGTATCTGCAAACAATACAGTTGGTGGTATTGCCGGATACAATAATGGAGCTAGTGCGAATGTTTCATACTGTTATGCAACAGGAAACATATCTGCGAAAACATCAAGTGGGATTATTGGCGGTATTGTTGGCAAAAATAGTGCAAACAGTATTATTACCAATTGTGTTGCATTAAATAATGTTATATCTTTAAACGGTAATGCGCTTTCTGATATTGGATGCATTGTTGGTAACAATGTTGGAAAATTGGCATATAGCCATGCATGGTATTATATGGTTTTATATAGTTCCAAAATTTCTGAAAGTGGCAGTACTATTGCCAAAAAGGAAATAAATGGTACACTGATTGGTGAATCCGGTTGGCTTAGTTGGGATGACTGGAACAGCGTCATTAAGTGGTCTTTTGGTTCTGATTGGGTCTTTGGCGATTTGGGCCTCCCGATACTGGAGGTATTTATCACCAACAACCCTGACATCCAAAATCACGAGCCGCCTGTGTATGTCGCTTCTATGTCTTTGTTGTCGAGCGCAGTCATGCTTTCTCCCGATGTGTTGCTTGACGCAACATTAAATCCCGGCAATCAAGAAACGAAAGACATTGACGCAGTGGAGGATGTTCTGAATAACAGTGATGAACATGGTTTAGACCCGGACGAAGGTGATGATAAATTTATTGACGAGCATGACGCGAATGGCGAAGATAATGTGCCGGAAACAACGGCAGGTGTTGATGATTCTAATGAAGCAATGTTTGATACAAACGATGACCAACATCACGAAACAGTCCATGAAAAAGATCCTGAACCGGAAGATGCTTTTGATCCAAAAGTGGGTGATGACTTGACCGAAAATGACGATGCACAGAACACATCCACCCCGGAATCAGATGATGTTTCAGTGAAAAACAGTGACATGCTTTATATGACTGCATCAGACAAACAAAACAATTTAATGGATATCATTGAAGTCATTTATGCAACCGAGCCGGAAGAACAAGATGACAATACTCAAGATGATAAATCTGAAATCAGTGATTAATGGATGCATCTGAATTATATATTTAACATAAAACAGGGTTGTCTTCGCTTGAAAGCGAAAGACAACCCTGTTTTATGTTAAATATTCATGAAAAGCGATCTTTATGCCAAGATGTGCTTTTCCGTTAAGGCTTCAAATATTTTTTTATAAGCTTTACTTGCGTTGGTGCGCCAGTTCGCTTGAATAAATTTTGCTTGATCTCTGGTGTCCACAGACACCACAAACTCTAAAAGTACACGCTTGTCATCAAAGACTGCGCATTTTACTTTATAATCATTGTCTTCAACATTTGGAAAATAGCTGGCGGTGATTTCGTAATCACGGCGGATTTTGCCTTGTGTTTCTTCTACATACTTGTTGATCATCATGCGTACCGGTTTTGGAATGTGGTTTTCAAAATATTCAAGATTTTGATAACCGTCATCGGTGAGCGTATAGCGTGTGGTGCTCACATCCATTGCGTTTTCGGTGGTGGAATCCAAAAATCCTTCAACTTCCATATCTGCCAAAGTGACTTCGATGGTGAAGTTGTCAAGAAGCTGCTTGTCGTTGATAAAATCAGAAATTTGTGCCCGTGACATGGGCAATTCCATTTTATTAAGCAGGTACATGATGAGTAGTTTTATTTCGACTTCTTTAAATGCCAATGATGATTCCAACGTATTATACTCCCTCCGGCGCGGATAAGATGACTCTGTTCTCCTCGTCAATATGCATGGCGACACGGTTGCCGCCAAGATTCATTTTATCTAAATATTCTCTGGGGATTTGCAAGCGTCCGGCACGGTCCAAAACGGCCAATTCAACCTGTGTGCCTCGTGTAAACCCTTCTACACCTGCAAGCTGGTCGGCATAGGACATAACAAACTCTGAGGATGTTTTGCCGTCACGAATGGCCACCACGCGCTCCACTTTTTTAGAAATTTCCCGGTCATGGGTAACAATGACAACCGTCGTCCCCAGTTCTTTGTTGACCGAACGGAACATGTCTAAGATGATGTCGGATGTCCGTGAATCCACGCTGCCGGTTGGCTCATCCGCCAGCAGTACCGCAGGATAATTTGCCAATGAAAGTGCAATGGCTACGCGTTGTTGTTCACCGCCGGAAAGTTGTGATAATTTATGTTTTGCACGCTTTCCGATGCCGGTAAGTTCCAAAAGTTCCAGTGCGCGTTCTTTTTTGTTGGCGATGGGATTTGTTGTGTTAAACTGCATGGGCATCATGACATTTTCCAGTGCCGTTAAATACGGAATCAAGTTTCTGGCATTGTTTTGCCACACAAAACCCACTGTGACGGTTTTATAGTCAACCAAGTCTTTTTCTTTGAGTTTGAATAAGTCTTTGCCATCAACAAAAAGTTTTCCCGCAGAGGGCCGGTCAAGGCCGCCAATCATATTGAGCAGCGTCGATTTACCGCTGCCGGAGTTGCCAATGATGGCCATGACTTCGCCGCGTTCAATCATTAAGTCCAGTCCTTGCAGTGCCATTACTTCAATGTCTTTTGTCTTGTATATTTTTACAAGGTTTTCAGCCACGATTACATATTTGTCCAAGTCGTTACTCATCACATTCCCCCCGATACAGATTATTTGCCTTGTTCGATAATATTGATGATTTCACCGTCTGCCAGTTCATATACCGTGTCAGCAACGTCCATAAGTCCCGGGTCATGTGTGGTCATCACAATCGTTGCACCTTCGTGTTCAATAAGGTCTTTAAAAATTTTAACCACTTGAAGGCCTGTGTTGGTATCCAGCTCTGCCGTGGGTTCATCTGCAAAAATGACTTTGGGTTTGTGCGCAATGGCTCTGGCGATGGCGACACGTTGCTGCTCACCACCGGATAATTCCGGCGGCAAATGGCTCATGCGTGCGGAAAGTCCCACACGGTCCAAGCACGCTTCAACACGTGCTTTGCGTTCTTTTGCCGGATATCCGCTGATGCGTAAGATAAATTCAACATTTTCATAGGCGGTCATCATGGACACCAGTGCCACAGACTGAAACACAAAACCCATATCGCGCTTGCGCACTTCATCACGCTTGCCTTCACCTGCTTTTGAGAGGTTGATGTCGTTAAACAACACATCGCCGCCGGTTGGATAATCCAGTGCGCCAAGGATGTTCATGAGCGTGGTTTTACCGGATCCGCTGCGTCCTTTTAAAATCGTAAGTTTGTTTTGTGCAACGTTAAGATTGATTCCTTTGAGCGCCCAAAATGTATCGCCCCCCATGGGGAATCCTCTGGTGACATCATTTGTTGATAATATTATATTGCTCATATGATTACCCCTTTACCGTGTTGTCGATATGCTTTGCACCCGTCCATCCGGTATGAATACTCTGTTGGAATGCAGTGCAATTTCACTGCCCGGCGCAATGCGGTCTGTGCCGTTGATAAAAAATCCATTATCATTGATTGACCCAATCGCTTGTATCGTAATGAGGATGTTGTAGCGTTGTTCCATGGGTACGAGCATGGCGGTACCGTTGGCACGATGCAAATAGTCCATTGCCGGTGAAACGGCGACATCAACCACTGTGCCGATGGTGTGTACAAACTGGCGTGCCACAACATCGCCGATGTGAATTTCATCGGTGATAAAGTGCCTTAGTCCGGTTCCTTCGACTTGCACATAAAATGTGTCTGACGGAGCGATGACATTTTGCAGTCTTGGAACCAGTTGCCGTACGGTAAAGCCTGCAATGATGACGATGACCGCAAGGACAATAATGAGGTCAATGATGCTGAAACGTTTGAATAGTTTACCATGTTTATCAATCATAGATGACCTCCTAATTTAAAAATTCCAAGTGTGTGATGTGTCCGCGTCCTGCAAAATCACGTGAAATGGCGTACAGTTGACGGTTTATAACAATCCAAAATTCGTTGACATAGGTGCCTGATTCCGTAACATCTGCCCATGCCTCAACGACGATGTATGTGAATTCCCGTCCGGCAACAGGGGTGCGGCGGAATACACCGGCAGCTTCATCCGGCACATCTTGCATGAAGGGTAGGGCATATGCCTCGACCACAACGCCAATGATGGCGCCTTGTGATGAATCATACACATGCGCACCGGGTTCAATTTGACGATAAAACCCCGCCGGCCGTTCAAATAATTCGATGGTATAACGTATGCGGGTACCTGTTTGCGCCATCGCTTGTGTGGGTGCGCTAAAAATATGTGCGGCCCATATGATGGCGATGATGGCAACAATGATGAGGACATCAAAGGGATTGATGATGCCGAATAATCGGTAGTTTCTAATTTTTTGCATTCGTTACGACCTCCTGGATGGGTTTATCTCTTTTTTAAAACCGGGTGCCAATATTGTATCATAAACCGCTTCGATGTTTTTTGCCATCGTTTTTGCGGTAAATCGTGCATAATATATTTCACGCGCACCGATGGCAAGATTGGCGTATAAGTGTTTGCTCGATGCAAGGGTTTCAATGTTGCGCGCCAATGCTTTGGGGACATCGGGTTCATAAAGCAGTCCATTTACATTGTCTGTGATGACATAGGGATTCCCGGAAATGTTCGTAACAATCGCCGGTTTGCCCAAACTCATCCCTTCAATAAGTGCGAGCGATGTTGCTTCTGATAAATTAGATGCATTGATTTGCACATCCATTATGTTCATGACATCGGATGCTTTTTCCACGAATCCAAGCATGCGCACATTGCGAATATTTTCATCTGCGATGCGTTGTTTAAGGTGTGTTTCATATGGCCCATCACCGGCGATTAATATTTCGATGTGTTCCGGCAACTGCTTTGCCGCATCTAAAATGGTGTCATGACCTTTTTCTTTGGACAATCTGGCGATGATTGCGGCAACGAATTTATTTTCATTGATGCCGTATTTTTGTTTGAGTGCTTGAATGTCTTCGCTGTTTAATTTTTTTGCCGGAGGCATTCCGTTGTAGACGACATGGATTTTCTCCGGTGATGTGCCTGATTGAATTAAAATGTCTTTACATGCGGGTGAAACGGCGATAATGGCATCACTGCACGTATTGTTGATAAGTCCTGTGATGTTTTTTAGCGGGAATTGCTTTCGGCGGTTGCTCAGCGGAAAGGCACTGTGCACTGTATTTACAATTTTTGTTTTATGCGTTAATTTTCCTGCTATTCTACCAGAAAGTGATGCGTGTGTGTGTATAATTTGCGGATTTATTTGTTTAATCTTCGCATGAAGCTCGGTAACGCCGGTCAGTGAAAACGACCGAGTGGCGATGGTTTGTACTTTATGGTAAGGAATATGCCGCTTTAATAAATAGGGGATGAGCCGTGCATCAGACGGAACAATAACCTCATTGTGAAAGCGCGGGTTGATGTTGTCGATCAGCGTCAACAAATGATGTCCCGCACCGCCGATGTTTACATCGGTGATAATGTGCAACACTTTAATGCTCATCGTAATAACCGGACACCAATGTTTTTAATGCCGCTTCCTTAACCATCTTTTTTTCAGTCCAATAAATACGTGTAAAAGCAATGCTCATGCCCATAAACAAAAAGAACATCAACATAACGCGGTAATTAAAGAATGTGTGGTCAAAAATGCTTTGAAACAAAAACGCAATCATTGCCGCCATCATTGCGGCGGACATGGTTTTATATTTGATGCTGTTTGTATTTTTTACAAAATTAATATGTGTCCTGAAAAAGCAGACAATGCATCCGAGAAAGACAAGGAAACCGGTGATGCCTGTTTCAATAAAAATAACCAAAAATAAATTATGTGCATGTTGGGTTCCTGCTGCTGCGAGTGCATAGTAGGGATATACACGGTTAAATGCCGCAAGTCCCTGTCCGACACCGGAGAGCCAAAAGTCTTGTAAAATACGAATGCTGCCTTGCCAAATGGCGAGCCTGAAAATGGTTGATGTGTCTGCCATATTGACCACACTGAGCAGTCTGTTGAGTACGGTTGCCGGCAAAATGAGCGGCAGTATAAACGGCAATGCAATAACCACCGGGATGGCAAGAATAATCATGCGTTTTGACATAATAAATGCAAACGCAGCAACACCAATGGCCAGTGCAAGATAACAACCGCGTGAATAGGTGAGCAGCAAACAAATCAATAACAGTGCGGTTGCACCTGCGGAACAGATTTTTAAAAACCAACCTTTAAAATAGATGATGCCCGCCGCAGCAACTGGAATGGCAAGCAGAAGGTATGTGCCGTATACATTAGGGTTTGAAAACGTTGATCCGATGCGTGCACCAATGTCCGTATGAATTTCACGGTCAAGCCAAGTGTCTGCACGTCCTGCCGTCAGCATTTGAAAGATGCCGAACAATCCTGTAAGTGCGGCTGAAAATATAAATGTCATCAAGAAAAACTCGATGTTGTTTTCTGTTTTAACGGTGGCGGTAATGGCTAACATGGAGAATATAAATATGACGGACAATAATGCGATGTTGATGCTGCTGCGCGGTTCAAGTGATAACAACGCCGCAATCAATGAAATGATGATGAATAAAAGTAGAAATACCGCTGTTTTATCAATGACAAATTTACGGCTTAACAAAATCAAAACATAAACCGGAATGAGTGCTGCTGCCAAAATCATGGTTGGTAAAAAGGGTAATGCCAAAACAATGACGGCCATACCCAATATCGGAGCCGCGTATAAAATATACTGAAGGATGTTGTTTGCAGCGGCTCTGCGTCCAAGTGTTTTTGGTGCCGGAATGCCAAGATCAAGTGCTTTGCATAAATAATGGATCAGCCATGAACCGGCCATTAAATGCGAAAGTTTTGATGGAAAGGTCTGAACAGATTGGATGGGTTTTGGCAAGCCGTTTAAAATTTTATGGATGGGTTTTAGTATGACGCTGTGTGTTGCGATCTCTTCACTGGGGGATTCATCGCCAATAAATAAACCAATGATGAAGCTGCTCATCGCCACGCGTTTTAAGAAATCTAAAAATGCAGACAACCCGCTGAGGATGGCAGAACCATCCATCCAGCGAGTCGCTGCATTAAAGAATGCAAAAAATGTATTAATTATTACATTAGATGATTTCATAAATGCCTTTAATCATGACCCATGTATCGGTCACTGCACGCAGACCTCTGCCATCTGTCCGCGGTACAAGCATCAAATGATTCAGTGGTATGGTTTGCCCATTGGTTCTGTCAAATCCCGCGGTAACATCAACGAGTCCGTCAACACCCGAAATAACCGTGGCTTGTCCGCCGCGCACGATAAATTCAACACCTGCATGTGCACGCAGTGTTCTTCCGGCAGGAATTAATACCGGTGTGAACGGTACCACCGTACATTCTCTGTCTTGCGGCGGCATATCTTCACCCGGAGCATGGTCGGTAGACAATCCGGCTTGACGTATTAAGTCGCCGTACATGGCCTCAAAATAAATAATAAAATCAGCAAAGAGTTGGTCGCGATTTGCAACACCAAAGTTGTCGGTGTCTGCTGCTGCGATTAAATCCGGATTAATGGCGTGAATAATGTTTCTGAGCTGATTGATTTCTGCGGTTAGGGTTGCGATGCGGTCCTCAACAAAGCGTTGTGTTACAAGCGGATCGTTTTGTGAGCCGGGTTGTGCGTCCAACGTTACGTGGAATGATCCGATGAAGATGCTTGCGATAAGTACAAGTAATGAAGCAAAGATGGTTATTTGTTTACGTGATTTCATGATGCATTACTCCTTTAAGATTATTTAATATTTCCTGCATTTCGGCAGGTGATTCTGCGGTGTTTAGCCTTCGTCTGGCTTCAGAGGAACCTTTCATTCCTTTGGTGTACCACTGAAGATGTTTGCGCATCTCCGGAAGCCAACCGTTTGCGGCGGCCACCATATTGAGATGTTGCATCGCGGCGATAATGATTTCGTCATCGGTGGGTTTCGGCGGAACAACGCCTGTTTCAAGGCCTTTGCATGTGCGTGAAAACAACCACGGATTGCCCATGGCACCCCTTGCGATGAGAATGCCATCGACGATTTGAAGCCTTTTGATGGCTTCTTCCGGTGTGAAAATGTCGCCGTTGCCAAGAACCGGAATTTTAACAGCGGACTTTACGCGCATGATCGCATCCCAATCGGCAACACCGGTATAATATTGATCCCGTGTTCTGCCATGTACGGCAATGGCACTTGCACCGGCATCTTCCGCAATTTTTGCGACATCAACACAATTGATTGTCGCGGGCGTGAATCCCTTGCGAATTTTTATGGTGACCGGGCGCGGTGATGCTTTGACGGCGGCTCTAATGATTTGCCCGATGCGTTCAGGGTTTTTCATCAGCGCCGCGCCTTCGCCGTTGTTGACGATTTTTGGCATGGGACAACCCATATTGATGTCCACGATGTCAAAATCAACCTCAAGCCGCTTGATGGCCTCTGCGATGATTTCCGGCTCACTGCCAAAAAATTGTACCGACCATGGTCTGATGTGCGGTGCATTATCCAGCAATGACAATGTTTTTTTATTTTGATATACGAGTGATTTTGCACTTACCATTTCTGATACGGTAAGTCCCGCACCATGTGCCCACACGATTTCGCGAAAGAAACGATCGGTAACGCCGGCCATGGGTGCCATGATTAATCTATTTCTAATAAAAACCTTGCCAAAATTCAAAAATTGCTCCTCTCATACTTCTATTCAAAATATTTTATATTGATTTGTGCACTCTAGCAAGTAGTCAGCGTAAAAAAATTGTGATAAAATTTATAAAATATGATACGAACATGATGTCTTTGGGCATTTATAAATAAAATAACGCATATAAATTATCGGAGGTTGATTATGATATTAAGCAAATTGTTGACGGATGTACCTCATGAATACATAAACGGAAATGATGTTGAAATCTTAAATGTGGCGCATGATTCACGTGTTGTGAAGGCCGGCACTTTATTTATTTGTTTAAAAGGCATGACGGTTGACGGACATGTGTATATTGATACTGCCATCAAAATGGGTGCGGCCGCGATACTCGTACAAGAGATGCCCGAAACCATGCCTTCACACGTAACGGTGGTTAAGGTTCAAGACACCCGCCGTGCGATGGCGATCATTGCGGCAAATTTTTACAACAGACCGGCACAACAATTGGTGCTTATTGGTGTCACCGGCACCAACGGAAAAACCACCACCACATATTTCATTGAACAACTTTTGCTTGCAGCCGGGAAAAAAGTCGGACTTATCGGCACCATTGCTGCGCGTTCTAATGGCGCGAACATCAACATTCATTTTGCCACCTCCACCACACCGGATCCGCTGGAATTAAATGAAATCTTTGTACAAATGATTCGTGATGGTGTGCAGTATGTCGTCATGGAGGTATCGTCTCATGCGCTTGCACTGCACAAAATGGAGGGGCTTGTTTTTGAAGTGGGTGTATTTACAAATTTGACGCAAGATCATTTGGACTTACATGGAACCATGGAAAACTATGCACTGGCAAAGGCACAATTGTTTGCGCAGAGCAAGATTGCGATTGTGAATGTCGATGATGATTATTATCAAACCATGTTGTCATTGTATCATGGAAATATGGCTATTAAATATGCAATCAACCATGACGCAGATGTTACCGCAACCGATATCCAACATGAACCACACGGCTGGGTCTTTAACTTAAATCAAAATAATGAAACCATGCCGGTGCATCTGCCGGCAAAAGGCCTTTTTAACATTTATAACACATTGGCCGCCATTGCCGCATGTGAAGCTGTGGGCGTGGACAAGCAACACATCGTTCGTGCCGTCAGTGACCTTAGTGGTGTGCCCGGCAGGATTCAACATGTGATAAACCCATACCATTTGGACATTTATGTTGATTATGCACATTCTCCCGATGGGATTAAAAATATATTGTCATCCGTGCGTGACATCACCAAGGGTCAAGTCATTATCCTCTTTGGCTGCGGCGGCGACCGAGACCGCACCAAAAGACCCATCATGGGACAGCTTGCCGCAGACATGGCCGATTATGTGATTTTAACGTCGGACAATCCGCGTACAGAAAATCCGGCGGCGATTCTCAGTGAAATTGAAGCTGCTGTAAAAACAACGACGACACCTTATGATGTGTATGAAAATCGGCGAGATGCCATTATTCATGGTGTGTCTGTCCTTAAACCGGGGGATGCGCTGATCATCGCAGGCAAAGGGCATGAGGATTATCAAATTATCGGCACGGCCACCACGCATTTTAGTGATTATGAAACCGCAGTTGAAGCGATCCAGATGATTTATGGCACTTGGTAAAAATGTGAAACATTGACGTAATAAATTGGGCAAAGCGCATTGTTTGCACGCGAAGCGATTTAGTTGTTTGGTTCGGCAGCGGTTTGCCACGCCCGAACCGATTTGTTCCGCCGCCATTGCGGCATAAATTAATTTATATATAAACTGGAGGCATTATGCAGTTATCACTCAATGAAATTATAACCGCAACCGGCGCGCAGATTTTAAATCCGCATGCTGTTTGCAAACTACCGATAACATCAGTGTCTACGGATACACGTACCATTACACAAGGTGCATTGTTTGTCCCGATTAAAGGCGAAAATTTTGACGGACATGCCTATATTCATATCGCCGCAGAAGCCGGTGCGCTTTGTGCATTTACCGAAACGGATGATGTCTCGTCTGATATCCCGCTTCTAAAAGTTGATTCTACCAAAGCGGCACTGATGGCGCTGGCAACATACTATTTAAATCTTCACAATGTTAAAGTAATCGCCATTACCGGCAGTGCCGGCAAAACCACCGTGAAGGATATGATTGCATCGGTGTTGTCTGAACGATATAAGGTCAAGAAAACGATTGGTAATTTTAACAATGACATTGGCATGCCTTTATCAATTTTTCAATTGGAACCGGATGATGAGGTCATGGTGCTGGAGATGGGTATGAACCATGCCGGAGAAATTCATGTGCTGAGTATGGCCGGAAATCCGGATGTTGCTGTCATCACCCACATTGGGGATGCACATATTGAAAATTTTAAAAACCGTGAAGGCATTTTGCATGCAAAACTTGAAGTTGTCGATGGACTTAAATCCGGCGGCTTGGTGGTGCTCAATGGTGATGATGTGCTCTTAACCGGAACAATCGCCAAAGAAAAATTAGTCGGTCTAAACGTAGTATATCCCAATATCAACAATATTGTCAGTGTTGTCCATGAAGGACTGGATGGCAGCATATGCCATTTTAAATTAAATGATCATGACATACACATTAAGGTGCCATTGCCGGGCAACCACATGGTGATGAACGCACTCTTGGCATGTACTGTTGGCATGGCGCTCAGTGTGAGCCCACAACAAATTACTCATGGTTTTGATGCACTGATACCCACCGGCGGCCGATTGAAAGTTATGAAAACGAAGGATTTCACACTCATTAATGATGTATATAATGCAAACCCCGCATCCATGATGGAAGCATTAAAGGTGCTGAGTACACAAAAGGGTCGACGGGTGGCCATTCTCGGAGGCATGGCGGAACTGGGGCATGTTGCACAGGCCCGGCATACGGAAGTGGGACAGTTTGCTGCGCACCAAGGCGTGGATTTATTTGTTGCGGTGGGCACACCGAGCTTGCCGATGTACGAGGCTTTTCAATCGGAAAATACACAGCAGAGCGCATTGTATTTTGCAAATAAAGGTGATTTTTATGCGCAAATGAAAACAATACTTCAACCCGGTGATGTTATTTTACTGAAAGCCTCACGCAGCATGGCATTTGAAGAAATTATCCGTGCAATTGAGGATTGGCAATCGAATAAGGAGGGTGTGTGCTCATGAACCGGTCTATACTCGCGTTGTTGGTCGCATTTATACTCAGCACTGTTTTTACAAAACTGCTCATCCCCATTTTGACGAAATTCAGATTCGGGCAAAATGTACGGGATGACGGACCACAGACCCATTTGGCAAAGCAAGGAACCCCCACAATGGGTGGCATCGCGTTTATTGCCGCCATGGTGGTTACGGGGATTGTCTTTATGCACAACAATCCGCAGGCCCTTGCGGTTATTGCGGTAACGACCGCCTTTGGTTTGATTGGTTTTATTGATGATTATATTAAAAAAATTATGAAGCATTCGCAGGGCTTTCGCGCGTGGCAAAAACTTTTAGCGCAAATAATTGTCGCGGTATTGTTTGTGTGGTTTTGGCAAACACAGGATTCATATGCCACCATTATTCAAATGCCGTTTTTTCAATATGTTGTTATTGACTTGGGGATGTTTTTTCCTGTTTTTGCGGTGTTTATCTTTCTTGCTTGTTCAAATGGTTCTAACCTTACGGACGGTATTGACGGGCTCAATACCGGTGTTACGGTGATTATATTAACATTTTTCTTTATTGTGTCACTTATTGTATATGCTTACATTACACCGGCGGTTGGTGTTGCAATCGGCGCACTGCTTGGCTTTTTGATTTTTAATGCGCACCCTGCGAAGGTTTTTATGGGCGACACCGGTTCACTGGCCCTGGGCGGCTTGGTTGCGGCGGTGGCACTAATGCTGCATATGCCGCTATTGCTTGTGTTTGTTGCGATTATCTATGTTATTGAAGCCTTGTCGGTGATTTTACAAGTGGGTTATTTCAAACTGACAAAAAAGCGTATCTTTCCCATGACCCCCATTCATCATTCGTTTGAGGTAAAGGGATGGCAAGAAACCAAAGTGGTGGCACTGTTTTATGTGATTACCGCACTGGGTGCCTTTATCAGTTTTATTGCGTTTCGGGGGATACAGTGATGTTTGAAAATAAAAAGGTTTTGGTGTGCGGCATGGCAAAATCAGGTCAAGCCGCAGTGGAACTTTTAGTAAAGAACGGTGCGTGTGTTACCGCACAGGATATGAAAGAAAATGTGCAGCTTGATTTTGATCCGGCAGCACTGAATGTTTCAATGTATTTGGGCAAAAATCCCGATGACATTGTGTGCGATTTTGATTTGGTTATCATCAGTCCTGGTATTTCGGTGTATGCGCCATTTGTAAAAAAAGCGCAAGCAACCGGAATCAAAGTATGGGGTGAAGCAGAACTGGCATATCAAGCCTCGAAAGCGCCATTCATTGCCATCACCGGCACCAATGGAAAAACCACAGTGACTACCTTGGTGGGTGAAATCATGAAAAGACACAACCCACATACAGTGGTAGCGGGGAACATCGGTGTGCCGTTGACATCACTGGTGGCCTCGGTGCCAAGTGACGGTGTGATTGTCGCGGAAATTTCCAGTTTTCAGCTGGAAACCGTGGATGCTTTTAAACCATGGATTTCCGCGGTGCTCAATATGACAGAAGATCACATCGACCGGCACGGTGACATGGAAACGTATATTGCCATGAAATCGCGTATTTTTGAAAATCAGGACAAGAACGATTTTACGGTTTTAAATATTGACAATGACATTACAAAAAACATGCGCTCACCGGCAGTCAACATTCACTTTAGCACGGTACATCCGGTAGCACATGGTGTGTACATTCAAAATGATGATGTCTGTGTACATGGCATCAATCAACAGGATACAGGTGCATTCATGAAAGCCGGTCACTCCCGTGTTATGGCGGAAAATGTTGCCGCTGTTACCGCTATTTGTGCCTGTGCCGGTGCTCCGCTTGATGATATCCGCGAGGTGCTTGAAACATTTAAAGGGGTAGAGCACCGATTAGAGTTTGTGCGAACCGTAAATGGCAGCGATTATTATAATGATTCTAAAGCCACCAATACGGACGCCGCCATTAAGGGTCTTGAGTCTTTTGATGCACCCGTCGTCCTCATTGGTGGCGGTTATGACAAACACACGGATTTTACGCCATGGGTCACATTGTTTGGGCAAAAAGTTGCACAATTGATTGTTTTTGGTGAAACCAGTCAACAAATTATTGAAACTTGTGACAAAATAGGGTATAAATCATATATAAAGGTTGCTGATTTGTATGAAGCGGTACAAACAGCAACACAATATGCAAAACCCGGTATCCCGGTGGTGTTTTCACCCGCATGCGCAAGTTTTGATATGTTTAAAAACTTTGAAGAACGCGGCCGCTTGTTTAAATCATATGTTATGGCACTCACGTAGTATGACTGTGTCGCGATATAAAGGACTGATATTTTGACGACAACAAATAAACTATCCTCTGTGCATCGGCGCAGAAACAAAATCAAAGAACGTCCGGTAACGCAAGATCGTGATCGGGTGCATGTGGGTTCCGTAGATTACACCATTGCTTTGGTGGTGGTTATTTTGGTGCTCATTGGCGTGGTTATGGTGTTTTCCGCCAGCTATATGCGTGCGGCCAGTTTGCCGCGTTTTCAGTTTGATCCTTTTCATATATTTCGGCGTGACATTGTGTTCGCCGGTGCAGGGCTTATTGTTATGGCGGTTATGGCCAATGTGAGTTATCGTTTCATTCGTCCGCTCTCAACAATTATCTTTATTGTCACCGTGGCGCTTTTGGTTGCGGTACTCTTCATTGGTGAAGGACCCGGCGGTGTCAATCGTTGGATTGATATTCCTTTTGTGGATTTCAGATTTCAGCCCTCTGAACTGGCAAAATTGTCGACCATATTTATGTTGGCTTATGTCATTGAACGTTATCCATCCATGTTGATGAAAGTATTCTCGTCTATATTGGTCATGGGTATTTTTGGACTCAATGTGCTTTTAATTATTCGTTCGGATTTTGGTACCGCCGTCATCATCGCTGTTTTCGGAATCGGGATTGTCTTTATCGCCAGCAAACACATCATGCGTTTTATCTTAGTGGGTGCTGCCGGTTTGGGTGCGTTGGGTGTTTATTTATGGCAAAGCATCACATCGGATGGCTTTCGTGGTGTCCGCATTCAGACATGGCTAGATCCATTTTCAGATCCCTCGGATGCGGGTTTTCAAATTGTTAATTCGCTTTACGCCATCGCGTCCGGATCATGGCTTGGTTTGGGTATTGGGCAAAGCCGCATGGCACGTTTTATTCCCGAAGCACAAAACGATATGATTTTTGCCATCATTGTGGAAGAGCTTGGGTTCTTTGGGGCGGGGATGATTTTACTGTTTTTTGGTGTGTTGATATGGCGCGGTGTCATTGTGGCGCGCAACGCACCCGACACCTTTAGCGCTTTGGTAGCCTATGGTATTGTGCTCTCCATCGGTGTGCAAACACTCATTAACGTCGCGGTTGTGACCAACACGATCCCAAATACAGGCATTACATTGCCGTTTATTTCCTACGGCGGCACGTCCATGCTGGTCACCATGGCAATGTCCGGCATACTGCTCAATATATCGCGGTACACCGCTGAAAAAAATGAATAACAACATACAACAAAAGTTGGCAATGATTTGCCAACTTTTGTTGTATGTCCGCTAAAATATATCTTAAACAGATTATGAGGATGCATTCAATAAAATGAACAAAGGAGTCGGTAACGATGTTAAATGTTGCGATGGTTGGCTGTTGGCATGTTCATACGAATGAGTATGCGGATCAACTCCGTACGCGCGAAGATGTAAAGTTGGTTGCAGTATGGGATGACGATGCTGTCCGTGCACGTATGTTTTGTGAACAATATCATGTTGTCATGATTGAAGATTATGATGTGTTGTTGGCAAATGCGGATATTGATGCCATCTGTATCAATGCACCCACCAATGAGCATTGTGCGCTTATTGTTAAAGCCGCAAAAGCAGGCAAGCATATTTTTACCGAAAAAGTTATGGCACTGACAAAGGATGAATGTCATCAAATTAAATCTGCCATTGATGACGCCGGTGTAAAATTTGTAATTTCTTTTCCGCACCGAACACATTCACGATGTCTTTATGCAAAAAAGGTGCTTGACGATGCATTGTTGGGGGCTGTTCATTATCTGCGCATACGCAATGCACACGATGGTGCGTCACGCGGATGGCTTCCGGCTCATTTTTACGATAAAAAGGCATGTGGTGGGGGTGCGATGATTGATCTTGGTGCGCATCCAATGTACCTTGTTGCATGGCTAATGGGCAAACCCGAAACGATCCAATCCACATTCACACAGGTTACACAAAAACCCGTAGAAGATAATGCGGTCTGTGTGATGACTTATCCTGATGGTTCGATTGCCGTATCTGAAACCGGATTTGTTACAAGCAGCAGTCCGTTTACGCTTGAAATGCATGGAACCAAGGGTTCCTTAATCATCCAAGGCGATGATATTCATCTTTTGCCGCATCAGTCGGTCATGATGCCTGAAACCATGCCTGCGCCAATATTTCAATTTGTTGACGCTTGCCTGTATGATAAACCCATTCTTTTGGGTCTGAATGATGCGATTGTCTTGACCGAAATAATGGAGGCTGCATATAAAGCGCATGCAACAAAGATGCTTGTCCATGTATAAACATCATTGTTCGCTGGTAACACATGAACCCAATGACGCAATCTGTTAAGGGGGCAAATAACGCAAGTTGAAATTTTCATTGAAATGGGATTGTTTCTTACACCGCGCACATAACCCAAAATATCCATACTGTCAGAACTGCCTGATAGCTTGGATATTTTGGGTTAAATATTTTTGATTCCGTGAAAATTGTAATTCAATACGCCCAGATTGCAATTCATACGAAATCCATTGAACCGAACATTTGGTTTTGATATGCTTAGAACATGGAGGTGATGCACGGCATGAGGCTGACCGCCCGAAAAGATGTAACCCTTGATGATGATTATGTAGACGTAAGATATAGGGAACTCACACCGACAATCCACCGGATATTACAACTTTGCGAAGATACCGGTTCTATTTTGTTGTGCGAAAAAGACGGTTCGACCCATAGGATAGATACCAACGATGTTTATTACATTGAATGGGTAGATAGAAGAAGCTGCGTATACACAAAGGACGAGGTATTCACCATGCCAACGTCTTTGAGCCAACTTGAAAAAACTTTAGTACGAAAGCATTTTATCCGCATTAGCAGAATGTCATTGTTAAACATTTATAAAATAAAATCTATATCAAATGGCTTGAACTTTCGTTTAACTGCGGAAATGACGAATGGTGAAAAAATAGTTATCAATCGCTCTTGCCGAAGCTCATTATTAGAAGCAATACAAGAATTGGCAGAGGAGGTATCAAAATGAGGAAACGATATTCGTTTGAAAGTTTATTCGAGGGCAATAAAATTGTACTGATGTGTATCCTCTTTACCGTTAGTATAATAATTGCAACAATTACAAACACCGTCGGAGGTAGAACAACCTACATCACTATAAAATTTTTATTGTGGAGTGTTCTTAATCTTTCTGCCCCCATTATGCCCATAACGATATTTCAACATTTGTGGAAGTCAAACTTCATTAACGATAAGGATTATCTGTTTTTGGCAAGTGTTCCGCTACATTATTTAATTTCGCTTGGGTTAATTTTGTTTTACACATTTATACGTGGCTTTTTTGAGCCGTGGACTCACGAAATTAATGTTTACATTATGTCATTTATAAACTATACAGCGGTTTATATTATCATCGTAATAGGTGCTATTGTGATTGATTTGGTTCAAACATCAACAGCCAACAAAAATTTAAGAATAATTCAAGCAAGTAAAAGAAACGCCAATAAATAATTTAGGGCGGTTACCATGAATCTCGGTTTTATTGACTTTAATTTCATATGGAATTTTGAGTTTAATTTTACGTGGCGTTCGGTTCTTGGCATTGCTGTTGTGTTGGGATTATTAGCACATTGGCTTTTCAATCGCAACAAAAGAAAAAAAGACGACAACAGAAATGACATTCAGAGAATGAATAACATTGAGGAGTGGGATTATGAAAAAGACAATGACTGAACAACAAAGAGAAAAACTCGTTAAAATCTATAAAGTATACGATATTGTTGATTGGATTATTGCTATAACAATAATCGCAACGCCTGTGTTAATTGTTATAATCCCTTTCGTGCCGGATATACTTCAAGGTGGGGGCATTGATGAAGTTGCCGCTTTAGCATCTTTAGAAGCACTAATGAACGCCATTGGTGATATACCTGCCGTGATTATTGTTCCAATATTTATCATTTATATTGTTTACACAATATTTTGTTTTATCCTTTACGTCAAGGTATGGCCAATTAAAGAAATACGATACAGATTCACATATTGGTTTGATTGGGTTCTGACGAGTGGCTTAACGGTATATGAACTGTTCATTTTTTACCTTATTTTGTTTGGATGAGCGTCGTCTGTTTATAGCATTTGTGAATAAGAAGGGGATGTCTTGCTTTTTTTCTTGGCAAGACATCCCCTTTATTATTAATTCATTGCTTCCATTTTGCGTGAATTTTGTCTTTGCGCCATGACAAGGTTGTAATATAAACCTTTTTTCTTTAAAAGTTCTGAATGGGTGCCCACTTCTGCGACACCGCCTTCATCCAGCACAACAAGGCGGTCTGCGTTTCTTAGTGTTGAGAGCCTGTGCGCAATGGCGATGACGGTACGTCCTTTGGTGATTTGATTCAAGGATTCTTGTATGGCGGCTTCGGTTTCTACATCCAATGAACTGGTTGCTTCATCAAGGATAAGAATGTCGGGGTTTTTAATGATGGCCCTTGCGATGGAGAGGCGTTGGCGTTCACCGCCGGACAATGTCTGTCCGCCTTCACCGATGAGGGTATTGTATCCGTCTGATGTTTTTAAAATAAAGTCATGTGCGTTTGCCGCCTTTGCTGCCGCGATGACTTCTTCATAACTGGCATCCGGTTTTCCGTAAATGATGTTTTCATAAAAGGTGCCGGCAAAGAGGAAGTTGTCTTGGAACACCACACCCATGTTTTCATGTAAATGATCCGGTGTGATACTGCGCAGGTCTGCTTCATTGATGGTGATCGTGCCATTGTTTGGATCATACAAGCGCATCGCCAAGTTGATGAGGGTGGATTTGCCAACCCCGGATTTTCCCACCAAACCAATCATTTCACCCGGTTTGATGTCAACACTGACACCTTTTAAGACCGGCTCGTATGATTTATAACCAAAATATACTTTGTCAAAGGCAACTGCGCCGGAAATGTCCACATCGTTTGGATGTGTTACGGCGGTAATTTCGGATTCATCGTCTAAGAGTTCAAAGACTTTGACCATGGAGGTGGTGACATTGGCGATCCATCTCGGGACATTCACAAGCCAGCGTAATGGGCCGTAGATAAATCCAAGGAACATGGTGAACTGGATGAGGACACCGATGGACATGGTTCCGTTTAGCACCATCATGCCGCCGAAAAACAAGACCAAAAATTCGCCGGTGCCAATGATGAAGGACATGGGCGGAAACATCAAGCCCCACAACACTTCATTGTTTGATTGGATGGTTGCCAGATCTTTGTTGGCGGCCGCATATTTGTCAATTTCTCGTTTTTCATTACCAAATGATTTTACGGTTCGTATGCCTTTAATGATGTCATGAAGAATTGAATTGACGCGGGATGATCGGCGCCACTGCCGCTCAAATCGTGCAGAAATAATTTTTCTGAAATTGTACATTAAAATAATGACAATGGGCACCGGTATGAATATCAGTAGTGTCAGCTGCCAATTGGTGAACAATAAAATCACCAGCGCAACAACAAACATAAATACCATTTCAACAACCCAGCGAGAAAGCCATGTCAAAAATTCGCCAATGGTATCCGTATCATCCATAATGCGGCGAACCAAGTCACCCGGAGTGCGTTTGGCAAAGAGTGTCATGGAATGGCTTTGAAGTGTTGTATATGCCGAAGTACGGACATCGTTGGCAATCGCAATGGTTGCTTTATTAAAAATTCTGCCGCCGAGAATATCGAGTCCATCACGCAGCACCCTTACACCCAACATGGCACCGCAAATGATCAATATTTGACCCCATGTGCCAATTTGCGGCTCAAGGTGCTGATCAATTAAAATGCGCATGAATATGGGTGACATCAGCATCGCACAAATACCCAAAATATTAAATATTTGTGATATGGTGATGTTGGTGAGTGATGGCTTCAAAAAGGTCACAGCACGCTTCATAACAGACATTTGACTGTAACAAAACACACAAACTTTGATGTCTTTCACCATAGGTCTGTGGCATTTTGGGCAAACGCGTTGTTCTATTTCATCGGGAATGGCAGCACTTCCGGTGAGGTTGTAAAAATTAACAATTTTACAAAATTCACCGGCGGGTTGTAATCCGCTCATGGTGAAGCGGCACAGTACTTTATCCGGTGCATCTTCAAAAGTGGCATACAACAAACCGCAGCCAACCCCTGCGCGTACCTTTAGTTCTTTGATGGTCTCTGATTTAAGATTGTATTGTTCGGTTGAATTTTCAGCACAGAAAATATGTCCGTTTTCGTTAAAGACCAATTGACCTTTAACAGGGGACATATCCTTTGCCATATCATATTCGAAGGTAAATTGTTTCATGGTGGTCCCTTTCTGCACAAAACAAGTGGGGGCGTTTAGAATAAATATGCGTCCATTTTTCTTAGGGATGTTTTGTTTAAACGTTCGGTATCGGTCACAATGTAACGGTTGCCATCCACATCAAAAATAATAAAACTGGTGGGTGAGAGCATGCGGATGTTTCGGCTGACATCTTTGACAGCGCAGCTTTTATTGTATTCATGACCTTGCTTGTTTTTTACTTTCATTTCAATATATACATATCCGAGTTTGTCCGCAACCGAGGTGATGTCAATCACTTCCGGTGAATAGTAACGGTGATCCAGTTCATTGACAACAATATCTTGCTGCTGCTGTGTTAAATCAGCAATGGCTTTTAAAATGCCAATTTCTTTGTTGTCATTGTCGGCAATGGATATATATTCCATGGGTTGTTTCATGGGCATAATGCGCCGGAGTATAACATTTTTATAATCTTCTCCTTTGTACTTTAGCCCTGTAAAACCACCTTCGGTTTTGTAAAATTCTAATTGCGTTACATCCATAATGCCTAAATCAACCTGTGTGTCGATGGTTTGCGTACTCATTAGATTATCCTCCATTTATTTAAAACAAATCATGTTGTATGTTAGTCCATACTAATGACTTTTAAGCCTTCCATTTGTATGGTGTACAGTTTATGATATTCGCCTTTTTTGCGCATCAGTTCTTCATGCGTACCCTCTTCAACGATGGCACCGTCATTGATGACGGCAAGCCGTTCTGCGTCTTTTAACGTTGACAAGCGGTGTGCAATGGCCAGCGTGGTTCTGCCGGATTGTAGTTTGTTCAGTGCATTTTGAATCTTGCCTTCGGTTTCCGTGTCCATGGCAGCAGTGGCTTCATCCAAAATGAGAATTTTGGGGTTTTGGATGATGGTTCTCGCAATAGAGAGTCTTTGTTTTTCGCCGCCGGAAAGATCCTGACCACCGGCACCAACGCGGGTTTCATATGCATCGGGAAGCTGCACAATGAAATCGTGGGCACTTGCCATTTTCGCCGCCCAGACAATTTCTTCGGTGGTTGCGTCAGGACGTGCATAGCGTATATTGTCTGCGATGCTGCCGATAAAAAGATAAATGTCTTGAGAAACCACACCGATGTGTGAACGCAGTTGATCAAGGGACATATTTTTAACATTGATTCCGTCAATTTTCACGGTGCCTTCATTGGGATCATACAATCTTGCAATAAGGTTTGCCAGCGTTGATTTGCCCGCGCCTGTTTTTCCGACAATGCCAAGTGTTTGCCCGGCAGGGACATTTAAGCTGAGTCCTTTAAGAATGGGCTTCGCCGGTTCGTACTGAAACCATACATCTTTTACATCAATGTCGCCTTTCACTTCGTCCACGACAATGGGGTCTTCCGGTTCGACGATGTCTGATTTTGCATCAATGACCTCGAATACGCGTTGTGCAGAATCCACACAACGTGCCCACCAGTTGCTTACGGTGCTCATAAATTCGAGCGGTCCATACAACATGCTGAGGTATGCGATAAAGGCGAGGAATACACCAAGCGGCATCTCACCGCGCACCACCATCATGCCGCCAACAGCGGTGACCACCACTTGTCCAAAGAACAAGAAGAGATAGATGAGCGGGAAGAAGGTCCAGCCTAAGTTGGCGGACAATGTGTCTACGGATGCTTGCTTTCCGGAAACATCAGCAAAGCGTTTTGATTCCGTACCTTCTCTGGCGAAGGCTTTAATGACGCGCTGGCCATTGACCGCATCGGAGACCATGTTGTTCATTTGTGAGTTATACACCCAAAACTTATGATGGTAGCGTTTGAAAATACGTTCAAGCATACGGAACATGATGGTTGCAACCGGGATGATGGTTGCGACAATGAGCGCAAGACGCCATTCCATGAGGAACATGGCGATAAAAATACCGATGAAAAGTGCCAAATTGATGACCACGAAGGGGAGTCCGTCGATAAAAAACCAATAAATATTCCGCGCATCACGGCTGACGCGGTTCATGAGCGAACCTGTGCGCTTGGATGTATAAAAAGAAACCGACAAACGCTGCATGGCTTCAAAGATGCGTACTTGTAAATCATATATAATCCAGGGCATGGTTTTTGCCAAGACCACTTGATACAACACATTGAATGCCGAAGTTAAAAAACGTACGGCGATAATGACAAGCACAATCATGCCAATGAGTCCATACCACTGCCCGTCAGGCATTAAGACATCGTCAATGAGCATTCTTGTACCCACTTGCGGGGTTAGGATTTGAAGCAGTGTGATGATGATCATGATGCCGACACATGCGGCGACTTTACTTTTGTAAAATTTAAAGAAGCTGAGCAATCTTAGAAAAATAGACATCTTATCTGAACATTTCGGGCACAATTGGCGCTCCGGTTCCGGATATCTGGTGCCGCATTCCGGACAAAAAAGCATTTCATCATGCGATACTTCATCCAGCGGATCTTTTTGTTCTTTAATGTTTTTAATAACTTTAATCAATCGGTCTACAAAACTTTGATACCCAAGTGAAAACAAGAGGACCAATTGTTGTTCATCGTCTTTTTTTGAAATCATTTGGCATGTTGAAAGCAATGTCTCTGATTTTAATTCACCCAGTTCATCCAAAGGGTATGTGATGAGTTTTTTTGTATCATACTGCGACACAATGCGTTTTGCGCCTTCTGTTTTGACGATTTCTTCAAGACCATACAAAATATAGAGATTTTTTTCATCAACGCCTGCATAAACGTCTGAAAAATCTCCGTCTAAGGTTAGATCCGTGTGGATCGCATAAAATAAATCCTTAACAGGGACGCCATTGGCCGCGAAAGCCGTTGTCATGTATTCGGGAACATACACATGGACATGCTGTTTTACGGATTTTTTACTTTTTTTTGTTTTCGAACTCATATGGCGATAATCCTTTCAAGGACGTATTTAAGTGTTATAACATTATACAATGTATAAAAAATTACACAATGATAATTCTTATTTATATTTTTATTTTATTTTTTATGAGAGATGTTTATAATGTATCGTAAAACAAATAGAAATTAAATTTTACTAAAATAATTTATTCATGACAAGGAGTATTCTATGTTTAATAAACGTGCCGGCGGTATTTTATGTCATCCTACATCATTTCCATCACGGTATGGCATTGGTGATTTGGGGGAAGCTGCATTTCAGTTCATTGATTTTCTTGCAGCCGCAAATCAAACGTTGTGGCAGGTGTTGCCGCTGGGGCCAACCGGATTTGGGGATTCACCCTATCAAAGTTTTTCGTCCTTTGCAGGGAATCATTATCTTATCAGCATTGATGAATTGGTTGCACAAGGATTTTTACAAGCGTGTGATCTTATAATGTATGAAGATGACGATCCCTGTTCCGTGGATTTTGGCAGAGTCATCCCATACAAAATGTCCCTGTTTAAAAAAGCTTTTCGTCAATACAAAGCCCATGCATCCGTATCATATAAAACAAGACTTACACGATGGGTTAATAAACAGGCCGATTGGCTTGAAGATTATGCACTATTTTTTGCCATCAAAGAACAGCAAAAAGGTGCCGCATGGCATCAGTGGCCGACAGAATTATTGTTGCGTGATGAAAAAGCCATGATTAAAATAAAAAAAGAACTTGAAGAAGACATTGCGTTTTGCAAATTTTTACAATATGAATTTCATCGCGAATGGAAACATGTTAAGGATTATGCGAACAAACACGGCATCAAGATTATCGGGGATATTCCTATCTTTGTTGCGCATGATTCATCGGATGTGTGGGCAAACCGTGCATTGTTTACGCTGGATGAAACAGGGCAGCCCACCGCGGTTGCCGGTGTGCCGCCGGATTATTTTAGTAAAACAGGACAATTGTGGGGCAATCCTTTGTATGTCTGGGATGTGCATAAAAAAACAGACTATGCATGGTGGATTCGGCGTATGGAGGCGGTTCTGGACTTGGTTGACATTGTCCGTATTGATCATTTCCGAGGGTTTGATGCCTATTGGTCCATCCCTGCCGGTGCAAAAAATGCCATCAAGGGCGTATGGAAGCAGGGACCCGGGAAAGATTTTTTTGCCGCGCTCAGTCAAAAGCTCGGTGCTGATTTACCCATCATTGCAGAAGATCTTGGCGAGATAACACCCAGTGTGGATGCACTGCGTAAAGACATAAAACTGCCAGGCATGAAAGTTTTGCATTTTGCTTTTGATCCAAAAGCAGACAGTGCATTCTTGCCGCATAATTTTACAGACAACCACTGTATTGTATACTCCGGCACGCACGACAATGATACGAGCATCGGTTGGTATGCCGCCGCACCGGAAAAAGAAAAGGATTATTTCAGACGGTATATGAATGTCTCCGGTGATGATGTTGCGTGGGATTTAATCCGCTTGGCGTTTTCTACCATCGGCGTTTTCGCCATTGTTCCCATTCAAGACATTATGAACTTAGGACCTGAACACCGTATGAATCTGCCGGGTGACAACCGCGGATGGTGGAAATTCCGGTACACAGCCCAAATGCTTAAAGATGAATATGCAGAGTGGCTGCGGTATTTAACAAAATTATATAATCGTTAAAAGGTTTTATAAATTATTTTTGAATTATTTTTGTTCTTTGTTTATTTTCTCGATGGTTTTCATGCGCACAAAATCAAGGTATGCGTCGATTTTTGTGTTAAAAAACAGCGCGATGAAGCAGATAACGGAAACCACCACTTCTGCAAGGGTCAATAGATCTGTATGCCAATAAGACCTTAAACTGATTAATGTGATTATGCCGAAAAATACATTGGCGGCACAAATAACAAGCCAAAGCCGCAGTGCAATCCGAGATCCTCTGACCAAAAAAAAACCGACCACCAGTAAAATAATGATAATAGGGTAGATAATATTGGGAAATGTTTGCAAGATCATCACAAAAATCGTGGACATCGCAATGATTGCCAAGATAAATCGTGCAATTTTAAAGTCTTGTTCATTCACGGGCAAGACTTCGTAATTGCCGCCGGATGGCACTGATGCGATGGTGGTTTCTTCATCGGTGACGGTTAAGTTTTTCGGCACATCCACATAAAGATGCTTCTTTTTATCAAAATCAAATTTATTGAATTTGGTGTTCTTTTTATGCATAGAAACTCCTTGAAGGTATAAATGGTTGGCTTTATTGTAACATAAAAAGCATGTGGTATTCATAAAATAAAGGTTAATGTGCGTTGAAAGAAAGTTTTTGAGAGTTATATAGAATTGAAAATGTCGTTTATTAAAAATGACCAATTAAAATTGTGTAACATTAATTTTATTTTTAATGATTATTGGTTTTCTTCAATGACTATGGCTTTCATCTTAATAAAATACTCCCCGACATTAACAGGTTTATATTTAATCTGTTTGCTGTTTGGGGAGTATATCATTATTAAAAGTGCGACTTTTATTAATTTTTAATATGCATTAGATGCCAACATATAAACAAAGTTTCTGCCTTGTTCTGTTTGATATGCGCCAATACCAATTGTGCGAATTGTAGGGTTTAGGATGTTTGCTCTATGTCCCGGGCTACCCATCCACATATCGACGGTTGCTTGTGGGGTGGTTGTGCCAAATGCACCGTTTGCAGCGTTCCAACTACCACCGAATGCTGAAACAGTACCTGCTGATCCACCGTATGGGCCTGCGGTATGGCTCAAGCTAAGATTAAGGTTTGCTTTGGTTTGAACATAAAAACGCGTTGCTTTGCTTAATATATTGTTTTTTTGTACTTGAGTCAGGTTGTGCTCTACACGAATTTCATTGATAAGCCGAATAATTTCGATTTCAAAATCAGTAGCACCCCCCATATTATTGAATTCATCAATCCATTCTTGACGCTCTGTTGCCGTTAAACGTCTATTCGGTAGTGTTATTTGTGATGATGCAATTGACCACGTAGAAATTAGGGGTGATGTTGGCGCTGTTTGTGGTATGGGTGTCGGTGCCGGTAATTGAGGTGTTTGTGATGTCGGTGCGGGTGTTGATGTTGTAAAAATATTAGCCGTTCGGGTTGATTCATTCCACTGGGGTTCCATCCCGGCAATCTCAGCGATGACTCTTAGTGGAACCATAACGCGTCCATTAATATTTTGTGGCGGAACTTCGGTTGTTGTAATGCTCATTGGAGATGCATCAATTTTATTAGCGCGTGTATAAATATTTCCGTGCAAATGCTGATAACTTCCTGCTGTTGTGGCAAAAAATGATTGACTTGTAATATTTCGCATAGGAATCATTAACTGTAACTGATGATCGTTTGCTTGCGGATGTGGCTTTGTTAAGATTGCTGAATCAATCGCATCATCCCATTCGACATAAAATCCAATGGCTTCCATTGCGGCTCTAAGCGGCACAAGTATTCGGCCGTCAACAATAACCGGTTGTTGATCAGGGAAATGTACACGCACACCATCTACTTGTACGATGATGGATGTATTTGATGCCTGTGTATTTAATGGTGAAAAACCAATGCCACCGAACATCAACATTCCTACTAACAACGCTGTTGTGATTCTTTTCATTGTAGATTGCATAGCTTAGTGCTCCTTTGAGAAAAATATTTTGAATGTCTTAAATTATTTCATGTTCGATTAGCAAAGTCAATTAAAAATAATAAAAGCATAAAGCCGAAAGCGTAAATGTGTTCGACAATTGTTAGACAAAATGCAGGTAAATAAAAAAATACAGACCTCATGTTCAAATGAAAGCCTGTAAACATCAACTGCCCGAGAAGGGACTCGAACCCCCACCTTGTCGCCAAGAGCGGATTTTGAGTCCGCCGCGTCTGCCATTCCGCCACTCGGGCAAGTTACTTGAGAATTATACATGGTGATGAAACATGTGTCAAGAAACAATCAAGCATCCACAAATGTGAATGCTTGACATCTTACTGCTTTGCGTCAAGCAGACAATCCATGTCTGTTTGATCGGTGTACATCGTAATATGAACGAATGCTCACATTGTGATGCCATTTCGTGCTGTTGGATGAACAATTGGTGCTCATCAGTGTAAACCGTGGCGTTTTGTGTAAAAAACACGCGTCGTTTCATTTGAGTCTGCGTAATGGTGTTGTTGATTATCTATGACGTAATAATATGTCATCTATGATGTTATTAACGTTTCTCTACAATGAATTTAATCGATGTCTTTTCCTTTCCGCCTACCTCGATCTGCGAAAACGCAGGGATGCACACCAAATCGATACCGTTTGGGGTTACATACCCTCTCGCAACAGCAATGCTTTTGACTACTTGGTTTACTGCCGCAGCGCCAATCGCATTGATCTCTACGGGTTCGCCATTGCGCAAGATTGCCGCAATTGCACCGGCAACTAGCTTTGGCTCGGATGTAGATGAAACCCGAAGAACTACCATTTGATCGCCTCCTCTCAAAATAGTAAAATGCACGTGAGCCATTATATCATGAAATAATGAAAATCAAATACTTTTTGTCAGCAATTGTACTTAATAGGAATAAATACACGCATTTTTTACATAAATAAAGTAAAACTATCTAAAAATAGTTTGCGCTTGCCTTGCATCGGATAATAATCTTTCAACATCAATGGTTTTATGTTCTCCATTTTCATACAATACTTTACCTCTGCAAATGGTCATCTTGACGTCACGTCCGCTGGTGGCATAAGCAAGGTTTAGCACGGGGTCATAGCATGTGGTTTGCCGTGGGTTGTTAAAATCAATCAATATCAGATCAGCATCATATCCTTCTTTGAGCATTCCGGATTCATGCGCACGGCCTTGTGCTTTTGCACCATTGATGGTTGCCATCTTTAATGTTTCGTAGGCCGGCATTGCGGTCGGGTCTGCGGTGATGTATTTTTGCAAAATTGACGCCATCTTTAATTCTTCAAATAAGTCATGCGAATTATTGGATGCCATGCCATCCGTACCCAGTGAAACATTAACCCCTTTTTGTATGATCTTGGTGATCGGCGCAAGCCCTGATGCTAATTTTAAATTAGAAATAGGGTTGTGTGCGATGTGGACGCCTTTTTCTGACAATATTTCAATGTCTTCGTCTGAAACCCATACGCCGTGAGCGGCTACGGTGCGTTTGTCAAGAACACCATGTTGTGCAAACGTTGCGGTTGGTGTTGTGCCAAATTGCTTGATGCATCCTTCATGCTCTGTTTGTGTTTCGGATAAATGTATGTGCAGCCCTAAATCATATTTGTGTGCAAAATCCATGACTTGTTTCCATGCGGGTGGGTGAGAGGTATACACACCATGGATGGATGCTTCTGCAAAAATGCGTCCGTCCTGTTGTTTATGAAAGTCCTGAATCGTGCGCAGGCTTTGCTCATACACATTGTCTTTATTAAAATCATAGCTGTCTTTGTCAAAACCAATAACAGCATTGGAAACATTCGCCAACACACCGGCATCATGCGCAGCTTGTGCCACGGTGTCCATGAAAAAATACATATCGGAAAATGCCAATGTGCCGGATGAGAGCATATCGGCAATGGCAAGCAATGTGCCGGTATAGACAAGGCTGGGGGTGAGTTTGCGTTCAGCCGGGAAGATATAATTGAACAGCCAATCCTCAAGGTTTAAATCATTGGCATAGCCGCGGAACAATGTCATTGCCGCATGTGCATGGGTATTATACAGTCCGGGCATCACAACATTTGATTTGCAATCAACCACGCGTTTTGCGTCCGGCCAAATATCTCTAGCCTTGGATAAATAGGTGATTTTGCGGCCGGTGATGCCAACATCTGCATTTTTAATGATTGGGTTTGCATCGTCCATGGTGACGGCAATACAGTTTCTGAGTAATAAATCCATACAGGACTCCTTTTATAATCTTTTATAATGTGTATGTTTATTTTAGTTGATATCATGCTTTTTATGCTGAAAACGTATTAATAAGTTTAAACCTGTTTGCATGCGTTCGTCAATATAATATCAATACGCACGAAGAGGTGTAAAAAAACATATGTGAAATTGTGACAAGTGATAACTGAAAACAAAAAAATGGTATTAAATGTAAAATGACATCGTATTGACATATTTTATGGATTGTCTTAAAATTGTACAGTACGTCCAATGTGTTAAATGTTTACAAGTTATGAAATGTTTGACACAAAGCATATGTAAATTTCCAAAGGGAGGAAACAACACACATGAAAAAGGTTTTAAAAACGCTTTTTGTAGCAATGCTTGCGGTTGCACTGATCGCAGCAATCGGTGCTTGCAGCAGCGACGAGGCCGACGACGAGTTTCTCGTATTTTTGATCGCGCACTCACCGGATTCAATTCTTGACGACGGTTCTTTCAACCAAGGTGCGTGGCAAGGCGTTCAACGTTTCTTGACCGCCAATGACCTGGGTGTTGATCGTGCACGATTTTTACAACCAACATCAGCGGATGATGTTGCACGATTAAACCTCATTTCTCAAGCCGTTGAAGAAGGCGCGGACGTTATCGTGCTTCCGGGCTTCCACTTTGTTGAAGCAGCGGCGTCTGCACAAGCAAACTATCCTGAAACATACTTTGTTATTCTTGATGCAACCCCGGCCGGCGGACCCAATGCAAACACCGCGGCCATCCACTATGCAGAGCATGAAGCCGGTTTCTTAGCGGGCTATGCCGCTGTACGTGAAGGCCTTAGGGAATTAGGTTTCATGGGTGGTATCGCAGTACCTGCGGTTGTGCGTTTTGGTCATGGTTTCTTACAAGGCGCAGAACATGCAGCAGCACAACTGGGCCTTGATGCAGGATATATCAGAGTAAACTTCACATACCTTGGTGGTTTTGCACCAACACCTGAAGCACAAACACAAGCAGCAGCTTGGTTTGCCGGTGGCACAGAAGTCATCTTCGCCGCAGCCGGTGGTGCCGGTGGTTCTGTATTCGCAGCAGCTGAAGCACAAAATGGCTTGGCCATTGGTGTTGATGTTGACCAAGCCGGTGCATCTGAGCGCGTACTCACCTCTGCAATGAAAGCACTGGACGTTTCTGTTTTTGACATGCTCACCAATGCATATCATGGACGTTTTGCCGGCGGCGTTCTTAACTACAACGCAGCGAACAATGGTGTTGCTTTACCAATGGAAACCTCACGTTTCCAAAACTTCACCCAAGCAGAATATGACGCAATCTTTGCGCAAATCGCATCCGGTGCAGTGGTGGTAAACCCAAGTGAAGATATGGGCGCAATCAGAAGCGGCCTTTCACTGATTTATGTCAATGAAATGTAATCATATCTAAAATGATTTTATAAGCAGAGATGGCGAGTGCCATCTCTGTTTTTATTTAGCGCGTAGCGAATCAATATATGACGCAATATGAATATATTTATTTGGCGTTTTACATATAAAATATGGTACAATGACATATTAAAAAAAGCAGTTAATTTAATCCGGATAGGGGCATTTGCATGTACATCATTGAAATGCGTAATATCACCAAGGAATTCCCTGGGATTATTGCGAACGATGATATCACCCTTCAGTTAAAACCAGGTGAAATACACGCACTTCTTGGGGAAAATGGCGCAGGAAAGTCTACCTTGATGAGCGTGTTGTTTGGTTTGTATCAACAAGAAAAGGGTTTGATTTTTAAAGACGGACAGGAAGTCAACATCACCGGAC
>Ga0209755_10001491_pt1 | contig 35989 bp, 34 predicted proteins | sample TergutCo191P1_FD_187301 | JGI IMG/M metagenome (GOLD analysis project Ga0209755, IMG submission 187301) | Cornitermes sp. P1 segment gut microbial communities from Petit-Saut dam, French Guiana - Co191P1 (SPAdes) (version 2) | ecosystem: Host-associated > Arthropoda: Insects > Digestive system... | reverse complement strand
AAACGCTGGCAAAAGGCGAAATGCCGGGAACTGACCAGTTATCCGCTTTGGAGGTTGAGCTTGGGCGCATACTTGCGGATATTGGCGAAGGTGAAACCGCGCCCGTGGGCGATGGGGAATTCCTGGGCAAGGACGAGGCCGCGGTACTGCTTGACATGATTGAACCTTTGTTAACATCCCATAATGTCGATTGCATAAATTTTCTTGACACGCTTTGTAGGGTTCCCGGATCAAACGAGTTGTATCGCCACATCGAGGAATTTAATTTCACGGCCGCATTGGAAAGCCTAAGGAAGTTGAGGAAGGCTTTGGAGACGTAATGACAATGGATGCAAAGATGAACAGCGTATTGATAGTTGACAACGACGCCGCGGTTATAAGGGTGCTGATGAGCATTCTAAACCAGGACTACACCGTTTACGCGGAACGCGACAGCCGGAACTGCCTTGACGTGGTTAAAAGGCTACAGCCCGATTTGATACTGCTTGACATCCTGATGCCAGAGGTAGACGGGTATGAGGTGCTTAAAACCCTGAAAGAAGACGGCGATTCCAAGGATATACCCGTTATTTTCGTGACAGGCTTGACCGAATCGGAGAACGAGGTTAAGGGCTTGGCATTGGGCGCGGCGGATTATATCAACAAACCATTCAATGCGCCCGTCGTAAAAATGCGCGTGAAAAACCAAATAAAAATCGTTAACCAAATGCGCAAAATTCAAAGCCTGAAAGAAGCCGAGGAAATTGAGCGCCAAAGAAAGGAGCAGGAAAGGATAAACAAACGCATCCAGCTTATACTGGATTCCGCCCCCATGAGCGTCACTTTGTATAATTCCGAGCGCATCCTGATTGACTGCAATATGGAAGCCGTGAGGCTGTTTGGATTCGAAAACAAAGAGCAGCTTATCAAGGTGTTTAACGAACGCTTTTTCGATATATTCCCGCCCCAACAGCCATGCGGCACGACGACAAGGGATAAGGTCGATTGGATATATGAAAAAACCACCAAGGAAGGATATGCCCGACTTGAATGGGCGCACCTAACCGCAGACGGCGAGGATTTGCCAACGGAAATTACCTTCGTGCATATTGAACATGATGACACGATTTTGTTTGTGGCATACGTCCAAGACTTGCGCGAAAAAATAAAAATGGAAAAGCAGCGCCTTGAAATTTTGGAAGAAAGCAACAGGGCAAAAAGCAGGTTCCTGGCAAGAATGAGCCACGAAATCCGTACGCCCATCTCGGCGGTTATGGGCATTTCAGAGCTTCAACTGCGCGGTCAAACCATGTCGCCGCAGACGGAAGACGCTTTTGTCAAGATTTACGATTCGTCCAAAACGCTTCTTAATATCGTTAACGATATTCTGGATTTTTCCAAAATAGAATCGGGCAAAATGACGCTGGTCAACAGCGAATACGAGATGGCGAGTCTGGTGGGTGACGCGGCGCAACTAAGCTTAATTTATTTGGAACACAAGGATATCTCATTCCAAATGTATGTGGACGAGAATCTACCCGCCAAACTAATTGGGGATGCCCTGCGCATACGGCAGATTATAAACAACATGCTGACCAATGCCTTTAAGTATACGGAATCCGGTACGGTGGCGCTGTCTTTGCGGTCAGAAAAAAAACACGACGGATATGTGACCCTTGTTATATCCATTCGGGATACCGGAAACGGTATGACCACGGAACAAATAGACGCGATAAAAGGCGAATATGTGCGCCTGCACGAGCAGGATAACGCTTACACAATCGGTACGGGACTTGGGATTCCCATCGTTTACAGCCTGGTGCAAATGATGGACGCGCAACTTGAGTTAAGCAGCGATGTTGGCAAGGGTACTCATGCAATCATTCGTATACCGCAAAAAGTATCGGGGACGGAACTAGTGGGCCCTGAACTGGCTCGCAGTTTGCAGGATTTCAAATCCAGTACGAGGCGAGATCATAAAGACCTAGAATTTGTACCGGAGCAGATGACTGGGCGCGTTCTCGTAGTAGATGATGTGGATATAAATCTGCATGTTGTGGAGGCAATGCTTGAAACTTTTGGCCTTACCATAGAACTCAGCAAAGACGGCCAGGATGTCATAGATAAAATCAGACAGGGCAGCGTGTATGACATCATTTTAATGGACCACATGATGCCAGGCATGGACGGCATTGAGGCAACAAAGATTTTGCGGGGCATGGGTTACGGTCATCCCATCGTCGCACTCACTGCCAATGCGCTCAAGGGGCAAGCCGAAGTGTTTATGAACAATGGGTTTTCCGGGTTTATGACCAAGCCAATCGACATAAAACTTCTGAATTCCTATCTTGTTCGCTTTATAAAGAATAAATCGCCTTAGGACATAATTCGATATTCCAGCTCTTGATATGTGGATGGCTGTGTATGTTGGTTTTCTAGCAAAAACCATGACACGAAAGGTTTTGTAAAACCCAAAAAAACACGCCTAAAGCAAACCCGCGAGTTGGACTTGCTTTAGGCGTTATGGCTTCATTTCTTGCTATCGATGCGTCCTTAAAGGACGCACACTAGACCTGCCAGGCAACATCCGCCCCGAGTCTTCGATGTGTTCGGAGAAACCTTGAGGGGAAGGGGTGAACTGACCAAACGGTATACTCGCTCCTGCATAGATGTTTCTTGAGGAGAGATGATAATCATGGCAATAATGCACACCACAAATATGCAAGTTAACATCGTAAACCCCTGGTTCGGCATTGCTAAGTCTAAAGGTAGCCGAAGATCCCGATATCCTTGTCCAGCCTCCAGCGATCCAATCCCAAGTCCCTGGGGTATGCAAGGATATATCTCCCCAATCGCCGTGATACCGTTCAGGTATTCCCGTGACGGTGACAGACATGACTTCGCCGCCATCGGTAAAATCAAAAGCAGACCATGGTATGGTGGTGTTTGCGGTGATGTTTCTTGCGGGGACAAAGGCTTCTCCCCAGCGATTCGAACCCTGAATCCATAGCCACACATCATAAGTTCCGAGATTGGCAAACCAGAAATGAAATGTTGCCGATGAGCCAGTTATTTCCACTCCGCTAACATCCCAATATCCTGTGACAGTACACTCCAGTTCCACCAATGCAGAACCATTACGATACTCAGCGGGTATCCCAGTAACAGTTATGCTCATGTTAGGCGGTACGGCGGCAAAGGCAGACCAGGGTATCGTGTTGGTTCCGGCGGTAATGTTTCTTGAAGGCGCACGATACATACCAAAATTTGCCATCCCCTCGAACAGGAGTGCATCAACAAAGATAAGATCATAAATCCCTGGACTGGCACCATAAAAAGTAAAGGTCATCGAAGAACCAGGTATATATGTGTCACCAACCCAGGATACATCATTCATAGTACCAGGGATCACCAATCCCATTTCCGCCCACGAACCATGATATTGGTTGGGTATCCCTGTAATGGTTACGTTTATGGTTGGCATGAAGGTGAAGGCAGACCACGGTATCGTATTGGTTCCCAAAGTGATGTTTATTTCGGCTATACGATACACACGAAGATCGCCAGCATATCGATTCCCAAACTCCAAACGAACATCATAAGCCCCAGGTGTGGCAAATTGACTTCCCGTATTCCAGCCCGACAAGGTAAAATTAGCCTCAGAACCTGATACCCATCCGCTAGCACCAGCTACTATATTTCCAGCATCAGGGCACAGCAATCTTATTCGCATATGTTGGTTGCTCTGCCCTGCTATCCCCGTAACGGTTATTCTTATGGGTTCTGGCACGGTAACGGTTGCCGTGTTCGATACTGCGGGATGATTAACCGCCGTAGCCGTAATCGTCAAAGTGTCGCCCGCGCTTGCGCCCGTTACCGTCAGCAGCCCTCCCGTGGTTATGGTGCCGGCACCTGTGGGCGCGACGCTCCACGTAACCGCCTGGGGTGCTCCTTCCGGTCCCACCGTTGCGGTAAACTGCCGTTGTCCCCCCTGCCCCACGTATGCGGAAGCCGGCGTTACAGTAACGTTTGTGGGTGTCACGGGCTGCCCGACAGTAACAGTCGCCGTGCCTGACACTGCCGTGCCAGTTGCAGTAGCCCTAACAATTACTTGCGTACCTGGTGTTGCGGTAGGCGTAAACAGTCCATTGTCGATGGTACCGGCGTTTGCCGGCTCAATGGTCCAGGTAACCGCCTGGGACACACCTGCCGGCCCTACCGTTGCGGTAAATTGCCGCTGTCCACCCTGTGCCACCGTTATGACAGACGGTGTTACGGTAACGCTTGCTGGTGCGGACGGATCGCCGTTTCCGCCATTCGTCGAAGTGGGACACCCAGTCATTGAAAACCCAATTGCCACAGCAAGTGCGACCATGCCGAGAAGTTTTAGCTTTTTTTTCATAGCGACTCCTTTTGAATGTTTAACGTCGTCGCCGACTATTTAAAATCCCAGATGGGACTTTATTTCACGGATTTTTCGGGTCACTTTGCTTCCCTTTTTGCTTTCCCGAATCCATAGGCAAGGGGTCACTTTTGGCATCAGCAAGCAGAGCATCGTTGTCTTTTAGCAGTTTCCAATAGGTTCTTGCGGTTTTTAGTACGTTTCGCTTCTCCCCATTGGTCAAAAGGATAAAATCGTTTCTAAAATCGAAAAATTCACCCTTGCTATCGCATCGCCTTGCCTTATCATTCATAATAGTTCCTATGTATCATCATATATTGATACATAGGAACTTGTCAAGTTCTTTCTTGTCCTTCGAAGTTTTGTGCGGTATCATTCAATGGTACAGAGGGGTAAATGGCGGTTTCCAGCACAAGCGATCGAATAAAGGCCGTTCGAAAAGCGTTAGGCATCTCGCAAAAGGATTTTTGTGGGGGTATCTACCTGTCTCGAAGTTTTTACGCAAAGATAGAGACGGGGACGAGAAATCCCAATGAGCGAGTCTATGAGTTAATTAGCAACAAATATAATGTGAACAAGGACTGGCTAACCACCGGCAAGGGGGAAATGTTCGGCGAGGCTCCGCCCGATGTGGAATTACTGGAGCTTGTGGAGATAGTAAAGCAGCTTGATCCGCTTTTTAGGGATTGCATTATTCAACAGGTAAAACTGATGGCTAACCTTCACAGAAAAAGCCAAGGCAAGGAGAGAACCCTCAAAGCTGGCCCGCCCCAGAAAAGCCCCCCTCCTCCCTAATCCTCCAAACCACCGCTTGCTGGCACCAGAAGGCTTGACAAATAAGTTAGCCTGTAGTAACATACTAACTGGTTAGCTTGATCTAACTATCTCCCTGGCGGTTGCCTTGGTGGCCGCGCAAGGGACGGAAGGGGCTTACATATGAAAACTTTGACGACAAACCTGTACGAGGCAAGGGTGAAACGCGATTTTCAGGTGGCTTCGGTGCCCGATATTGGGTTGCTGGAGAACCTTGGAGTGCGGGCGGGCACTCAGGTAACGGTGCAGAACCGCTACGCCCTGGGCGGGCCGGTGCTTCTGCGGGTTGAGGGTGCTTTCTCGGTCGCGGTGGGGAAGGATGTCGCCAGGCAGATTGCGGTTAGGGAGCTTACCGCGTCATGAGCGACTGCCACGGCGTTAGGGAGGACGAGCGGGTCCTGAAAAAGCGGGACAAAATCCTGCTGATGGGGAACCCCAACGTGGGGAAGAGCGTCTTCTTCACCGAGTTAACCGGTGTTCACGCCATTAGCTCCAACTACGCCGGCACCACGGTCACTTTTACGGAAGGGCGGCTTGCCGTCGGCGGAAGGGACTTCACCCTAATCGACGTGCCGGGCACGTACTCGCTGTCGCCCACTTCCGAGGCGGAGGCGGTGGCCACCCGTTTCATGGAAAGCGGGGCCCAGGCCGTTATCTGCGTATTGGACGCTTCCAACCTTGAACGCAACCTGCGTCTTGCGATGGACTTCCGCGCGTTTAACGTTCCTATTATATACGCGCTGAACATGGTGGACGTTGCCGCGCGCCACGGGATAAGCATCGATGCGAAACTGCTGGAACGGGAGCTGGGCGCACCGGTGGTCGAGACGGTGGCGGTTAGGAAGCAGGGTTTTGACGAGCTTGTCCTGAAGCTGGGTGGCTGTCTCGGGGCTGGCGATGGGACTTACCCTTCCCACTGTGGCGATGCCTGCGGGGGCTGTCCTTCCTGCCATCGCAATAACAAAAACGGCTCGGGCGACACATGGGCAGACGCGAAAGAGATATCCCGCCGGGTTATCAGGAAAAACGTCTCCAAGCCAAGTTTTATTGACAGGCTTGGGGAAAGCACGATGAGGCCGATGCCGGGTATTCCCATCGCGTTTCTGGCGTTGGCGTTGCTGGTGGGCGTGGTGGTGTTTGGCGGCCGGGGACTGCGTGCGCCCCTTATCATGCTGACGGACGGTCTAATCATTCCGTTTTTCAGAAATTTGTTTGAAGGGATTTTCGCCTTTTTTGTTCAGGAAGGCGGACATTTGTGCTACCGTTATCTTTACTACGACGGCGGATTCCAGACGGGAATCAGAACGGTCGTCGATGGGGGTTACGGTGCCGTTTGCGGTTTGCTTTGCCTGTTTTTGAACGTCCTAATTGGGGAATACGGCATTTTCGTTATCAGCTTTCAATGGATTATCGCGCTGATTTTGCCTTACGTGTTCTCGTTTTATCTGGGAGTTTCGTTTCTGGAGGATTCGGGATACCTACCCAGGGTCAGCGTTCTTTTCGACAACATCATGCGCAAGCTTGGCGTTCAGGGCGGCAGTTTGATACACGTGTTTTTGGCGTTGGGCTGCGCGGTTCCCGCCATTATCGGGGGCAGAACGGCCACGACACGCAAGGAACGCCTGATGATTGCGACGATCATTTGTTTCGCCGTTCCGTGCATCTCCCAGATAGGGGCGTTGATTGCCTTGATGTCCGCTTTCTCATGGTGGATGTCGCCCTTGATACTGCTTTTTGCAATATTACTGTTTGTGGCGACGGCCCTTATCGCGGGCAAAGTGATAAAGGGGAAAGTCGAGCCGCTGATAATCGAGGTTCCCAATCTTTTGATGCCCAACCCGAAGGCGTATTTCAGAAAACTGATGATCCGCATGAAGCATTTCATGGTCGAGGCGGAAATTCCGATGCTGGCCGCCGTGGTTATCGCCGCGCTTTTGGCGGGAACCGGGGTTCTTAACGTCATCGCGGTTTACGCCCAACCCGTTGTCAGCGACTGGCTGGGAATGCCCAGGGAGGCGGTTGTTTCACTTATCCTGGGGATTGTTCGCCGCGAAATGTCGGTTGCCCCTTTGCTGGCTCTTAATCTTACGCATTTGCAGGCGTTTATTGCAGGGGTGGTTTCGCTTATGTATCTGCCGTGTATCTCGGTGTTCGGCGTTGTTGCAAAGGAATTTAAGATTAGGGTTGCGGTTGTGATTTTTGCGGGAACCGTTGTTTCGGCGATATTTGTCGGCGGGTTGATAAACCAGATTGCGCGGTTGTTTGTGGGGTAGAAGCAGGGAAGAAGTTTCTCCTCTTGCTCGCTACAGCCTTGTTTGCAAATCGTATGTTTGTTACAAGTGCTCTACAAAGGTAATCCCGAGGGTGGGTCTCTATAAAGAGACTTCCCTCGGGATCTGCGCAATCAATCCCCCGAGCCGTGCGCCTCCGGAAACAGCACCAGTTTCGCCGGGCCGTCCCGCAGAAGCTGCGCGGCGGCGCGCTGTATGTCCGCCGGGGTGACCGAGTCGAAGTACCCCGGCCGCCTTTGCAGCCTGGAAAGTGGCAGGTTCAGCAGCACCGACGAGTTGGCGTAGCTTGCCGCGATGAACGAGTTGTTCTGCATCGAAAGCTCCCATCCCTGGTGCAGCGCCTCTACCGCGCCGTCAAAGACCGACTGTACCGTGCCGCTTGCCGCCTCGTCAAGAAGGGTCAGGACCGCGGCCGAAAGCTCCCCCACGCGCCTAGGATCGCAGCCGAACTGAATCCGCATTGACAGCTCCCCCCGGGGGGAGGGGGATATGCCGACCGACGCGCCGATCCCGTACACCCCGCCAAGGTTCTCGCGAATCTCGTCGTTCAGTCTGACCCTTAGGTACTCGTTCAGAACCTGCGTCTCGATGCTTAGCCGTTCGGTAAAGGTCGCCGGGGCGAACCAGGCCATGTGTACCGTGCTTTGCTCCTCCATTCCACGGTACACGTTTCGCTCGATCCTGCCCGGACGCGCTATGTCGGGATCGGTCCAGGAATTCCACCTTTGGGGGGAAGACGCGATTGACGCGAGGTAGGTCTCGATATAGGGGGCCATCAGCTCGGGCGTGAGGTTCCCGATAAAGACGAAGGTGAAGTCGGCGGGGTTAAGCCCCCGGCGCAGGAAGTCGAGCGCGGCGGCCCTGTCCACCCGATCCAGATCCCCAAGCTCCATCGGCCTGAAAGCCGGATGATCCATGGTAACCGTTCTGTTGATCTCGTCGGAGAAAACGGTGCGCGGGTTTTCGCCCCGCAGCGCGAGCGATGTTCTAAGGCGGCCCATCATCGCCTCCACCGCCTCGCCGTCGATCCGGGGATCGGTAAAGTTGAGGTGAAGCATCTCGAAAAGCGTCCGCAGATCCCCGGTGGTGGAGGATCCCTGGAAACCCCGGGTGTAGTTGCCGACCGAATACGAAAGCGAGACCTGTCTTGCCGCAAGCTGCCTGGCCAGATCCGGGCGGGACCAGGGGCCCAGGCCGGAGACCTGCGTCATCTCCACGGCCAGGCGGGCGGAAACGTCGTTGCCATGGCAGACCGTCCCCCCCCGGGCCATCGCGTTAAGGACAATCTCGTCGTTGCGGTTCTCGGTGGGGTAAAGTACGACCCGCGCCCCGTTGCCAAGTTCCCAAATCGCGGCCCCGGTTTCCGCGTCGATCGTCCGGGAAACGATTTCGCCCGGTCGGGGGCTTTCCGGAAGAAGCCTGTCCCCAACGATCCTTGGCGCGGGCCTTTGGACGCTCATCCTGCCGCGCTGCCTGACAAGTTGCCTGATGCTTTCGTCACTGGGTAGGGTGTACCGCTCGGACTCCGGCGCGAAGATAAACACCTGGATGTCGTTGGACGCGAAATAGTCCCTGATCGCGGCGTTGATGTCCCGTGCGCCAATCCCCGGGAGCAGCCGCCGGATCGCATCAAGCTCCCATTCCACGTCGGGCATTCCGCCGCCCACGATAAAATAATTTGTAAGATGACTCACAAAGGTTCCGGAGTTGCGCCTGTCCCTTTCCTGCACCAGCCTTTGGTAATTCGACAGCAGCGTCTCCCCGGCCAGCGCGATTTCCGCCTCGGTAAAACCGTAACGCCGGATCGACTCCTTGGCCCGCAGAAGTTCCGTAAGGGTTTCCTCGGAACGCCCCGAATTCGCGATTGCGGACATGATGTAAAACCTGGACGAAAAACCCTGGCGGCTTGTGGACGCGGAGGCGTTCATGAACGGGGTTTGCGGATCCGCCACCGCGTCGCCGAACCGGAAAGCCATCATGTTCTGGATAAGGTGATCGATTATGCCCTGCCTAAAGGACGCGAGGTCGCCCCGCCTGGGTTCGCGGCTCCGCCTGAAGTACAGCATTACCTGCGTAAAGGTAAGCTCCGGATCGGTAAGAACCAGCGTTTCAAGGTTCCCCCTTCTTGGCGCGGGCAAATCGAAGCGAAGCTGTGGCGTGGGCGTTTCGGGTGCCTCTATGTGGAAGTGATCGACCAGCGATTCCCGTAGCACCGGCCCGTCGAAGTCGCCGACGAAAATCAGCGCCATGTTGTCGGCGCGGTACCAGGCCCTGTAAAAGTTTACAAGGTCATCGACAGTCGCCGTCTCGATTATATCAAGCTGGCCGATGGGCATTCGATCCGCGAAACGGGATCCCCGGAACAGCACCGGCAGCCAGTCCCGCCGTATCCGTTCCGCCGCGCCAAGCCTTACCCGGTATTCCTCTATAACGACGAGCCTCTCGGTTTCCACGGCCTCCGGATCGAAGGTAACCGCCCGCGACCAGTCGTCGATTATCGCCAGCGCGGTCGGCGGGATAACCCGTGTGCCGTCCGTGTCCGTTTCCACCGGCACCTCGATTCTGTAAACGGTTCTGTCAAACGACACAAAGGCGTTTATGTCCGGCCCCATTCTCATGCCCAGGGATCTCAGGTAGTTTATCAGCTCGGCCTCTGGGAACCGCTCGGTGCCCCTGAACGCCATGTGCTCGACGAAGTGCGCCAGCCCCTGCTCGTGGTCCTGCTCCTGCAGCGATCCGGCGTTTACCACCAGCCTGATAAACGCGCGGTTCTCCGGCATGGAGTTTTCCAGGATGAAGTACCGCAGGCCGCTGGGCAAGCGACCCTCGATGACGTCCGGCATGAAGGGGACTGGATCCCCTGGTCGGCCGAGGTTTCCCCACGCGCCACGGGGAACGCCGGCGCAGGCGGCCAGCAGGGTTATCAACAGGATCGACGTTAAAAGGGGAATTAGGGCCGCGAGCGGGGTTTTCGGCCCGGCCGCGCGGCTTTTGGGTAGGGGGTTGCTTGTGTTCATATACTAAGGAAACCGGTTTGGGAGGAAGATGGTACAACTTTTGGGGTGGGAGTGCAAAAGTGCCAGTCATCCTGCGCAGGTGGTTTAGAAATTTATGCCTGACACCTTCGCGCCTCCGTTCCGTTGCCGTTATTTTGACTGCCTCGCGTCCCAGTCATAGTAGGCATTCTTGACGGTTTGGCATGAGTCCCGCGTGATCCACGGGAAAAAATATGTCGAAGACCGGGACATCATTTTTACCCTCGTATACCCAAAGATATTCCCAAGCAAGCTATCATCCACGCCGAACGAATCAACCGAGCGCAACGGTATATCCAGTTTGTCCGTGGAAAAAACCTTTACGCCAAAAGAACCAAGGAATCTCTGATCCGTGATTACTATCATGCTTCTGCGCAATTTGGACAGCTTTATTAAGAATATAATGCCGGTCCATAAGATCATTACGGCCGCAGTGATAACACCGATTCCATCATCACCGAACCAGCTTCCAAAACCAAATCCCAAAGAGATCGCGATGCCTATACCAAAAACGAGCCCAATCACCTGTCTTGCGTATGGCCACCAGTGGATCTTCGAGATCGCCACCACCACCTCACTGGGTGTCAGGGTCGCCCTGAGTGTCGCCGCGACCTGCTCGTGCGGGATCGGCGAATACTTGTTCTCCCACCATTTTGCGGCCTGCTCCTGGACCGTCGTTACAACGGTCATATTTGCCGCACCGCTTAGACTGTTCCCGCAACCGGGACAGAACTTTACCCCTTCCTCGACCTGCGCACCACAACCGGAACAAAATTTCATTGCCTTATCCTCCAAAACCTCTGATATGTCCGAGGGACACCATCCGCAAACCGTGTCAAACCCTCACTTGCTAATAGCGTACCATGATATACACAAAATAGCAAGTACTAAACCTTTTTCTTTGTCCTAGAATTTAGGAATGCGGGCAAACATAGAACCCATCCGAAAAACACTTTCTGAAAACATAAAAAAATACCGAAAAAAAATTGGCTACTCACAGGAAAAATTGGCCGAAAAATCCAATTTGTCGGCTCAAACCCTGAGTGATATTGAAGGATGCAGGAGGTGGGTAAGTGCCGCGACTATTTCCAAGCTGGCAAAAGCCCTCCATGTCGCCGAATATCAGCTTTTGATGCCGGAAAATCATGATACTTCAGGGGAAAGCGTAAAATCATCGTTAGAAAGTCTTATTTCGCTGCAAGGCAGCATTATCGAGACCATAAATATTCAATTTGATAAGGCAAAGGACACGGGCGATTTTACCTGATTGGTGGTGTCATGTCCCCGAACGTATTCCCAATGTCGAGGCGCGGCTTTTGCCCGGGAAGCACCGCGCCCCCCGGGCAAAAGCCGTCAACCCCTACTGCCCCTGAAACAGCACAATCTTCGCCGGCCCGTTCCCCAAAAGCCGGGCCACCATGTTCTGCACCGCCGCCGGGGTCACGGCGTTTAGGTACTCCGGCCGCCTTTCAAGCCTGGAAAGCGGCAGGTTCATCATCACCGCGGAGTTGACGTAGCTGCCGGCGATGGAGGAATTGCTCTGCATAAAGACCTCCCAGCTTTGCAGTTGTGCCTCAACCGCGTTGTCGAAGGTTGCCCTGGCGAGTCCAGCCACAGTGCTGTTCAGCAGGGCCATCACCGCGTTGGAAAGTTCCTGCACTCGCCCGGGATCGCAGGCGAAGCCTATCTGCATCGACAGCTCCCCCCGGGGGGTGGCGGAAACCGACACGCCGGCACCGATCCAGTACACGCCGCCAAGGTTCTCCCGTATCTCGTCGGTCAGCCTGATGTTCAGGTACTCGTTCAAAACCCAGGCCGTCATGTTAAGCTGCTCGGTAAAGGTCGCCGGAGCGAACCAGGCCATATGCACAGTGCTTTGCTCCTCCATCCCGGCGAAGACATGTTCCTCCACCGCGCCGGGGCGTGTCACACCCAGATCCGTCCAGGCGTTCCAGCTTTCCTCCAAGGGTGGAATCGACGCGATATAGGTTTCCACGTAGCCCCTCATCAGTTCCGGGGAAAGGTTTCCCACGAAGACGAAGGTGAAGTCGGCGGGGTTCAGGCCGCGCCGCGCGAAGGCCAGCGCCGTGTCGATGTCCGCCCGATCCAGATCCGCCGCCTCCATTGGCCTGTAGCGTGGGTGGTCGCCGGTTAGCACGCGGTTCACCGCGTCGGCGAAAACGGTCTGGGGGCTTTCGTCGCGATGGGCAAGGCTGGTTCTGAGCCAGTCCAGCAGGGTCTCGACCGCCTCCTGATCGATTCGCGGATCGGTGAAGCCAAGGTGAATCATCTCGAACAGGGTTCTAAGATCGCCGGTCGTGGAGGAACCCTGCATACCCCGGGTATAGTTGCCGATCCATGACTGGAACGACACCTGCCTGGCAGCGAGCATCCTGGACAGATCGGAAAGCGGCCAGGGGCCGAGGCCGGAGATCTGAATCATCTCCGAGGCAAGCCCGGCGGACACGCTTTCCTCGTCGGAGGCGCTGCTGAACCCTCCCCTGGCCATCGCGTTAAGGACAATCTCGTCGTTGCGGTTTTCCGTGGGCTGAAGTATCACAGTCGCCCCGTTGCCAAGTTCCCAGATTACCGCGCCGGTTTCCACGTCGATGGATTCCGCCGCCACGACTCCGCGATCCGGGATGAACGGCATGAGCATTTCCGCCACCTCGATCGCCCTTGGCCGTTCGATCCCTCTCATCCTTGTGCGCCCTGCCACAAGCTGCCTTATCCGCGCGTCGCTTGGCAGGGTGTCAAGTTCGGCCTCGGGCGCGAAGACGAAAACCTTTATATCGTTGTTGGCAAAATAATTTCTGGCGGCGGCGTTGATGTCCCGATCCCTAATGCCCGGAAGCAGCCGCTCGATTGCGTGAAGATGCCATTCGATATCGGACAGGATCCCCCCGTCAAGATGAAAGCCGGTAAGCAGGTGCATGAAGGTGCCGGATGGCTGCCGATCCCTTTCCTGCACCGCCCTGCGGACATTGGAAAGCATGGCCTCCTTGGCAAGCTCTATCTCCGTGCGATGGAAACCGTGCCGCCTTATCGCCTCCTTCGCGCGCAGAAGCTCCTCCAGCGTTTCGTCCGCGCGGCCGGATCTGGCCGTGGCCTCCAGCACGTAGAACTGCGAGCTTGCGCCCCAGCGACTGTTGTAGGCGAAGGCGCTCATGAAGGGCGCGGCCGGATCCAGCACCGCGTCATTGAATCGAATGTCTATCATGCTGGAGATAAGCGAGTCGATTATCTCGGCGCGAAAGGCCGAGAGATCCGCGCGTCTGGCTTCCCGTTCCCGCTTGAAGTACAGCATGACATGGGTGCCGGTAAGCTCGGGATCGGTGAGTACCAACGTTTCTAGGTTCCCCCTCCGGGGGGGGAGGAGGTCGAACGCCTCCTGCACAGTCGGCGTGTCCGGTGCCTCTATCAAAAAGTGATCGCCGAGCGACGCATGAAGCGCGGGGCCGTCGAAGTCGCCGACGAAGATCACCGCCATGTTGTCCGCCCGGTACCATCTCCTGAAAAAGTTTTCCATATCCCCCGCAGTCGCAGTCTCGATTATTTCGAGTTGACCTATGGGCATCCGCTCGGCGAAGCGCGAACCCCGGAACACCACCGGCAGCCATTCCCGCCTGATCCGTTCCCAGGCTCCCTGTATCCCGCGATATTCCTCGATAACAACGAGCCTTTCCAGATCCACGGCCTCCGGGTCGAAGGTGATCGCCCGCGACCAGTCGTCGATAATCGCCAGCGCGGTCTCCGGAATGATCCGCGTGCCGTCCGCGTCCGTTTCCACCGGCACCTCGATCATGTAGACCGTCCTGTCGAACGAGACGAAGGCGTTCACGTCCGGTCCGAAGCGCATCCCCAGCGAACGCAGATAGTCGATCAGCTCCGTTTCCGGAAAGCGTTCCGTTCCGCGAAAGGCCATGTGTTCCACAAAGTGGGCAAGCCCCTGCTCGTGGTCCTCCTCGTGAAGCGACCCGGCGTTGACCACCAGCCTGATAAACGCTCGGTTTTCGGGCATGGAGTTTTCCAGGATGAAGTACCGCAGCCCGCTGGGCAAACGCCCCTCGATAACGTCCGGCATGAAAGGCACCGGATCCGTGGGGTTGCCCAGGCCTCCCCACGCGCCACGGGGGACACCGGCGCAGGCTACGAGCAAGGTCAGCAACAGGGCCGACGACAGCAATGGAACAAGGGCGGCAAGGCCCTTGGGTAAGGTTTGGTTTGTTTTCATGGATATAATATAACACAAAAGTTGGGATATATGAAGCTGGCAGTGTTACTGCGCCTGAAATATAGAAGCAATTAGGCCGAATTCTCCAATCAAGAACCACGTCGTCGCTTTTGTCTTTCTATTAATCGACGTATGAAAGCATTAGGATTTACGAGCCTCGTGGCAAAAAAGGTGACAGGGAGACCTTGGATCTGTGCCTGTCACCGTGCGTCATGCCGCCCTCTCGTGCTCCTGCCGAAACTCCAGCTTGTCCATCCAGTCCCATGGGTGAAAATCGGTGTCTGTCATTCTTGCGCCGCGGTGCAAGATTACTCCTGCGGTACGCTTACCATGCGCGGCGGGATGATCCACGGTAATACTGGCGATAACGGCGGCGGTGTGTGGAATACGGGAACCTTCACCATGTACGATGGAAAAATTTTCGATAATACCGCCTTTTCGGGCGGCGGGGTATTTGTCGGTCTTCATGGTACTTTCAACATGCTCCATGGGGAAATCTTCGGTAACATCTCTTCGGGTGGCGGCGGAGTGCGTAATTATGGTACGTTCACAATGCGTAATGGCATAATCTCCAGAAACACCGCAGCAATCCGTGGCGGGATATCTGTGGCAGCAACTTTCGCTCACCCATGCAATATTTTGGAACGTTCACAATGTACGATGGGGGGAAATCTAAGGAAATAATTCCGCCGGTATGGGTGGAGGTGTCGCGGTTGGCCTTGGTACCACATTCGCCATGCATGGCGGAACAGTCTCCGGTAATTCTGCCTCGGAGAACGGTGAGGGGATTTTTGTTGGCCGCCGAAACCTTACGCTTACGCCCCCAACCATTGTCCGCATAGGCAACGGAACTATTCATGGCAACATGGAAGGAATACGGACAAACACGGCCGGTGGAGGCGGTGCGGCATTATACAATAGGGACGCTGTGAATATCGAATACGGCATATGGAATCTAGCCGGCATGTTCATCCCCAATGGCGCTTTCGTTAACATTGCTTTAGACTCCACTGTACGAATCGCAAGCGGTATTTTGCAACCGTAGCCCTGAAAAAGATATCTTTTCATATTTGCTCCATGATCATTACGCAGATCGGCAAGAAAAGGAGAATCGTTACCCTTTCCTTATCGCCTTGATAAGGGCTTCCATATTCCCGCGCGACTTCCAGGGTAACGATGATTTCGCCGTACAGCCTGCCAAGAATGTCGATTTGCCCGATGTTGGTTAAACCCATCAGACAGGCCGTGTCGGAAATGATGACCTTACCGGCACTTGCGGGCATTCTCTATTTCCCATTTAACGTCTTCTTCGGTCATGGAGACCGCCGGGATTCCGTATCGAACCAGCAACTCGTAAAAGGCCCTGTACGAGAGCCCGGCCATCTCCGCCGCTTTTCCCAGCGACAGCTTTTCGGTCTCGAAAAGCTTCAAACTACTTGGGCATCGGTTTGCGACACGTTGGCCACGCCAGGGACTTCGAGGGTAAGTTGCCCTCCATATGTGAAAACAAGATAGCCGATCCGCCCCCGTTTGTCAAAACGGTGAATGGCAAACACCGCGAAAACGTTGTATAATCCAAGCGGGAAACGATTTGTGCGGAAAGACAGGCGACGCTACAACATAACCAACCAACAGGCGCGGCGGTTCGTGCTTTTGCTGCAGGGACTCCTGGGCGAGCATAGGTACATCGGCAAACAGGGGACACTGGATTTTGTCCGCGGGGCGGGCTGCATCCAGTTCGACCCGGTGGACATCTGCGGAAAGAACGCGGAACTCACGCTACAGTCGCGGGTGAAGGGCTTTGACAAGGCAATGCTGGACGGGCTTCTGTACGCGGACAGGCTCCTGGTGGACTATCCCGACAAGCAGCTCGCCATAATCCCCGTGGAGCATTGGCCCCACTTCGAACGCTACCGCGAGGCGGCCAGGCAGGGCGGGCTGCGGTTCCAGGGGATCGCGGCAATGGAGAAGGAGGCCCTCGCCTTCATCGAGGCCAAGGGCCCGGTCTCCTCCGCCGAACTGCCTTTCCAGGGCATCATGCACTGGCATTCATCGATACACTGGAGCGGCGGCTGGGACGGCAAGACGAACGCCGCGCGGGCCGTGCTGGAACACCTGTATTCCACGGGCAGGCTCGTCGTTCATCGCAAGAAGGGCACGCGGAAATACTACGATCTCGCCGAAAGGCACATCCCCCCCGAACTGCTCTCCGCCCCCGAACCGTTTCCCGACGAGAGCGAATACCTGAAGTGGCGTGTGCTGCGGCGCATCGGCGCGGTGGGGCTTTTGTGGAACCGTCCCTCCGACGCGTGGCTCCATATCTGGGGTTTGAAAGATGACAATCGTGCTGACATTTTTCAAACACTGGTCGAAAGCGGGGAAATCATCCCCGTCGCCGTCGAGGGTATAAAGGACGACCTGTACTGTCTGGCATCCGACGGGCCGCTGATGGAAGCAGTTTTGAAAAATGGGGCGTTAAAGCCGCGCATGGAACTGATCGCCCCATTGGACTGCCTGATGTGGGACAGAAAGCTTGTTCGGGCGTTGTTCGGATTTTCGTACACATGGGAGATTTACATTCCGCCCCACAGGCGAAAGTTCGGCGCATACGTTCTTCCGCTACTGTACGGCGATACCTTTGTCAGTCGGGTGGAGGCGGTTTGCGAGCGGAAAGCGGGGGTGCTTTCGGTTAAAAATGTCTGGTTCGAGGACGGGGTAAATCGTACCAAGAAGTTGCAGTCCGCGCTGGGCGGGTGTTTGAAGAGGTTCGCGAGGTTTAACGGCTGTGGCGAAATCGCGGGCTTCGATGTATAATGGGCAAAGAGGTATTCGTACATGAGCAAAAACATTTTGATTTTGTCGGGCTCGCCGCGCAAAAACGGCAACACGGACAGGCTGGTCGCGGCGTTTAAGGAAAGCGCGGAAGCGGAGGGCAAGAGCGTTACCGTGTTCAGGACGGCCGACCTTACCATAGCCGCCTGTCTGGGATGCAGCCACTGTGCTGACGGCAACGGCAACTGCGTTCACAAGGACGACATGGGCGCGATCCTGGACGTGTTTCGAACGGCGGATGCCGTGGTCTTTGCCTCCCCCGTGTATTGGTTTTCGGTAAGCGCCCAGCTCAAGCTGGCCATCGACCGTACCAATGCGGTACCCAGCGACAAAACGTCCATCAAACGCTGCGCCCTGCTGCTACCCTTTGCCGACGAATCCGAGGATACCGCGAACGGTGCAATCGTCATGTACGGGTACATGCTGGAGTATCGCGAATGGGAAGATGCCGGGATGATAATCGTGCCAGGGGTTGAGGCCAAAGGCGACATTGACGGGCGGGAGGAACTGGAACTGGCCCGAAGGCTGGCTCGGGAGATATAGCCCCGCCGAAAATGGATTACAGTCGTGAAAAACCATAAATCCTCGCTTATTTTCCCCGGTTCTTGGTATATGCTAAGCCATGAGACGTACACACGGGGAGCGGGTATACCCCCAGCCAATATATATCGTTACCGGAGCCGCAGGGCATCTAGGCAGTGTTGTCACAAAAACGCTTAACGATAAGGGAACCACAGTATATGCCCTTTGCCTTCCAAATGAAAAGCATTTACCGCAGGGCGAGCATGTAAAGGTTTTTTTCGGCGATGTGCGTGACACTGACAGCCTTACCGATATGTTTGAGGATTGCAAAAGTAGATCCGTCACGGTGATTCACTGCGCGGGAATTGTGTCCATTTCATCTAAGTTCGATCAAAATGTTTATGATGTAAATGTCAACGGTACCAGAAACGTTATTTCGCTTTGTGAAAGATATGGTGTCGAAAAATTTGTATATATAAGTTCCGTCCATGCCATTCCTGAATTGCCCGCGAATGAGATTATCACCGAGGTCGATCATTTTTCTCCTAACGATGTTGTCGGATTATATGCCAAGACAAAAGCAGAAGCCAGCCAATATGTTCTGGATTACATAAAACGCGGTTACAACGGCAATATAATTCACCCGTCGGGCATCGTAGGCCCGGGCGACTTTGGTAGGGGGCACATCACACAGCTTGTAATCGATTATTACAAAGGCAAATTGACAAGCGGGATTAATGGCGGCTATGATTTCGTCGATGTAAGGGATGTGGCAAACGGTATTCTGGCCTGTTGCCAGAACGGCAAGAGCGGCGAATGTTTTATCCTTTCGGGGCAGTATTTTAGGGTTTATGAATTGTTGCACCTGCTGCACGAAATAACGGGGAAAAGGGCAATAAGGAGGGTTTTGCCGTTATGGTTTGCCAAGGTAACCGCCCCGTTGTCCGAGCTTTATTACAAAGTCCTAAATCAGCCGCCATTGTTTACCGCATACTCGATTTTCACGCTCAACACCAACGCCAATTTCAGCCACGAAAAGGCCGCAAGGGAACTGGAGTATACCACCCGTCCAATGAAACAAACATTGATGGATACGGTTGAATGGCTTAAAGACCACAATCGCATATAGTCACGCTGTATTTCCCCAAAACCCAAAAAAGTGTAGCCAATCAAAATATCCATGACACAAATGTCGGATGTTTCATACCTCCTAAATAGGAAGAGTCAAGATTTTTCGCCTGCGTAGTTGTTTTTGCATACTGGTTATGGTACATTTGATGTAGAGCGAACTATGGAAGCACTGCCAAGCGTTTTCCGCTCCTTTCGATGTCTGACTTTTCTACGAGGAAGGGGAAAGCGAAAACGACGGACGGTTGTCTATCTAGATATTATGGTGGTTTGCGACAAAAGTAAGATAGGCTCAGAAGGCATACGGAGTGCCCTGGATTTGACAATCGAGATTTTGTCCCCCTCAAACACCGCTATAGAAATGGCAGAAAAACTCTGTCTGTACCAGGATGCTGGCGTACGCGAATACTGGGTCGTGGATCCAAAAACAACAAGGTCACTGTCTACAGTTTCCAGCCTAGCGAGATGTTAACCAAGATTTACAACGCCACCGACACGGTTCCCGTCGGCATTTTCCCCGACTTCGGCATTGCATTGGATCAGATGTTTGCCGAGTAGGTGGTATCACCTGTCTTGTTTGTCCTCATATAACGCTTGCCAATCAGATAGTTTAACCAGGATAAAATCCTCCATGCGCTTCACGGAACCAGGGTTGGGGAAAATGGGCATTGATTCCGCTTTTCCGTGAGCTTGAACTAACTGATCACGGCTTGGTCTATCAAAATAAATTCCTAAATTCCGCATAAAAATTAAACCTCGACGAGTTGGATCATAAATCTGGTCTAGATCCCACTCAAAAAAAGAATGCCCTATTACTTCTCCCTGTAAAAAATTAGCATTCGCATAAAACCACGAGGCCATTCTATATCTGCCAACAAGTGCAACAGGAAGCTTTCCGTCATCAGGTTGAACTTGCATGATCTGGTCATTAAGTTTATGCGCGAGGCGGACATCTTCGTTGTAACGCATTTGATCCGAGTAGAACAGCTGGGCCGTTATTTGAGCTTGGTACACGGCAGTAAACAGGGCAAGACAGGCAACAGTAACAGCGACCGTTTTCCTGCTTGACTTTATGCAGTAAAAAAACATAAATGCGTATGCCAATGGCAAAGCATAAAAAGTTCTCATCGGGGGTCTACTTCCACCCATAATTGCCAGCAATATTATGGACAAAGGAATACCTATGCCTGCAAGTACATACAGAAGTCTTCGTCCAGATGGAAGCTTGTTGCGCATAAAGGCAATAATTTTAATCATGAAAAGCAGCACAAGTGGAATCAAAAGAAAAGTTCTTATGGCAACCATAGAACCATGAAGACTTTCAACTGCCTGCATACCTGTTCTGGCATGAAGGGCAAGTATCGGATCCATAATCGATCGTACAAAAGAAATATGCCCTATAGTCGACATATAAATAAGCAGTAAAATATAGCGAACATTTTCCCCTACTGGCCTTTGCCTCCATTGATTCATGTTATCAACATAGTCGGATCTTTCAACGTTGAAAACAGCAGGAACGACTATTCTGTCAATTATGAAATAGATTGCCATAGCACTGGCCAAAGCTATGAATAGGTTAGGCATAGGTTTCGGTAAATTGCCGACTTGTAATCCGACCGTTCCTGCATGAGTATAAAGCAAACAAATACCCCACAGATAAAAAGGGGGACTATCGCTTGATATACCGATATCATGAAAACGAGCAAAACAACGGCGCAGATTATTTTCCCCCTCTCGTTATCAAGAAAACCTTTGTACATAAGATAAATTACATACGGGCATAGGGCGATAATAAACGCATTTTCCGCAGCCTGAAGTAAAAAATAGAATTGTTCGGCCCAAACCGGCATGGTCATAAAAACAAGGGCAAAAGGTATGAGATTGTTGTTTCTGCCCGTATTCCTGCTGAAAATGGCAATGATATAGCACCATGAAATCGTAAAGACCCATATCAAGCAAAAAGCGATGAAAAAACTGGTAAATGGATTGAATTCATTAATACGCCAGATGCTCGACAACAATACCAGTCCAAACCGCCCTATCATAAGGGACCATTGATTCTTTTCGGCCCTGTTTACCATAAAAAGTTCAATATCAATGCCTATGCTATGGCAAAACAGCCTGATTCCGTACGCAAAAAACAACGTAACGCTTACCGCCAATATCAAAGGCAGATTATTTTTGCAAAAATTGAGAAATCCAGCGAGACTTACTTCCTCCATATCGAAATATTTTATCGATATCGTTTTCTCACGTTCCAGTTTCATTTTTCACTCTCCTTTTTTCTAAACACAACCAACCGTTGTCCAAGATAGTTTATCCCCGTAAATAGGCACATTCCCATAAGCAATGCCGCATTTTCCCGTATCCTCTGTGGGCTGTCCCTTAACACAAAATTCATGACAGGTTTCGAAATCCCGTATGCTATCAAGTATGAAAACGCAATCGTCATGACAAACGAGACAATCATAAAAGCCGACCATTGCTTCATGCCAAACGTAAAATACTTATTCAGGAAAAAACTCAAAATGCTGGTGAAAATATAATTGCTGGCAGAGGAAAGCCAGTAACCAAAATGAGCCACGTTGTACAGCAAAAACATTATCGCCGATCCCACGATCGTATTAACAATTCCAACAAGGATAAACCTAAAAAATTTTCCATCAAAAACCGCAAATGCCTTCATGCTGTTTCCTTAATGATGTAATGCGGTCGATGTTTTACTTCCGTATATATCTTTGCTACATATTGCCCCAAAATCCCCGTGGTAAAAAGTTGGATACCGGAACAGAAAAGGATTATGCAGACGGTCGATGCCCAGCCATCAACAGGGTCTCCCCATATTATTCTTCTTATAACGATAAAAGCAATCAAAACGAGAGCCACCATGAATATCAAGATTCCAAACACCGAGGCTATGGCAAGGGGCTTAGAAGAGAAGGCGATTATACCGTCGAGAGAATACAGAAACAATTTCCAGAAAGACCATTTTGTTTTTCCTCTTGTTCGTTCAATGTTTTCATATTCAAACCATTTCGTCTTAAACCCGATCCATGGGAAAATGCCTTTGGAAAACCTATTCTGTTCACGCAATGCCAAAATAGCCTCCAGGTATTTCCTGTTCATCAACCTGAAATCCCGTGCGCCGTCCACCACTTCTATTTCGGTGATTTTTTTCATAACGGCATAAAAACGCCTTGCAAAAAAGGAGCGAACTGGCGGCTCCCCGATGCGATTTACTCTCCTTGTTCCGGCGCAGTCATATTCCCCGGAAACAACGGCCTCCAACATATCGGGAATAAGGGAGGGCGGGTCTTGCCCATCCACGTCCATGGTTACAATGTAGCCCCCTCGTGCCGCCTGTAATCCGGCAAATATGGCCGCTTCCTTTCCAAAATTTCGTGAAAATGAAATGAGGTGAATGCGGTTGTCCTGTTTGGCAAGGTTCTTTATGACCTTGGGGGTATTATCCGTTGAACCGTCATTTACAAAAACGATTTCAAACTGTTTGTCTAACGAGGTACATATTTTGGCGGCCTCATCGTAAAAAACGGGAATGGTACCCTCCTCGTCAAAACAAGGCACGACCAAAGATATGTCAACCTTCGACACCGTTATATCTCCTATATCCTCTTTCTTACTGAAAATTGCACAAAATATCAGGCATCTGCACAATGTCATGGTAATACTACGGATACAATATCACGATAAATTCGTGAGTTCAATGTCATGGTATTCTCTGTTTATGCATTTGTCAAGCCAATGGCATAATACTCTACTCAAGGTAATGGAATGGGTATTATGGATGAGGCAAAGCTACGCAATATTCTAAGCCAAAATATCAGGCGATTCCGCAAAAGTAAAGGGTTCTCACAAGAGAGGTTGGCTGAAAAAATGGAAATATCAACCAATTACCTGTCCGATATTGAGAGAGGGAAGAGCTGGGGTTCCCCCTATTCCCTGGTAAAGCTCGCAAATGCCCTCGAAATAGAGGTTTTTGAACTGTTCAGACCCCAGGAAGCGGTGTCCGCGGATCTGTTAAGCACGGTCAATAAGTGCCTTGAAGATTTTTCCTCATCATTAAGGGTTTCGTTCGAAAAGTCACTTACCGATTCGGCGCAGAAGATACGAAAAAACCTCTGACCAGCCTGGAAGGGAAGAGCATCTAACAAAACACGAAAATCATGGTAAAGTGAACCCGTTGGTGATATTTTTGCATAGGGGTGGTCGCAACGGTTATGGGTGAAGAAGACACAGTCCGTGAGGAGCGGATAATCATGGAGGCCGTTGTTGATGCTTACGGGCCGGAAGAACGTGCCATGGGTTGGTATTACTATTTGGATGACAGGATTACGTTCCCTTTTGGCGCGGAGTGCATTGCTGTCAATAAACGTTCGCCGCTGGAATTGAACGAACGTGTAACGGTAGTGCGAATGGCCGGCGAAGAGGATTGCGAACGCGACATGTATGTGGAAATATCTTGGAAGGGCAAAACGTTGGCTATCCCTCTTTCCCAAATAGAACCGCTGAATGCCGGCGAGGGCACCGTCGAAGCAATTGGTGATTGGCATTAAGTTGGAAGGATCAGGGTTACTCTTTTTAGAAAGCAGATTACTCCTTGGTAGCACAACTTGATTTTTTGCGGGATTCGGAATATAACGATCGTAAACACAATGGCTAGGAATTTGGTGAACACAATGGACACTCTATTGCATGTAACAACGCGGCGGGAATTACGGGACTGGCTTACGTTGCATTCGATGACGAAAAAGGAAGCATGGGTGTATTCCGTTGTCAAACCCATGCTTGGCAAAATCTCGTATCTGGATATCGTGGAGGAGGCCCTTTGCTTCGGGTGGATAGACAGCACCAAAAAGAGCATCGACGGCAGGACCGTCCAGAGGATTAGCCCAAGGAAAAAAAACGGCAACTGGACGGAGCTTAACAAGGAACGGGTGCGGCGGCTGGAAAAACTCGGGCTTATAACGGACATGGGCAGAAAGTGCCTGCCCGATATGTCTGCGGAATCCTTCGCGATTTTGCCGCAGGTTATGGAATCGCTGCGGACCGACCCGGAGGTTTGGGAAAACTATCTCGCGCTGCCAGAGCTATACAGGCGTATCCGTATTGACACCATACAGTGGTGCATAAAAACGGGACAGCCAGACTTGTTTGAAAAAAGACTGCGAAAATTTGTGGACAACACTCGGCAGGGCAAAATGTACGGTGCTTGGAACGATGATGGACGATTGTTGAATTATTGATGCTGGTAAATACAGGCCAAATTCCTAAGAGCTTGTTCCAAAACGAAGCAAGTTTGGAACAAGCTCTATTTGGTTTTTTACCTCACACACTCCCAGGGTGCTTACCGTTTTTTCCTTACAGGTTTGACAAACTTTTCGAACTGCTCCGGGTCATGGTAGAAAAACGACACCCTGCCAGGGGATTCGTCAAGGCGGTAGTCCGTATCGGAAAAGTCAAAGTCCTCGATGGCCTTTTGAAGTCTGTCCCCCACCGACTCGCTTTCCTGCTCGTAATCGAAAGGCCCGTGCTCGAATACGACGTAATCATCCTCGGGTATGTCGATTAGACGCATCTGCGCCGGTACCTCGCCGGAATAATCGACAGGCAGACGGGCGCCGTAGCATTCGGCGCGCTTTCCATCCGGCTCAAAAACATGCGCCATAATCTGTCCACTGAATTTGCCGATCGCGTCATCCCTGCCATCCAGCTTGCCCTTGATGCTGTCCAGCAACCCGCAAATCGTGTCGCAATCCTGCCCGGGTATGCCGTCCTGCTTCTCCCAAAAGTCGAAGTAGCCGTTGCTTTCATAGTTTCTGATATGCAGAAACTTGTGCGCCGGAATTGTCACGAAATAAATTTTAATTTCCTCCGTGGATTTGACCATGCCAATCTCTCCTATTCCTAAAATGTAACGGTCGAAGGCGTTTATCTTCGTGCGAAGCACGACCGGCACAGGGTGCCTGCGATACTCCTTCGGCGTTGTGCCATACGTGGTTTTGAACGCCCGCGTAAAGGCCTCGTGGGATGAAAAGCCATAATCAATGGCTATATCCAGCAAACTTTTGTCCGTGTCCCGAACGTCGATTAACGCATAGGCCAGCCTCCTTAACCGCAGGTACTCCCGAAACTGTATCCCGGAGATCTCCCTGAATTTTCGCGCGGTGTGGACTTCCGAGTAGCCCAGCTTTCGGGACAGGAAGCGCAACGTCAACGCCTCGTCGTCGCGGTGCTTTAGGCATTCGTCGATTTCGTCCACGATAATCTGCATGTATTTGTGCCACTCGTACATCCGTTCACCTTTCGTAAATCATTATAGAGGGTTTGTAGAGAGGAAACTTGATTTTATCTATCATTTTGGACATTCCTTGGGACAAGCATACTTCGGATTTGAGGCACCCCCTTTTCGGTTAAATCTTTTTTGGCCAGCGCAACCCAGTGGTTTTTTTCACTTTACTGCTTTATACTAAACCACGTATGGCAAACCCCTTTTTCGACCATCCCATACTGAATTCCCCCTACGCCTGCCCTTCCCGCCACTGGAAACTCGACGAGAACGGACAGCCGACGCAATAAATTCTAGACGACCGTCGCAAAGCGGCATATATCACCCCCATTCCCAAACCCCGAAAACAAAAGGGCGTTCCAGTACAGGACGGCCATTTGGTCTTTGACGAGGGCAAAGGCCTTTCGACCTCCGAGCAGATGTACGATCCAATCCCGGTGATAAACCAAATCCGATCCCATGTGGATGCCTGGCGGCACATACCGAATCCTGTAGATTGGAAGGTAAGCCCAGAAGCCGCTAGGCTTCTACAACATTGGCGCAAGGGTGCACACGGGAATCATGCCGCCGAAAATTTCAGGCCGTTTTTCTGCCAGGTTGAGGCGGTTGAAACGCTTATCTGGCTTACGGAAGTGGTTCCGCAGTTGGGTAAAAAGGAAAGTCGCTTTCTCGACCACCTAAAAAACGCCAATGCCGAGGCGAACCCCGAACTATTTCGCATCGCCCTTAAAATGGCGACCGGTTCCGGCAAGACCACCGTCATGGCGATGATCATCGCCTGGCAGACGGTCAATGCGAATCGCCATCCGCAGAGCAAACGCTTTACCAGGGGTTTTCTTATAGTAACGCCAGGCATCACCATTCGCGATCGTCTTAGGGTTCTTTATCCATCCGGGCCCGACAATTACTACGAACACCGTTCCCTTGTCCCCCATGACATGATCCCCGACATAAAAAAAGCGAAAATCGTTATCACCAATTATCATGCCTTTATGCTCAGGGAAAAAATGAACCTGATGAAAGGCACCCGTGCGCTCTTGCAGGGGCATAATTCGCCGATCAAGTCCACCGAGACCGAAGGGCAAATGATCCAGCGCGTCATGCAGGAACTGATGCACATCAAAAACATCATGGTCATCAATGACGAGGCTCATCATTGCTATCGGGAAAAGCCCGATGGTGAGGATACCGTCGATGATCTGCGCGACGACGAAAAGCAGGAAGCAAAGGAAAACAACGAAACCGCCAGAGTCTGGATAAGCGTTCTTGAAACGGTAAAACGTCGGCTGGGCATTAACGCGGTGATTGACCTTTCGGCCACGCCATTTTTCCTAAGAGGTTCGGGGTACGGCGAGGGAACCCTGTTTCACTGGACGGTGAGCGATTTTTCCCTCATGGATGCCATTGAATGCGGCATAGTAAAGTTGCCCCGCGTTCCGATCAGCGACAATATTCCTGGGGCGCAAATGCCCATATATCGCAACCTTTGGGAACATATCGGCAAAAAAATGCCCAAAAAGAGCAGGGCAAATGCGGGCGCACTTAACCCCGCCGATTTGCCACCGGAATTGCAGACCGCATTGGAAGCCCTGTACGGTCATTACAAAAAAACTTTCACCCTTTGGAAGGAAGCCGACATTGACGTTCCTCCATGTTTTATCGTCGTGTGCAATAATACCGCATCGTCGAAACTGGTGTACGATTTTATTTCAGGATATTATCACAAAACGCAGGACGGCACGAAGAATCTTGAAAACAGCCGTTTCGAGCTTTTCAGGAATTTTGACGAAAATGGGAATTCTCTTGCCCGCCCACGAACTTTACTCATAGACAGCCAGCAACTTGAATCCGATGACAGCTTAGATGACAATTTCAGGGAAGCCGCCAAGGACGAGATAGAGCGTTTCCGCATGGAACGCCTGCAACGTTCCGGCAGCCGCGAAGAGGCGGACAATATTTCCGACAAGGAATTTTTGAGGGAAGTCATGAACACCGTGGGCAAGGCTGGGCAGTTGGGCGAATCAATCCGCTGCGTCGTCTCGGTCGCCATGCTTTCCGAAGGCTGGGATGCCAACACCGTTACCCATGTTCTGGGCGTTCGCGCTTTCGGAACGCAGCTTCTGTGCGAGCAGGTTATCGGCAGGGCCCTTCGCCGCCAGTCATACGAGCTTAACAATCGGGATCAGTTCGATGTGGAATACGCCGATATTTTCGGCATTCCCTTCGATTTTACCGCGGAACCATCGCCCCCCACCCTTCGCTCCCCAAGGGCCACCGTTCATGTTCGCGCCATGTCGCCCGAGCGGGACAAGTTGGAAATCCGTTTTCCCCGCGTGGCCGGCTACCGTGCGGAACTTCCCGAGGAAAAACTCGCGGCCCGCTTTACCGCGGACTCCACCCTTGAATTGGGCAATCGCCGACAGCGATTGGGAACTTGAATTCTGCCGTCTGGTCGAGGACAACAAGAATGTCATCTCGTATGTCAAAAACGCTGGCCTTGGTTTTGAAGTTCCCTACCGCCTTGGTGCCGAGAACCGCATCTATCTTCCCGACTATATCGTCCTTGTCGATGACGGCCACGGCAGGGAAAACCCGTTGCGCCTTGTTGTCGAGGTGAAGGGCTATCGTAAGGAGGATGCCAAGGATAAACGACTGACGATGGATAATTTTTGGATTCCTAGCGTAAATCGCTTGGGTATTTACGGGCGATGGGCTTTTGCGGAGTTCACCGAGGTTTTTGATATGCAGAAAGCGTTTGATGAGATGGTTGACGGGTTTGCTCGGGGTTTGGTATGATAATAGTGGAGGTTTTTCGTGAAATATGTCAAATTTGAAATAGAGAATTACCGTGGAATATCTGAAAAGCTAACTATCGATTTAGGAACGACTTCGTTAATTCCGTTAATTGGAATTAACGAATGTGGAAAAACAACTATATTGCAAGCGATCTATTGTTTTGACTATATTAATGATGCGTCATATCAGAAAAAGCATCTCGAGAACACCTTAAATTTATATAAAACTTCTGATGCTGATTTACCAACAGTTACTGCAACAATTGAGTTCAAATCAGAAGAATTGAGAGATATTATTGAAGATAATAATGCAAGAGAAGAAGCAAAAGCAGAAGAAGCGGAAGAAGAAGAAAAAACATATACACCTCTATTGATAGATATTGATATAATGAAAAATATTTATACGAATAAAGTCAAAATTCAGAGAAATATAAAAACGCTAAAATACCGTTTTATAGATAAAGAATTTGATGGATTGCAAAATATTATAAAAAAAATTGTTAGCCATTCTCCTTATATTCTTTATAATGACGATTTTATGGACAGACCTCCCAATAGTATTGATATTCCTAATACAAAACCGCCTGTCCTAACAGATTGGTCAGCTATTTTCGAGAGATTATTTAAGTTAAATAAATATTCGTTATTTGATTTGAATAAAGAAACAGATGAAAGGCGAATAAGATCCGTTATTTCTGATGTTGAGGAAAACTTGAATGAAAAACTTTCTAAGGCTTGGCGAACTTTTTTATTAAGTAATCATGGATCATTAAGTGTAAAGTTAGCCCTTAAAAATTCAAAACTTGAAATAAATATTGTTGAAAAAATAGGTAATAAAGAAAGATTTTTCGATGTTGCCGACAGGAGCAAAGGTTTTCTTTGGTTTTTTAATTTCGTTATGAAATTAGAATTCAATCCTAAAATAGCTGGAAACATAAAAGATACTATTTTCTTGCTGGATGAGCCAGGATCATATCTTCATTCTACTGCACAGAAAAAACTATGCGTAAAAATAAAAAATATTTCTGAAAAAAATGGCAATGTGATATATTGCACTCATTCGCATCATCTTCTAAATCCTGAAATAATAAGAATAAACCAAATATATATTGTTGAAAAAAACAAAAATAAAAGCATCACTGCAATTCCATTAGCAAAAATGAACTTACAAAGGGAAAAAATCAATGCGTACCAACCAATTTTAGATGCACTGCAAATTCCAATCTTTGATGATTTTCATTCTAACAGTAAAATTATTCTCGTTGAAGGAATTTATGATAGATATACTATCTCTATTTTTTGTGAACTAGATTCTGATATTTCCATTATACCAGGAACGAGTGCCGAATCAATCGTAAAAAACCTTCAATTTGTAATAGGATTTTCAAAAAAATATATTGCGATCTGGGATAATGACGAAGAAGGAGATAAAAGATACAAAATGGCTTGTAAGTTATTTGGTGAACATGAAGCTATGTTCTTTAGCAAGTTGCCATCGAATAATGAAAAAACTAGAAAAATGGAACAAATGTTTGAAAATGATGATTTGAAAAAAATTTGTAACACATTAAACCTTCCTAACAATTCTTCTTATGAGAAGATTATATTGGACTTGTATTATAACAAAAACAAGAAGAAAATAGTTGAAAATATCTCAGATGCTACAAAGAAAAATTTTTCATCTTTATCGACAATGATAAAGAAAGGATTTGAGAAATATGAAGATGAATAATGCTTTAAATTTAGTAATACTGGGGTGTCTAAATTGACCACTATCATCCAATCCGAACTAAATACCCTCAAAGAAATCATCGTCCAAACCGTTCCCGTGGAACAGATTTGGCTTTTCGGTTCCCATGCCCACGGTACGCCACACAAGGACTCGGACTTGGACTTGTACGTCGTACTAAAGGACGATGCGGAGATGCACTTGATAGACATCGCCGTTAAAATCAGAATTGCGATTGGCAGAAAAAAGACAATGCCTGTTGACGTTGTTACAAATACTCTTGGCAGGTACAAGGAACGGATGAAATTTCCCACGTTGGAACGGACAGTCGCACGAGAGGGGATAAAGATATATGGATAAACAAACCGAACTGCGATAATGGGTTCAGATAGCCGATAGGGATTTAGCTGCGGCCCAATACTTGGCAAAAACCATGTGGCCTGTATCTTACGAAATTGTATGTTTCCATTGCCAGCAGGCGGCGGAAAAATATCTTAAATGGGTTCTCGTCTTGCATGACATCGATCCGCCTAAAATCCACGACTTGGAAGAACTTGAAAAACGTTGCGAAAGGATAGTCCCCGAATTCGAGACGCTATATGAAAAATGCGCGGCCCTAACGGAATATGCCGTGCATACCCGCTATCCGCATGAAAGCCATTTGGAAAAACGTCACATGGATCAAGCGCTTGAATACGCACAGTCGATAAAAGAATTTGTCCGCAATCAATTCCTGGAACAGTTTACGGCAAGCGGTGGAAGCCATGCCGAAAAAACGGAGGAATCTTAATCATGGCTAAAACCCCTAAGAAAACCACTGGCAAAATATACGGCCTGGATCAAATTACCCACACGGAGGACAAGCGTAAAAACATTCCCACGGCGGAATATCAAGCAGTGGTGGATGATGACACGAAGAAGGTTATTCCGGTAACGGTGAAGCGTCGCAATCCCGATCTGGATCCCCAGCTTGTCTGGCGGGGCAAAGAAGATCAGGACTGGACGAGTCTTACCGCACAGGCACCGCCTCTTTATATTCAGGAGAAGTTGCATCCAAAGACGATTATCGAGGATCTTATACGGCAAAGCAGCCGACAAAAAGGCGGATGAGGTACAGCCCGATCTGTTCGCCGATTTCAATGGCATTGGCGAGGCGGAAAGGACTGAGTTTTATCGGCACGAGCAGAACTGGTCAAATCGAATGATTCTTGGCGATAGCCTTCATGTAATGGCGAGTCTTTCGGTGCGAGAGGATTTGCAGGGCAAAATCCAGTGCATCTATTTTGATCCGCCTTATGGCATTAAGTTCAATTCCAATTTCCAGTGGTCTACCACCAGCTGGGATGTGAAGGGCGGAAACCCCGTGCATATTTCCCGCGAGCCTGAGCAGGTAAAGGCTTTCCGAGATACATGACGAGACGGCATACATAGTTATCTTAGCTACATTCGGGATCGCCTTACCATGGCGAGGGAACTTCTTGCCGAAACTGGTTCTGTTTTTGTTCAGATAGGGGATGAGAATGTTCACCGTGTTCGTGATGTGATGGATGAGGTGTTTGGGGGTGATAACTTTGTTAGTCAGATAACTGTAAGGAAAACAACAAGTGAAGGCAATAGTTTACTTGGCTCAACATGTGATTTTATTTTATGGTTTGCAAAAAATATATCTTTTTGTAAGGTTTATGCACTATACTCTGAACGTAGCGATGAATCTGATGATAGATACACGTCTGAATATTTTAATGGATTGATGTATAGATTAGATAATTTGACAAGTTCTAGGCCAGCAGGTGATGGTGATGTAACAAATTTTAATTGGTTTGGGATTATTCATAATCCAGGGAAAGGTACGTTTAAAACTAAGGAGAGCGGATTAGTACGAATAGGGAAATCTGATAGGTTTCAGCTCACCCGAAATAACCAACTAAGTTATCGCAGATTTAAAAATGATTTTGGATTTGGAAAAATAGGGAATTTATGGGCCGATATAAGTGGTTCCGTCCAAGGTCGTTCTGATCCTAAAAGTATATGTTGTACAAACTTCGACAAGTATCATCCGGCGTTGCATACTCATGACCACCGATCCTGGTGATCTGGTTCTGGATCCTACCTGTGGTTCTGGCACCACCGCCTATGTCGCCGAACAGTGGGGCCGCCGCTGGATCACCATCGACACGAGTCGGGTCGCGTTGGCCTTGGCTCGCACTCGCCTGATGGGTGCCCGTTATCCCTTCTACCTCCTTGCCGATTCGACCGAGGGGCAGCAAAAGGAAGCGGAATTCAGGCGGAGCATTCCCTCTGGCGAACCGACCTACAACCGCATCCGCCACGGTTTTGTGTACGAACGTGTTCCACATATCACTCTCAAGCCATTGCCAACAATACCGAAATCGACATCATCCATGAAAAATACCAGACGGAAATTGAAAATGCCCTTGTGGAAATCAACAAGCTGATGCGGGGCGAAAATGTTACCTTCAAAATTGAGACTGGTGCCCGCAAGGGTAAGGTTATCAATTTTTCCAAAGACGGAAAAGAAACGCTCCCATCGGGCGAGAAAGTGTCCGCCTGTGAATTGCTCGAATGGGAAGTCCCGCTGCCACGTTCCGTGGACGGATCGACCGTTGCCCCGACAGGATTTGAAAAGGCGGTTCGCCCATTGGAGGAATTCTGGAAAGCAAAACTGAAACGGCAAAAGGAAATCGACGCTTCGATCTCGGCAAAGGCCGAATTTGAGTACCTGTACGACAAACCTTACGAAGACGGCAAACGAATACGGGTCGCTGGCCCTTTCACCGTGGAAAGCTCTTCCCCACATCGCACGCTCGATCTGGATGAAAACGGCGATTTTATCGTGGAAAGAAAACCCAAGGTTTATAGCGTCGAAGGTCAATTTGCGGCGGAACACGCCGGAACTTACGGAACTGGAGGCGGCGAAGCGGATTTCGTTTCCATAATTCTTGAAAACCTTCGTGCCGCTGGGGTTCAACAGGCTCATAAGGAAGGCAAGATCGATTTTACGTCCCTCAACCCTTGGCCCGGAAACTTCGTCTGTGCCGAGGGTCGTTATGACGAAGGCGGGGACGGTTCGGGCCAAATCCAGCGCAGAGCCGCCATCTTCATAGGCGGCGAGTTCGGAACCGTAACCCGTGCGGACTTGGTGGCGGCCGCCAACGAAGCCGCCGAAGCCAATTTCGACTGCCTTATCGCCTGTGCCTTCAATTACGAGGCTCGTGTTACCGATTTTAACAAACTCGGCAAAATCCGTATACTAAAGGCACGCATGAACGCCGATCTGCACATGGCCGGAGATCTTCGCAATACCGGCAAGGGTAACCTGTTCGTCATTTTCGGCGAACCCGATCTGAAAATCTTTCACCTCGAAAACAATCGATTGGCGGTTAAAATCAGGGGCGTTGACGTTTTTCACCCCAGCTTGGGCAAGGTGGAATCCAGCAATACCGATGGCATTGCCTGTTGGTTTATCGACACCGATTACAACGAGGAAAGCTTCTTTGTCCGCCATGCGTATTTTCTGGGTGCGAATAATCCCTACGAATCTTTAAAGAGAACCCTTAACACCCAAATCAACGAGGACGCTTGGGCAAGCCTTCACAGCGACACTTCCCGACCTTTTGACAAACCCGCATCGGGTCGAATTGCGGTCAAGGTTATCAACCATCTTGGGGATGAGGTGATGAAGGTTATCAATGTTGGCAAGCCGTTGTGATAGAGTTTTCAGAATATGATACCATATAACCAGATCCTAAACGAGGCTAACGAATTCCATGTATGTGGGAAGTGTGACGGGGGTTTTCCTTATAAAAATTGCTGAGATACGTTAAATCCTCCATCAAGCGGCATCCTCAAATCGCAGATGACCACGGTTTGCAGAAATGATTGCGGCAATAGCCCCCAACACGCCCACGGCACCAGTAAAAAAGAAGGCAGGCATAAGGCCAAGCCCGTGACTAAGCCAGCCCATTGCGAAGGGGCCAAGAAACATACCTAGGCCATACACGGCCTGAAAGAAGCCCATTGCGGTGGCGCGTCGCTCGGTGGGAATGTCCCGAATGCACAATCCCATAAGCAGGGTGAACACGGCTGCGGCACCAGTGTTGCCGATGATTTGAACGGCGAAAAGCTGCCACAGTTCCCGACAAAAAGGTACCAACGCACTGCCCAATCCCGCCAAGGCGAAACCGATGCCCAGGGTGCCTTTTACGCCAAATTTTCGCGGCAACAGCGTCCCCGCGATGGGCGAAACCAGCAGACCGGGTATGGTGGAGGCGACACCCAAGAGCCCCAACTGAAGCTGAGTTGCGGCGAGTAGGGTTGCGGCCAGTGGCGTAAAACCGAAGGTTGTCGCAAACATTATGTACTGTATCAATATTCCCAACAACGATGCACAAAGCAGTTGGCGGTTGCGAGCGACTTCCAGCAGATCCGCAAGGCTGGGCGGTTTTTGACGGGTATCCGGAAGTCTCTCCACAATGCCGATACCCAAAAGCAGACCACCGATTCCCACCAAGCCCCCCAGCAGAAAAACATAGCCAACGCCGAGCCATTGGGCGACAAGCCCTCCTAGCAACAGAGCGGCCATTCGTCCCAGGGCGTTGGCGGCGTTCAGGATGCCCACGGACTTGGTGGTTTCGGCGGGCGGATAGTAGCTGGCACCCATAATCACGAAGGTAACCCATGCGGAAGCGGCCACGCCGCCGAAGCCTCGCGCCAGAAGCAGCGTTAGGGGGCTGGGAAAGAAGAAAACGCAAAGACCACTGACGGCGGCAAACATCAGTCCCAATAAGATAAATATTTTTCGCTTTTGCAGTTTGTCGGAAAACACCCCCAGGGGAAACCGCACCACCATTTGCGTAAAGCCATAGGCTCCGGCAATCAGACCGACTAGCCGCAGATCCGCGCCCATTGCCTCGGCGTAGGGCGTGACGTAGGGGATATAGGTATACAACGCAAACCAGAAGAAGGCGGTAACGGTGTAAAATAACGGCAGACGATTACGCATGGGGTTCCTTTCGCTTCTTTACAATTACTTTGACAACGATTTTGCGAGAAAAATGTCGGGCTTGCCTTTTCCGTTCGCGTCGGGTATTACGCCGACTATCTTGAAACCATGCTTAAGGTAAAACGCGGACTGATGCGTACCCGGTTCAAACTCCCGTATGCGCTTTGGCAGATCGTCGTACAGATCCGCGTTTGCAAAAGAGGTTTCCCCGCTTTCGTCGTCGGCACCAGCCCAAAACGTCAGGCCGCCTTTCTCGCGGGCCGCCGCCTCAATCGCATTGAGCAGGGCGGTGCCGATGCCTTTCCCCTGCCGGTCGCGCCGCACTACAAGGGGGTGAAGCTCGAAGACTTTGCCATCGTAATTCGGCTGCATACCGCACCAGCCAAGCACTTCGCCGTTGTCCATGGCGGCCAGTAGCACGAAATCGGGATCGTCGCCCAACAGCTCGTTCACCTCGTCGATTGCTTCCGCAAGCGTGGGCCAGCCCATGGGGAGTTCGTCGCTTAGCATTTGCGCGGCCTGTTTGCGTTGGGATTCGTTCAGCGTGTTCATGTTTACGATTTCCATTGGGCCTTCCATGTTTGCATTTTTTCGTAAAGGACGGGCAGGGTCGCGGGGAAACGCATTTTTTCGGGTATGGTGTCGAAGGGTTTGACTTCCGCCATTTCGTAATCGGGTATGTCGCCAAGCTCGTGTATGTCTGCAAAAAACACTTGCCCGTTCGAATACGCGGTGGTTATATGCACCGAATAATCAAAGGCAGGGGTTATGTCGAATTTGGTCGCGCCCGTTTCCTCGTAGAGTTCGCGTCTGGCGGCCTCAAGCGGGGTTTCGCCTTGTTCAATGTTTCCGCCCGCCGTTTCGTAGGTATCGCGGACTTTGGCGCGGCAGTACAGCCA
>Ga0209755_10001490_pt1 | contig 36013 bp, 40 predicted proteins | sample TergutCo191P1_FD_187301 | JGI IMG/M metagenome (GOLD analysis project Ga0209755, IMG submission 187301) | Cornitermes sp. P1 segment gut microbial communities from Petit-Saut dam, French Guiana - Co191P1 (SPAdes) (version 2) | ecosystem: Host-associated > Arthropoda: Insects > Digestive system... | reverse complement strand
AGCCCACGGAGTCCATGAATTACGACAAGCCACACATTGGGCGGCAACTAAGCATAATGTCCGTTCTGTCTAAGGCGCGGGAACCGCGCCGGCTTGGGCTTTAGCCCAAGTAGACAGAATGCCACATTATGCTTCGCTGCCGCCTCGCCGGTTCTACCAGACCTGATAATAATTTTTACAATGACGGCCATGTATATGTTACGGCATGAAACCTTGGAAATATGTTGCCTCCTTCGCGCCGCCGACAACCCGCGGAGTTCTAAGTTACTTGGCCTTGGGCGGGCAACAACCCGCGACTCCCCCCGGTGCCATCCAAACACCGTCGGCTTTCTGGGTTGCGGGGGCTTCTACCAGCGGGATTTCAAGCAGAGAAATGCCATGGCGAAGCGGTTGCGAGTAACGCAAAGGCAAACGCAGTGCCGCATAGCGGTATTGCGTTTACCGACCGTTATGTGCAATACCACCTAAACGGTATTGAAATATATTTTGAACTAAAATATACTCATAATATGGAGTAATTTATGAAAATATTATATGTTACTGATTTAGACGGTACATTGTTAAACAGCAAAGATGAATTATCAGAATATACAATAAAAACAATAAATAATTTAATAGAAAATGGTATGTGCTTCTCTTATGCAACGGCAAGATCATTGTCATCAGCTTCCGTTGTTACAAAAGGCTTAAGAACAGACATTCCAGTTATTATTTATAATGGAACTTTTATCGTAAATGCGTACACAAAAGAAAAATTGTTTTCTTTATATTATTCAGAAGAAGAAAAAAATAAAGTAATAGATTTTTTGGGAAAACATTCAATTTATCCACTGGTTTATGGTTTTGTTAATGGTGTTGAAAAAGTATCATGGATAAAAAATAAAGAAAATTATGGAATAAAAAGATATTTAGATATAAGAAAAGGAGATCCAAGATTAAGACCAGTTGAAAATAATCATGACTTGTATAGAGGGGAATTTTTTTATTTTACTTGCATTGGAGAAAAAGAGGATTTAATTAAAGTATATGAGTATTTTAATGATACAAATGAATTTACCTGTACATTACAGCAGGAACTTTATCGTGAAGAATATTGGTGTGAAATAATGCATAAAAAAGCAACCAAAGGCAATGCAATAATGACATTAAAAGAACAATTAAAATGTGATAAAATTATTTCATTTGGAGATGCAATAAATGATATTCCAATGTTTAAAATATCAGATGAATGTTATGCTGTTGAAAATGCTGTTAATGAATTAAAAGAATATGCAACAGGAATAATAAAGTCAAATGAGAATAATGGAGTAGCAGAATGGTTAGAAGTAAATTATAAATGAAATGAAATAAAATAAAATAAAATACGGTGGTACTGCACATAACAAACGGTAACTGCAAAATGCCCTGTTCGGGCATTTTGGGTTCCGTTCGGCTAGGTCATGGCTAAAGCCATTCCCACGCCTCACTACACCACATTTTTTTGTGCCCGTAAAATGCTACGCATTTTCCTTATCGGGCACAAAAAAACGTCAGTTACCTAGAACGTTAGGCGCTGCCGCGGTTTCCAGTGAAAGGTTGCAAGTTATCGCGTTGCCAATAACCCGCTCTATTACCGCAGTGCATATTTCAAAAGCCCGATGTTTGCTTTGCGATTTACAAATGCCGGCTGGGGTTTTGGGAAACCTTGGCGGCAGTTGGTCGGATGCCCGGAGGGGTTGCGGGTTTGGGGTAAAATGCGGGGTTATGGCCGTGGGAAAGGCCGGGAAACTGGAACCGCAGATATGGCCTGCGGGGAAAACCGGGAAGGATTGCCGCGGTTGACCGTCTCCCCGAAGGGGTGGCGGTCTTGGGCTGTGTTGCGGGGTTGTGGCTGGTGGGAAAGGCCGCGGAACAAATGCCCGGAAACCTGAACCGCGGATATGGCCGGCGTGTAAAGCCGGGGAAGGATTGCCGCGGTTGACCGCCTCCCCGAAGGGGTGGCGGTCTTGGGCTGTGTTGCGGGGTTGTGGCTGGTGGGAAAGGCCGCAGAACAAATGCCCGGAAACCTGAACCGCGGATATGGCCGGCGTGTAAAGCCGGGGAAGGATTGCCGCGGTTGACCGCCTACCCGAAGGGGTGGCGGTCTTGTGCTGAAATGCGGGGTTGTGGCCTTGGGGAAAGACTGGGAACAAGAGCCGCGGAAAGCCTGGAGTTCCCGGAGGTGTCAAGCGACCCGGCTGATTGGCGGCCTTCTGGCCGGAGAGAAAGACCACGGAAGGAAAGCCGGAAAAGCCCGGGGGTCGCGGAGGTGTCGAACGACCGGGAAGTTTGGCGGCCTTGCGGTTCAAACGAAAGACTGCGGAATAATAGCCGGGGAAAGCGCGGAGGTGTCGAGTGGATGGGCTGATTGGCGGCCTTCTGGCCAGAGAGAAAGACCGCAGAAGGAAAGCCGGGAAAGCCCGGAGAAACCGGAAGGGACAAGCGACCGGAATGTTTGGCGGCGTTGCGGCTTGCATAAAATATCGCGGAACAAAGTCCAGGAAAGCCCGGAGTTTTCGCAAGAGCCGCGGTACCGGGATGTTCCGCGGCGTTGTTGCTTGCGGCGCAACCAGAAAACGAAAGCCGGGAAACCCAATAGAATTCTGCCAACTGAATAACATTGTTGGCTATCAGCGACTATATGTAAACAGTGGGTAAACAACTGGTAAGGAAACTGGCACAAGAATTGGCACATCTTCCTATGTCTAGACATGCCCCAATAGGCCAAATTATGCGTTTATTTCTGATATAGGTTGACATATTATGAATTTTAAGCCAAAATGAGCCTAGATAGTGTTAGATATGCCTTTGGATGCGGAATGGGAGTTTGCAGCGCGCGGAGGGGTGGTGTGTCGTGGGAATTTCGTGTTTTCGGGAAGCAACGTTGCAGGCGAAGTGGCATGGTACAACAGGAACAGTGGCGGAAGTACGCAACCAGTGGGAACGCTACGACCGAACGCACTTGGGCTGTACGACATGAGCGTACATGCCAGATCGCCAACCCTGCCCTGATATTCTCAATTTTGCCGCGTATTGATATTTTTGTCAAGCGCCTCGGCGGTTTTTTTCATTTTTTTTCATTTGATCCTTGATTATTACGTGATACATGGGTTTTTTACATAAAGGCCCTATCCAAAACGTGTTTTTTACCCACGTATTATCCGCAAACGCTAAAGGTTTGGCCAAATCCAGCCAATAATTTTTGCATGATGATGACGCAAGCCGATCTCGGCCAGATGCTCGGAATCGGGCAGCCGGCCATAAAGGCCCTAATCGCGACGCGGAACGTGCCGCATACCGCGATTATAAACGGAATCATGTATTTCTGCCCCGACGCTATCATGGAGTGGGCAAAATCAGAGCCAAACCTGGACACGGCGTCATGCCGGGTCGAAGCCTACCGGGAACGGCTGGCGGCGGAATGCCCGGACGCGGCGGCCGAAATCCTGGCGTTCGGGAAACGCTTCGACGACAAAAAACCGCCGAGGCGATATTACCTTATCAAGATCCCCAACAAAAAAATGGGGTTCGCCTGGTACGTGAAATATCTCGACAACGGGAGGCTTGTCCCCTCCAAGTGGACGACCGGAACCAGCGACAGGGTTGCAGCCGAGGCGTTCGCCGCAGAAAACAGGGACGCCATACTAAACGGCTACTATACGCGAAAAGCCAAGCGGCCCACAGACATGTACAGGCTAATATCCGGCTATTACGACAGGGATTCCCCGCTCCTGAAGGCGGACAAAAAAAGGGGCAGGAAGATCACGGACTTAAAGAGGCGGCAGTATCTCAATGCCACCAACAAGAAATTTATCCCGTTTTGCAAAAAAAACGGGGCCAGGGGCATCGAGGACATCGACACCGCCATGCTCGCGAGATGGCAAAACGACATGCTGAAAACCCTGGCCCCCAAAACGGTGAACAACAATGTCAGCGCGGTCAGGGCGATTTTCTATCATCTCGTGACGACGGGATACGCAAAGTCAAACCCCTTCTCCGGGCTTCCGCCAATCAAGAACGGGAAGGGCAGGCTCACAGGCTGCCACATGCTGGACGAAATCAGGGGCGTTTTCGGCAGGGATTGGAAAGACGACGCCCACCGTCTTTTGTGCCTTTTGATTTACACGACAAACATGAGGAACTGCGAGATCCGGAGGGTAAGGCAAGGCGACGTCGAGGAAATTTGCGGGGCTGCCTTTTTGAACGTGCGCGGGTCAAAAAACGAAAGCGCGGAGCGGAGGGTTCCGCTGCATCCGTTCGTGCGCCAGAAGATGGGGGAATATGCCGGCCTCCGCGATCTTGTGTTTTCGCAGGGCAAGAAAAAGTTCATGAAAATGTGCTCTTTGGCGAATATAGAGATGGGGGAGCTCATGGGGCATACCCCCGAAACCCTGAAGCTGGAAAACATAAGGTTTTACTCGGGGCGCAAATTTTGGAAGACCTTGATGGCAAGCGAGGAATTGGGCCGAAACACGGAGGAATACTTCATGGGGCACAGGATGACCAGCGACATGGAAAAACATTACAAAGACCTGACCAAGGTGGGCGCGGAAAAGCTGGCTCAAAAGGCGCGTGAGGTGTTCGCCGTGCTGGACAGGTGCCTGTTCGCGGTCTGACTTTCCAGCGCCCGCAAGGGAATGGCGACTACCTGCCGGATGGGCTTGCGGACAGGGGACGACCGGGATTCCTCTCTGGCTCCAGATGCGCGTTTTCGTCGTAGAATTTCCGCAGGAATTCCTCACGGTGCGAACGGGAACCCGCCAGCCTGTCCCATTCCTTCAGGAGGCGTTGGGCCTTCATGTAATGCAGGGCCCAACGCACCGCCCCGAACATGTCAGCCATTTGCCCTCCGGGGGCCTTCCGCCGCCAGGGCCCCGGCGATCGCCAGGCATACCGCGTCGAAGTTCTCCCCGTAAAGCTGCGCGTCCCAGGCCGAATCAACGAAGCACACCTCCAGCAGTATCGCCGGCTTTTCCGTGCGGTTAAGGAATCCCAGGTCGTCCCTGAATTTGGCACCCCTGTCCCTGAACCCTCCCGCGCCCGCGGTCGCCCTGGACACCCTCGTGGCGGTTTCCCCTGCCGTAAGGTACAGTACCTCCGTGCCCCTGGGGTTGCCGGTGGGCTTGTGGGCGTTGAAGTGTACCGAAACGTCGAGGTCCCGATCCGTCGAGTTGTGCCAGCCGACTATCGCGGCGATGTTGCCCGCGACCGTCGTGCTTTCGTCGTCGTGGAACTCGTGTGCCGCCACGCCCACTCCCCTCAGATGTTCGGCCACCCTCTTGACGACGCGTCGGGCCTCCCGCACCTCGTCGAGCATCCCGCTCGCGCCCCGTACCCCGGCCCCGTGCCCGCTGGATATCGCTATTCCCACTTTGCCTCCCTTGCCCACATCGGGCTGGTCGTTTCCGTCTTGGAAACAACCGTCGTTCCTTTTTGGAAAAAATACCAGCAGCGATTTCACAAATCGCACTAATATCGTTACCTTGTCGATAATTTTTTCAATTCCCATCATTTACCATCCCCTTATCTCCGAGATATATTTCTTGTTTTTGGCGATACACGTCTCGCATACGGTCAGGTTGTATTTGTCGCCCGTCGTCATGAATTTAGTCAAATAGGTTCCGTATTTTTCTATTTTCTCTTCCGAGGCGTATACCATAAGCTCTTTTATCTTCTCCACCCACTCGCTGCGAAGAAGTTTCAACACCCATTGCTCTATGTCCGAAAACGGGGGAAGCTTCGCCTTCTTGCAACCGTCGCTGTTTTGCAGGGAAAACAGCTCGTATTCCTTTTCCACTTCCTTTACGACGGTCGCCAGGTATTCGTCTATTCTGCTGCGTATGAATTTTTTCCTGAAATGGTTTTCCTCCACCGCGAGAATCAGCGGCACGTAAAAACTCCAGGACAGGGCCGCGCGGGTCATGTCGCATATGTTTTTCGAAAGGAGCCCGCGCTGGACATATCCCCTTATGTCGAATACCAGACGGCGGTATTTGTAGCGCAATTCCGAATCTATGTCGGCAATATCCTCCGAAAGACTATGGGCGTTCAACTTGTTTATCGTATCCGAGTCACCACCGTCCAGCCTCAGCCCATCTTTCAGCGACGCCCTGAAGTTTTTAAGCCACCCCTTCTTCATGCCTATCACGAGAAGAATACCGCCGGGTATCGCCAGCATGGAAAAAATCAGTAATCGTTGTATTTCCGTGTCAAGTTCGGTAAAGCCCATGCCCCCCCCCTATTTCCTTTCCGTTCCGCCAGGCCTGGTAACGTACCTGAATGTTATTTCCGAAATATGCACGTAATCCTGTGTTTCCAGGAAAAACGATTGGCTTGAACACTCCTCCGCCAGGCACTCGTAGCGCAAGGTGTAATATCCGTCCCTGAAATCACTTATGGCCATGGAAAATTTTTTTGCCGACTGGGACCATCTTCTGCCGTCATGGATGGATTCGGTGCCCATTTTTACCGTTACCCTTTCTTTCTCCCTGCCCTCGTACAATTTCCTTACGATGGCGGAAAGATAGAAATCCACCTCCCAAAAACGGGGAACCATGAACAGCCCTTCCTCGCCTATATATCCGGTCTGCAATTCAACCGGCATGAAATGGAACCTGCCGTCGTTTTTGTCAACAACTCTTTCAAGGTGCTCAAACAGAACCGTATTGCGAAGAAGCCGCCAATTGTCAAGATATTGCAGCAGCAGCCCGCCCGTGCCTACCAGCATCCTGGCGTTTCCGACATGGAGGTTCCCAAAATCCCTGAAAAACACCCCCGTGTCGGCCAGATGCAACAGGATTTCCCTGGTGCCGCCATGCTCGTTTAGCCTTCGGACATTGGTATACGAGAATTCGTTCAGCGGAATGGCGCCAATAACCCCATCGATAAGGTCGTGGGGGACCCCAGCGGAAAACCCGGAATCCAGCATAAACGTATCCACCGTCTTGCTGATTTCGTCAAAGAAGTACGCCCTCTGCGACGACGAGCCCGCGAATACTTTGTTGAATTTGTTTACGTGCTGCCCAAATACGCGCTGCCCCATCTCAAGGTTGACGGGCGTTATAAACTGCTCGTCGAATTCAAACAACTGTCCCAAAATGACCAACTGGCTCAGGTCCGAGCGCCTTGCCAGAATGTCCGTGGACAACGATATGCGCCCGTCTATTATATGGGCCGCCACGTTGTTTCCCATGACCATCACCCATTCGTCAAGATTTGGCCCCCTTTCCGCGGATATGGGAAGGGAGTACCTGAACGCGTTTATGTTTTCCATTATTTGGTTGGGCGGGGTGTTCGCATTTATGTGCCGTATGGGTTGCGGGTACTCCGGCGTGACTGCCGTAAAACCGTCAGGCAGGGAAAGGCTGTTGGGGGGCGTTACGTTTCCGTGCCTGTTTTCGATCAGGATGTCCTGGAAGTTGCTCTGTATCTCATCCGTTCCCGGCGCATGGTTGGGGCCCGCCACGTTTGTCTTGTACCCAAGGCCGGAAAAAGCGTGGTACACCAAGGGCTCCAGGTTCCTCCCCCTTTGCTTTTCCACCAAATTCTCGCCCGTCTGGGAGATGACCGCCATCTGCTGCGTCAATATCTTTATTTCGGGAACCATTCCCCCGTTCCCGTTGGTGCTGTGGGCGTAAACGGTAAACCTGTCAAAAACCAACAGCACGGCATCCTCATACAGCACGCATTGGAGAGGCGCCCCTGTCGCTACCTTCGTGTCGTTGACCGAAGTCCACAAAGCCTCCCCCGCGGCCGTCGTGACATAAACGTCTATTCCCTCTATCCCGAAAATCCAAGCGTCAAATATGCCGAGGGATCGGGGAGATTGTTGCGTTTCCTGCGACAACGCGGTCGGGGAGGAGGGCGGGATTATGGTGTCGCCGCCGTATAAGACGTTGGCCGCCGATTCGTCAAAGTGGGATTCCTCGGAAAGCTCAAAAGTCCCGTGGTGAAGCTGCCCGGATTCGGGCGGCGTCCAGCCCGTTATTCCATAGGAGGAGTGCCGTATCGGGATGCCTTCCTTGGCGGGGTAATTCAGCACCAGGCTGCCGCAATCCAGCGTGAGCCTTGCTTCCCCCGCAGTGCTCTGCGTTATTTCGGCGGGGGTTACGGTTACCGTGATCCTCTGCGTATGGTTTCGCCACGTCACGCCGTGCTGCTGTTGGCTGAAATGCTCTATAATTGCCGTGCCGGCCCCGACGGCCCTGAAATATGCGTTGCGGGCATCGTTGCCACCGCGGTCCGTCCTTTGCAGGACATTAGAGCTTTGCAGGATCGACCATCGCCTGTTGCGGATGCTTCGTTCCTGGGTAAAATGGCCTATGCTCCTGTAATGGCGCATCCTGAATTCGGCCCCCTGCCTGCGCCCAAGGGAGCCAGGCCACGATTCGGTAGAGGCCCAGAACGAGTCCGTTGCGCCGGCGCTGGACAGGCTGATATGCCGGGCCTCGAATATGCCGCTCATGGAATACTGCCCTATCCCGTAAGGTGACAGCCGCGCCTCCGGAATCGTTCTCGTGGGGACGCAATAGAAACCGCCGAAATGCGGAATCTCCATTGCGTCGGCGTTTATCGTAAGCCGCAACGAATTTCGGACGAACGAAAAACCGTGGAACAGCGCCGTTATCCCACGGGTTCTGCCCAGGACCTCGGGAGGGTTGCTGTAAGTGCCGTTGAAATTCTCGCAGGTTCTTACGGGCATATATTCAAGGCGTTCGGCGCTCCATGCGGTAACCAGCCTGTTCCTTGTCTGCGTATCGGCAAGATCGCCGGCCCTTGCGGTATCCGGCAGATGGTGCAGCAACCCGTTATTGAACACCACCCCCCTGTGGGTATCGGCCCTTATCGTTTCGGGATCTACTCTGATAAGGGCTCCGGTGTTATTGCGCAGTGCGGGGCTATACCCCCTTTCCAGGGTTACATGGCTTTCGGGAAAGGGAAAGCCCCTGACGTTTCCCGACAAGTCGGGCATCCAAAACCCCTTTACCACTCTCTCCAGGACGAAGGCGTTCCCCGAATCTATCTTGATTATGGCGCACGAATTCATAGAATAGCTGCCAACGTCGATACCGACGTGCAAAAAACGCTCAACGTCCTCGCTTAACGTTCCCGATTGCACGAAGTGCACCATGCGCTCATATTTTCTGTCGGGGTCCCGATCGGGGCCCGGCGGCTCCGCGTCGGGATCCTTCGTGGAAATTGGTTCGCCCACGAAGGTCACAAGCCATTGCCCGTCCCTGTCGAACAGGGAGCCGTCTACTATAGCCCCTACGTTGGGAAGGTTTGGGAAATCCCCGTCCTGATCTCCGGAACCGTAAAAAACGATCTCCAGGTGCTCCCCGCCCTCATCTGATTCAAGATGGCCGAAAACAACGGGAAAACACTCAATCATCCCCAAAGACGAGCAATACTGTTGGAGGGTTGTCGTTCCCATCTCCCCCTGCACCATGCGGAACGAAGTGGCCGGTGCGGTGGCAAGATTAACCGATGTTGACGGATATATTTCCACCTGGCTGAAGGCGGGGGTTCCGGCAACGTCGATATGGAAAATATGCACGTACAGCCGCCCCCCACCCCAGCGAACGGCCACCATGTATTGGTTTCCCGTGCCACTGGTGGCCTTCCAGTCCAGCCTCCGCAGGGGTTCGGGGATTGCGGCTTCCCTGCCGTCGGACAGGCGGACGGGATCGTTGGCGCTGTCGGGCCATGTCGCGGTCAACGCCGGCGACAGCCACACAAGCCTCCCCCTTCTTATGTCAAACCGCTTGTTAAATTCAAGGACCCTTGTAACGGGAAGCGTCGCCCTGATTTCATCGACGTCGAAGTCGCCGAGCCATTGGCCCTCGCCGCGTTCCTCGAAGGCGTTGTGCAGGCCCGCCTCGGACAAAACCGCGCTGTTTTTTATGAAACGTCCCTGCGGATCGTGTTTATCGACAAAAGCAAGATTTAGCGGGGCATTAAGATCGATGCTGACGGTCTTTTCCACTTACTTCCTCCCCCTTGCCAGACGGTTGACGTTTATGCCTATTTCCGCCAGCAAAACGTATTCCAGCCCGTACCGCAGTGCGGGGATAAGGTTGGGGTGGAACCGCTCGTCTATCTCGTTCGTCACAAGGCCCGTCGCCTCGTCCCGTCGGAATATGGTCTGCCGCAGCTCCTTTTCCAAGGGCCCCCCCTCGGGAACCAGAAGATCGCCGGAGCGAAACATGACCTTCATCCTGTCGTGCATGAACTCCTGCTGCATCTTGTACGCCCCCACTATGTTGATGTGCGTTCTGGAATGGGGAAGCTGCCGGGCCTTTACGTTTTTCCGCAGCCGCTGGATGTCGGCGGGATTCGCGCTGTCGAACCGCCATATTATTTTATCAAGGTTGTTGACACCTATTAGATCGATGGCCCTTTCCCATGTCTCGCAGCATACCTTGTCCAGGTGTTCCTGTACGCCGATCCCTTTCGGGGTGGTGAGGAAGTTGAACGCCTTTTCGTGGAAAACATAGCCCGATTTCGTGCCGTTGTCCCAAGCCACCCCTACCACGGCGGATTCGTCGTTGTAGCCGAAGTCCCCGCCTATAAGGATGTGGGTTATCGTTTGGGGCGGCAGGGCCTGCCTCGCGTCGTAGGTATGGTAGTCGGGGAACATCAGGGCCTCGGTGTCGTAGACCCACCTTGCAAAAAACTCCCGCTGCGCGAAAGGCTCCGTTACGCGCCTGTTGGGGAACTTTTCCCTGAACCATTCCTCGAAGGGGGAGATGTTCGGGTTTTCGTCGGGGTCGTGGGTGGTGAACGCCTTCCATCCGTTTTTGCCTTCGAGCGCGTTGTTCCATTCCTCCTCGCCCAATGTTCCCGCCACCTCCGGCGGCGTTCCGGCGCGGACGGCCCGCCAGTCGGGGAAGTCGCGCTGCATGGGGGCTATTATCGAATCCTCGAAGAATTGCAGATAGTCCTCGCGCAGATGGAAAAACTCGTCGTAAACGACAAGCTTGTACTTGCGCCCCCTTATCCCCGTGCCGTCCGTGCCCGGGGAAAGCCCGTACACGTCGATCCAGCTTGTGGGGGGGAACATGGATTTTAGGTCGGTGCCGGGCGGCAGGTTCATGCGCGAAAGCCAGTCCATCCGCATCTCGGCGAACTGCTTCTCCGCCTCCTTGATCGACCTGCCCACGTACAGGCACCTGGATTCGGGTTCAAGGCATGTGCGAACCATCATTGAGAAAAGCAGGAACGACTTTCCCCACCGTCGGGGCATACAGAGGATTTGGCTTCTTGAGCCGTCGTGCCACACGCCGAGCTGCCCGGAATGAAGACGGCGCTGTATGCGGAACAGCAGATACTCGTTCGCGTCCATGTCGTCCGCCCCGTCGGTTTCCGACATGACGCTGTTTTTCCCATACAGGAACTCCGCCATAAACCCCATTGCCCTCATGTCGCCGCGCTTCGCGTCGTTCATTATGCCCATGGCGCAGGCCCCCATAAACGACGGGTTTTTGTTGTCCTTGTCGAGGAACTCTTTTCTCATTTTGGCCAGGTCTGCGCCCGAGGCGTGAAAATAAAGGTCATTGAGCGCCGCGGCGAAGTCTTCCCTTGTAACCCTGTATTTTTTTGACATTTTTTTGATCCAGGACGGGGGTCTCCCGTCGGGGTTGCCCGATTTGCCGGGCTTGAACCGGGTATTTTTGCCGTGTCGCGCTATGTCGCCGTTTCCCCTCATGCCTTCCTATTCCGATACGAGCCTGCGGAGCAGCACGAGCGCCCTTTCCGCGTCGCCCTCCATGATCAGTCTTATCGCCCGCTTCAGCAGGCGTTTTTGTTCAGCCTTCATTTTTCTTCCGCCTGGCTCCGACCAGCTCCAGCACGGATTTTTGGAGTTCCGTCCGCTGTTCACCCCTGTCGTCCAGGAAGGTTTTGTACCTTTCGTCGCTTAACAGCATGGTTGTAGCGATAGGCAGGGCGGCCTCAAGGACGTTGCCGACGGCGGCCCCCGCGTTTGACGCGACGGAAGAATTTTGTCCAAGCGAATGCTGCGCGTGTACCCTGGACTGCGCCGCCGATTCCCTTGCGCCCTGCGCCGCCTGCTGCTGTTGGTTTACGGCCTGGCGGGTCTGCCTCTGGGACTGCTCCAACTGTCCACGCGCCGCGTCCTGCCGCCCCTGCTGTCTGGCAAACGCCCCGGCCATGGCCCCTTCCCTTGCCTGTAACCCCGCCTTCATCCCGGCGAGCGCGCCGGCCCCGCTGCCACCCCTGGTCCCAAGCGCACGCTGCGCGGCGTTCTGCTGCGCCGTTGCCACCATCTCGGCCTCGCGCGCCGCCATGTTCCCCGCGTTTATGTTCGCGACCTCGGCGTGTCTTTGGGCGGCATCCCTGCCCAGGCGTTCCTCCTCAGTGACGTTTTGCTCGTGAAGCAAAGCCTGCTGCTCCTGCCGCACCGCAAGGTCCTGCATCTCGTTTGCTATGTTGCTGTTCGCCCTGCGCTGCGCGCTGTTCCCCACGCCAAAAAAATCCCAAAAAGCAGACATATGTAACCTCCTACAGCCAATGTGAAAACGGGCGCACAACTTCTATCTGGTGAAATGCCGCCCTGTTTACCCTTGCATACTCCCCGAACCTGTCCTCGGCCTCGAACATTCCGTCCCTTATCAACGGGCTGTCGATGGCGGACAGCTTGGCCAGCCTGTCCGCCAGCCTGTACGTCAGCAAATCCCGCGTGATAGTATTGGGATAGTTGATTCTCGTGTCGGGGAAGAACCCCAGCCTCTTTATTTTCCCGCCGTCGTCATAATCCCTGACGATCATGTCGCCCAGGGTAAAATCGTTGTGGACGGCGTAAAGGCATTCGCAGTTTGTGGGCCTGCCCTTCCAGTCGAAGGCGTTCCAAACATCCTTCTTGACCGACGCGCTTTGGGCAAGCTGGGAATATATCCTTATCTGGCGTTTGTCCGGGAGAAACCTGTTTTTGTAGTTGATGATTAGGTACGGTTCCGATATTAGAAAATTGGCGCACTCCCATTCATCGTCCTCGTAGTATATCTTCATGTCGACGGGCGGGCCCCCCGTCCTTAGGTCGTGCATTGCCAGCCGGTCGTCTATTCGGAAATAGCCTATGGTGTCGCCCCCTGGCTGCGGGGGTATGTCGGCCTCGTCCATTATCTCGGGATCGTGGTTTTTTACGGGCCACGTTATGATCGGCGACTGGGGGATGTACTCTACCCATATAGGTAAAACGGCCTGCGACCTGTCTATGTGGAGCGTCCTGCCCTCAAGGGTATACGTCCTCCATACGCCGTCTCTCGAAAACGAGTTTGAGTTACTATAAATCACGCGGTTGGTGTCAAATTTTTCCTGCGCCTCGTATATGTTTACCACTTCAAGCACGTAGTCGGGGAGCGTGACCGCGTCGGTTCCGCTTATCCTTGCCAAGGGGTTCCTGGCGTAGTCGATTAGCACGTCCAGCCTTTCGCGGATGGAGTAAAAGCCGGGGTCTATTCTGCATATGCGTCTGTATGCGTCCGTGTAGCACTCGTTGAAAAAGAAGAGCAGGTCCTGCGTGTCGAAGTTATCGAGGGTTTTGGTGATGTTGCACAGGCTTGCGGCCTGTTTTTTTATGCCGCTTGCAAATGACCAGTTCATTCAGCCCTCCCATGGGTGCAGGAAGCCATTCTCAACACGAACGGTGTTATTGGTGCTGCCAATGGAGCCAAATGAGGCGAAGTCGCCGTCAGCGCTAAACGTGCCATGGAATACGTTCGCCACAGGTGAAATCCCAGGAGTATGAGTGTTATCAATGGCATCGTGCGCATCGACGCCGCTCATGCTTCCCCAGCCCCTGTTCCTTTGGGCGTCAGAAGCGTTTTGCCCATAAATAACTCCCGAAACTATACGGAAAATGTTCGGAGAATCCAAGGCTGAGACCCTGGGCGCGAAGACCCCCCCCGCAACAAGCTGTCCATTGGCACTGGATCCCTGCCCCACATTCCCTGAAACCTCGCCCCCAAGCATGTTGAAGGTGCCTCTGCTGGTTATTCCGCCGGCGGCGGCTATAATGGGAACCCAAACTGTTCCCTCACCTCTTAGCGTGAGAAAATTCCCGGATACCTTGCCACTAAACATGTTAACGGTACCGGTGTTGGCTATTCCGCCAGCGACGGGCCCAATATTAACACGTGCTACATTACAAGAATTCCCTGAAACCTCGCCCCTAAGCATGTTGAAGGTGCCTCTGTTGGTTATTCCGCCGGCAGTCTCGACGGCAGAAGCCATACCTTGTAGTAACGTTTCAACGCTATTGCCGGACACTTCCCCGCCGTCAAGGATAAACACTCCACCGCTGTCCACGCTTACGCCACCGCCAGTGTTATGAGTTGTCGTTGTGTTGCCAGTAATCCTTGCCCCCGTATTTACAACCAAAGTACCGCCGGAGTTTACCAGTACCAAGGAATTGTTGTTGGCGCTTCTGCCTTGCAGTGATACACCGTCATCCAGAACAAGCGTAACGCCTGAGCCCACCGTAAAAAGACTTCCATTCTCGGAAAGGCTGACGGTACGCATCTCCCCGATGCCTCGGAGGATAACGGTAAGATTGGTTCTGCCCGTTGGCAGCATTACTTGTGCCGGCGTAACGGATTCATCCGCATGTACCGTGACAAGGTAGACAGTCTCGTCCTGCGCCATTGACCGTAGCCATTGAAACTGGTTGGCGATGGATCCCCCTGGCACCTCAAGCGGACGGAGAGGGTCCACCACAATGGCCCCGGTCGGCTCGCTGGCGACCCTGCCGAAAAACCTTTGCCTGGACACGATTACCCGGAGGGCGTAACCAATATCACCGTCCTGTGGCACGTAGGTCTGGTCGGTGCCCACCAAGGTTCCCATCCCATACTCTCCCCTGCCGTCTACCCTGCGCCATTCGAACGAGACGCTGCCGGTGCCCTGCAATAACTGGGTGTCCGCCAACAGCTCCGCGTCCGTCCGGTTTTCGCCGAGTATGGTAACCTCCCCCGTCAATACAGGCAGGCCCAGGCCACCACCGGTATTTTCCAGAAGGGAATCGATTTTATGGTGCAATGTTTCCAGCGACAACGCTATGGCGGTAGTGGCGTTATTTACCAGGGGCGGTATGGCCTTTACGTCCGTATGAACGGCCTGAATCATTGGCGGTATGGCGTTCACGCCCGTATGCACGGCCTGAACCATCAGCTTTAGGACCGCCATCGCCTCGCCGACCTGCGCCGATTTTTCGGCGACAGCCGTTTCGGCCCGGGACACGCGCACCTCAAAGTCATTTAAAATCTCTTGGAACTCCATGAAAAGTTCCTTCACCTTATCGACATCCCCGAACTCGTCCCACCACTCCAGCGATTCAAGTATCCGTCGCATTTCATCCAGCTTGTCTTGGACGGAGCTTTCCATGCCGGCAACTTTCCCCTCAAGCTGGTTGAACAGTTGCACCAGGCGCACGACAGTGTCTTCGGACATAAGCTGCGGCGCGATGTTGTCTGAAATAAAATCTGCGCTTGTCATGGTTGCCTCCCGTTCTCGCAGGGGATAACCCCCTTCGTTTTTTCCGTTTTCATAAATTATTCAACCCTCCTTCTTACGCTAACCCCAAATCCCTCAAGTACCGAGGCAATGGGTAGGCATCCAATTCCGCCTGCGTAGGCAGCCTTGTGAAATAAATCTGGTTCACGGTGAAGGTGTCACCTCCGCCTAAATTGGTTATCCTCCTGGTGTTGGTATCGAAGCCCGGTTCCCTGTATATTGTTCTTTCAGCTATGGGGGGAGCTACCTGCCTCGTCGCAATCGTATATTGCCTTCCGCCGGCCACGTTTATCCAATCCGTGAAGGTTCCAATCTGTACAGGCGTAAGCTGCGAGGTGGTTGAGGCGCCGTTTCCAAGCTGCCCCATCGTCCTGTTTCCAAATCCCCACAATTGCCCGTTAACCCTTATTCCCATCGTATGGTCATTTCCGCAAGAGACGGCACTCCAGTTACCGCCACCGGTAATTTGGGCGGGGCTTAAAACATTTCCCGTGGAACTGCCGTTGCCAAGCCTGCCGCTCCATGGGGCTCCCCAAGTCCACAGGGTTCCCGCCCCCCTTAACCCGGCGCTGTGGTTGTCGCCGCATGAAACATGCGTCCAATCCGTTCCGGTTCCAATCCTTGTCCAACTCCTTACAAATTCCGCTCCCGTTCCGGTTCCCACGCGACCGTTGTTGTCCGGCCCGCATCCCCAAAGCTGCCCGCCCGCCCTAATACCAAGCGAGTGCCAACGTCCGGCAAGTTGCAGCCAGTCGGTAAAAGGGCTTATCCGCGACGGCGTAACGACGTGCGCGTCAGTTCCCGCGCCAAGCTGCCCGCCGGAATTGGAGCCGAAACCCCAAAGGGTTCCGTCCCTCTTGATACACATCGTGTGGTGCCACCCGCAAACGACCTGCGTCCAGTCGCTGTCGGTTCCCACCTGAGTCGGGGAATTATTCTGCCCGAGCATTGTTCCGTGGCCGCCAGCGGCATCCCTGTTGGCCCCCCAGGTAAACAGTTCACCTGACGCGGTTACCCCTGCCGAGTGTTCCTGCCCCGCGTTGACGGATACCCAGTCGTTTCTTGTCCCTATGCGAACCGGTGCGTTTCTTTGCGTCGTGGTTCCGTCCCCGATCTGTCCAAACTCGTTCCTGCCCCATGCCCAAAGGCTGCCGTCTTCCCTTAACGCCAAGGTGTGGGCTTCACCGACGGATACAAAGGTCCACAGGGATTCGGTTCCAATTCTTGTAAGTGCTCCCAAGTTAACGGTGTTCCCTTGCCCTAATTGTCCCTGGTCGTTCAGCCCAGAAGAGAATGGGTTGAACCGCGCGGGCACGATATTGAGGTTGACAACCTGTCCGGCCCTTAACACCCCAATGTTCGTTACCATGTCGTGAGGAACAATAAAATAGGTGTTTTGCTCGAAGACAATGGTATGTTGCTCGGAAAAAGTAATGGTTCCGTTTTCGTCTACGGGAACGTGCCCCTCCCACCCCGCAACGGCTTGCAGGTTTAGCATTGCGCCCGACCGCGGAAACAATGGTGTTGTGTTTTCAAGGTTCCAGCCGGTTCTTGGGTCTTCACGTAAGTTTATGGTGCTGACAATTCGATTCGGGAGTTGGATAAACCGCAGATCTTGCGCCTGTACTTGTTCGAGCGTTATCCTGGAAAAACCCATTTACACCACCCTTAACGTCACTGCATTGGGGCCGCTGCCAAGAGTGAGGCTGTTTGTTACTGTCAAATCAGTAAAGGATTCCAATCCCGCCATTATGTTTTCTATGCGCGATGCGACCGCGTCACTTGTTATAAGATTGTTGCTTCCCCTGGTTACCGTTGTATCGATGTTGATGCTTTCCCCGAAAGTTCCTGGTGTCGCGCCGCCCGTCAAGACCCTGCCCGAATCCACCGCTCCGGTCATGCTTTGGAAGTCGTCCCTTGCCAGGATGAACGGGTTCCCCCATCCAATCTCACCTCCCCCCAGTCTCACTATGTACCAAAGCACCCTGTGGTTGTCGCGGGTTTCATCCGACTTCACGTGCACGTAATCGTTAATACGGGGGGTCCGCATAAAAAGGCTCTCGGCATCGACTGTCGTGATGGGCAGGTCGGCATGGGTTTCGACGCTTCCCAGCATGGTTGGCTGGTCCCCGCTGACGTGCGAAATGCTTTTTGTTAAGATGTTTATTGTCGCGCTATCAGCGTTCCCCGTGTAAACCCCAACCGTGCCCGATTCGTCGAACACTATGGTCTTGCCGGCTTGGAAATTAGTGAAGGAACCAAACAAGCTTATCGGAACCTCGGTCATGCCACCCAGTTCGCGGGTCAAAAACGCGCCATGCAGCGATACGGCCCCAACGCCGGATAAAACCTGGTTGGTATGGGCCAGATCCTCGCCCAGATCGGCAAGGCCGTTTGTCATGGCGGTGTTTAGCTCTTCCGCCTGCCGCTCCCTTGCCATGGCCTCGGCGGTTATGGCTTCCGTTATCTGTCGGCTTCTGTTGGCCGCTTCGTTTTCGATTGCCGTTCCAAGCTCGACAACCTGGATCTGCCTTGTGGCGACTTCGCTCTCGATGGCCGCGGCCAGCTTGCCCACGGTGGCTTGCCTTTCCGCCGATTCGTTTTCAATGTCCGTGACCAGACCGCCGATGCGGGAGTCAAGCCTCCGGGTTTCGCGTTCGATTTCGCCCCTTACGCTTTGGATATCCCCTTTTATGCTGCCGACGCCTTCATTCAGATCGTCAATTTGGCCGTCGATGTTGGCAAGCCGTTCCGTAAATCTGCCGTCCATGGCATCGATGTCGTCTTGCAGCCGGGCCATGCCGGATCTGGCCTCTGCCATTTTGCCGTCAAGGGAAGCGGTTTTGTCCGACAGTTCCGCAATGGCGTTTCTGTTCTCCGTGTCGTTTGCCTCAAGGACAGCTATCTGGGAAACGGCGGAATCAAGAGCCTCCTCAACGCTTCCAACCCTGCCGGCCAGTTCCTGCCAGTCAGTCTCGTCCATGATACGGGTCATCTCGTCAACGGCGCTTATCAGTTTTAGTATGTCGGCCCTGTTTTTGTCGTCGCCTGCCTCCAGCGTTGTTACCCTGTCGGCAAGCCCGCCCATGGCAAGACGGACTTCTTCGTTTACCGTATTCAATCTTCCCCTAAGGTTTCCTATGGCCCTGGAAAGCTCGCTGATAGCGTCGGTGAAAAAGGTGTTCATGGTTCCGTCTTCGGGTGCCCCCTCCACGGCCGCGCTGGAAAACCTTCTTCGGCCAATCATTTCGTCGGTAATCGTGTTGGCCATGATATGCTCGGCGGGGTTGTCCCTGAAGCGCACAAGCGCTTCCGTGTCACGCGCCATCGTCCTGATAGCCGTGGCTATGCGGTCTATGTGCCCGGTAAGCGTCAGCGAGATCAGGCCGGTGGGTAGAGTCGCGTCCTGGGCCGACCTCTCGCCTATCAACTGATCCGTTATCGAGCCGTTTCCGATATGGGCTGACACGTTCCTTCTAAAGTCGGCAAAGGCGTTGTCGAGTATTGAAATATCCCGTCGCAGATTTTCAATCAAATCAAGCCTGTCAAGCTGGAGGTTGTTGACGGTGTCTTGAAGTGCGCCTAGCGCCTGGTTGACGTTCGCCAGTGATTGAAGCTTGTCCAGTTCAAGTCTGGATATTGTCTGGTTTACCTGGTTGATTCTGGCATTTATTTCCGCAAGCGATTGCAACTTGTCCAGCCCAAGATTGGATATTGTACCCGCAAGGTTTTCCAGGCCGGCCTCAAGCCCCTCTAGCCTTGTGCCGTGGGAGCCCGTCAGGGAATCAACCCCCTGTAATCTCTGCAATACGGTTGCCGAAGCCTGTTCAAGCGACTTAATTCTTTCGGCTAGGGTTCCCGTATTGGCGGAGCCGGCGGTTATCTGGTTTTGCAGCTCGTCCCTCGTCCCGGCGATGGCCCGCGTAAGGTCTTCTATGTCCCTCCGCAGTTCGCCCTCCATGCCCTGCTTTCCCGTGGCGATGTTTTGCGCGAGTTGTTCCAAGGCGGAAAGTTCGTCGCGAAAGTTGTTCAGGCGTGTCTCTGTCGCAGCCTTAATGCCGGTGAAATTTGCATTAAGGTCATTATATAATTGTATCAACCTGGTTACGACATCTTTTGACAACATGGTCGGATCCACGCCCCCGGCAATTTGAATCATCTTCTTCCCTGCGGATAAATCCCGCGCCGTCCGTAAATCTGGTGATGTTTTAGAACGTTAAACAGGCTAAAGAACGGCACGCGCTTTATGTCAACCAGATCCTCGCGGACGTGCCTGTACCCCCACCTGTGTAAAGGCACCGTGGTTATGACGTCGGCCCTGTTGATCCAGTTGGTCAGGTCAATCGAGCCTTGCAGGTGCGCCACGGTACCGTCGCCCCACGCCAGCTTCGGGGAGCCGAAGCAGACGCAACGTGGCCGCCCGCAGAAACGGAAGCCGTAATCCTCGGCGGCCAACTGGGCAAGCGCCGCGCCGTGGCTGAAACCGCAGAAGACCAACTCGTAGGGCGTGTTGTTCGGCCCGCTGTGCCGGAACTTCTCCCAAAGCTCCCGCGCCTCCTGAATGACAACATCGTTGCCGCTGCGCCAGACCCTCGCGAAGCCCTTGTGCACCCACCAGTTGCAACCCCTGTACGGCTCCACCCTTGAGGGGATCGCCAGGAAATTGTGGATCCAGTCCGACAGCCCGTTGCTGCCCTGGAAGCACACGTAAATGGTTTTGTCCTTGTGATCCACGAAATGCTTGTAGCTCAGTTCCCGCCCGATGTGAACATAATTGTCCCTTGTGTGGATCCGCCTGAACAAGTCGCTTGGGTGCATCATGGCTTCACTCCTAATGTTCCCGGAGGACGCCGGAAGATCCCGGGCCCCTTGGGGCATTTCCACCACGGAAACGCGGGAGGCCAATGCCGGAGCAAAACATTTTTCATTAACCGCCATCCTTGTTGTTTTTCGCGATCTTCTTTTCAAGAGCCGCTAGCGTTTCCCGCAAGTCCTCTATGGTTTTGCCTACGTCGGCAAACATCGCGTCGACCTCTTTTTTTGTGAAGGTTTCCACTCCGCCTTTTCCCTTTGTCGGAATTATCCCTTTTTCGATGTCGTGCAAAATCGTGGCGTAAACATCGTCCCACCTTCTTATTTTCGCGAGCCTCACTTCCGGTAGTTTTCTTGCCATTAGTTCCTCCTGTTGGCTTTTTTGGATCGGGCGGAACCTCCGCCCGTCGTTCCCTTCCTAGAGCTTCTTGGTTCCGCCCTTCCAAACATCCTGTCGTACCTGGCCTGGTTCCGTAACCTTTCCTCCCGCATCTTGGCGGCGGTATGCGACGCGTACAGCGGGTCTTCGTCAAGCGCGGGCATACCGTGCACGTGCATAGCGCCACGCACTTGTCGCCCTTCGCCCCCGCCTTCGCCTAGCAGCTTGCGATAGTTGTATCTGTGGGCTTTTGGCTTGATCCGCATAAGCTTCCAAAATTCGGAGCCGACGCTGCCCCCGCTTCGCTGCTTGTATTCAAGCCGGTTGTAGACCTGGAAAGGCACGTTGAAATAGACGTACCTGCTTTTGGGGATAACCGTCCCGTCCGCCCTCTTCTTTTCCTTGAATATCGCCTTAAGCTGCTGGCTGGCGGTCGAGTAGAACACCTGTTGGACATTGGAGCTGTTGGTTGCTACGAAATGCTTGTCCCATGTCGAGGCGTCCGCGTTTTGCGCGTCGTCTTCTTTGCCCGGGTCAAGCTGTGTCCAGGCGTATTCGCCGCTGGAATAGCTGGGAAGGTTCGAGGAATCGGGCTTGCCCTTTATCCCCTGGCGCTGGTTCCTTATCTCCTGCGCCGTGACGGGGACGTTTATGCCACCCGTTGAAGCCCTTGCTTTCGCGAATTCCCTTACCATGCGCTCGTGTATGCCCAACTTGCTACCTCCGCCATGAACGGGGAAGGGTTGCCCCTTCCCCTGTCGCCTAGCCCACGAAGTGCGGCCTGTCCAGCTTTACCACCGTGTAGGCGTGCGGGGCCTCGGTAAAGAGCGCGCCCGTTTCCTTCATGGTGACCCAGGACAGGGTTTCCGGCTTAACGTTGTGCGCGCCGTGCCTTTGCGGGGCGTCGCCGTGCGTCGGCGCGGAAACCGTCAGCAGCCTCTCTATGTCCATGTTCGTAAGAAGCTCGGTCGGGATGTTGATAGCCGTCGCCGCCTGCGGGGGCGTGTTCCCGAACTCGGCGTCCATGAACTCGTCTATGGCCGCGAACGGGTTGCCCCATCCGACGTACTCAAACCTGTCGCGCGGGCCGATAAGAATCACGTCCGACGGGAGGGACGGATCCACCACGGCGACCGGCGTGATGTAGCTCCCAACCTGCACGGACACGGTGGTTGCTCCCTGGTTGTAGTGCCTTCTCGCCCCTATCTGGACGTCCTGTACCAGCCTGAGCTTCTCGCCCTCTTCCTCGTTTATCCGGGGGAATATGGCGGGATTGATGAACATCACCATGTTTTCGTGCGGAACGGTGTTGCGGCTCATCAGCACGCCGGCTTCAACGGCCTGGAGGATCGACTGTTCGGGTCCCATGGCATATACGTTGCCGGCCTTCTGCGCCGACATCCGCAAACGATCCGGGAGATCGCGGAAGGGTTGGTCAAGGCCAAGCCTGTTTCCGTCGGAGTCGAAAAACCAGGGGATTATGTCCGGCGCCCCTTCCATCGCGCCCACCAGCGCCGCGCCCCGATCCGTATCCTCGTCCAGGTATCTTGTCGCGTTCCCCACAAACTGCCAGTTGCCCATGGGGTAGGTGGTCATGGGAGGCTCCCGCCATTCCACGTCGCCGTCGGCAATCCTGTTCCCGAAAGCCTCAAGGAAATCCCCGTTTTGCCATGTGGAGGGGGTGCCTATGGGAAGCAGCTCCAGCCTGCCGTCGGGCTGTATATCGACGATGACATACGCTTCGCGGGCGTTCGCCGGCCCGCCCGGTTTTCCCGTGGCCTTTATCAGCATCATGCCCTGGGTGTAACCGCTGGCCATCACCTCGGCGGGGGCGCGGACGGTGAAGGGCGTTCCGCTGACCGGCGTGAAGCCCGCCACGGGGTTTCCGTTGTCCGTCCTTATGATGTGCTCGGTTACCTGGAACAGCACCATGAACTTTCCGCCAAGGATTATGCGGGAGGCCGTGTTTGCCATGTCGAACCGGGCGTTCCGGGTGTCCACGTTGACCTGGCTGTCGAAGAACTGCGGCTGGTTCTCGGTCTCTTTCTGCTTGAACATGTCGATGGCGAAGCCGCCGATGACCGATCCGTAGGTGGCTTTCTGGGTTATCACGCCCGTATTGCCGGGTCTTTTAAGGCGGCCGTCCCTGTGGAGGGTCTGGGAGGCCAGGGTGCCGGCGGCGTTCGGCGTGCTTAGCTGGGTCCTGTACTCAAACCTGTCGTTTTTGTAGTCCCACCGCCTGCGGGACATTTGTAGGGCCCGCACAAACGGGCGCTCGGTGGGGAACAGCCCCCTTATGATGTAGTCTCGCGCCAAAGCCTGCACGAGCAGCGCGTCTATATTGGATCGTATGGACATAATCTTTCTCCTGTGTCCGGTGTTTCGCCTTGCACAAGCAGGCGGCACTTACCACGTCCGGCCCAATCGCCGGAAACCAACATGTCGGATACTCAACTACGTCCGCATCCAAAGCGGACACTTACATGTTCTGGATACGTCAGCCGTTCTGCGTAAGCAGCCGGCTTATCTTGTCCCGGTCGGTAAGCTCGGACCCTTCGGCAGTTTCCCCTTCCCCGGACGGCTCGCCTGGCTCGGCGTTTTCATCCTCGCCTGGTTCCGCCGAAGGCTCCCCTCCGCCCTCCGCCTCCTGGGATTCCTCTTTTTTTGCCATCAGCTCCATGCCCTTTTTGGCAAAGTATTCCAGCATCTCGCCGTCCATTTGGCTGACAAGGTTTGTGACGAACTCGCGCCTGTCAACGGTCTTGCCGGAATCCTCGTACATCTGCCATGCGCGATCCGACATGGCGTGGTTGTCCGCAAAGTCGTCGTGGAACTCGCTGTAGAATTCCTCCCTGCTGGCATCTTCCCGTTCGGCTTTCAGCCCGTATACCAGATCGGTCACGGCCTGTTCCACGCCGGCGACCTGCTGCTGGAGGGCCTCGAACTCCGCCCTCGTTACCTCCGCCATCGGGGGAGGCGCCTGTACCGCAGCCGGTTCCGCCATTTGTTCCTGTGCTACCATATCCGCCATATAATCCTCCTACGCCGCGTTTTTCCGTTCTATCTCGTCGAAGTAGGGCCGCAATTCCCCCCTCTCCAATTCCTCGTTGAACACCATCCTGAGAAGCCTCCCCATGGCGTCTAGCACAAGCGGATCGTCGTCCGACTGGTAGCCGCTTATCAATCTTGTCATAACCGACATCTTCAAAAGGTTGCGGTCAAGAAAGTACGGGGTATTTTCGGGCATAACGCCCGACTGTACTACCTGGCTGATATACCGCCAACACGCGTTCTTCGCAAGCTGCACCTCATTGATTCCCGCCGTGTCCTCGTTCACGCTGCCGTCGGGGGTGTTCTTGTGGATGGGCGTGAACGTCACGTTTATGTTTTCCGTCAGTTCCCGGACGTTGCCCCACGTTACCGGGTATCTTTCCCCGTTTTCGATTACCTTTTCGTCAGGGGTCTCGCTGGCCTTGCAGAATATGTACAGATCCACCATCTTTTGCAGGAAGCTGTTCAGTATCGTGAACATGAACTGGAAGGCCGCCTCGTGAATCTGCTGAATGGCGATAATCGCCCCTATCTGCCTGTAGCGGTCCAGATCGCCGTCTATCTGCGCCAGGCCCCCCACCTCGAACATGTCCGCCTTTATCGCGTTCAGCTCGGACCTTAGCTCGGCGTCAAGCGGCGTGGGGTTTATCGTTTGCAGCACGTCCGAGGGCATCATGTCCGCCCCGTCTAGGATGAGCACTTTCATCTCTTCGTTGTTCAGCTTCTTGATGGCCGGCTCCACGGCACCCGACGCCACGATCATCGGCCCGCCGTAAAGCTTTAGCTGGTTGCTCTTTTTCTTCGCGCACTGGTTGTAGTCGTTTTGCAGGGGGGCAAGCTCGTCCACCACGGAGTTGATATGGCCCTCCACCGGGTATCCGCAGGTAAGGCGAACCAGGGGAACCTTGTTCAGATTGTAGTCGGTTATCGAGTAGCACTGGCCGTCAACCATGACCAGCTTCTTCCGCTCGAAGTTGCTGAACAGAAGCTCAAGCCTGCACTGGTCGTTGTCGGCTATGTTCTCAAGTTTCTTGTAAAGGGGGGAATCCTCTGGAATGTCACCGTTTTTCAGGTATCTGCCGATCTGGGTCAACGGAAACTCGGGCTTGGTTATCAGCGCGTTTCGGTAGTCGTCGGCGAGGAATTCGGCGGGGGAAACCCCGACGTGCCACGGGGCGCAAACGTCGAACTCGTCCGTCCAGGGGTTGTAAAGCATGAACGCCCACCCGTGGATATCGCTCATAAGCTGAAGCTGCGAGCACTTGTAGGTAAGGTTTTGGTCTTTTATAAGCTTGTCGAAATAGTCCTGTATCAAATCCTTCGCGATGTCGGTCTTGAAGTTCCCCTTGGTTACGAAGAGCTGCAGCCCCAAATCGAGGTTTACGAACATGGAGTTTCGCGTGACGACGATCTGTCGAAGCCAATTGGCCGATCCCCATATGCCAAGCTCGGGCCTGGTCTGCTCCAGAAGGTTGCGGCTGTTGGGCAGGGAGACGTGGGCCATTCTGCTAAGTGTGTCCAGGCTGATAAGCTTGTTGGTGAAAAGGGAGAGCTGCGACCTGAACACGCCGATGCCGCCCTGCATGAACGACCTGCATCTTGAGTACGTCTTTTGGAACTCCGAGGGGATGTGAAGGTCGTCCCATTTCTTGTTTTTGTAATGGTAGTCCGCCTTCCTTCGGAGCTCCCCGTGTTCGTCGAAGAAGTGTCCGGCGAGAAGGTCTATCGTGTCGGCTCTTATCATGCCACTGCCTCCTCCGGTTTGGCGTTGGGGCTCTGGGCCTTGGCGATCTGCTCGGGCCTGGTCTCCATCTGCATCTGCAAAAGATCTGAAATTATGTCCTGGCACCATTCGTAGAACACCATTTCAACCTCGGCCTCGGAGGGCTTCTTTGCCTTGCCCGGCCCGACTATGGGCTGGGGCGTTCTGCCAGGCATGGTCTTTTTGAGAAAGTCGTTCACGCTTTTGACCGTCTCGTTTACAGCCATTTATCCGCCTCCCCAGTTGAGCGTCACGCCTTTCTTCCTTGCCTCGCGATCCATGAAGTCCCTAAAATCCTCCTTGCTGGGGAAACCCCGGTTCAGAAGCCAGTTCCAGTGCGCGTAGTAGTGCACCTGGGCGAACCTTGCCGGCAGTTCCTCGGGCCCCACGTTCGCCAGGTTCTCGATCTCGCATCTTTTCATGGCGTACTCCAACTGCTTGAAATTGTCCCTGGCCTTCTTTGCGAGCGTGATGTTACCGGGGGAGGTGGCCGTGAAGTTTCCAACTTCCACGTTCCGCATGAGCGCGTCTATCTCGCCCTGCGTCATCGTCTCGCCCTTGGTTGCCTGTTCCATTATCCGCGGGCCCCCATGTTCGCTTTGGCTTCCTGCCAGTTTTTGTACAGCGCGTCTTCAAGGTCGAGCTCGGGGGATTGCCGGTCGGTGTCCGTCGCTATGACGATTCGGCCGCCCGCCGTTTCAAGGGCGATCGACACACGTTGGCCCGGCTCCCTTGCAACCTTCCTGAGCGCGTAGATCACAAGGTCCATCGAGAAATGGGTGCGTCTCATGTAGTTGACCGCACGGGTGTACCTTAGGTACTCGCGCCATGCGGCCAGCAGTTCCCTTAGAAACGAAAGCAACTAGCCGTCCCCCCATTTCCCCAAAAATACGGTTTCCTCGGTGTCGTTCAACCTGTTATCAACCTGATCCTTGAGCCTTTTGACCTTGCGGGCCATTTCGCCCATAGCCCCGGCAAGGGTCATCACAAGCTTTTGGGTGTCCACAACCTTGGCCCCCGTCGCCGGGTCTTCGGTGACGGCGGCGGGGTTTACCTTCTCGATTTCCTGGGCGGTGGCCCCTACCTGGGTTTCGGAGGTGTCTATGGTAGGGTCTACCTGGGTCGCTTCCTCGTTGTAGCGGTACATATGGTTGTAGACGTGGCTGGCCAGTTGCTCCAGGACCTGCTCGTCAATGTCAATCCATGTTTCCCCGGTGTTGAGGTTCACTCTCTCGCAGCACCTGTCCCAGTCCACGGGGATCCCGTCGGGAAGGCCGGCGCTGGAAATCAGCGTTTTCAGATCCTCGTCGGAAAGGGTGCCGTCGCCTTCCAGCTTTTCCTTTATGCCCGCGACGGTGTCAATGGCGTCGGCCACGGTATTGGCGGCCTGCGATGTTTCGTTGTTGGCCTCGCCCCCAGTCTTCTCGTTCACCTTTTCGGCGACGCTTGCCGCCGTCCGCGCGACCCCTGCCGCTGTCTGCGCGGCCTTGGCCGCTTTTGCTGCTCCCGCAATTAATGGCATGTCAACCCTCCTGGAATCTTTGCTGTGGGGAGGGATGGCGGTTTGGGTGGGTTTCTTTCGGTGGAATAGTAAATGGACACATAGAAACGCAGCAAGCCATAGCCTCTCCTGTAGTGAGATAACCTAACTTCTACGTTTCCGATTTAACGTAACTTACCCGCTTAGGGTATCATTTTTCGTGGCGGGATACAAGTCGGATTTGCATGGAGGTTTGGCCCACCCCGCCAACCCTTCGATTCGGCCTGGGTGTTCCGCTCCAAGAAACATATCTTCCCCCTTGCGTCAAGGTTTTGGGATCTGGGAGGATTGAACGGTGTTTTTTGGGCGAAAAGCTTGTCGTGTATCCCTTGGTGCATTATAATACACTTTAGGCGGTATTTTGTTTTGTCGCCTGGTAAACCAATAAAAGGCAACAAAAATACGACAACACTCCGCTTGGCGTGTTGACTGAATTCACCGATTTTGGTATTTTTATTACAGTTTGTCGTAAATTGGCGAAAAGGTGGGCTTGTTGCCTCCTTCGCCGAAAACAAAAAGCCCCAAAAGGGTATATATTTCAGTTGACCGTATCTGTTATTGATATGGAATAACGAGTTAGGACTATTAGTGTCCTAGAAGGTTAGGTTAGGCATGGCATACTTTAGAGCTTTTGTGGCTGTTACCACATGCCGCAGAAAGAAACGCGACGACAATGTAATAAATTTCAAGGATCGGGCCGATTTTTGAAATAAACCGGCGTGTTTCTCATACAAAAAGGGAAAAATCCACCCACGCCGAAATAAAGATGAGGGAACACCATGTCAACAAGAACCATCAAGGCATTCAGTGACGAGTATTATGCAGAGAAAGGCAAGGAATTCTTGGCAGAACTTGAAGGAGGGGTATTTAAGGTTGCATTCATTCCAAATGACAAGGACGATGAAGAGGATGATGCCAAAGATCTTGATGGTTTTGGGGACTACCTGAATTCCGAAGCCTTCGATCATATGGATAGGGATGTGGACGAACTTGCAGGTGATGACGAAGAGGATCCCTTATGAAAATGGTGTCGTTTGCTGCCTACATGAAAAAAACAGACTTCTACAAAAAACAGGGGTTTACAATCGACACCGTTATTCAAAGATACCTATGGCTCCTGAGGAGAATGGACAGATTCATCAAGGAAAAAGGGGTGCGCCATCATGTTGTGGTAAACGATTTGATGCTGAAAACCGCTGTCGTCAATTACTTTGTTGACATTGTGAGGATGAAGGAATTTCACGCCATAGAAAAAACCAACACCGCTAAAAAATACAGCTACATGGGGTATTGGCTTTTGCGACGGAAACCCATTCAGCTCTTGGTTGACATAAAAATTAGACCTGGTGATGGAAAGCGCTTTCTCAACGAGGATCTAATAGATGAGCAACATAAGCGGCTTCGCAATATTGAGTTCATAAACGAGTTGTTTATAACGGCGTTCATCGTAAGGAAAATACTTTGGTTGAAAAACATTGATGTGAAGAACATTAGCGCCGAACAATGCAGGGTATCCACCTTTGGTAAGTTTCAGGACAATCTTTACTATCACTTGCGACACCACCATGTGACGCAGCAATCCCTTGCGTTGATGATAGGGGCGTTTTTCTGCGGATGCGATTTGCCAAAAAAAGAAGATCAGGAAACAGCTCAGTCGCAAGAAGAGCAGGACAAGCTTCTTTCTGAAAAAACGATTTCTGATTACGGCAAATGAGCGAAGTTCCGCGTTCTCCCTGTCGATCTTCGCCTGGAAGTGGAAATTAAACAATGCCGATACCTTGCTAAATCCGCCTTGACAACGACGGTTTTTGACCCTAGGATGGTTATATAAGGCTAGGAGGTGATTTTATTAGGCCAGAGAGACTCCCATTGCTTCGCCAGCTTGCAGAAAACCGAGCTTATAGGGGAATAGCGTGACGGAAGCCCCGGCGGCGATAGCCGCGTTCATTGCCACCGCCAAGGAACTCAAGAGCCTATATGAAAAAGCGGGCGATATCAACACGGCAAAGCTGATTCTGCGAATGGAGGAACAGCTGCTTGACGCAAGGGAGGCGGTGCAAAATCTTAGGGACGAAAACATTTCCCTGAAAGAAGAGATGGGCAGGCTCAAGGAAGTCAAGGATATGAACCTGGCTTTCAGGGACGGGGCTTATTTCGCCGCAGACGGGATGGGGCCGTTCTGTCCCACCTGTTACCTTAACGGGAGGTTTCTGTCCCTTATGATCAGGCGACTTCATGACTTTGATCACTTCTGCCAGAAGTGCAAAAAGGGGTGATAAGATTGTATTCGCTTCGTTCAGCGTTTACAATGGATGACGGGGGAAGCAGTGAAGTCAATATTAAGCATTATGGACGGCGCGTTGATCGACGCCGAGAAACTCTATGTGGCGGTACAGGGCGATCCCCAGACTCGGGCGATTGCCTACAGCCTGAACAAGGCGCTGTTCAAGGCCCAAGCGGCCCTTATGGCGCGGACGGGGTTCGAAGAGGTTCTTGCCGACCTTGATTACGGCGAGAGAACGGAGATGTCGGACGCGATGTGGAAGGCTTACGACGCAAAAATGTCCAGCCTCCGGGGTTGCTGCAAGGTGGCCTAAACGTGTAGCCTGATAATAAAGAAGACTTGTTGGACAAGGTCACCCTACAGTAGAGCTACGTTGTTTTTTTTGGGCCATACAAATTATTGTCGGCTATGTATCTTAGGATAAACTCATCTTCACCGAAATATGTGCTAAGATCAAAATCCTTAAGCCCCCTGTAGTAATGCTGCAAATCCTTCTTGAGGACCTTTTTTGCCTTTATCGATTCCAGGTGCTTGATAAATCCGCCGATTGACGCGATAAGTTTTTCCCTGCGCTCCTTTTTTTCAACGGCCTGCCTTTCCTTGAGTCTTTTCTCCTTGGATTTTTCTCTGTCATTGACTTTGGCAAAACAATATCTTGATATCGCCTGTTTGTCGTCCAGACCGAGTTTTCTGACGGCGTTTTTGTAAATAAACAGGTAAAGTGGGATGTGTTTGTATCTTGCCAGGTAACCATCTATCTCACCATCGCCCACTCCATTGTCGTAAAGAAAATCAACAAACAAGCCTTTTGCGCTTTCCTCCAGTACATCCTTGCCGTCAACTATGTCCAGGATGATTTCATAATAAAATGTTTTGTTCATGTACGCGGAAAACTCCGCCTTGTTTTTGTGATTATCGGCCACATCAAAATAGCCGCATATTCTCACGCACATTTTATGAAAAAAGCAACAATTTTCATAATATAACACGCACTCTTCTCTTATGCAGTCATTGTGGTTAAACATGCATCTTTTGGGTCTCATTTGCGCCCCCTGTTTCATTTTGCGTGTGATATATTAACAATCGGTTGGTTTTGGCCTTGCCTTGACACCCGTTATGTCCCGTTATATAATCCTGTCATAGCCAGGAGGTGTTTCAAATGAAAAAGTTGCTATGCCTGTTTCTGCTTGCCTTGGGTACGGTATCGGTTTATGCAAATGACCCTCGGGAAGCATGGGATATTATGGGTGCGCTTTTACAAGGCTGGGATGAACAGTCTGCTGCCGAATCTAGGCGCTATGGCTTGTCACCTAGGGCCACTCGCCAGGAATCCTTCGTATGCCTTAACGATAACAGGCTCAGCATGAATACAGTATTTCTACCTAGGGATCGTGCAGAGGTTTTATTCACTAGGTTCGTAATGACGCTTCGCGATAATGGGGCTGCGACATATCAAAATAGTTATTATCCTATATTTAATAGCGCTGACTGGGTTATGTACTCTGAACACGGTTGGCGCTATTGGAGGTGGGGGAATAATAGATTTTTTGCTGTAACTATTCTTGTTTTTTCACAGCCAGGATTTAGCGTCGGAGAGGTGCGACTTCAAAATTATGACCATGGACTTATGCGCCAAATGGCTTTTTCATTCTGATCCCACGAGCCTTTTATTTAGGGCTAATGGGATCATGGTTGGTGCTGTTATCGCCAGCCAATTCCGCGCATAACCCTAGTGCCCAGTTGATCAAGGAAGCCTTGTCCACCACCCAACTGTTCCAATAGTGCATTTATTTCCTGGACATTATCCGACTCTCTGATTCTCTCCAAGAGAAATATATTTTTCTGGTCTTGGGCTCTTGCGGATGCGTCAGCTTCTGCTGACGTCTTTTCCCTTAACTGCCTTATCGTTATGTCCCAGGTTTCAGCATCCATCAGTCTGATTCTGTTAATTTCTGTCCTGGCTTCTTTGGACACATTCGCCAACCTAGCTTCCGCTTGTGCCGCGGTCTCCGCCATAATGCGCTCCACGTCCTGTTCCAATCTCTGCTCCTCATCGCGTCTCGCATTCTCCCTGTCGATCTTCGCCTGGAGATCGGCCATCCGCGCCTGGAAAAGGGGCTTGCCCCCCGCCCGGACTTCGACACCGGTGGTTTGCCACGGGCTTACCACCTGGCCCTGGGTCACGCGCTCCTTGAACATGTTGTCGATCGACCGGAGGAGGCTAAGATGGGCTATGTTTCTTTTGTGGGAATCGGCCTCGTTCCAGCGGTCGCGCAGGGACCGCCTGCCTTGGGTTTCGTCCGGCGTTTCTCCCTGTCGCACGTTATCCTCCGCGCCGGTTTCCGTTGGCGTATTCTGTGGCACCTGGTTCTGCCCGGGCTTTCCGGCGCCGGCGCTCGGGGGCGAATCCTGTTGCGGGGGCACGGGGGGCCTGTTTATCGTTGCGTTTACTATCGGGGCTACCAGGCTGTTTTCCAGGCGCTCCTCCATCACTTCCATGGCGGCGGCGTCAAGCTCGTTTCGGCCCGAAAGCTCCAGGGGGTTTGCGCCAACCGGCGATTCCCCCCCGGGAATCGGGGAGCGGGTCACTCCGTCGCGGCCGCGGAGCAGCGCCTGGGAATTGAAGTTGGCTTGGGCTTGCCTCATAGCCTCGTCCGGCGCACTCCCAAGCTGCGACCCGCCGCGTCCCCTGGCTTCTACGGCGAGGGGGCGCGGCTTCTCTTCCGCCCCGGCATTGGTTCTGTCTTGCTGTTTCTGCAAACCTTGCTGGGCCACCAGCGGTATATTTGGATTCGCCATCACGCACCCTCCTGTCTGTCTTGGTTTAGGAATGGATGTCCCTTTTAACCCTCGCCGCCCGCTCCCTGTGGTGGTCGTGGTACCTTTTGTCCATGTCGGCGTCCGCCGCCTCGTGGCGTTTCCTCATGGCCTGGAGCTCCCTGTCCATTTCCTCGTACAGCGAGTGGGCTTTTTTGGCCAGCCCCTTGAACACGTCCGACTGCTCGGAGTAATGCTCAATGCACCCCTCCGCGATCTCAAGCTGCCTTAGCTTTAGAAGCAGCAGCTTTTCCATGCACCTTTCGCTCATCTTTGCCTCCCCGCTACCGGCACAGCCTGTTAAGCTTTTCTATGTCGGCGTTTTTAAGGGTCAGTTTGCCGAGCGGGTAGGGAAGGTCGATGACGCACTCGGGCGTTTTCGACACCTGCTCCTTCGCCGCCTGGTACAGCAAATCCATGTCGACGTTGTTGTTTTCGTCCACAATCCCCATGTTTTTCAGCCAGGGGTTTTCCAGCATGGGCCTTGCCATGCCCTCGACGAACCCCGGCCCGTTTCTCCGGATTATGGTGTCCGCCATGCCGACAAGGAACGGGTTCTGCCCCATCCCCATCATTGGCATTACGTCCTCCACGAAGAACTGCGTCAGTCCTGCGCATACCTTCTCAAACGGAACGCTCATGTTCCCTCCTGTTTCGTGTAAAGAACCGTCACGGCGAACGGGCGGCCGCCGTAGTTGTCGCTGTCGTGCTGTTCGTGCAGCCCGCCGTTAATGTCGATGGTGAACCCGATATGGGTGAGATGGCTGGCGGGTATCTGGCTTCCGGCCGCGTTGGTTATCCTGCCGGTAAGGGATATCATCTTACCGATGCCGTCAATCCTTAGCCCCGTGTCATTGTAGTTGCCCAGGGTGGCGCCTGTGATCCCGGACAGCGTTATCTGGTAGACCTGCGAGCCGTCTATCCACGTCACGCCGGGCACCGCCTGCTCCTGCGCGGAGTATCCTATGGGCGCCAGCGGGCTCGTCCCCGACACGGCGGCCTGTATCGCCTCCACCCCCGCGTATATCTGCCGCATCCTGTCCCACAGGGCGTGCACCTCATGCGCGGTCGCGAGCCTTCTGCCCCCGGCAAAAACGTCGATTCCCCTGATTTCCAGTTCCACCTTCCCTCTCCTCAATAATCAATGGTCGGGGACATGGGCGTTATGCACAATGTTACGCCCATGTCCCCTCCCATTGGCTTAGCTAACCGTGGTACCGCCGCCCTCGGGGGTGGTCACCCTGGCCGGCGGGGTCCAGACCACGGTGGACGGGATGACCGTCGCCGTTATCTGGCTTATCCGCTGGTTGGTCTGGTACAGCTCCTGCTTCAGGCAGCACACCGCGTCCTGGAGGTGCGCGATCTGGGTCTCGGCGATGCCGAACTTCCTTTGGGTCTCGATTTCGGCGCGCAAAAACGCGTTCTGGCTTTCCAGGGCCGCAATCTTCTGCGCCTCCATCAACTCGAACCTGTCCACCATCGGCCCGCGCCTGTCACAGTCGCAGCCTCGGCCGGGGCCAGGTCCGCCAAAGCCGGGCCCCCCAAAACCCGGGCCGCCGAACCCAAAGCCCGGGCGTCCCCAGCCCCCGTTCAAAAAACCAAGCCCCAGCGCGGTGCCCGCGATACCGAGACCCAGCCCCGCGCCCGCTACGCCCTTGCTTGCGTACTTGCCTTCGTACTCTGCCATTTAACTAACCTCCTAAAACCACTGATAGGTTTTGCCTAAACGTTTATTAGGAGGAAGACTGATACTTCCCCGAACCCGCCGACGGCGGGTTACTTTCGGTATTTTTCGTTCTGCCCCTTTACGTACCCGACTTCCACGGAGTTGATGTTTTCCTTGTGGAGAATCAGTTTTTTGCCCTGGAAGTCGTCAACGGCCAGGAACGGTTGTCCGTTCAGCAGGTTCAGGAAGGCGTTGCGTGCCGCGCTTGCGGACGGGAACTCGTCGCCCCAGTTTAGAAGCAGGTATGAGCCCTGTTTGAACTCGATTTTTACGGTCATTTTCCCTCTCCTGGGGAAATTGTACGCGCGGGGGAAAATTAAACAATGTCGGCCGTTTTAGAGTCCTTGGCCATGTAAAACAGCGCGGGGCTGGAATCGTCCTCGTAAACGGTGAAGTCGTACTGCCTGCCGTCCGAGCCGCCCGACAGGATGTCCAGCAGTCTTTCCGCCCTTACCCTTGTGCATCCCACGTGGCGGGCGATCTCGGACGCGCCCACGCCGCCGGGGTGCCGTGCCCGCAGGATTTGTTTTACCTTTTCAACCTGTCCGACGTCCACGTTGCCCCTGCCGACCTTCTTCTTCGGCGTTATATAGGCGGCTATAAGCTCGTTCAGCAGCCCAGTCGTGGATTTACCTTCTTTCCTTGCCTTGTCCGCCAGTGATTCCTTGACGGTTCGGGGGAGGTGGAACAGGATTACCGAGCCGGCTTTCCTCGGTTCCGCCTCGCCGGCGAATGGGAAAAGGAGCTGTTCGGGCGCGTGGGGTTGGGGCAGGGTTAGCCTTCCCCTGCCGAAGGTTCCGCTCGCAGTCTCTTGCATGACAGGCAGCTTTTCATTGGTTACCTATTCCCCTAATCGTCTTCGTATCCGAGTTCCTTTAACTCGGCTTTGAGCTTGTCGATGTAGGCGGTGAAAATCGGCTTCATTTCGCTACGATGTTGCCTAATCCCATCGTGCATGTAGCCGTTCCTGGGTTTCTCTCCCATCTGCAAAACACTTTGTAGAATTTCCTCGAAGTTATCGCAACCGTTCATCATTTCCTCGACTTCCTTGATCCGTTTTAATATCTCGCTTGCACGCTCAATCTGCTTCCTGTTCATCCGCCGCCTCCATAATCCGCAACCCGCCGCCGATTTTAGCCTCCCCAAAGTAGGCGATTCTTTTTCCCAAAATGTCCAAGTTTGCCTTTACAAGATTTAGCTCGTTGACCGTTACGGGCTCGGTCAACAGAAACGATCCCGTGAAGTCGATGAAATCCTGTATGTACTTTCTCTGCTTAACAACCCGCACCACGTTTATTTACCTCCCGCCTGTTTTTTAAGTTCTTCCCAAAACCGTCTGTACTCGGATTCAAACTCCTTCAAAAGCTCTGGATTGTCGTGAATGTTGCCCAGCTTTTTAACGAACAGCTCCTTGCTGGGAACCTCTCTTTTTAATTCGTCCAATTGGCGAAAGGAGTCCTCTATATGGCATCCGTCCCAGCCCATCTCGTAGGCGTGCTTGTCCTTTAGGCGAAAACCGCCCTTGCAATAGACGACCTCAAAAACGCCTAAACGCCTAGGTTCCGCATTCTTTTCATCCCGCACGAACCTTGCGATCACGTCCCCTGTGTAAATCTTTTCATCGTTGGCGGCAAAGAATCCGCTGAACTGGCCTACGGTTTCGGGGTGGACTTTTATTCCCCTTAGCCGGCGCGGCATGTTCCAATCAGCGTGTTCGCTTATGAAAATGTAATGAAGAATATCATCCGGCCCATAGCCATCATCTACCGGGCATGGCTGTCTTGCCTTATGTTTGACATAATGGCCGAATATCCACCTGACAGACGTGCAACATCTGCCCCTGAACTCGATTTCCATGCTCATGCCTCCCCTGATAACCGCTTTTCCCTTCGTGAAAACTTCATACTAAATGGTATGGTATTTGCATCGGTTTGTCAATAACCTCATACGAAATAGTATTGTTTTTCTTCAGAATCCGGCTAGAATTGCCGATATATGAGCGTGGAAGGTTTAACCCATGAGGAAATCGGGCAGATTTTGGGCATATCCCCGGCGGCGGCGAAACAACGCCTTAGAACCGCCAAAATACAGCC